>Ga0207646_10000108_pt1 | contig 112950 bp, 95 predicted proteins | sample KBSK5502metaG_FD_184343 | JGI IMG/M metagenome (GOLD analysis project Ga0207646, IMG submission 184343) | Corn, switchgrass and miscanthus rhizosphere microbial communities from Kellogg Biological Station, Michigan, USA - KBS K5-50-2 metaG... | ecosystem: Host-associated > Plants > Roots >... | reverse complement strand
TAATGGTTAATGGTTCTCAGCCGGCTAATAACTAATAACTTTAGTGCGCTTCTGTCTTAACGATGTCCGAAACCATTCTTGGGGTGAACTTCTTCAACGGCACGGTTGACGAAGCGGTCGATGCGATGTCGGCCAATGGCGGTTTGTTGGTGGTTCCGGCGGCGCCCGCCCTGGTCAAGATCTGTCACGATGAAGAATATCGGCGCGCGGTCACATCAGCCGACATGGCCATCGCCGACAGCGGTGCGATGGTGTTGCTCTGGAAAATTTTTACGGGGCGACGCGTTGAACGCATTTCGGGTTTGAAATTTCTCAAGCGCTTGGTCGCGCGACTCACGTCGCATCCAAATGAACGCGTGCTCTGGATCGTACCGAGTAAATCGGCGCACGAAAAAACGATTACGTGGCTGCGACAGGTCAACCTGACGAGCACCGCCGATTTCTACATCGCGCCGCGCTACGCAGCGCAAGTGCGCGATGATGCACTCGTGGGCAAGATCGACAGCCATCCGCCGGCGCACGTGGTGGTTGGGATCGGTGGCGGCGTTCAGGAAAAGCTGGGGCTTTTTTTGAAGGAAAATTTGCGGGCGCGACCGGCGATTCATTGTATCGGCGCGGCGCTGGCGTTCCTCACCGGCGATCAACCGCCGATTCCAATGTGGGCCGATCGTTTTTATCTCGGCTGGCTCCTGCGCTTGCTTCGCCAACCACGCGTGTTCGGACCGCGGTATCTCAGTGCGTTCAGATTGCCGCTGCTGCTGCTTCGCTATCGGCAGGAACTGCCGCCGTTGCGAAGCAAGCAGCCAGAGAACAGATGACAGAGAACAGAGAACTGAGAACTGACGACGCAGAAAGATAACAGAGGACAGATTATGCAAATTGGGACAGCGAAAGATTTGAGTGTGTATAAGCTCGTGTACCAGCTGGCGATGGAGATCTTTGAAGCAACGAAATCGTTTCCGGCATAAGAAAAATACGCGCTAACCGGCCGAATTCGGCGTTCATCAAGATCCGTTTGTTTGAATCTTCGGGAAGCATGAGCAAAGCGCCGGTACGAGCCACACTTCGTGAGCAAGTTGACCGACTGCGACGGGGAAGCGAACGAGACGGATTCGTCGCTCGATTTTGCAAGAGATTGCGGCTACATCTCGGATGAAGCACACCGCACCTTAGTTGAAAAATGCACAGAAGTGCGACGGATGTTAGGTGGAATGATGAAGAATCCCGAAGCGTTCGTCATCACGGAATAGTTGGTGCTTTGTTCGTCTTTTGTCCTGTGTCCTCTGTCCTCTGATCTCTTGAGATGAAAATCCTCGGCCTAAACGCTTACCGCGGCGATTCTGCGGCGTGCTTGTTTGTCGATGGCAAACTCGTGGCCGCGGCGGAAGAAGAACGTTTTCGCCGGATCAAACATTGGGCGGGCCTGCCGACTAGCGCGATCAACTATGTTTTGGAGGAGGGGAGGGTTTCGCTAAGCGACGTCGATCACATCGCGATCAATCGCAAACCGGGTGTGAACAATCTGCGCCGGCTCGGATTCGTTCTGACCCACTGGCCGCACCCGAAATTGATGGCGCAGAAAATCAAAAACATTCGCAACGCCGCGCCGATCAAGGACGCGCTCGAGGCGACGTACGGCAGTGAGCTTCGGGCGCAGTTCGGAACCGGAATCAAAGCGGAGGTGCATCACGTCGAGCACCACCTCGCGCATTTAGCCTCGGCGTTTTTGGTTTCCGGATTCAACGAGGCGGCTTGCATTTCCATCGACGGGTTCGGCGATTTCGCCAGCACTGCGTTGGGCGTTGGGCGGGGGAGCGACGTCAAGATCGACAATCGCGTCTATTTTCCGCACTCGTTAGGCATTTTTTACTCCGCGCTGACCCAGTTCCTCGGCTTCCTGCATTACGGCGACGAATACGAAGTGATGGGACTGGCGCCTTACGGCGAACCGAATTATCTCGAACCGCTCTGCGAAGTCGTGAGCATTCAACCCGACGGCAGTTTTCGATTGAACCTGAAATTTTTCCGGCACCACATCGGAAACGTTTCTTATACCTGGCAGGATTGCGCGCCTGAAGTCGGCACACTTTATCGGCGCGCACTGGTCGATCTTCTCGGACCGCCACGCCAACCCGACGAACCGCTCGAGCAAAAACACAAGGATATCGCGCGTTCGGTGCAGGCGACTTACGAGAAAGCATTCTTCGCGCTGCTTCAGGCGCTGCACAAACGGCATCCGTCCGATAATCTCGCGCTCGCCGGCGGCTGCGCCATGAATTCCGTGGCGAACGGAAAAGTTTATCGCCGGACGCCGTTCAAGAAAATGTATTGTCCCGCCGCGGCCGGCGACGCCGGAGGCGCCATCGGCGCGGCCGCGCTTGTCCAGGCGCAATTGACCTCTGACCGCGGACCTCTGACTTCTGACCTCAGTTTTCCGTCCTCTGACCTCCGTCCTCTGATGTCGGCTTACCTCGGTCCCGAAGCCACCGATAAAGAGCTGTTTGGCTTGATCGATTGGAAACGAAAAGAAATCGCGGATGCCGGCTGTGCGATTTTGTTGATCAACGATGAAGAACAATTGCTAGGTAAAACAGCGCAGGCCATCGCCGACGGAAAAATTGTCGGCTGGTTCCAGGGCCGAATGGAATGGGGGCCGCGCGCATTGGGGAACCGTTCCATTCTGGCCGATCCGCGCAATGCAGCGATCAAAGACATTTTGAACGCGAAGATCAAACGGCGCGAATCGTTTCGGCCGTTTGCGCTCTCGATTTTACGCGAAGCGGTGGCTGAATGGTTTGAGACCGACGACGACGTTCCGTTCATGATGAAAGTGTTTCAAATTCAGGCGAAATACCGGGACATGGTCCCGGCCGTCATTCACGTCGATGGCACCGGTCGCTTACAGACCGTCCACAAGGAAACCAATCCGCGGTATTATCGGCTGATCGAACATTTCCGCGATCTGACGGGCGTCCCGCTTGTGTTGAATACTTCTTTCAACGAAAACGAACCGGTCGTCTGTTATCCGGAAGAAGCGCTCGAGTGTTTCCTTCGCACCAGCATGGACATGCTCGTGCTGGCGAATTTTTTCCTGGAACGGAAAGCACCTGATCGGCGCTATGACCGTACCATTAGTGATAGTTGGACTGCGCTCAGCGGGAAGTTACACGTTTGACTACGATCCGATAACAATTTAACTAATAACCGCTAACCCGATGCTCCGAGTGCCGCGTTCTTTGTCCCTTCTCGTTGCCCTTTACTCTCTGCTGCTTGCTCCGCTGGCCTTCGGCCAGGGGGCCCTCGACAGAACTGATTATGGTAAGAGCCAGAATACCGCAGCGGACCTCGCCAATTCGTTGACCGTGCCGAACAGGGTCCATACCGGGAAAGAGAAAAAGGAAGAGCTCGACCCGCGAAAGTTGCCCAGCAAAACTGTCAAAGACACCACCTTCCAGGGAAGCCTCCTAAACGTGGGGCTTCCGGACAAAGACACAAAATTGCAGGAGCAAAAGAAACCCGCCGGCGACGATAGGAAAGTTTCAAAATCGACCGCCGTTGACAGCGAAAAGCCTTCAACGGTTTCAAAACAGGCCGATGGGGTTTCCGGCAAGGAAACCGGTTCGAAATCCGCAGACGCGAGCGGCGACGGTCAGAACAAAGAGCACAAAGTGACCTCCGCCGCCGCGGATGAAAAGGCGTCCGTAAGTTCGACTGAAAAACCTGCCGCGCCGAAGCCCGACGGCGAACATTAGGGGAAGTTGAGGGGTTGAGGAGCTAAGTGCTTACAGCTCGGAGCACGGAGCGGGGGGCCCGGGGCTGGGAGGTCGGGAGCACGGAGCTGGGAGCTCAGGGCAGGGGAGAAGGCTGGTTGGCAATATTATCTTATTAAGATTCGCGTTTGAGGATGATATCTGCTTTGGCATGAATGATAAACAATTTCGGTTTCAAGAACTGGAGATTTGGAAACGGGCTGCTGTGTTCAGTTCGCAAATGTTTCAATTGGCGGATCGATTGGAAAGGCAGCGTCTTTTTCGTTTCGCTGAGCAACTTCGCGGTGCGACTCTCAGCATCACGAATAACATCGCAGAGGGTTCAGGCAGCGTTTCGAAAATCGACTTTGCGAATTTCCTGAACACTGCGCGGCGCTCAACATTTGAAGTGGCGAATATTCTATTTCTGTTGAGCAGTAACGGATATATCGACCAAACCGACTTGAGGGAAATGATCGGCGAACTGGAGCAAGAAAGTCGAATGATCCGCGCCTTTATGCGAACACTCACCGGTTCCCGTAGATGAACTTCCTGCTCTTGACTCCATGCTTGTAGCTCCCGTGGCTCCATCCTCGTAACTCCCTGCTCCTAGCTCTTGTCATGCGCAGCGTCATCGTCACCGGTTCGGCCGGGCTGATTGGGTCGGAGTCAGTCAGGCGATTTGCCAGGGACGGGGTGCGTGTTGTCGGAATCGACAACGACATGCGCGCAAAGTTTTTCGGAGCTGAAGCATCAACCAGAAGGACCCGTGAGGATTTAATCGCGAATGTCCCCGGTTATGAGCACCGGGACATCGACATCCGCGATGCCGGCGGTGTTGCCGAATTATTCAAACAGTATCGCGGCCAGATCGACGCTGTCGTTCACACCGCGTCGCAACCGTCACACGATTGGGCGGCGCGCGATCCGGAAACTGATTTTACTGTGAATGCCAACGGCACGCTCAATTTGTTGGAGGCGGCCAGAAAATCTTGTCCCGAAGCTCCGTTTATTTTCACATCGACCAACAAAGTCTACGGCGACGCGCCCAATCTTCTGCCACTCCGCGAGCTGGAGACACGTTGGGAAATTGAAGCCGGTCACGAGTACGAGCCTGGCATCTCTGAAACGATGAGCATTGATTCGACGACGCACTCGCTTTTCGGAGTATCGAAAGCAGCCGCCGATCTTCTGGTGCAGGAATATGGTCGCTATTTTGGAATGCCGACCGTTTCTTTTCGGGGCGGATGTCTCACTGGCCCGGCGCACGCCGGGACCGAGCTGCACGGATTTCTTTCTTACTTAATGATCTGCGCCGTGAGCGCACGTCCGTATCGCGTGTTCGGATACAAAGGCAAACAGGTGCGCGACAACATTCACAGTTTCGATCTGGTGGAAGCGTTTGTGGAATTCATCCGCGCGCCGCGCGCCGGCGAGGTTTACAACATCGGCGGAAGCAGACATTCGAATTGCTCGATTCTGGAAGCGATCGATCTGTGCGAAGAAATCAGCGGCCGGAAATTAAAATGGCAATATGAGGAAAAGAATCGCATCGGCGACCACATTTGGTGGATCAGCGACGTCCGAAAGTTTCAGCAACATTATCCGGGTTGGAAGTTTCGCTACGGGCTGCGTGAGATCATTGATGAAATCTTCCGCGCCATTTCCCTCGATGTGAGATGAACTAAGGGCTGTGATCTCTTCACGCGGCTCTACCCTCTGTGCGCTGGGCTCTTTGCTCTGCGCACTTTGTTCTTCGTTCTCCGCACTTAGCGACGCCAATCGCTAGGGAGTTCCGACGACAATCGAACTGACCGGATCTGTTCCGATGGGTAGTAGCACCGCTTGAATGATCGAATCGAGTTTGTTTATGTCGACAGGTTTAACGAGGTGATGGGAGAAACCAACATCGCGGCTTCGGCGAACATCCTCTTCCATTCCGTAGCCGGACAAGGCGATGCCCAAAACTTCACCTTTCGCGCGTAAGGCTTTTAAAAGATCCGTGCCGCTCCCATCGGGCAAACCGATGTCGCTGACGAGGACATCGAATTGTTTTGTTGCCGCCAGATCGAGCGCGGAGCGAACGTCGTAGGCCGGATAAACGTCATAACCACGCCGCCGGAGCAACCGAGTAAGCGAGCGATTCGTGTCTTCGTGATCTTCCACCAGAAGCAGACGGACTGATCTGCGCTCCGAGGTCGAGCGCGGCGCGTCGTTAGGTTTTGGAGTCGTGTTCCTTTCGCAAGTCGGAAAGAGCGTGGTAAACCTGGCTCCTTGATTCCGCCCATCGCTTTGGGCGTTGATCAAACCATGATGAGCTTCAACCAGAGCTTTGCTGATCGCCAGACCAAGTCCGAGCCCGCCTAATTGTGTGTCCGCGCCTTGCTCGAAAGCGTGGAAAACTTTTGGCAGCAATTCAGAATCGATACCGCAGCCCGAGTCTTCGACTTCCACGCAAAATTGTCCCTCGCCATTATTGGTCGTCCGAACGGATAGCTTTCCGCCGTTAGGCGTAAACTTGACGGCGTTCTTGATCAAATTCCAAAAGATCTGTTGGAGACGGGCCGGGTCCGCTTGCAGGTAAACTTTATTTGCCTCGAACTCAGTCCGGAGCTCGAGTTTTTTTTGTTCGATTTCCGATTGGCAAATTTCAAGAGCGTTTCGCAACAGCCTATGAGCATCGACAATTTCGAAACTCAGTTGCACTTTACCTTTGCTGATCCGCGTCAGATCGAGAAGATCGTCGATCAAGCGGGCTTCCAGCTCCACGTTCCGGCGAATGAGCTGGAGCGATTCGCGCAGGCCCTCTGAAAGATTGTTCTCCTGCTCGAGGCAAAAAACCGATGCCAACACCGGAGTGAGCGGGGTGCGCAGCTCGTGACTAAGCATTGCGAGAAAGCGGTCCTTCGCGGCGCTCGCGCGCTCTGCTTCTGCGCGCGCCTGCTCAGCTGTAGCCTGTTCACGAATTAAATTCGCCCGCTCCTCAGCCTGTCGTTTTATCTGTTCCGTTTTTTTGAAAAGCTCGACAAACACGGCAATCTTTGCCCGCAGAATATCGGGAACAACGGGCGTGAGAATGTAATCGACCGCGCCCAAAGAGTAACCGCGCGAAATGTGGCTCACCGTGTCGTTGACCGCGCTCACGAAAATAATTGGCGTAGTTTCAGAACGCTGCCGCTGCCTGATCAAGGCGGCGGTTTCAAAGCCGTCCAGTCCCGGCATATTCACATCCAGCAGGATGGCGGCGAAATCCCGCTGCAGGAGGTGGCGCAATGCTTCCTTGCCTGACCGCGCACAGACAATGTCTTGGTTCAACTCGGCCAACATCACTTCGTAGGCCAGAAGTTTGTCGGCACGATCGTCCACGACGAGAATGCTGACTTTCTCTTCGGCGGAATCGTTGCTCGATGTGTTAGGTGACATCAGCGGTGTAACCAATTACGCAGGAGAGACAGGAGCTCCTCCGTTTCGACCGGTTTGGCGATGTAATCGCTTGCCCCGGCATCTATGCACTTTTCGCGGTCACCCTTCATCGCCTTGGCGGTCAGGGCAACGATCGGGAGTTCATGAAAGCTGAACATCTGGCGGATTGCGCGCATCGTGTCATAGCCGTCCATCTCCGGGAGCATGATGTCCATCAGCACCAGGTCGATGTCGCGCGCTTTCTGCAATGCTTCAATTCCCGCCTTGCCGGTTTCAGCGGAGATCACATTGATTTTATAACGTTCCAACAAGCTCGTCATCGCGAAGATGTTACGAATATCGTCGTCGACGATCAGGATTTTCTTGCCCGCAAAAATCGCATTTGGATCATGCATGCGCTGCAACAGATCGCGTTTATCGGTTGGCAATTTTGAAACGTCTCGATGCAGCCATAACGCGGTTTCATCGAAAAGCCGTTCCGGGCTGCGAACATCTTTAACAATGACGGTCTGGGCAAGGCGATTGAGTTGTTTCTCTTCCTTTGGTGACAACTCCTTGCCGGTATAAACAATCACGGGCAACTGGTGATGTTCTGCCCGGATTTGCTCGATTAACTTGAACCCGGACATGTCCGGCAACATCAGGTCGAGGACAACGCAACCGAACTCCCGATCACGAAGTGCCGCCAATGCCTCCGCCGCCGTGCCCACATCAATCAGTTCGACTGTTCCGTTTCCAACGAGTTCCCGAATCGCAGCGCGTTGGGCGTCATCGTCTTCGATTACGAGCAGTCTTTTGGTCTTTGCCCCAGCCACCGCCGCGGCCTTGGCGAAAACGGTCCGAATAGCATTTGAATCTGCCGGCTTCTCCAACGTAGCGATCGCGCCGTACTTCAAGGCGTTCGGCGGCGCGGCGTCCGACACTGATAAAACGATTACCGGAATGTGCCGCGTAGTTAGATCGGATTTTAATCGCTCCAGAAGCTTGAACCCTTCAATGTCCCTCAGCTGCCAATCGACCGTGATTGCGATAGGTGAATATTCACGGACGAGCGCCGGGGCAGTCCGTCCTTGCGGAGTAACGATTCCTTTCAAGCCAGCCTCATTCGCGGACTCGAGAAGTCGCTGCGCCAAGTCGCGATCCTCTTCGACAATGAGGATGGCCTTGTCGGACGGCAATATGTCGAAGCGGTCATCCGGGATTGAGGCGTTTGTAAATGGAGCAATCGCGGGTTCGCTCTTGTCGCGCTGGGTAGTCGCCGCGATTTTCGCTGTTGCTGTTCCGCTGATCTTCTCGAGTTCGGTCGAGGGGTAAGCGTCCGGCAAGAACAAGGTGAACGTGCTACCGCTGCCTTCATCACTTTCAAGCTTGATCTCCCCGCCAAGCAGACGAGCGAGCTCACGGCTGATAGCCAGACCGAGGCCCGTGCCGCCATAGCGCCGACTCGTGCTACCATCGGCCTGTTGGAACGCTTCGAAAATTGTTGCCTGCTTTTCTGACGGAATTCCAATCCCACTGTCGCTGACCGAAAACGCGAACACCTGCTTTGCCCGATCGAGCAACGGATGATCGGCGCTCCATCCAGTTGGGGCTGACGTGATGCGCAAGTTAACGTGACCGCCCTCGGTGAACTTGAATGCATTCGACAACAGATTCTTCAGGACCTGATCCAGTCTTTGCGCATCTGTGTAAATCGCCGGGGGAAGCTTCTCATCGATGTCGATCTTGAACGTGAGGCCTTTGTTTTCTGCGACGTGTCCAAAGGTGCGCTCCAGGTTTTGCTGCATTTCCTGAAAGCGAACTTCTCCCACATCCACCGTAACGGTGCCGGATTCGACTTTGGAAAGGTCGAGGATGTCGCTGATCAATTTGAGGAGATCGACGCCCGAATCGCGAATCGTTCGGGCAAATTCCACTTGTTTGGAGTTCAGATTACCTTCCGGATTCGATGACAATTGCTCCGCCAGGATTAGCAAACTGTTCAGCGGAGTGCGCAGTTCGTGCGACATGTTCGCGAGAAATTCGCTCTTGTAACGGGATGTTAGTGAAAGCTGCCGCGCCTTGTCTTCGAGAGCCTGGCGCGCTTGTTCGACTTCCCGGTTTTTCCTTTCGACTTCGGCGTTTTGTTCGAATAGCTGCCGCGCTTTTTCTTCGAGTTCCTGGTTGGTCTGCTGCAATTCCTCCTGCCGGCTCTGTAATTCCGCTGCGAGCGATTGCGATTGCTTCAGAAGATCTTCCGTCCGTGTGTTCGCCTCAATCGTGTTGAGAACGATTCCAATACTTTCGGTCAACTGGTCGAGGAATGCCTGATGGGTCGGATTAAATTGTTCGGCGGATGAAAGTTCCATTACGGCTTTCACCTGACCTTCAAAGAGAATCGGCAGAACCACGATGTTCCTGGGAGGTGCACCACCAAGTCCGGAACTAATCCTGACGTAATCGTCAGGCACGTTCGTCAGAAGAATGCGTTCCTTCTCGAGCGCGGCTTGTCCGACTAATCCTTCGCCAAGCTTGAAGCGGCTGTTGACGCCTTTTCGATCGCGATAGGCGTAGCTTGCGAGCAGCCTGAGCTCCGGTTCGCTTTCCTTTCCATCTATAATATAGAACACTCCTTGCTGAGCAGAAACCACCGGGGCGAGCTCGGAAAGGATCATTCGGGCGACCGCGAGCAAGTCTCGTTGCCCTTGCAACATTCGGCTGAACTTCGCCAGATTCGTCTTTAACCAGTCCTGCTCGTTGTTGCGAGATGTCGTGTCGCGGAGATTGCGGATCATCTCGTTGATGTTGTCCTTTACGAAGGCAACTTCGCCTTGGGCCGCGACCTGAATGGAACGGGTCAGGTCGCCTTTGGTTACGGCCGTGGCGACATCGGCAATCGCGCGCAGCTGAGAGGTGAGGTTGCCGGCCAGCTGGTTCACGTTATCGGTCAGATCGCGCCATGTTCCGGCAGCGCCCGGCACGTTCGCCTGCCCGCCAAGTTTCCCTTCAACACCTACCTCGCGCGCAACCGTCGTCACCTGATCGGCGAACGTCGCCAGCGTGTCGATCATGCTGTTGATGGTATCGGCCAGCGCTGCGATTTCGCCTTTCGCTTCGAATAGCAACTTTTGTTTCAGGTCGCCGTTTGCGACTCCGGTCACAACCTTGGCGATACCGCGAACCTGATCGGTCAGATTGCTGGCCATGAAATTCACCGAGTCGGTCAAATCTTTCCAGGTCCCGGCAACTCCGCGGACAACTGCTTGTCCGCCAAGTTTTCCTTCCGTGCCTACCTCGCGTGCGACGCGCGTCACTTCCGACGCAAACGAGTTCAGTTGGTCCACCATCGTGTTAACCGTGTTCTTCAGCTCGAGAATCTCGCCTTTGACATCGACCGTGATTTTCTTCGAAAGGTCGCCGGTCGCGACCGCGGTGGTTACGGCGGCAATGTTACGGACCTGCGCGGTCAGATTGCTGGCCATGAAATTGACCGAGTCGGTAAGATCCTTCCAAGTTCCGGACACGCCTTCGACTCGCGCCTGACCGCCGAGCGCACCATCCGATCCCACTTCGCGGGCCACGCGCGTTACTTCCGACGCGAACGACCGCAGCTGGTCCACCATCGTGTTGATGGTGTCCTTCAATTCGAGAATTTCTCCACGCACATCGACCGTGATTTTCTTGGAGAGGTCACCATTCGCAACCGCCGTCGTTACATCGGCAATGTTGCGCACCTGACCGGTAAGATTGCCGGCCATCGAATTCACCGAATCAGTCAAGTCCTTCCAAGTCCCGGCGACGCCGCGCACATTGGCTTGACCGCCCAGCCGGCCGTCCGTTCCTACTTCGCGCGCCACGCGTGTCACTTCCGACGCGAACGAGCTGAGCTGGTCCACCATCGTGTTGATGGTGTTCTTCAACTCCAAGATTTCGCCTTTGACGTCGACGGTAATTTTTTTGGAAAGATCACCGTTTGCCACTGCGGTTGTCACTTCGGCGATGTTGCGCACCTGGCCGGTAAGGTTGCCGGCCATGAAATTCACGCTGTCGGTCAAATCTTTCCACGTCCCGGCGACACCGCGCACGTCCGCCTGACCGCCAAGTTTTCCCTCGGTGCCGACTTCGCGGGCCACGCGCGTCACCTCCGCGGCAAAGGAGCTGAGTTGGTCCACCATCGTGTTGATCGTGTTCTTCAACTCCAAAATTTCTCCTCTGACATCGACCGTGATCTTTTTCGAGAGATCGCCGCGAGCGACTGCCGTCGTCACTTCGGCAATGTTGCGGACCTGACCGGTCAGGTTGCCGGCCATGAAGTTGACCGAATCGGTCAAATCCTTCCACGTTCCGGAAACACCTTTCACGTCGGCTTGACCGCCCAAAATTCCTTCCGAACCCACTTCGAGAGCCACGCGCGTCACTTCCGAGGCAAACGAGCTAAGTTGATCCACCATGGTGTTGACGGTGTTTTTCAGTTCGAGAATTTCACCTTTCACATCGACCGTGATTTTTTTCGACAGATCGCCGCGCGCCACTGCGGTGGTGACGTCGGCAATGTTGCGGACCTGACTGGTGAGGTTGCCCGCCATGAAATTCACCGAGTCGGTCAGGTCTTTCCATGTTCCGGAAACGTCTCGCACTTCAGCTTGTCCGCCGAGTTTACCTTCCGAACCGACCTCGCGCGCGACCCGGGTCACTTCCGAGGCAAACGAACCAAGGCGATCAACCAGCGTGTTGATCGTGTTTTTCATTTCCAGAATTTCGCCCTTCACATCGACCGTGATCTTTCGCGAGAGATCACCGTTGGCGATTGCGGTGGTGACCTCGGCAATGTTCCGCACCTGTGCCGTTAGATTACCGGCCATCAGGTTGACGTTCTCGGTCAAATCTTTCCATGTGCCCGCGACACCTTTCACGTCGGCCTGGCCACCGAGTTTTCCTTCGGTGCCCACCTCGCGCGCCACGCGTGTCACTTCCGATGCGAACGATCGCAATTGGTCCACCATAGTGTTGATGGTGTCCTTCAATTCCAAAATCTCGCCGCGGACATCGACCGTGATCTTCTTGGAAAGGTCGCCATTGGCGACAGCGGTTGTGACATCAGCAATATTGCGAACCTGGCCGGTGAGGTTGCCAGCCATCGAGTTGACGCTGTCGGTCAAATCTTTCCATGTGCCCGCGACGCCTTTCACATCTGCCTGACCACCAAGTTTTCCTTCCGTGCCGACCTCGCGGGCCACGCGAGTTACTTCCGACGCGAACGAACTGAGTTGGTCGACCATCGTGTTGATCGTGTTCTTCAGCTCAAGAATTTCGCCTTTTACATCGACCGTGATCTTCTTGGACAGATCGCCGCGCGCGACGGCCGTGGTGACGTTGGCAATGTTGCGCACCTGGCCGGTTAGGTTGCGCGCCATGAAGTTGACCGAATCGGTCAGGTCTTTCCACGTGCCCGAAACGCCTTCGACCCGGGCCTGACCACCCAGAATTCCTTCCGAACCCACTTCGCGGGCCACGCGGGTGACTTCCGATGCGAACGATCGCAGTTGGTCCACCATCACGTTGACGGTGTCCTTCAACTCCAAAAATTCGCCTTTGACGTCGACCGTGATTTTTTTCGTCAGGTTTCCGTTCGCCACCGCGGTCGTAACCGTGGCGATGTTACGAACTTGCGCGGTCAAGTTTCCCGCCATCAGGTTCACGTTTTCGGTCAGGTCCTTCCAAGTCCCGGCCACACCTTTGACTTTTGCCTGGCCTCCCAGTTTTCCTTCCGTGCCTACTTCGCGGGCCACGCGGGTAACTTCCGAAGCAAACGCGCCAAGTTGATCGACCATTGCGTTTACGGTCTTGGCCGTGCGCAAAAATTCGCCTTGCAGTGGTTGTCCGTCGATTTCTCTGGCCATTGTTTTCGAAAGATCGCCTTTCGCAACGGCCCCGATGACGCGCGACATTTCGCTGGTCGGATGAACCAAGTCTCCGATCAGCGTGTTGATCGAACCGATCGAATCAGCCCAGCCGTCCGAAACCGCGCCCAGGGAAATTCGCTGACCGATACGACCCTCCTTGCCAACAACCCGCCCGATGCGCTCGAGCTCGTCGCTCATTCGTTCGTTGATCGCAATGACCTCGTTGAAAGTATCGGCCACTTTGCCGGCAAGCCCGGTCCAGTCCTCCGGCAAGCGGACAGAGAAGTTGCCGCGCTTAAATGCGGTCAACGCGCTGAGCAATTGTTTTAGCTCGACCTGGTTGTCGCCATTGAACCGGGAACCGTTTGCCGGACGAACGAGAGAGACAGGAGTAGATTTCTTCATAACGAATCAGGAGAATGACAAGAGTGAAAAAGAAACACGTATACCGATCGCGAATTTCGACTCGGTAAGAATGAGCCCCATAAACCGTGCCCGCGGAGGCAGATTCATCGCACGAGATCGAACCCGCGGCAAGCAATGGATGCACATTTCTGTCGCTGATTGGCAGCGCGTACGGGAGTCGAACCCGTGCACCGGCCTTGAGAGGGCCGTGTCCTAACCACTAGACGAACGCGCCATGCAAAAAAGCGCGTTTAGAATAACTGCCCGTTACTCGTCGGCAAGCAGCGACCTTCGCGACAGCTCGCAATTCTCATCGCAGCGATGTCAATCGCTTATTGCCGAAAATCCTGTAACGATCATCGGGTAAGAATTTGACCTATGCGTAAAACAGTGTTTCACTCGCCCCAGCTTACTCTCCCCATCCGGTGATCTTTTTCTTAGCCTGAATTTTCGGCAGACTTTGTGCTGGTTTTAACCCCACGCTCGTACATTGCAAGTGCAAGGAAGACGAACCACGAATCGGTGGAGAGCGAACCCAAGACACGCGAACATAAAACTATGAAACCAAAGAAGACCTTCCCGCGCTCTCAATTTCTTGGTCGAATCGTCATCGCCGCGGTTGCAGTGCTTGGTCTATCGGCGCCTCATCTGTTCGCAGGCGACATCAATGTTACCTACATAACTGGCGCAGAAGTTCCGGTGAGTTCCAACGGCTTTACCGCGATGGACAAGAAGGTGAACATCACGCTGAACTTTGCGCCGGTACCGGGCACGCAGCTGATGGTTGTGCAAAACACGGGACCTGGGATCATTCGCGGAACCTTTAGCAATCTGGCGCAAGGGCAAACGATTGCGCTGACTTACGGAGGGCTGACTCACTACTTCGTCGCCAATTACCATGGCGGCAACGGCAACGATCTTGTCCTGCTGTGGACGACAGGTAATCAATTCATGCCGGCGGCTGCCGCGGCGAAACTCGACGGTCAAATCGTCCTGGCCTTGAAAAAGAGTCGGGGACAACCTCCGTTCGACAAGCCAACGTCGCTTGAGCCCGCGATTCCGATTAAAGATGGCGACCGCGTGCTCGTGGATATAGACGGGTCGGTGTCGAAAGGATTGTTAGATGCAGTCGCACTTTCGGGAGGAGTAGTAGTTAAGGGCTCGCCAACAGCCACCACCTCGCGAGCGATGGTTCCATTGTCGCAGCTGGAAGCGCTCGCAGGCCGATCGGACGTTAATTTCATTTCTCCAGCAAAGCTTTCGGTGACCTCTCGAATCAAGACATTCGCCCCGTAAAATAATGAAAAAACTCCGCCGCCTGATGTCAGAGCTAATCTTCGCGGATAGAGGGCCAGCGCGAATAACGCGGTCTGTGATCATTGTCTTGGCTATCGCAGCCAGCGGACCAGCCGTCGCGTTGACGATTAACCTGACCTTCGCCCCGGATTCCACGTTCACGAATGCCGGCTTGAGTAGCACCGACATCGCCAACATGAAAGCGGCGGCGTCCTATGCAGCCTCGCAGTTCACGAACAATTTTGGCGACAACATTAACGTCAACATAAACGTGACAGCCGTCCACGGGACCGGCACGCTTGGAGAGAGTAACGCCATTCTCACGTCCGTCTCGAGTTATGCTGCGCTTCGCGGCGCAGTTTCGTCGGACTCCAAGACGGCCGATGACGCGACAATCCTCGGCCCTGGCGGCTCACTGCCGTCTACCGATCCGATCGGCGGAAGCCATCTGTATCTCGTTAGCACGGCAGAGGCAAAGGCGTTGGGCCTGGTGCCAGATGATTTCTCGAATGACGGAACATTCACATTCGGTGGTGGATTCAGTTACACCTATGCCCCGGCGAATCGGGCCGTGTCAGGCAAGATCGATTTCATCGGTGTGGCGATGCACGAGTTCTCCGAAATTATGGGGCGCATTCCACTAATGGGGGAAAACCTCACCGGAAGCCCAGATTATATGCTGATGGATTTGTTCCATTATACCGGCGCGGGCGTGCGGGGTCTGAACGACGGTCCGGGCAGATTTTTCTCCATTGATAACGGGACCACCCTCCTGAAGGCATTTAACAATGCGAACGCGAACCCGGGGAGCGATCTGCAAGACTGGGCTAGCGGCACGAACGACGCTTTCAACGCTTTCGCTAGTTCCAGCGTGGAGAACGACCTGACTCCCGTGGATCTCCGGGTGATGGATGTAATCGGCTACGACTTCGCAAGTAGTTCGCCAACGCCCACACCGACAGGAACCCCGACGCCAACTGTCACACCTACACCCACGCCCATTGCCGGTGCTGCGGTAATGTTGAGCCCACTGCCGGGATCGACCTTCAATTCGTCAAGCGTGACTTTTACCTGGAGCGCGGGCAGCGCGACCGCCTATTTCCTTTTGGTGGGCAGTTCGCCACATGGCGCCGATATTTACAACTCTGGAATAGTGACTGTGCATTCGACAGCCGTGAAAAACATCCCTACTGATGGGCGCACGATCTATGTGACGCTAGGTTCGCGGGTTAATGGTTCTTGGACGGCGAAGTACTACACGTATACGGCTTTCAATTCGTCGGCCACACCGACTCCGAAACCGACGCCAACCGCTACACCGACACCAACGCCTACACCTACTGCTGCTCCAACGCCCACACCGACACCAACCCCAACTGTCACACCTACATCTACAGCCACGCCCACCGCGACGCCGACAGCTACACCGACTCCAAGTCTAACTACCGGGCCGGCGCGGATGATTAGTCCGACGCCGGGAGCAACCTTTAGTTCGTCAAGCGTGACTTTTACCTGGAGCGCGGGCAGCGCGACCGCCTATTTCCTTTTGGTGGGCAGTTCGCCACATGGCGCCGATATTTACAACTCTGGAATAGTGACTGTGCATTCGACAACCGTGAACAACATCCCTACAGATGGGCGCACGATCTATGTGACGCTAGGTTCGCAGGTTAATGGTTCTTGGACGGCGAACTACTACACGTATACGGCCTTCCATCAGTAGGCTGCATTCACGCGCTCTGCGATCTTGAAAAGCGAAGGCAGTGGAATCTAGCATAACGGAGCTGGCAAATATATGGACGACGGCAAGCCTGCGCTTCAGAACTTTTTGTTCTTTCCGCGTTCCGGGCCGGAGTCCGAAATCAGCCCTCGCGCTGAAACTTCTTGGCGCGACTCGCTTTTTCTTTCTTTTTCGGCGTCGGACTTGGTGTCGGTAAGCCGCTATCGGTCTCGTGTCGCACTCGTGCCTGCGTGATCTGGCTTAAATGCGCGATCTTTAACTGGTCGAGCGCCGTTTTCATTTCCCCGCTCCGGGCCAGGACGCGCATCCGTCCGTAATAAAGATCGTAATAATCACGGAGCCGCTGCCGTTTCTCCAAATCGGTCCGCGCCATTTCGGCCGCCCTCTTTGCCGCGACGACGTCGGTCTCGTTTACGACCTGGTTTTGCAGTTGCCGCCATTCAATGTGCAGCCGGCGCTCGTCCGCTTCTTTGCCTAACGAGGTTTGCTTAAAAATCTCATCAATCTGCGCGCGTTCCGGAACGGTTGCTTCCGGCGCTGCGGTCGGAGGAGGCGTCGTTCGCGGCTGGCTGGATTGCAGACCCGAATCGGTTGCGACCTGCCCGTGAATAAGAGCGGCGCCGGCGCAGAAAACCGCCAGCAACATCGACAATGAAAGTTTCGCGTTCACTTGCAATTTATCGGGGCGAGTCGCCGCGACGAGGACCTTCTAGTTGATCCAATTCATCGCGACCTCGCCCCGTCTTATAAAAATGCTCTCTGGTTGCAGCTTCCGGTCGATTCGAGAACTCTTCTGAGTGGAGAACGATCCATGGAATTCCATGCTTGGTTGCCGGCACCTTTCCCGAGTTATGACGTTCGATACGAGCCTTCAAATTCTCGCACGATCCAACGTAACGTCGTCCTGTTTTCAAACTCCGGAGCACGTAACAATAAAACATTTCAAGCTGGTCGGGGTGTCGCCGTGGCGACCAGTCTCGTGGTTCAGGTTCGAAATCGGGGTGACAGGATTTGAACCTGCGACCTCGTGGTCCCAAACCACGCGCTCTACCAAGCTAAGCTACACCCCGATTAACTGACTTATGCATATCACGCGCAGAATTGGATGCACCCGGAAAATTTCGCGCTCACTTGTAATTCAGTCGGGGCGAGTCGCCGCGGCGACCGACCTCGTGGTCCCAAACCACGCGCTCTACCGAGCTAAGCTACGCCCCGTAATTTTCGCCGTGATCTGTATCACGGATTCGGTTCATAGCCAAGATTAGGCCCGAGTCGCTTCTCCGCGGTCGCAATTGATTCACTCCGCCGTGACGCGTAATCTGCAACCTGATCGCGTCCAATTTGTCCCACGGAGAAGTATTTCGCTTCCGGATGCGAAAAATAAAATCCGCTCACGCTCGCCGCCGGATGCATCGCGTACGATTCGGTTAGTTTGATGTCGATTTTGCTTTCGGCGTTGAGCAAATCGAATAGCGTCCGCTTTTCGGCGTGATCGGGACATGCCGGATAGCCGGGAGCTGGCCGGATTCCTCGATATTTTTCGCGAATCAAATCGGCTTTCGACAGATTCTCCTCGCGCCCGAAACCCCACGCGATCCGCGCCTGCTTATGCAAGTACTCGGCAAAAGCTTCGGCCAGTCGGTCCGCGAGCGCTTTGGCGATAATCGCGCTGTAATCGTCGTGGGCGGCCACAAACTTCTTCGAAAGCTGATCAGCACCATGAATCGTGACCGCAAATCCTCCCAAATAATCCTCGAATCTTGAATCTGCTCGCGGCGCCACGTAATCGGCGAGACAATGGTTAAATTGGTCGGCCGGCTTTTGGATTTGCTGCCGCAAGAAATAAAATGTAGCGAGTTTTTCGCGCCGTCCCGCAGTCGCGGGATCGACAAAAAGATCGACATCATCGGCGCTCGAGGTTGCCGGCCAGAACCCAAAGATGCCTCGCGCAGTTAACAAACGTTTGGCGGCGATTTCATCCAGGATCTCTTGCGCGTCACCAAACAGCTCCCGGGCTTGTTTACCAATGACCGGGTCCTCGAAAATTGCCGGATATCTGCCGCGCAATTCCCAGACATGAAAAAATGGCGACCAATCGATGTACTCACGAAGATCGACAATCGACGGGGCAACTGCGCGAGTTCCGATAAAATCCGGCTTCGGTGGCTTGTAATCACTCCACTTAATTGATGTCCGATTCGCGCGCGCTTGATCGAGCGTCAGTAATTTTTTGGCGTGCGCTTTCGCACTGTATGCTTTGCGCAATGCCTCGTATTCCGCGCAGGTTTTGGCGTCGAACACCGCTTTTTGCTTTGCATTCAGCAACGAATTGACCACACCGACCGCGCGGGATGCGTCCAGGACGTGGATCGTGCTTTCGTGATAATGCGGCGCGATCTTCACTGCCGTGTGCGCCCGGCTCGTCGTGGCTCCGCCGATGAGAAGCGGCAATTCAAATTTTTCGCGCTCCATCTCCTGGGCAACGTGCACCATTTCGTCGAGCGACGGCGTGATCAGTCCGCTCAATCCGATCGCGTCTGCTTTTTTCTCGCGTGCAGTCTCCAAAATTTTCGCTGCCGGAACCATCACGCCAAGATCGACAACGTCGTAGTTGTTACATTGGAGGACGACCCCGACGATGTTCTTGCCGATGTCGTGCACATCGCCTTTGACTGTTGCCATCACAATGCGGCCCTGCGGTTTTGAGCCGGCTGATTTTTCCGCTTCCATGAACGGCATCAAGTACGCGACCGCCTTCTTCATCACCCGCGCGCTCTTCACCACCTGCGGCAAAAACATTTTCCCCGATCCGAAGAGATCGCCGACCACGCTCATTCCGGCCATCAGCGGCCCTTCGATCACGTCGAGCGGGCGTTTGCAATTCTTGCGTGCTTCTTCGGTGTCGATGTCGATGTAATCAACGATGCCTTTGACGAGCGCGTGCTTCAGCCGTTCTTCAACAGACTGCGCGCGCCACGCTTCATCTTTAACTCTGCTTTTCCCCTTCGCTTTGATGTTTTCCGCGAAATCGACCAGCCGCTCGGTCGCGTCCTCGCGCCGATTGAGGAGCACGCCTTCGACGCGCTCGCGCAGTTCCTTTTCAATTTCCTCGTAAACGGCGAGCTGGCCGGCGTTGACGATCGCCATGTCGAGCCCCGCGCGGATCGCGTGAAACAGAAACGCGGCGTGCATCGCTTCGCGCACGGTGTTGTTGCCGCGGAACGAAAACGAAATGTTGCTCACGCCGCCGCTGACGCGAACGCCTGGCAAATTCTTTTTTATCCAGCGTGTCGCTTCGATGAAATCAACCGCGTAATTGCGGTGTTCTTCCAAACCGGTCGCGACGGTGAGAATGTTTGGATCGAAAATGATGTCGGTCGCTGAAAAATCAGCGCGCTCGGTCAGAAGTTTGTAAGCGCGGGCGCAGATGTCGATCTTGCGTTGAAAATTGTCAGCCTGGCCTTGTTCGTCGAACGCCATCACGATGACTGCTGCTCCATATCGCCTGATCAACTGTGCCTGGCGCAGGAATTCTTCCTCGCCGTTTTTCAAGCTGATCGAATTCACGACCGCTTTGCCTTGCACACATTTCAGTCCAGCCTCGATCACGCTCCATTTCGAGCTGTCGATCATGATTGGGATGCGCGAAATCTCCGGCTCGCTTGCGATTAAATTCAAAAAGCGCGTCATCGCCGCTTCGGAATCGATCATTCCCTCGTCCATATTGACGTCGAGGATGTTGGCGCCGCCTTGGACTTGTTGACGCGCGACCGCCAGCGCGCCGTCGAAATCACCATTCAAAATCAACTTGGAAAATTTCGGAGAGCCGGTAATGTTTGTCCGCTCGCCGATCACAACAAAGCCGAACTCCGGCGTAATGTTCAACGGCTCGAGCCCCGAAAGTTGTAGAGCCTCGGAAGCGTTTCGATTGGGGAGCGAACGCGCCTCGCGTGCGCTCCCCGGAATTCTGCGCGGCTTGCAATCGCGCACCGCGCCGCGGATTGCGCGAATATGATCGGGCGTTGTCCCGCAACAACCGCCAACAAGATTGAGCCAGCCGTTCGCAGCCCAGCGTTTTAATTTGGGAGCGAGTGTCTCTGGCGTTTCCGGAAAGCCCGTTTCGGAAAGCGGATCGGGCAAACCGGCATTCGGATAAGCGCTGATATAAACCGGCGCCACACGAGCGAGCTCTTCGATGAACGGATTCATTTCGTCCGGACCGAGCGAACAATTCAATCCCACTACCAGTGGCTTCGCGTGCCCAATCGAGACGAGAAACGCTTCCACGGTTTGACCGCTCAACGTTCGGCCGGCTTTGTCCGTTACTGTTCCAGAAACGATCAGCGGAAGTTTTTTGCCTCTTTGTTCGAAGACATCGGCGGCAGCAAAGAGGGCCGCCTTGCCGTTCAACGTGTCAAAGATTGTTTCGATTAGTAGAAGATCGACATTTCCTTCCGCTAGCGCGCTGATCTGCTCGAAATAAGCCTGGCGCAGTTGATCGAATGTAACCGCGCGGAATCCGGAATCGTTTACGTCCGGCGAGATGGAAGTCGTGACGGGGAGGGGACCGATCGACCCGCCAGCGAAGCGGCGAGCGCCGGTTTGTTTTGTCACACGGTCGGCTGCGCGACGCGCGATGTTCGCTGCCGACGTATTCATTTCACGGATTAATGCGCGAAGATCGACATCGGCCACGACGCGCTGGAAAAATTCCTGGTCTTTGCGTCCACTTACAGGTTCGCCTTGGAATAAAAAGTCGTGCAGCCCGATTGTCGTCGCGTTGAAGGTGTTGGTCTCGATGATGTCGGCGCCGGCATCGAGATATTCGGCGTGAATTTCCTCGACGACTTGCGGCTGGGTTAAGTTGAGCAGCTCGAGACAGCCTTTGAGATCTTTGCCCTTCCAATCGCGAAAGCGTTTTCCGCGATAATCTTGCTCGGATAATTTCCGGCGCTGGATCATCGTTCCCATTGCGCCATCGAGGACAACGATGCGCTCGCGCAAAAGGGCTTCGAGAGGATGAACGGCAGCCGGCATGTTGGCTCAGAACTAAGCGGTGTTTATGCCAACATCAAGAAACAAATCTACGCATCATGATACGTAGATGTGTTAGTGGGTCTTCCTCTCAATCTTCGTCCTCTCTCCCGGAGAGAGGTTGAGATTAAGAGTAAGCGGAAGCGGAAGAGTTCTGTGTTTGTCGATCTTGTCCGCCGCCGGACAGACTCGCTGCGCGCGAGTGCGCGCAGGCGCTCCAGAAATGACGCCCTGGCCGCGCAATTTGTCTTCGAGCTTCTCTGTGCAGCGCAGTCGCAGCATGCCCACGGCTTTGTGAAATTCCGATATGCGAAGGAGAAATAGCGGTCTGCGTAATTCGAAATCTCCCGGCTGTGCCAATGTCCATAAAAGCCATATTTTTAGCTTTACAAAGTAAACGGGATCTTGTCATAATGAACGCGCTTTACCATAATAGTCGCGATTTTGAACGCACACATACAAAAACTGCACAGCGAACCCATTCCAGTCCCTTGTAGCGGCAGTCGCCCCCACTGAGACAATCCAGCGTCAGGAGCTTATCAAAGTTAAATGAGAACAACACTAGTGGGCCGGTGGTTGGAAAAGAATAACAAACCATTCGTTGCGCTTCTCGCCGCTGGCGCCGCACTGGCGATACCAACACTGATTGATGCCTCAAGTTCCACCCAGGTTCAGCAACTTGGTCCGCTTGCGGTTCCGCGCACGGAACACGCTGCGACCGTGCTGGCTGATGGCCGCGTCCTCATCACTGGTGGGCGCGACAGCGCCGGGACTATCGTAGCCGCCGCAGAAATCTTTGATCCCGCGACCCAAACCTCTACCGCTGTCGGAGCACTCGTTACTGCCCGGGTTAGTCACACGGCGACGCTCTTGCCTAATGGCCGAGTCCTTATCACCGGTGGTACAAGTGCGACTGGGTCGCTAAGTTCCGCCGAGATTTTTGACCCTGCAAATCCTGGTTTTCGAGTGCTCTCTGCCACCATGGGCGCGGCGCGCGCGGGGCACACGGCTACCTTACTCACTGACGGCACAGTACTCATCGCCGGCGGTGACGTCGCTGGCAGCGCGGAGATATTTGAGCCGACAACAGAATCGTTTTCCTCGACGCTGTTGACGATGGCCGCGCCGCGAATTGGCCATACCGCTACTTTATTTGCCAACGACAGCGTTTTGCTTGCCGGCGGAAACACGGATTCGATGGAATTGTTCACCCCAGCCGACCAGAAGTTCACGCTCGATTCGCAGGTGATGTCGGCAGTTCACACCGGTCAGGAAGCGATCTCATTGAGCGATACCCGTCTGCTCTTCTTCGGCGGCGACGCGCTCAATACGATCGAGGAATTCAATCCCTCAGCTGACACACTCACAATCGATGCCACGATGGAGGCGCCCTCATCCAGCGCCACACTTCTCTCGAACGGAAATATCCTCGTGGTCCGGGCTGATATGGCTGGTCTCTACGCGCCGAATGCAGCAGACCTAAGCTCGGCATTTACTGCATTTGACGAAACATCGGTTCCTGGCAGCAGCATGTTGCTGCGCACTGGTCAGACCGCAACGGAACTTCCGGGGGACAAGACGATCCTTGTCGCTGGCGGTGCGAACGCGCAAAGCCAATTGAGCCAGTCAACGGCCCTCTTTAACCCGGCGCGCATTTGGACTGACAAGGACGATTATGTGCCCACCGATCCCGTTATACTAAGTGGTTCCGGCTGGAAACCTAACGAGAACGTTTATCTTTATGCGGTCGACGATGAGACGCAGGCGTGGACTTATGGAAGCACTGTCGCGGCAGACGCAAACGGCGCGTTCTCTGTTAATCCCTACTTCATAGTCCAAATGGCGCAACTCGGCGCGAAGTTCAGTGTGACTGCTGTCGGCGCGCAGTCCGCGCTGCAAGCAGACGTCAAGTTTACGGATGCGGGGAGCTTCACTTACAGTCCTTCGACCCAGTCCTTGACAATTGCAGCTGGGAGTAACGCCACGTTTTCCCAAGGTATAACTGACCCTAAGAATAACGGCGCTCTAACAGCGTCCCCCGTGGTAACAGGAACCGGCGGAAACCCACTCCCCGCTTCGTGGGTCACAACATCGCCCACCTCGTTGAGTTTCCCCGCTTCTTCGAGTGACCAGACACAATCTTGGATGGTTAAAGTCACCGTGCCCGCGAATGTGGCTGGAACCTATACCGGAAACATTAAGGCGAGCGCCTCAGGGTCAGGGGCCACTCCGAACCCGGGTCAGGGCACTGGCATGACGATCACCGTCCCCGCCGGGCCAGCGACGCAGCTGGCGCTGAGCGGTTCCACCGCCAACCTAGCTGCGGGCAGCACTCGGGTGTTGACGGCGACGATTCAAGACGCGAACGGCAACACGGTCACTACAGGGGCGGACAGCACGCTGAGCGTGACCTTTGCCAAGACGGCTGGCACGGGCACGGTGACGGGCCTCGGTTCGAGCACGGCCGTAGCCGGCGTGGCGACTCTCACGGTGACCGGTGGCCAGCCCGGTTCTGTAACCATCACGGCCTCGGCAACCGGCTCAGGCGGCGCTTTGGCAGCCGGGACCGGGAACCCCGTCGCGTTCAACGTAGTGGCCGGTGCTGCGAGCAAGCTGGCGTTGAGCGGGGCCACGACCGACCTGGCAGCAGGCAGCACGCGAGTGCTGACGGCGACGATTCAAGATGCAAACGGCAACACAGTTACTACAGGTGCCGACAGCACGCTGAGCGTGACCTTTGCCAAGACTGCGGGTACCGGCACGGTAACAGGTCTTGGATCAGCTACTGCGTCAGCGGGCGTGGCAACGCTAACCGTAACGGGCAACGCGCCGGGCTCGATCACGATTACAGCGTCGGCCACGGGGTCAGGTGGAGCGTTGACGGCCGGAACGGGGAATCCGATCACGTTCAACGTAGTTGCTGGTGCGGCAGGCAAGCTCGCGATCAGCGGTTCCACGGCAAACCTGACAGCCGGTACCACGCGGACGTTGACGGCAACAATTCAAGACAGCGTCGGCAATACGATCACGACGGGTCCTGACAGTACATTGAGCGTAACCTTCGCGAAGACGACTGGGACCGGCGATGTATCCGGCCTTACTTCTGTAAGCGCTGTCGCGGGTGTAGCGAACATAACGGTGACGGGAACTACCGCCGGCTCCGTGACAATTGGAGCGTCGGCGACTGGGTCAGGCGGGGCGTTGGGGCAAGGAACGGGGAATCCCATTTCATTTACTGTCGTTGCCAGCACGACGGTCGACCACTTCAGCTTCGCGGCAATCAGTAGTCCACAGACAGCGGGAACAGCTTTCAACGTCACCATCACCGCTCAGGACGCAGGCAATAACACGGTGACCGGCTTCAACGGGAATGGATTCAAGGTGAATCTTACCTCCACCGGAACCCTGACGGGCGCGCCGCTCACCACACCGGCATTCACAAATGGTGTCCTTACTAACCAAAGCGTGACGATCACCAACATCGGCAACTTCACGATCATGGCCCAGGGTGTCGGCGGCAACTCGGGCGCGACTGGCACGAGCAATTCATTCCAGGTGAATCCGGGTGCAGCCAGCAAATTAGCTTTCACTCAACAGCCAAGTACTACAACGGCTGGCCAGACAATTTCGCCCAGTGTTGCAGTTCAGATCCAGGACGCAAACGGCAACCTGACGAACAGCACCGCGTCAGTGAGCATCGCTATCGCTAATAATCCGAGCAGCGGAAGTTTGAGCGGAACGACGCCGGTAAACGCAGCAAACGGCGTGGCCACTTTCAGCGATCTCTCTATTAATAAAGGCGGCACGGGTTATACCCTCCAGGCCAGCAGCAACGGTCTAACCTCAGCGACCAGCGGCGGGTTCAACATTACGCCCGCAGGAGCGTCGAAGCTTGTTTTCGGCGTGCAGCCGTCGAACGCGACGGCGGGGGCAACCATCTCGCCCGCAGTAACTGTGCAGGTGCAGGATCAGTTCGGCAACCTGACTACCAGCACGGCAGCGGTCGGCATCGCCATCCTTGCCAATCCGGGAGGCGGCACGCTCAGCGGGACCAGTCCGGTGAACGCGGTCGCGGGCGTTGCTACCTTCAGCAACCTTGCGATCAATAAGACCGGCGCCGGCTACACACTCCAAGCCACGAGCAGCGGCCTGACCTCGGTGACCAGCAGCACGTTCAACATTACGCCCGCACCGGCGTCGAAGCTTGCTTTCGCCGTCCAGCCGTCAAATACCACGGCAGGGCAAACCATCTCACCGGCAGTGACTGTGCAGGTGCAGGATCAGTTCGGCAACCTGACTGGCAGCACCGCCTCGGTTGGCATCGCCATCCTTGCCAATCCGGGGACTGGCACGCTGACTGCAACGACACCCGTAAACGCACTGGGCGGCACTGCGACCTTCAGCGACCTCTCAATCGACAAGGGCGGCGTGGGCTACACGCTCCAAGCCAGCAGCACCGGGCTGACGTCCGTGACCAGCGCGGCGTTTACAATCAACAATCCGGCGCCCACGCTCGCCAGCATCGCGCCCACAAGCGGGAATCTATCTGACACACTGGACGTCGTCTTCAACGGGACCAACTACATTAGCGGCGCGAGCTTGGTCAGCTTTGGACCCAACATTACGGTGAATACAACTACCGTAAACAGCAGCACCAAAATCACCGCCAACATTACGATTGCGTCAGGCGCAGTGGTAGGTCCGCGCAACGTGTCGGTGACCAACCCCGCTCCGGGCGGCGGGACGGCCACTCTAACGAACGGCTTTACCGTCAACAACCCGGCGACGACTACCACTCTGGATTCATCGCTGAATCCATCGACCTATGGCGACTCGGTTACTTTCACAGCGACGGTGACGAGCGCCAGCGGAACGCCCACGGGAAGTGTCACTTTCTTCGACAGCGCGACGTGCTCGGGGACCGTCTTGGCGGGTCCGACCACCCTCGACGTCAACGGTAAGGCGGGCTTCACCACTTCTTCGCTTACCGTGCCCTCGCACACGATTACGGCTTGCTACTCGCCCACTGGCATCTACCTGGCTAGCAACGGGAGCGTCACGCAGACGGTCAACAAGCGGCCGGCTACGTGGACTACGGATGCCAACAGCAAGACCTACGGCGTTGGGGATCCGGTTCCATTGACCACCGGTAGCGGCACTGGATTTCTGTTTTCGGACAGCGTGACGGCCAGTTACAGCCGTGCGGCAGGCGAGACGGTAGCAGGTAGCCCCTATCACATCAGTGCCACTCTCAGCCCGGCGGCTGTCCTCTCCAACTATAACATCACCAACACAGGCGCAGACTTCACCATCGCCAAGAAAGACGCGACGTGGACGACCAATGCCGCCAGCAAGACCTATGGGGATGTAGATCCTAATCCGCTGACGACGGGCAGTGGCAGCGGCTTCCTAGCAGCCGACAGCGTGACGGCGACTTACACTCGTGCGGCCGGTGAGAATGCGAGTCCGCCCACCTATCACATCACCGCCACTCTCGCTCCGGCGGCTGTCCTCTCCAACTATAACATCACCAACACAGGCGCAGACTTTACCATCAACAAGAGAGACGCGTCGGTGACACCGGATGCAGCGAGCAAGATTTACGGCAATGCCGACCCGACCTTTACGGGAACGCTCACCGGATTCGTGGCAGCGGATGGAGTGAGTGCGACTTACAGCCGCACGGCGGGTGAGACCGTTGCGGGTAGTCCCTACACAATTAGCGCCGTGCTCAGTCCGGCGGGCGTGCTCGGCAATTACAACATCACTTACAACACGGCCAGCTTTACCATCAACAAGAGAGACGCGTCGGTGACGCCGGATGCGGCGAGCAAGATTTACGGCAATGCCGACCCGACCTTTACGGGAACGCTCACCGGTTTCGTGGCAGCGGATGGAGTGGGTGCGACTTACAGTCGCACGGCGGGTGAGACCGTTGCGGGCAGCCCCTACACGATCAGTGCCGTGCTCAGTCCGGCGGGGGTGCTCGGCAATTACAACATTACTTACAACACGGCCAGCTTTACCATCAACAAAAGAGACGCGACCTGGACTACGAATGCCAACAGCAAGACCTACGGCGATGCAGATCCTAATCCGCTGACGACTGGCAGTGGCGACTTCCTGGCGGCAGACGGGGTGACGGCGACTTACAGCCGCGCAGCGGGCGAGACGGTCGGGAGCAGTCCCTATCACATCACCGCCACCCTCGCTCCGGCGGCTGTGCTCTCCAACTATAACATCACCAACGCGGGCGCGAACTTCACGATCAACAAGCGGCCGGCCACCTGGACAACGGATCCCAACAGCAAGACCTACGGGGATCTTGATCCGAGTCCGCTGACCACGGGCAGCGGCAGCAACTTCGTGGATGCGGTGACGGCCAGCTACAGCCGGGTAGCGGGGGAGACGGTAGGAGGCAACCCCTATCACATCACCGCTACGTTGAGCGCGGGTGCCGGGGTGCTCTCCAACTACACCATTACCAACACGGGCGCGGACTTCACCATCAACAAGAGAGACGCGACCTGGACAACGAATCCTAACAGCAAGACCTACGGGGATCTTGATCCGAGTCCCTTGACCACAGGTAGTGGCACGAACTTCGTTGCCGCCGACAGCGTCACTGCGACTTACAGTCGTGTAGCGGGTGCGAATGCCGGTCCGCCAACTTATCACATTACCGCCACACTGAGCGCTACCCCGGCCGCGGCCCTGAATAATTACAATATCACCAACGCGGGGGCGGAATTCACCATCAACAAGGCCGTCGCGGTCGTCACGGTAAGCGGCTACACCGGCACTTATGATGGCCACTCTCATGGAGCCAGCGGCTCGGCCACGGGCGTTGATGCTGGCGGCGCCGCCCTCGGCGCTACGCTGGACCTAGGTGCCACGTTTACCAATGTCCCGGGTGGCACAGCCCACTGGGTCTTCACCGGCGGCACCAATTACACCAATCAGAGCGGCGACGTAGCCGTCGTTATTAACAAGGTGCACCTCACGGTGACAGCCGACAACAAGTCCAAGACCTACAATGGGGCGGTGTACTCGCCGTTCACGGCGACGCTCAGCGGGTTCGTCAATAGCGAGACCGACGCTGGTCTGCGTCTCTCGGGAGCGTTGTCCGGCAATGCCGTTTTCACGGGAGTGGCGACGACCGCTGTCAACGCGGGGACCTACACCATCACCCCAACGGGGGGCACCCTCAGCGCGATCAATTACGACTTCACCGTATTCACCAACGGCAAGCTGACTATCACCAAGGCGCACCTAACGGTGACGGCAGATCCCAAGACGGTGCAGTATTCGGATCGGTTGCCCTCGTTTACAGCGACCCTCAGCGGGTTTGTGAACAGTGAAACCGACGCCAGTCTGCGTCTCTCGGGAGATTTATCAGGCAATGCCAGCTTTACTACTGCGGCTGCTATTACTTTCTACAGCGGCACCGGCGGTGTTTCCAACGCGCCAGGTGCATACACCAATGCCATCATCCCGTCGGTGGGCACTCTCGTCGCGACTAATTACGACTTCCCGGCCGCGAACTTCGTCAAGGGCACGTTGACCGTGACCCAGGAAGACGCACGCGCTACTTACACAGGTGCCATGTTTGCTTCCACCTCATCGACGACCAGCACTACGGCTACCGTCACGCTGAGTGCGACAGTGCAGGATATCACTGCGGTTGGAAATACCGATCCGGCCTATGACCCTTATCCTGGAGATATTCGGAATGCGAAGGTAACGTTTGTCAATCGTGATGCCCCCGACAATACGAATCCATATGGATTCAAGATAATCGCCAGTGACCTACCGGTCGGATTGGTTAACCTGAGTGATACAACGGTCGGCACGGTCACGTATAACTGGAACAACGTATCCATCGGGACGTACACGGTCGGCATTATTGTGACCAACTACTACACGCGTAACTCTTCAAGCGACGACGGGGTGATACAGGTCTCGCAGCTAACTCCTGGTTCAATCAACGGCGGCGGCTATCTGGTCATGCAGAGTTCCGCCGGTCTGTATCCGGGAGGAGTTGGCACGAAGAACAACTTCGGGTTCAATGTCCAGAACACAAAGACCGGCCTGAAAGGTAACATCAATACGATTATTCGGAACAATGGCCGGGTATATCAAATCAAAGGCAACGCCATGACTTCCCTGAATACCCAATTAAACACTCCCACAACTGGAACGAGCCTGGCAACCTTCAATGGCAAGGCAAACATCCAGGATATCACGGATCCGCTTGCGCCAATCAGCATCGATGGTAACGCCACGCTTCAGGTCACGATGACCGATTATGGCCAGCCCACTAAGGATACAATCGCGATTACTGTCTGGAACAAGAGCGGCGGCATGTGGTTCTCCAGTAACTGGACTGGCACTAAGACCCAAGAGCAGACACTCGGCGGGGGCAATCTCGCTGTGCGCTGATCTTATACAACTCAACCGGATAAAAAAGAGATAAGGTTAGGAATCAGCGCCGAGAGGTGAAATCCTCTCTTGTCGTGGCGTTAACCACGAATCCCGCGACGGCGGGACGAATGAACACGAATTTTGGTGTAGACCCGGCTGTCTCAGCCGCAAAGGTTTTTAGATCTGCTTGGTAAACGGCGGCTTGCCAAACCACTTGGGGGCTTGAGGTCAATCGCACCTACGTAACCGCGCTCGGTTCCAGATCTGTTGTGATTTTTTGGCTTCGTCATTCCTTCGCCATTCGAGCTTCGACATTTGGCGGAGACGTGGAGAGATGTCTCGGTCCGAGCCGGACTTGCATATCGTTCGACCTGACAATTAGGTGATGAGATGGAGGCGTTTCGGCTTTTCAAGATTCTCAATCGCGATCAGCGGAACACGTTTGTCGCCTGCTTTCTGGGTTGGGCGCTCGATGCGCTCGATTTCTTTCTCGTCACGTTCGTGCTCATTCCAATCGGCCATGATTTCGGACGGAGCATTCCGAAAGTTGCTTTTGCAATCACCCTCACACTGATGATGCGGCCGGTCGGCGCGTTCATCTTTGGTTTGCTCGGTGACAAATTCGGCCGGCGCATTCCGCTCATGGGCGACATCATTTTTTATTCGGTGATGGAGCTGCTGACCGCATTTGCGCCGAATTTCACCGTCTTTTTGATACTGCGCGCGCTTTTCGGAATCGGCATGGGTGGTGAATGGGGCCTCGGCGCGTCGCTCGCAATGGAATCGCTGCCAACGCAAACGCGCGGACTGTTCTCGGGAATTTTACAACAAGGCTACGCGGCCGGGTATTTGCTCGCCGCGCTGGTTTACTGGATCGTCTTTCCACACTTCGGCTGGCGCGGATTATTTATCGCCGGCGCGTTGCCGGCATTTCTGGTGATTTACATTCGCGCACGCGTTCCGGAATCGCCGGTGTGGCAACGCGACCGCGTTCGCGGCGAGCGCCCGCGATTGAAGGTGTCGATCTTCGTTAGGCAACACGGCGCGTTGTTCGTCTATGCCGCGCTGCTCATGACCGCCTTCAACTACATGTCACACGGCACACAGGATCTGTATCCGACGTATCTGGAAAAACAGCGCGGTTTTGGCGTGAGCGCCAAATCGATGATCAGTATTGTTTATGCGACCGGGGCCATCTGCGGCGGTGCGGTCATGGGTTTTCTTTCGCAACAATGGGGACGGCGGCGCGTCATCATCTTGTCTGCAATTTGCGGAATGTTGCTCATCCCGCTTTGGATTTTTGCGCCGAGCACAGCGTTGCTCATAATGGGCGGATTTTTGATTCAATTCATGGTGCAGGGCGCCTGGGGCGTAGTGCCGGTGCATTTGAACGAGCTTTCGCCGCCGCAATTTCGCGGAACTTTTCCCGGACTCGCTTACCAACTCGGAAATTTCGCCGCCGCTTACGCTGCTCAGCAACAGGCGTGGCTGGCGGAACATTTCCGCTCCGCGAATGGAGAGCCGAATTACGCCCTGACCATGGCGCTGGTGGAAGCCGTGGTTTTCCTGGCGATCATTTTTCTCGCAGCAATCGGGCGCGAAGAACGCGGCAAAGAATTTTAAATTGCTGTAGAGGCAGGCGTGCCGCCTGCGGTCGTTTGAGTTTGCAGCCGAGACGGCTGCCACCACAGAAGAATTCTAATCGCGGTTCAGCGTCGAGGGCACCAGCCCTGGGCCTTCGCTGGGCGGTTGCGCAACTGGACTTTTCGCCACGTGATAAACGCCCGGACCATAACGTTGTTCCACAATTGCTTCCGCGATTCTGTCGGCGAGCGCTTCGCGATATTCGGAGTCGCGCGCTTCGCCGCCTTCCAAGCGATTACTCAGGAAACCACACTCCACCAGCACCGCCGGATATTTGGCCAGTCGCAAGACGCGGAAGTTTGCTGTGTGCACGCCGCGATTGGCCGAATGAGGAATGGTCATCAGTTTCGATTGGATCCCATACGCCAGGTCAATCGAGTTCGCCGAATGATAATAGGTTTCGAAACCGTGAATGCCGCGCCGGCGCGAATCGTTAAAATGAATGCTGACGAAAATGGAATTCTTCTGCTCGTTTTCGATCGCGACGCGCTGATCAAGAGGAATAAAAACGTCGGTCGAACGCGTCATCACGGTTTTCAATTGCGATTCGTGTAGTTTGCGGGCAAGACGCTTCGCGACATCGAGCGTCGCAATTTTTTCCGCGCCGCCGAATTTGCGGTACGCGCCGTTGTCTTTGCCGCCGTGTCCGGCATCGACAACAACAGTCCTGAAAGATTTGCTGGTGTCTTTTGCAACCGGTTCAGACGGACCCCGTCCGGTAGCGCAAGCAGCGAGAAATCCTGAAAAAACAAGAAGTAAAAGCCGGTAACTCAGTCGAAACATCGGAGGTTCTTACATTAAAACACGGCGCCCTGCCAAAGGTTTCTGCATGGGTGCGGTTCTCTTAAGGCAGCAAAGTTCGCGCCGGAATTTCCTGTTTTGCACAAAAACCGCTTGTTTTTTGTGCGACCGGATTTAAAGGCGTTAACTCTAACTATGCGCACTCGACTCTTTTTGTATCCATCCCTCTGTGCCGTTCTGGCCTGCAGCATCGCATTCGCGGCAAAACCGACACCTGCTCGGAAAGCGGCCGCGACTGCCACACCTGCGCCAACCATCTCCAAGCCGGTGGTCGATCAAACCGCGCAGACCATCATCTATTGCTACCATCGTTTGGTCGACAAGGTGCGCTACCCCGGCACCGAAATCACGCCGGCAGCATTCGAAGCGGAAATGAAGGAACTGAAAGATCGCGGCATTACTGTGATCGGCTTACAGGATCTGCTCGCTTGGAAGCGCGGCGAGAAAAACATCCCGCCCCGCTGCGCCGTGATCACCTTCGATGACGGCTGGAAATCGCAATACGAAGTCGCTTGGCCGATCATGAAAAAATTCGGCTACACCTTCACCATGTTCATTTATACCGAGGGCGTGGCGGGTGGTAGCCTGGGCGGTGGACAAGCGATCACTTGGGAACAGCTTGCCGACATGCGCGACAACGGGATCGACATCGAGGCGCATTCCGCAACCCATCAGGATTTGCGCGAGGGCCACGCCATCATGGTGATCGAACCGGGTGGAAAGAGGACCAAAAAGAAACTGACCGGCGCAGAGTACGAGCAATGGGTCCAGAATGAAGTCGTCGGCTGTAAGCAACTGCTCGAACAACGGCTTGGCATAAAAATCAACTGCTTTGCCGTTCCGTTTGGCACTTACAACGAGCACGTGAAGGAAATAGCGCGCAATGCCGGCTATGAAGCGATGTTTACCGTTTACGGCCAGCCGATTACCTACACGTCACCGATGGATGCGCTCGGCCGTTATGCGATCGAAGCAAACAAGCCGAAAGTTTTTGAAGACGCGGTGAAGATGATCGCGACTTCGAGCGGCGGTCCCGGCGCGCCGGCAATCGCGGAGGTAGGCGCGGCCAATTTGTCGACCGAGCCTGCGGACGGCACAACTGTTCGGAGCGCACTGCCGCTGATCAAAGCGAATTTGAGCGCGATCGGACAGATTGATCCCGCCAGTGTGCAATTGCGTGTCAGCGGTTTGGGACTTGTTCCTGCCAGCTTCGATCCAAAAACGGGAGTTGTGTCATATCAGGTCACGCAAAAGCTGCGTGAGAAAAACTGCACCGTGATTTTGAGTGCGAAATCCGGTGACAAAAAAGTCGAGACGCATTGGACGTTCGGAATCGACGAGACCGGCGCCGCAACAGCGACATCTCCCGCCGCGACACCGAAGAAATAGTGATCTGATGATCTGGGGAGCGCACGCGCCTCGCCAAAACAATCTTTCCGGAAAAGTTCGCGATCGCGGGGGCGCGATCGCCCGCACGCGAGAGTGCGTGCGCTCCTCGGAATCTTAACGTCATGTTCTCGCAACTGGGTGACAAACTGCAGGAGATCTTTAAGGATCTCCGCGGTCACGGAAAAATCAGCGAGGCGAATATCGACGCCGCGCTCCGCCAGGTCCGGCTCGCTTTGCTCGAAGCCGATGTCGATTTTCAAGTCGCGAAAAACTTCATCGCACGGGTTAAGGAAAAAGCGCTTGGCGAAGCCGTGCTGCGGAGCATTACGCCTGGTCAGCAGATCGTTAAGGTTTTCTACGACGAATTATCGATCTTGCTCGGCGGCGACTCCGCGCCACTTAATCTGGGCGAGCCGCACCGGATTTTGATCGTCGGGTTGAACGGCTCGGGAAAAACAACTTCGGCAGCAAAGCTTGCGTTGTTGCTCAAGAAACAAGGCCGCGTGCCGCTGTTGATTGCCTGCGACTTACAGAGACCGGCGGCGATTGAACAACTCGCAACGCTCGGAAAACAAATCGACATTCCGGTTTTCACGCCAGATCCAAATGAGAAAAATGTGCAGCACGCCGCAGCCGCAGCGCTCGAATCGCAAGATCGACTCGCCTTCGCCGAGCCGCCTTCGCGAGGCTCCGGCGAGCCAAGGGCTACGGCGCGGCAGGCAATCTTCGACACCGCAGGCCGCCAGGAAATTAACGAAGCACTGATTCAAGAGCTCAAAGGATTAAAAGAGTTTTTGCAGCCGCAGGAAACATTGCTCGTGGTCGACGCTGCGACTGGTCAGCAAGCGGTCAGCGTTGCGACGCATTTCAACGACGCGCTCCAAATCACCGGAATTATTTTGACTAAGCTCGACGGCGACGCGCGCGGCGGCGGGGCGTTGTCGATGCGCGAAGTGACGCAGCAGCCAATCAAATTCGTCGGCACCGGCGAAAAGCTCGACCAATTCGAGCAATTCGTCCCGGAACGTCTGGCCGGCCGGATTTTAGGAATGGGAGACGTGGTCGGTCTGGTTGAAAAAGCCGCCGAAACCATCGACGTCGAAGACGCGGAGCGGCTCGAACGAAAATTGCGCAGTGCGTCGTTCGATTTTAACGATTTCCTGGCCCAATTCAAAATGCTGCGAAAAATGGGGCCGCTCGAAAATGTGCTTGGCATGCTACCCGGCCTGAGTAACGTCCAGGGCCTCTCGATTGACGAGAAGCAGCTCAAGCGCACCGAAGCCATCGTGCTTTCGATGACCAGCGAGGAGCGGACGCGCCCGGAAATTTTAAATGCGCGGCGGCGTCAGCGGATCGCTCGCGGCAGCGGCTCGACCGTCACGGAGGTGAACGATTTGATCCGCCGCTTTGATCAAATGCGAAAGATGATGAAGAGCGCGGGCAAAATGAAAAAGATGATGGCGCAGATGGCGCGACTGAGAAAATAACCATGGCAGTTACAATCAGATTACGAAGAGAAGGCGCGTTAAACCGCCCGTATTTTAAAGTTGTGGTCGCGGACAAACGCAGTCCGCGCGATGGAAAATTTATTGAGATCGTCGGCACTTACGATCCGAAAAAGGCGGGACCTAATAGCACGCTGAAATTGAATCGAATCGAGCATTGGATCAGCAAAGGCGCGCAACCGTCCGACACGGTTCGCAGTTTGATCAAGAAAACCAGGAACCCAGAGGCCGCGGCCAAAAAAGCGGCTGCAGCGGCGGCAAAAAAAGCTACCGCCACTCCAAAAGCCGCGCCGGCTCCGGTTGCAACGGAGCCAGCGGTAGCGCCTGCCCCGGCTGCAACAACTGAGCCAGCGCCTCCGCCAGCCGAAACAACGCCACCTTCTCCTGAGTCGACATGAAGGAATTCCTCGAGTTCATCATTCGACAACTCGTGGAATTTCCTGACGACATGGTGCTGACCGAAATTCCGAGCGGCAAAATGACGATCTTCAAAGTGCAGCTGCGCCAAAGCGACGTCGGCCGCATCATTGGTCGCAACGGGCAAACAATTCACGCGATTCGCGCGATGCTCAACAGCTCGGCTTCGCGCCACGGTCAGCGCGCGACACTCGAGATCGTCGAATAATTTCTTCTGTAGCGGCGCTCTGCGAGCGTCGCATATTCGACCGACGGTCATAGACGGCCGCTACAACGATGAAGATCGACATCCTCACTTTATTTCCCGAAATCTGCCGTGCGCCGCTGAGCGAGAGCATGATGAAGCGGGCGCAGGAAAATAAGATTGTCGATCTTCGCATTCATAATTTGCGCGATTGGACAACCGACAAACATCACATCGTCGATGATGCGCCATTTGGGGGCGGGCAGGGGATGGTAATGAAACTGGAACCGATTTTTGCGGCGGTTGAGGAGCTACAAAATCGAGAATCGAAAATCGTTCTCATGTCTCCGGCTGGACGCCGCCTTGATCAAAAGATGGCGACAAAACTTTCGGAAGAATCACATTTAATCGTCATCTGCGGCCATTACGAAGGCGTCGATTATCGAGTGATCGAGCATCTTGTCGATCTTGAGATTTCGATCGGTGATTACGTTCTGACTAACGGCGCGATCGCGGCGGTGGTGCTGGTCGATGCAATTGTCCGTTTATTGCCTGGCGTTCTCGGCCACGAGCATTCCGCGGCGGACGACAGCTTTAGCGGCGGATTGCTTGAAGGATCGCAGTACACGCGACCGGCTGAGTTTCGCGGTTGGAAAGTTCCGGAAGTCTTGCTTTCCGGAAATCACGCCGAGATCGCGAAATGGCGAAAAGAACAAGCGCTCAAGCGCACAAAAAGAGATCGCCCGGATTTGCTGGATTAATCGCGCACGCGACCGAGCACGATGCAGGCGTTGATCCCGCCGAAGCCGAACGAATTGCTCATGACGTAATTCAGTTCGGCGGCACGACCGTGGTTCGGAACGACATCGAGATCGCAGCTTGGATCGGGATTCTGATAATTTATCGTCGGCGGGACCCATTGTCGATCTAACGCCAGTGCGCAGAGCGCGGCCTCGATCGCACCGGTCGCGCCGAGCGGATGCGCATGATAACCCTTCGTTCCGCTGACCGGAATGTTTTTGGCCCGCTCGCGTAAGACTTCTTTAATCGACATTGTCTCGGCGCTGTCGTTGAGTTGCGTTGAGCTCGCGTGCGCATTGAGGTAATCGATTTGCTGGGGCGCGACTTGCGCGTCCGCCAGCGCGTCGCGCATTGCGCGAATACAGGAATCGCCACTGGGCAACGGTGTCGTCATGTGAAACGCGTCGTTGTTTAAACTGTAACCGAGAACTTCGGCATAAATTTTCGCGCCTCGCCCTCGCGCGTGTTCGAGGTCTTCAAGGATCAGCGAGGCCGCGCCTTCGCCCATGACGAAGCCATCGCGCAATTTATCGAACGGTCGACATGCGAGCTGCGGGTCGTCGCAGCGACTCATCGTCTTGATGATGTCGAATGCGCCAATCGTGATCGTGGTGAGCGGCGCCTCCGCACCTCCGGCAACGACGACATCGGCAAAATCGTCGCGGATATAGCGAAGCGCTTCGCCAACCGAGACGGTCCCGCTGGCGCAACTGTTAGAATTGGTCGTGCCGACGCCGCGAAATCCGAAATCGATTGCGATATTCGAATGGGCGGAGCCGCCGAATACTTGAACAGCTAATGTCGGCTGAACTCCTCGCGCACCTTTTTTCAAAAACCGGATGTATTGCTCTTCCGCTTTGCAAACTCCGCCGAGCGCCGTCCCGAAACTGACGCCAATCCGGTCTTGCGGTTTGTCGTGCGAATATTCAATTCCCGCGTCATCGAGCGCGAGTTTCGCCGACGCGACCGAAAATTGGGCGTAACGATCAAGCCGTTTCAAACGATGTGGCGGGAAAAATTCTTCCGGGTCCCAATCGCGAATCACGCCGGCAACGCGGACGCCGAACCCGCTCACGTCGAAGCTAGAAATCGGGCTGATACCGGTTTTTTCAGCGCGAATTCCTTTCCAAAAACCATCGACGCCTTTCCCGATGCAGGTGATCGGACCGAGGCCGGTGATGACAACGCGTCGTCGGCTCATGCGGTCACCGTGTTGGCGCGTGCTTCGACATAAGCCTTCATACAACGCAACGTTTTATTGGCAACGTTGTGCGTGAAGAAATCGCCGATGATCGGTTCGGCGATTGGTGCCAGAAACGGTATCCGGAAGCGCAGATCGTGTACGATCTCCACGAGCACGCCGTTCGGCTGATCAGTAAATCTCCAAACGACGTCCATGCCTTTGCTGAATGCTTTCAAATGGTGAAAGTGAATTTCGACACGGTGGCGGTCGATGATTTCCTCGGAGGTCCACTTGATTGGGATGCCGGAACGCCGCGCTGCCATCACCACCAGGTTGCGATTTGGACTGCGCTCGAGATAGCGAATGTAGCGGTAGTGCGGCAGGATTTTCGGCCACAGCTCCAAATTCGCCGCCGTCTCGAAGATCAACATCTTCGGTGCGTGCATGATGATTGAATTCGTTTTGTGCATTCGAATACAGGGTAGCGCTTAGAATCTTAACCCGCACGAATGATCAAGGGTTGCGAGGTTTTTTGGAACTCAAATCGAGATATTGCCGCGCAAGAGCACCTGTGTAGGTACAGGTAAGGACGTCCAATGAGGACGACCGAAACGATCGTCCTCATAATATGAATTTTGTTTAACCCGGCGATCTTAGACCCTGCCGTGTCTGGCCGCATCGGCTGCCTGGGCCAGGTGGTTCAGGAGGGCAAAGAACGCAGGCGATTGACCGATGAAGAGCCCCATATTCGTTAAGAACGTAACAACATTCATGGCGATGTCTTGCGTTTGAGTCGGTCGAATGATCGAAACGATAGGGAGACTTCGATCCAGAAACGGACACGGCTCGGGCATGATCAGATTCGTTTGGAAGAGCTCGCCGCCAAATGGCGGAGAATTCAGATCCGGGAATGTCACCGATACTTTGGTTATCGGATCAACGGCAGTCAAGGGCGGCGCATTGCCGGCCTTATCCGACCATGTTTGAAAATGCATGGTCTCGGTAGGGCCGATGCTGATCAAGATTCGTAGGACCTCCTCATGGGTCGCTCTCAGTGCCATCGAGGGGTAGAGGCTGGTGCCACCTTGTTCAATGGTCGGAAAGTGGAAACCTGCTGTGTTCGCGATCGCCTGAAGGAAATTAGGATCCGTTGTGTCTGCATCGGTCCTGGGAATTGCCGTGTGCTGGTTAACCGCTAGAGTCGGGACAGCCTGCGGAAACGGGTGGTTTGGATCAAGATCCGGGTTATGCTTGTCGTCCCGGTAGCGCGTCCACCAACTCGTATCCACCGTGAGTTGCGTCAGGTTAGTGAGCCGGTGTCCGACCAAGTCCGGATTGACTCCCTTCGCGGTGCTGCCCATCAGCGTGCGAAACGGGTCGAGATTTACAGGAGCCCTACCGTGAGCGACCAGGTACGCATTGAGGAACTGGTGATGAGTGATTTCATCATCAGTGTTGTCGTGGACGTACTGAGCCATGTCCGAGTCCAACACCTCGAGCGCGGCAGTATAGGCTGCATTGCCGGTGCCGCCTGGGACTTCCGGATCCTGGACACCGCCGAGCTCGTTGTATTGGATCCAGAAATCGGCCTCGAGTAGTTCTGCCGCCGCCGCGAACCGGAGCAGCGCCGCGTCGCCCGGGGTAAGACCGCCTGCGGCAACGGCTGGTGTGCGATCACCTAGCAGCCACCCGGCGCCGATAGTCCCCGCGCCGACCGCTAGCGATTTGCCTAAAAAGGAACGGCGACTGAGAGCGCGCTTTGACGGTTTCACTTTGCCTTCCGCACTTTTCTCCGGACTGATGCGTTCTCCATCGCTAAGATTAGTGATCTGAGGGTTGGCTTGATTCATGACTGTCTCCTTCATATTTGAAGTGATGAGTAGCAGCGTCGGCTGGTCTACTCATCGGTTTATACCCGTAAATTCGTGGCGAGCTGCGCCGGCTGCTGCATCGGAAAAGTAACGCGACTGTTACTTTTGCGGTCTCCTCAAAATTTTAATGCGAGGAGGATTTCAGAAACTCAACGATGGCGCGCTGTTCCGCTCCGGTGATGTTGGCTCGGACGCGCATGCGGCCGACACCAGCGGACCCGCCTGTAAAAATCACCGTGCGCTGCGAGCGAGTTCTGTTCGCTCTCATAGCGATTACTGACCTCCGCTCGTTTCCACCGGCTTTGCCGGACTGCTCTCCTCCCCCGGGACGAGATCGACGCGGATGATCGGATCGTTAGGCTCTGCCACTGGTCCTTCCCATCGCAGGAAACCGGCGGGCGGTTCGGTCAGCCAGATGTGGGTGTCGGGCACATGCACAAACAGTTCGGCGATTGCGGGAATTTTCGGATGAATGACGAAGCGATCGCCTCGGAACGACCGGTTCGACATCTTCATCTCGTCCACGCCGCCATATGAAAGCTCCACCGTGACCACTTTCGGTTTCGGACTAAACCCAACGGCCTGGAGCTCGATCCGCTCTCCGCCCTTAAGACGTTTGCGCAGATTCTGCAGTACGAGCGTGAAGCCAAATCCGGCAAACGTGCGGCCCGGCGGAATGTCGATTTTCTCTGACCAATGTTTCAGCTCGTCCTTGTCGCGCTTCTGCGCTGTCGCCGTTTGCGAGCGGAAGTCGATTGTGAACTCGCGAACGAGCTGGACTTGTTTGAATTCACGCCACGACCATTTTTCCTGAATCAGTTCCGGTTTTTGCCGGAATTCGGCGCGCTCTTCAATGCGCTCGCCGGGCTTGAACTTGTAAATAATTCGGATCTGCAATTGCTCGCCTTCGAGCCACTGAGAAAAATCTCCGTCGGCGAGCTTTTGGCCACTCGAGTCAAGCAAAAAACGAGCGCTGGCGTGAGCAGCAGAATTTTTGTGGTGATGTTCATTACCTCGTCACCATCGCGTTCCGGGTGACACGACTCGTTTTTCGGAAACTCTTAACCAAATTACGCGGACCTTCTTTCATCGCCGCCTTCAAAACCTTGCGGGACGTGGAGGGCGCGACCGTTAGTTTGTCGGATTTGCTCGCGGCAACTGAACAAATCCTAGTCTTCGTTCAGCAAGACATGCACATATTCGGTTTTATTTCATCGGCTTCGCTTAATGAAATTAATCTGAGGTCCCTAGCGCGTGGCCGCGATGAAAACGAGGTTGCGAAAGTAACTTAGTTGTTACTTTTGCAGATCGTCGTCGCAGGACGAGACTGGCTCTTGTTTGCTCTCGCGCGTTGTGCGGCTACGAGGGCTCGCGAATCGTGTAGCCGACATGGCGCACGGTGTGGACGAGTTGAGGCTCGCCGATTTTCTTTCGTAACCGCCCAATGAAGACTTCCACCAGCTTCGTGTCGTATTCGTGTGGATGTTCCCAGACGCGTTCACATAATTCGGTGCGCGTAAAGACGCGGCCCGGCTCGCGCATCAGCACCTTGAGCAACATCAGCTCGCGCGCAGACAACTCGATTCGTCGGGTGTCGCGATAGACTTCGTGGTTCGCCACATCGAATGTCAGATTTCCCACACTTAACCTCAGCAAAGGTTCTTCTGGATATCGACGGCCGAGTGCGCGCACTCTTGCGATCAGCTCCTGCATGGCAAATGGCTTGGGTAAATAATCGTCCGCGCCGAGTTGCAGTCCTCTCACACGATCGCTGACTTGGCCTCGAGCGGTGAGAATGAGAACGCGGCTGGTCACATGTTGCGCTCGCATTCGCCGCAACACTTCAAACCCGTCCATCCGCGGCAGTCCGAGATCGAGCACGATCAAATCGAATGCATTCTCCAACATCATTTGCAGAGCCGTTTCCCCATCGTGAACGACAGCTGGATCATGGCTGTCTTCGGTTAGGGCAGAGGCAATTTGTCGTGCCAAGCGCACCTCATCCTCGACCACAAGAACGTGCATGGATGGAGCATCGGCCACGCTGTTTAGAAGCGCACCGTAAATTGCGCCGCCAGGAGATGATTATCGTCACTCGAGCCGGAAGTTTCCTTTTGAAAACTATATTGAAGCTTGAGCTGGGCATGTGATGTAAAACGATAACCGGCTGCGACGTCGATCCGCCCCAGATCATTGCTCCATTGCCTGCTAGCTGGGCCGATGTCGATCTTGCCAAAGAGCTGCTGATTCCAGCGCACCGCGCCGAATAATTGCGGTGTAAATTTGTATCTGGTCTCAAAATAATAGGCGAACGTGTCGGCGTTACCGACACGCGGCACTTCGAAACGCGCCTCGTAAAATTCCGCCCACAATTGCAAATGGTGCCAGGCGAAGCTTGCATCCTGTCCGAGAATGAGCTCGCGATAGTCATCGAGATCGCGTCCTCGTGGCAAAGTTGGTTCGGCTTCCGAACGAAAATAGGCATCGTCGCCGGCAGACAAACCGAAGTTCCAAGCTTGGCTGGGCCGAAACCCTATTCGCGCATCAAAACTTGGTTGGTCGAACCCATTGTGAGTAATGTTCCAGGACGACGGACGCGCCGATAGCGGGGCGTTTTTCATTTCGGCGGCATAATCAAATTGGCCGAACCGCCCCGAAACAGAAAGGCCACTGGCATAGTTTGGTCCCCAGATCACCGGATTGAATTCGTATTTCGAAGCATCAAAGCTACGGACAAAATCTAATGCGGAGGTGGGCGCGGATTTGTCCCGGATGGGCGTGACGTTTTCATAAACTAGCGGTGCATTCACAAAAGGGTTGTCCCATGATAAATGCCGCGGCACCCAATTGCCGATGACGGTCGCGAACTTCCCGACCTGCAAAGTGAATCGGCCATCTTCCCACGGCGTGATACGAAGCGCGTACTCATCCAGCCGAATCTGGGCGCCGTGATCGCTCGGATCGAATCCGCGATCGAGTCGCGATTGCGCAAAAAAATAAAACTGCGACCCGAGCTGAGCATCAAGAAAAAGTGTCAGACGCGGATTGAAGAGATTGTCGATCTTACTATCGATCAATCCTGGAGCCGGCTGCTGGAAATGGTAAACCTCCAGATCCAACGTCCCGCTCAAGCGCGCCCGGAGATTATCTTGAAAAGCAGTGACGGTCAGCGCGCTATCGAGCCGCTCAAAAAAATCCTCCACTTCAAGCGCTTGAGCTGTGACGGCCACAGCGCAGAAGCCGAGCGCTAGAAGACCCTTCATTTAAGACATAGAACCCCGGTTTGGGCTCGCCCGGCTCGCGCGAAATCGCACTTCGAACTCGGTCGAGTCGTTCTCCGATTGCACGAGTCTTAAGTCGCCGCCGTGCAATCGCGCGAGCTCACGGGCCAAATTCAATCCAAGTCCGTGGCCGGAAATGGCAGACCTGGTCGAATCGCGATGGAACCGTTCAAAAATGTGTTCTTTGGCAGAGCGCGGGATCGGTGGCCCGCTGTTGCTGATCGTAAGCACAACTTGCTCGTTTTCCTGACGGGCGCGGGCGCGAATCCAACCGCGCGGTCGGTTATACTTGTGCGCATTTTCCAAGACATTCTGAACAATCAACGATGTATAACGTTCCTCGCCTGCCACGTACAACTCGGATGGGATTTCTCTTTCGATCTTTATGTCGCGACCATCGCTGAGCGCTCCGAGATCATCGAGCCATTGATCGACAAGGTGGCTCAAGTTGACCGGCTTGGCGTCGATCCGCAGATGCCCAGCGTCCATTCTTGAAAGGAGAAGTAAGTCTTCGATGACTCCCGTTAATCGGTGAGTCTGATGCAACAGGGCAGAAAGCTCTTCGTACACTTCAGGTTTGAAGTCTTCGCGCGTCAGCAATCCCTCGAGACCCGCACGAAGGACTGTTACCGGAGTCTTCAGTTGGTGCGAAGCATCTGCGGAATATCTGGTCGATCTTTTCAATTCCTCGCTCGTGGAAACGAGCGCGGCTTCGGCGCGTCTTCGGTGCGCCCGATTCATCTCCGAATCCATCGCCAGCTTCTCCACGGGCGCCGAAAGCCGAATCGCAGTGAGATGACTGGCAAAGAAACCCCCAAGCAAAAGCAAGACGCCCGCGCCGCCAATCTGCCAGCGCAAGCGATGCTGACGGGAAATGGAATCGGCCAGCGGATAAATGCAGATTTCGTAAGCCGGCGGAAAGAGCGAACCGGGATTGAGGCGTTTGTAAAACAAGAGCTCGGGTGTGGCATTTACGCGGACGATGAAATTGTTTCGTGCGCGATCGGAGTTCGCGATGGCGTTGTTTAATTCCGGACTGAGAGCAGCTTCCGCGGCGGCGGAAAACGAGGGTACGTGCAATTGGCCGTTTACCCAGATGCCGCTTCTCATTTCAACACCCGTGCGTTTACCCGTGACCTCGAAGGGCTTAAATCCAACAACGAGGGCGGAAATGACCTCGCCCGTATCGGAGGAAAAAATCGGGATCGCAATTATCTCGTCAATGGCCGAGTCAGAACGATTGCTATTTTCCCAGACATATCCGATTTGCTGCGTCTGGGGTAATTCCCTCAGGGCCAGCGCGCCCTCAGTCTGTTCATCCAACTCTCCAACCTCCGCCGGCTTTGATGGTGGCAAAACCGCTCCCGCTTGGTCCAGAAAACGGTAGAACCTCGCGTGCAGCGATTGGGCGGATTGTTCCGGGGCCGGCTTCTCACCTTCCATAAGATCGCGTAATTCATCCTTGGCGCTTGGATACAGTAAATCGAGAGCATTGTCTTCGAGCGCGGCATGGATGCGCGGTTTCGAAGCGAATGCGCGACAACGTTCTGCCAGCGCCGCGTGTCGCAACTCTTGAAGTTTATCAAGCGCGGAGAGTTGGCCTTGAAAGTCCTGCTGCAAGCTGCGTTCGACGTTCGCGGCCACGTTGCGTTGCGCAAAATATAGTCCGAGTCCTGTCATCAATGCGACCACGACCATCATCGCGGTCGCCAACTTCGTTCGAAAACGTGCCACACTGCGTTTATCTGCCTGAGGCGAGGGATTCACGGGAAATCGACGTGTAGAGTGGCGCCACTCTTTAACTCAACGCGCTGTTCGCGGGTCGTTTTACTATCGATCCACGCTTTGAGCGTGTAGCGACCCGAAGGAAGTCCGCTCAACCGAAACCGGCCGTCCGCATTCGTGAGAGCAAAATAGGGAGTGTCGAGAACGAGAATGAGCCCGCGCATATGCTCGTGAATCTCACAACGAAGTGTCACGAGCCCTGGTTTATCGAACACCTCGGACGGAATTGGCCTTTCCTCCGGGCGATAGCGTCCAAGATCGAACCGTTTCGCAGGTGAGTAGGAAAAAATGTTATGATAGGTATCATCCAGATTGGGAAATTCCACCTTCGTTCCCACTTGCACAGGCAGAAGGGGCGGAACGAAAGCTAAATTTTTTTGCGCGATCTGTTTCGTGGGTGGCGAACCCGGTTTGGGAAAAGAACCGTCGAGATAAACAACTGCCAGCGGCGGCTGTGTCGCAAGAACGCCACCGGTCGTGACAATCTCGTAGCGTTTCGCCATCACAGGTGCCGCATGCGATTTTTGCAGTTCCACTCGCCCCTCAGCGACTGCTTGTGCGAAAACCGAATCGGGTAGGAGAACGAAAAGCGCGGTCAACCAAACGAGCCGCTGCAAGCGCATCGCTCGCCAATTTACAAGCGTCGCTGGACGAAAAGTCTTCACCATTGGTTGATCCGGACATCGCCGCGAAGATCTAACGCGAGCCGCTCTTCGATGTTGCGCGTTTTTTTGGCCACAACTCCAAGTTCGCGGCGATCTCGAAGATCAACATCTTCGGTGCGTGCATGATGATTGAATTCGCTTTGCGCATGGTTAGTTGCGGGAAAAGATACGCCACAGGGAAGATGAGTTGTCAGGGGAGCGCACGCGCCTCGCGTGCTCATTTCGGCGCCTTCGCCGAAATGTTCCGGACTCGATGCGGCTCAAGAAGAAATAAGTTCGCGATCGCGGAGGCGCGATCGCCAGCCCGCGAAGCGCGTGCGCTCCCCTGAAATCCGTGCTCACCGTTTTTTATTAATTCGATAAGTCAGAAAACATTCATCGCCCACGACACGCATCTTTTTCATCACGCAATGGACGCTGGCCGGCAAAAAGTCTTTGCTTAATCCGGTAAGCGTCGGCGCGTCGGTGCCGCCAAATAAATAAGGCGCAATGGTGAGATTGAGTTCATCGACCAATCCGACTTCGAGCAACGAACGGAAGAGAATCGGCCCACCTTCACATGCGACCCTCCGAACTTTGTAATCGCGTCGCAAAGTCCGCAGCATCTCGATAAGATCGACATCTTGGCCGTTGGCCAGATGAAGATCCGCTTTATCCGCCAGTGCGGCTCGCACTTCTTTCGGCATTCGTTTCGTCGAGAAAATTAGAATTGGTCCCGCCTTCGCGGGATCGGACTGAAAGATCTTCAGTTGATTGTCGATTTTGCCTTCGTTGGAAATGATGACGCGCAATGGTCCTGGAGTTTGTCCGCGTTTGATCCGCTCCGCCACCAGCTCTGCCGGCGAGCCGAGCCGGACATCGTCGCGCTTGAGGGTGCTATGCCCGATCATCACGGCATCAGCGAGTGCGCGTTGTCGGAACAAATGCTGTTTGTCTTCGCGCGAAGTGAAATCGACCGGCGCAAAATCGCGGGTGGTAATTTTGCCGTCCACCGTCATGGCAAACGTGGCGCTGACGAACGGACGAGAAATGTGGGTGCTGCGTTTGCGCGATGCTGTCCGTCCGGCTCGTACCGCTCGTGCGGCTCGCACCTTACTGCGGCTCTTGGATTTCATGCTCCATCGTGGCCACTTCGTGCTCCATTTCGCGCAGGCGCACGCGTTTGGCGACGCCGCTCGGTTTGTAGAAGAAGTAAACGATCCCGCCCGGGGCGCAGCAGATAACAATTACAAGAAACCCGAGCGATCCAATGAGTTTGGATTTTTCAACGGCCACACCGCAAAGATTGTTGAGCATGACTTGAAGGAGCTTTTCGCGTAGGCCGATTCCAGCAAGGCTTATAGGGACCGCAGTGATTGTGCGCTCAATAGGCATGACGGCGAAAAAATCGACAGCCGGCACTGGCACCGGCGGTTGTTTTCGGAGATCTTCGGCGTGAAGGGCATAAGCGACGAAAAGAAACGTCGTGAAGGTTGCCAGATGGGCGACAAGTGATGCGCCGAACGCAAGCAAGCTCGCCAACCAATGACGGGCGTAGAGATGATAAGCGGCCGCGATCTCGATCAGTTTCTCGCGCCCGGGAAATTTGTGAGGCAAGAGATGAAAAAGATTAAAACCGCTTACGATGAAGCTGATGAGCAGCCCCGCAATCGAAACGCTCAGAAGAATGCCCAGCACACCCAGCAACTGATGCGGCGTAAAACCGGATTCGACAGTGACGGGAGTTCGCCATAGCAAATCGAATCGCAAGGTAATCAACGTCACCGTGATCGTAACCAACGCGACAAGGCCAATTAATCGATCGAACACGACGGCGAGTAATGCGCCCGCCTTGTGTTGGGCCGTTTCTTTCAACAGCAGGTAGCTCTTAATAATATCGCCGCCGGTCCCTCCGGGCAGAAATTGATTGTAGAACATCCCTATCAAAAAAAGACCAACCAGCCGAAAAAACTTGAGTCGAATTCCCTGCACGCGCAGCAAAATCTGCCATCGGATTGCGGCGGCAATTTCCACAGTCACGTAGGCGAAGATAGCGGCGACGACCCATCGAAAATCCGCCGCCTGCAGCGCCTTGCCCATTTTGTCACGCTGCTCATGATCGTGGAAGACCCAGATCAACAACGCGATCGTGACCGCCAGTTGGGTGAGGGTAACGAGAATTTTCTTCATGCGCCGAAGCGTTCTTTCCACTTTGCGACCGAGCGCTGAATTTCTTCGGCGCTTTTTCGCGGACTCATTTCCCAAACCCACGCGCAATCTTTCGGCAGGAGCGGCACCAACTTGGCAAGATCGACATCTCCACTAAACGGCGGCTGATGATCTTGCGCCGGCCAGAGGCAGTCCTGGACGTGACAGCCAAATGTGCGCGAGCCAATTTGGCGAAGCCACTCGGCATGATCCAAAAACGCGAGGTTCTCTTTGATTTGAATGTGGCCGAAGTCGTGCCAATAACCGACCTGCGGCGAGTTCAGTTCGTCGAGTAACGCAGGCAGTTCGCGTTCGGTCGGAATCTCTTCATAACCGCGGCGGCCTTCGATCCCGAACTTCACTTTTTTCGATGCGGCGAACTCAACGATGCGGCGGAGGCAATCTTTCACTCGCTCGAGATATGCGGCCGACGCTGCTTCACGCTTTTCCACCGCGCGAATTTTTTGGCGGACATATTCGCGGGAAAGCAGTTTACCTTTGCGAGCAAGCTTGATGAACGAATCCGTTACCGGTTTCATTGGAACCTCTCCAAGATGCATGATGATAAACGGCGCGCCGAGTCGCTCCGCGAAATCGATCGTTTGGAAAGTTTGTTTGACCGCGCGTTCGCGTTCTTTTCCGTACGGAGAGGAAAATTGATAGCAATCGGGCGAAGCGTGCATCACTTCCACCGGCAGCGGACAAAAATTGTGCAGGCTCGAAAATCTCACCTTTCCCGCTTCATGCATTTGCTGAATGCCCGGCATAAGTGAGATGCGAATGCCGTGGCCAAGCTCGACGCGATCGAAGCCAAGATCGACAATCTCGCGCAGCATCTCGGCGCCATCGGTGTGTCGGCCGGAGTTCCAGCAGGTGGAAAACGCGATCACGTTAAATAGTCGCAGCGATAGGCGGCGGCGGTGCTTCGGCTGACTTCGTCTCTCCAACGATAGGCTCGCAGCATTGCCGTCGAACTCGAGCCAGCACGAATAATCCGATCACGCCGTAGATGATCGAGCCAATCATCAGAGCGTTGCGCATTCCGATTAAATCGGAAACGCTCGTGATCACGAGTCCGGCGATTGGCATCAGCCCGAAGAAGCTCAAACCGAAAACGGCCGACACTCGTCCGCGCAAATAATCGGGCGCGCGCTCCTGCACGATGGTGTTGGCGAGACCGAAATTCATCGAGAGGCCGAGCGAGTTCATAATCAGGAGACCGATCGCACCCTGAAATGTCGTCACGCGCGACAAGCCGAAAATCGCGACAGCTACCATCGCAACGAAAATCATCATCAACGAAACGCGTTTTTCACGCGGAATGCTGAGCAAAAAAAGCGCGCCCACAACCGATCCGATGGCGGACGCGGCCATGAGGTAGCCGAGAGAATCAGGCCCGAGATGGAGCACGTTACGAACGTAAAGCGGCATCATCACGGAAATGATCGGGAAAATAAAAACGGTCGTAGTCGCGATCAATCCGAGCATGGCAAGGCTCGGTTTGTCTTTGGCGACGTAACGAAAGCCTTCCTTGATTCCGCCCGCGCGTTTTTCTTCTTCTTCCGCCGTGCCGCGGCGTCGCGGCGGCAAAGACATGATTGCGACGATTAAGGCAACGAACGAAACCGCATTTGAAAAAAACGCCGAGGCCGCGCCCCATAAACTGACGAACAACCCCGCGATCGCGGGACCAACGAGGCGTGAGCCGTGAAAAACGGCGCGATCGATCGCGATCGCGCCTTGAATTTCCTCGCGCTTAACCAACTCCGGCACGAGCGCAGACAGCGTTGGCATTTCAAATGAATTCGAGATTCCGAGAAGTGCAGCGAAAACAAAGATGTGCCACATCTCGATCTTTCCGCTCCAGATCAATAGCCCCATTGAAACAGCGAGGGCGATTTGAACGTATTGCGTGACGAGCAGGATCTTGCGTTTATCGAACCGATCTGCGGCGGAACCGCCGACCATTGTCAGCGCCAGCATCGGCAAGCCGGCCGCGAAATTCGCCATACCCAACAACAGCGCTTTGTTTGTGAGCAGGCTCATCACGTAACCTTGCGCCATCACTTGCATCCACGTTCCCGTGTCGGAGATCGCGCTGCCAATGATGTAACGGCGAAACGGTCCTGGTCGCAAAACGCGAAGTGCGTTGCGAGTTGTTAATTTTATTTCGCCGCTCATGGCCAACACTCATCGTTGTAGAGGCGTTTGTGTCAAACGCCTGTTCGAATCAGGTTGAAGGTAGGGGCGATTCACCTCAATCGCCCGCGGGCGGTTCGGTGGACCCCCCTACCTAAGCTCGCGTTGATGCGCCGCGCGCGCTGAATAGATTTGAAGGATGCGGATCGACAAGTTCACCCAGAAGATGCAGGAAGCGCTGCAGGCGGCGCAGGATATCGCGTCGCAATTTAATCACCAGGAAATCACGAACGAACATTTCCTTTCTGCGCTGCTTGATCAAAGCGACGGAATCACTCAGCCGTTACTGGAAAAAATCGGCGTTCAGCCGAATCAGCTGCGCGAACGATTAGCGAGCGAGCTCGAGCGCCGTCCGAAAGTTCACGGCGCTGCTGTCGATCTTCGGCTTTCGAACGAATTCCGCAGCGTGCTCGATGGCGCGGAAAAGGAAATGTCGAAGCTAAAGGACGAATTCACCAGCGCCGAGCATTATCTCCTCGCGCTCAGCGCAGCCCCGCTCAGCGGGGTTCCCGCCGCGAAGATCTTAAAGGATCTCGGCGTCACTCGCGACAAGTTGATGCAGGCACTGCAACAAGTGCGAGGTTCGCAGCGCGTGACCGATCAAAATCCGGAAGGAAAATATCAGACCCTCGAAAAATACGGGCGCGATCTGACCGAGCTCGCGCGGCGCGGCAAAATCGATCCAGTGATCGGCCGCGACAACGAGATCCGGCGGATCATGCAGGTGCTGTCGCGTCGCACGAAAAATAATCCGGTGCTGATTGGCGATCCTGGCGTTGGCAAAACCGCGATCGTGGAAGGACTCGCGCGTCGGATCATCAGCGGCGATGTGCCTGAATCACTCAAACAAAAGAAACTCATCGCGATGGATATTGGCGCGATGGTCGCCGGGACAAAGTTCCGTGGCGAATTCGAAGATCGTCTCAAAGCGTTCTTGAAAGAAGTCACCGATTCGCAAGGCCAGATCATTTTGTTCATCGACGAGCTGCACACGATTGTTGGCGCGGGCGCGGCCGAAGGTTCGGTCGATGCGTCGAACATGTTGAAGCCGATGCTCGCGCGCGGGGAATTGCACACCGTCGGCGCAACCACGCTCGATGAATACCGCAAATACATCGAGAAAGACGCCGCGCTCGAACGACGCTTCCAACCCGTGATGGTGAACGAACCGACCGTGGAAGACACGATCGCGATTTTGCGAGGACTGAAAGAACGCTACGAAGTGCATCACGGCGTCCGCATTACTGACGCCGCGATCGTTGCGGCCGCGGTCTTGTCGCATCGTTACATTAGCGATCGGTTTTTGCCCGACAAAGCGATCGACCTTGTCGATGAAGCCGCGTCCCGTTTGAAGATCGAACTCGATTCGATGCCGACCGAGATCGACGTGATCGAGCGCGAGATCATGCAGCACGAGATGGAGCGACAGGCTCTCAAGAAAGAAAAAGATCCCGCCAGCAAAGAGCGATTGAAGAAGCTCGAGAAAGAATTGGCTGAGCTGAAAGAAAAATCGGGCGCGCTCAAAGCCGAATGGCAAAAAGAGAAGGCCGTCATCGAGGAACAACGAAAATGGAAGCAAGAACTCGATCGGCTTCGCACCGAGCTGGAGCGTGCAACGCGTCGGGGCGAACTCGCCAAAGCGAGTGAGCTTCAATACGGGCGCATTCCGGAATTGGAAAAGAAATTGGCGACGGTTGAGCAGGGGAGCACACGCAATCGCCACTCCGGCTCGGAGTCGCGTGCTCCGGCCGGCGCCTCGCCGGACGGCGGGAAGAATTCTTCGGCGGGGGCGCCGAAGACAGCCCGCGAGGGCGCGGGCGCTCCCCAGAGAAGATTGCTCCGCAAAGAAGTGACGGAGGAAGACATCGCCGAAGTTGTTTCAAGCTGGACGCACATTCCGGTCTCCCGATTGCAGGAAGGCGAGCGCGAGAAATTGGTAAAGCTCGAGGAACACTTGCATCAGCGCGTCGTGGGTCAGGACGAAGCGATTAAAGCCGTTTCAAATGCGGTTCGTCGCGCTCGCGCTGGTTTGCAGGAGCCGAATCGTCCGCTCGGTTCGTTTATTTTTCTCGGACCAACCGGCGTCGGCAAAACCGAGCTGTCGCGCGCGCTCGCGGAATTTTTGTTCAACGACGAAAACGCCATGATCCGGATCGACATGAGCGAGTACATGGAGAAACACACCGTTGCGCGGTTGATCGGCGCGCCGCCGGGTTACGTAGGTTACGAGGAAGGCGGCCAACTTTCCGAAGCGGTGCGGCGCCAGCCGTATTCGGTCGTTCTCTTCGATGAGATCGAAAAAGCGCACCAGGACGTGTTCAATGTGCTCCTGCAAGTGCTCGATGACGGCCGGATCACGGACGGGCAGGGGAGAACGGTCGATTTCAAGAACACGGTCATCATCATGACCTCGAACATCGGCTCGCAATTCATCGCCGAGGAAGAATCACGCGAAGCGCGCTCGCGTTTGGTCATGGACGCGTTACGCGCGCATTTCCGCCCTGAATTTCTCAACCGCGTAGATGAGATCATCATTTTCGATCGGCTCACCGAAGACGATTTGAAAAAGATTGTCGAGATTCAGCTTCGTCGCCTGACAAAACGGCTCGAGCAACAAAAGATCACGCTCGATCTCACTGATTCAGCCAAACAGTTGCTGGCTCGCGAAGGTTACGATCCTGTTTACGGCGCGCGCCCGCTCCGGCGAACGATTCAAAAAGAAATTCTCGACCCGCTCAGCATCGACATCCTCGAAGGCAAAGTCCGCGAAGGCCAAACCGTTCGCGTCGACGCCAAAAACGGCGCTTTGTCATTTCGAGCGTAGTCGGGAAATGTCTCGTCGCGCCTGATTCCTGCTCGCTTTTTAGCGTATGCGCCTCGCTCTTGCTGCTCTAGTCGTCCTTAGTCTTGTCTCACCCGTTAGAGGCGCACCCGATCCGCTTTCCGAAGGTGACATGAAGCATTTTGCACCGGACGCGGTTCAACTCGGCTGGAAGTATTTTCAACAAGGCGACTACGAGACGGCGCTGCGGCGCTTCCAAATGGCCATTCGTCACGATGCAGATTTCGCACCTGCTTACTTTGGTGCCGCCTACGTTTACAGCACGGAAGGCAAGCTTGAAGAAGCGGTCAAGTATTACCGCGAAACGCTCAAGAGAGACACTTTATACGTTTATACGTACGCGAATTTGGGATACGCGCTTCTGCAGGAGGGGAAATTCCCGGAAGCTTTGCAAATGCTGGATAAAGCTCTTGAGATTGATCCGACATGTGGCGTAGCGCATCTGAGTTACGCGAATTATTACGCTTACAAGCGGGATTGGAAAAACGCAGAGCAATCGGTGAACAAAGCCATGAAGTACGGCCAGAAGATTCATCCCGAGCTTCGCGAAATGCTCGAGAAGCACGGCGTTAAGATCGTCGAGAATTGATTGGCAGGGCGTCGTTACGCCATTACTTGCTTAAACGCGCTCAGAAACGATTCCATCTCGGATTTTCTACCGATGGTGAGGCGCATGTGGTTCGGCAGCGCGGGGAATAGACGGCCGACCTGAACATTTCTTTCTTTCATCGATTTGATGATCGGAACGACCGGACGTTTGCAGTCGAACATGATGAAGTTGGCTTGTGACGGAATTAGTTTGTAACCCATCCTGTCCAGCTCGCCGATGACGAATGATTTCGCTTCGCTGTTCAACTTCCGGCCGTTGTTTACTTGATCGGCATCGTCCAGGCTCGCGCTCGCAGCGGCCAGGGCCATGACGTTGACGCTGTCCCACATTTGAAACGGATGCATTCGCTTGATCGTTTCAGGTTGCGCGACGCCGTAGCCACAGCGTAGTCCGGCCATGCCGTAAATTTTCGAGAACGTCCGCGCCACGATCAGGTTCGGGTGATCTTTGATTACCGGGATCACGCTCTCGTAATCGGGACTGTCGGCGTAGTGGAAGTAAGCTTCGTCGACCAGAATCATTGTCTCCCCCGGCGTCTTCGAAATGAAATCGCGCAGATCATTCCTCGGCGTGATGCTCGCGGTCGGGTTGTTCGGGTTGCAAATGTAGATGAGCCCGCCTTTAGCGGCCGCGCCCATTTTCGAAAGGTCGTGTGCAAAACTGCTCGTTAACGGAACTTTGACGACCTCGGCGCCGTTTGCCTTTGAGTATTCGAGGATCGCTTCGAATGTCGGATCGGCGGCGATGAGTTTGCCCTGGGTCGGTCCGGTGAATGTCTCGGCGCAAAGTTTCAGAATCTCGCTCGACCCGTCGCCGAGCACGATCTGCTCGTGATTGACGCCGTTAATCTTCGCGATCTTCTCGATCAACACATCGTTTGCTTCATCGGGATAACGGCAACAGAGATCGAACGAGCCGTTCATCGCTTGATGCGCGGCCGGCGAAGGTCCGTACGGATTTTCGTTCGCGCTCAAGCGGACAACAACCGAGCCGGTTGGGGCGGTTTTAACCGACGGACGTTCGGTTGCTATCGAGAATCGCGGGCGCACGATCGCGGCGGCAGCGCCGACGCCTAACAAGTGAGCAAATTTACGACGAGAGATTGCGAGTGTGTTCATAGGAAGCTCCTCGCTGGGATTTTGATCCTGGTGTAGAGCTAAGGCGAGCGTGAATTTTCGACGATGTTGTAGAGGCGCTTGTGCCAAGCGCCTGTTTGTCATGTCGAGCAGAGTCGAGACATCTCTCGATATTTCTGAAACGAGCCGCAGCGATGTACTGAAATAGTAAGAGATTGACTCGTTCGCTCCCGCTCACTCGGCCCGTCGGCTTTCCCGTCTATGTCGCTCGCGTCCCCGCGGCTCCATTCCTCCTCTTCGGTCGGAATGACATAGAAGCTGAAAACTGCTGATGCGCCAAGTTTGTCATCACTCGACAACGAGCGTTTATATTCAACCGTGATCCTTGGGTTCCTGAAAGAACGACAGCGAAAGCGGCTTAGGGCGCGGCCGTTTACGAACGAGTGGCTGAAGATAATTAAAAGCAGAGTTGCGTTCTTTGTCCGGCTGTCGCCTAAGGACCAGGCTGAACTTCTCGATCACATTCAGGTGTTTCTCGCCGAAAAACGTTTCGAAGGCTGTGCCGGGCTTGAAATCAACGACGAAATTCGGGTGACGATCGCAGCGCAGGCCTGCCTTCTACTGCTGCATCGCAAGACCGATTATTTTCCGGGGCTGCTCACCATTCTCGTTTATCCGTCGACATATCTGGTAGACGAACAACGCAATGTCGACGGTCCGGTTTGGGAGGAAGGAAAAATGTATCGACTCGGCGAGACTGGTCGCACGATGGGATCAATGGTGCTCGCGTGGGATGCGGTGAAATCCGGCGCGGCTGATCCTTCCGACGGCAAGAATGTTGTCCTGCATGAATTCGCTCACCAACTGGACTACGAGAATTTCGCCGCTGACGGCGCGCCGACGCTGGCAACGCGTGAACAGCAAATGTCATGGCGCGAAGTGATGCGGACCGAGTTTGCATCGCTGCGGGCAGCGGATGATACGGGGATTCCAACCCTCCTCGACACTTATGGCGCGACGAATCCGGCTGAGTTTTTCGCCGTGTCAGTCGAAGCTTTTTTTGAGCGACCATCCGCGCTGCGTTCCCGTCATCCAAAACTCTACGCGGAGTTGCAGCGTTATTTTAATCAAAGTCCGATCGATTACTCGGCTGAGCGCAGTATCCGGGGCGATTGACGTGCCGCTTCTCATCCAGGCAGTGCTGGATTTCAGGTGATAACGATTGAACAAACGCAAGGCGTCGCCTGTCTGATGAGTCACCATGGTTAGAATTATCGGAACAGCAGTAGTAGCGGCCGCGATGCTGATGGCGGCACCCGCGTTTGCAAAAGACAAAGCAGGTGACATGGCGTGTTGCGCTAAGAACGCGTCGAACCAGCAATCGTGCGCCAATCTGGCGAGTCTCAATCTGACCGCCGATCAGAAGAATAAGATCGAAGCGTGGCAGTCGGAATGCATGAAAGCGGGTTGCACAAAACAAAGCCGGCAAGCGTTTCTCAAGAAAGCGCAAGGCATTCTTTCAGCGGATCAATACGCGAAGTTGAAAGCCGAGTGCAATAAATCGGCCAAGAAGACCGAAGCTTAATCAATGTAGCTACGGCCCTGCGGGCCGTTTTAACGCGCCATAGGCGCGTGGCTACATTCCCAAATCTTTGAACGACACCGTGTAAGCGAGTGTCTCACGTTGCACTATGACCAAATTCATTGCGCTGGTAGTGGCGGGAATGTTTGCAGCGGGCACGATGCTCGCGGGAGAACATGGCGACTGCACCAAGAAAGTCGGGAACGAGGCGAAACCTGCGTGCTCAGTTTCGCTGGCAAGTCTCAACCTGACACCTGATCAAAAGACGAAGATGGACGCGGCTATGGCCGAGCACCAGAAAGCCGGTTGCTCGGAAGCAACCGAAGCGAAGTATATGAAGGATGCCGAAGGGATCTTGACGAAAGAGCAGTTCACGAAGTTCAAAGCCCAATGCGAAGGTGGCAAGAAAGACAAGACAGAAACTTAATCGTCCGCAGAGTTTGTTTCTTTGAAATCGCGTTCGCTTCACCGCGAACGCGATTTTCTTTTTAGCCCTTGTCTTGTTGAGTCCCGCAGTTGCGGGAAGACATCTTTGATTGGTAGGGGCGGTTCACCGAACCGCCCGCGGGCGATTGAGATCAATCGCCCCTACCTTCGCTCCGGTCGAAATGACAAATACGATCGGCGCTGCAGAAGTCGTAGATGTCGATGTTAGCGCCTGTTGAAGAAGATCGGCGAGACGCCAGCCGGCCTTGTGTAATTCTTCGCGCACAATTTTCGCCGACCAATCTGCGTAACCGACGTTATCGAGCACGTTTTTCTCTCTCGCGTCACCAGCCATGACGGTGCGCTCCTGGTCAAGGGTTTGATGCACGTTGATGAATTGCAGCCGCTCATGAGCTTCGCGCGCGACGGGCAAAATATCGTCGGCCCAGAATTCGCCGTAATTTTTTAACGCAACATTGGCGGGCGCCCGCCAGTTCTGCGGTTGTTCTTTTACGAAGCGATCGATCAGGTTGCGCTTCGCTTGGTCGATCTTCTGGTAGCGTTCTTCTTTCGAAAGAGTGGGTGATAAGGGAGGCAGACTGGCCATGACAGCGTCGTAATCCCAAAAGCCGTGCAGTTTCAAACCGCGATGAGCCATTTTCTCCGGCTTGCCGCGGATCAGCCGCAACGTGAGCGTATTGCCGCCTTCGTCTTCGATGCCTGGCTGATTTTTATCGGGGTCAACCGCTTGTCCGGCTTGATTGAAATACTCCGCACCGACATGAAGCGGCTGATGAATGTCGCCGACATAATGCGCGAGCAAAATTACCCCGACCGGCTTCGTGATTTTGCGCGGATTATTTTCCGGGATTTCACCACGCAGTATATCGACGCAATAGGAAATCATGTGAACGACATCCCATTGAGTGCGGCCAGTTTTTCCATCGGAATATTTTCCGAGGTTAAGAATTGGCACGTCGGTGTAATGAAACCAATGATGTGACGGAATTGGCGACTTCGGGTCCTGCGTCGGTGGATTCGCCCGCCAAAAATCGCGCAGCTGTTTGTCGATCTTCGCGTGATCGGCGTAATGTGGGAACGCGTTCATGTCGTCGACACCATTTTTGTCCCAGGCTTTGATTTCATCGGCGATGACCGATGCGCGTTCCAATGTGATCCCGTCGGTCAGCGCGTAGATTTTCTCGCGGGCAGGCGTGTTCGCGACCAGTCTGTCGGCAATTCCGCCGACAATTTCGTGACCGGTCGGTCCATAGGCGAGAAGCGTTGTGCGAAACGTCGCGACGCTAATCGCAATTAACAGTGCGCGGCGCATTGAACTCATGATATGACGCGCCGATCAAAATTTCAGCGAAGCGTCCAGCAAATGATATTGCCAGCAAAATAATCCAAACGCGATCCCCCCGACAGCGAGCAAGATTGCATGCGTCCGAAACCAAAGTCCGTGCCCGGGAAGTGTGGCAAAGCGAATGGCAGCGATCACTAGAAGGACGAGACCGGCAATCGTCACCCAGCCAAAGATGTGAAGAGCGCGCAACCACGGATCGATGCCATCGCCGAAGATCACGACATGTTCCACTCCACGGCTGATAGCAATCGCTGGAATCAGGATGAAGAGCAGTTCGCAAAAACAGATGACGCGCGAGAGAAAATATAAAACGCGGTCGCTTTTTGCGGTGAACAACGGACGCTGATATCGCTTGCGAACAATGACCGCGGCCGGCCAAAGCAACACGGTCAAAAGTGCCAGCGCCAAATTTCCGCCTACCACCGGGTTAATAACACGCTTGTTCGCGTACCACGGAACGCGTTGGCCTTCGTATATCGCGGGGAAGGGGAGCATTTCGCGCACGGCGCCGGCCGCATCGTGACGGAATGCGATTTTGTCCGGCCCATCGATCTCGCTGTAAACGAGCGGAGCAATCTCCTGCCATTTCTTCAACTCGCCGCGCTGATTCTTCACTCCTTCGATCGTTAGAACGCCATCCTTATCGGTGGTCACGCTGAATTGTCCGAGTAGCGCCAGCAGCTTTAGAAACGTGGTTTCTCCGCGGCGAGTGACTTCATAGACGCCGCTAACAGTGCGGCCGTCCGCTTTGGCTGTATTTGGATCGACATCGACCTTCGGCTCCGTTGGGTTTGGAAAATAGCGATTCGCAAAAGCGCGTAGCACTTCGCCCCGTCCGCCGCCAACGTTTTTTCCAGCGCTGTTGTAGGAAATGAAAAAGCCAACGTATGCCTTCGGAACGAGGACCATGTCGCTGTGAAACCAAAACGTGTCGCCGCCGTGACCAATGATGCGTTGACCGTTCATCGAATATTCCATGAAGGTGATGCCCAATCCGTTCAACATCGGATGAAGCTCAAACTGCCGGGTTTCCATTTGCCGAACGGTCTCCGGTTTTAAGATGGCCACGCCGTCGACGGCTCCATCCTGAAGAAACGCGAGCATGAAACGCGTCATATCTGCGGCCGTGGTGGTGAGCGCGCCGGCGGGCGACGCTTGCACGAATTCGAAATCCCGCGGTTTCTTAGCGGCAGTGAGATAGCCTTGCGACATTTGCGGCGTGAGCGCAAACGGGAGCGGCTGATCGAACGTCGAGTTGATCATTCGTAGCGGCTTCAAAATGTGGTTGTCGATGTAGCGTTCGAATTTCTCGCCGCTCACCCGCTCGACGACGTATCCGGCGAGGGTGAATCCGTAATTCGAATACGCGACGACTTTTCCCGGCGGAAAAATGCGCTGCGGCATTTGATTGATCAAATATGTGCGCAGCGGCTTCATGTCGCTCTCGTGCGCCACGAATAAATTCTTCAATGTTTCCTCGAATCCCGCTGTGTGTGTGAGCAATCGTCGCAGCGTGACCGGCTCGGGATAGGTTTTCGGAATCGTGAAATCTAGGTAATCGTTCACATCCCGGTCGAGATCGAGCTTGCCTTGTTCTACCAACTGCATCACCGCCGTTGCGGTAAACAATTTCGAGATCGAACCCGGACGAAACAATGTTTGATCGGCCAGCACCGGTTTCTTCGCGGCGACATCAGCATAGCCGTAACCTTTTGCGAAAAGCACCTGACCGTCCTTAACAAACGAGACACCTGCACCGGCGATGTCGCGGTTTTGCAGTTGTGACGGAATCAGAGCATCGAGAAAAGTTTCGAAGTCCTGCCTCGTCAACGCGGGAGCGGGACTTGGCTGGGACGCGACCGCTGCAACTTTCGCCGGGGGCGGAGAAGGCAGTGATATCAAGGGCGACGGCGCTGGCCCTTGTGCATGCGCGCCGGCTGTGAGCGTGACGATTACCGCCGCGACCGCGCAGCGCCGCGAGATTAGCTTTTGCATAAAACGGCGAGTCTGCCGTTGGTGTCAGCCGCTGACAAGGCTGCGGTTATTCGGTGCTCTCGCCGGTCAGACGCGATCGAATGGTGGCGATCCGTCTTTGCAGCTTTTGGAAGTGCGAGCCCGACCAGTAAACCTGCCCGCAACCGCTGCAGCGCCGGAATTGCTCATAATAAATCTTTGTCAGCGGTTCGAGCTGACCGATCACGTTTGCTTTTTCTGCCGGCTCGAGCGGAGCGTTGCAGCGTAGGCAGCGAGTAAATGGAGCCAAAGCGGAGCCAAGATCGAATCGGCGCAGGACCTCGAGGGTTTGTTCAAGCGGGTCCTGCGAACGCAGATAGTAGCCGTGCCGGATAATCGCATACATCAGCAAACGCCGGTCGCGGGTCAGAAGAGCGCGGTTCTCGCTGGTGGCAATCCTCACTAATTGTTGATCTTCGACGAGTGGATCGTAGGCGACGTCGATGCCGAGGAGGCGCAAGTCGCGGACAAGTTTCCCAAGATGCCCATTCGCGACAAACTTCTCGATATTGCGTACTTGCAGTCGATCTTCTGGGAAAAGTGGAGAGTACGTTTCGTTGGGTGGATAAACATCGACCTCAACATCTTGCGTTAAAATTGCGGCGAAATCGACCGGCTGGTCGTTCACCAGAATCAAATCGACCTCCGTATGCGGCACCCCGCAGGCTTCGATCACGTCCTTAACCGAACTTTTCTCCGATAATTGGCGCTCGCTGGCAGCCGCCTTCGATTTCAAAAAGAATGCAAGATCACCATGAAAGGTCAGTCGAATCTTTAACGAACTCATTTGCTCACTCGCGCGATCGAGTAAGCGTACTCAAAAGTGGTCCCGCGCGGACGCGCCATGAATTTTCCGGGTCCGAGCGGTTCGTCTTCGCCGTAATAACAATCGAGCTGCCAGCGGCGCAAACCGCCACCGGTATCGACAATTTTCCAGCGCGTGCTGCCGAAGACGCGCTGGACTTCGGTGGCCGGTGTTTCGAGCACGAGACCGCGATGCAGAGCACCTTGCGTTTTTGCAGCGGCGGAAAAACGCGCGACCAAAGAGCCGCCGCCTCCACTCGGAGCGGACGAAAAACTGTAAGAGCCGCCGTCATCGTAACGGATATAATTGTGGCCGTTAACTGACGTGACGATTCGACCGTAGCCCTCCTTTTTTACCGAGCGCAGAAAATCGCGCGGATAAGTTCGGGCGTGCAATCCGCGTTTTGTCACCCGAGTCGCGTCAAAGCCGCGCTCGAAAGTGAAACCGGATTCCTTCGGTGTGTAATAAACTGTGCAGACGATGAAATATTCGCCGGCATGACCTTGCGGACGCCGTGCGAGTTTTTCATTTTCGTAGGCGAGCCGTTGCACCACTTCCGGCCATGGAATGTCGCCATAACTTCCCGGCAAGATCGACATCGAACCGGCGGTGATGGCGAGGATGATTATTCGCCAAAGAAATCGACGGCCGGTCCACCCAGCAAAATCTGGATCGGCAGCTTCTCCAGCTCGTATTCGTAAGGCGGTTGCTTCCACGCGAATGACTCCGGATATAATTTTCGAATGCAACGAATGATTTCAACGCCGGTTTGAAACGGACGAAAGGCGCTTCGGTCTAGCACATGGATCTGGGCGCCGCCACAAAGCTCGCCCGCGAATTTGTTGAACGTCGGCTGAAAATAATTTTCGCGAAAGAACACGCCCGGCAGTTTCAAGTTGTTGAGCTCCCGACCAAGCGATTCCGCGTCGATAAAAGGCGCGCCGAAAATTTCGAACGGTCGGGTCGTGCCGCGGCCCTCGGAAATGTTCGTTCCTTCGAGCAAACACATTCCAGGGTAAACCGTCGCGGTCTCGAGTGTCGGCATGTTCGGTGACGGCATCACCCATGGCAGTCCGGTTTGATCGAACCACATTGCGCGCGCCCAATTTCTCATCGGCAAGATCGACAGTCGACATTTTGGAAACGCTTCGTCGCGAAACTGGGTGGCGAGTTCGCCGATCGTTTTGCCGTGACGCACCGGAATTGGATGCATGCCGACGAACGATTCATAACCTTTCTCAATCGGTGGTCCTTCAATTGTGACGCCGTTGATTGGATTCGGTCGCTCGAGAACAACAACGTGCGGACCGTGTTTCTCACAAGCGCGCATGCAAAGATAGAGCGTCCAAATGAAAGTGTAATAACGCGAACCGACATCCTGAAGATCGACCAAGAGAACATCGAGATCCTGGAGCATCTCGGCAGTCGGCTCACGATGTTCGCCGTACAAACTGTAAACCGGAATGTGCAGGAGCGTGTGCTCGTAACTTTTCCACTCGACCATGTTGTCCTGGGTCTGACCGAGGAATCCGTGTTGTGGACCGAAAAGCGCGGTCAGCCGAAACAGTTCGCCATTCAGCTTTTCGAGAATGCGCGACGCGTGTTCGAGTTGTGATGAAACAGAAGCGGGATGCAACAGTGCGCCGACCCGTGTGCTGCGCAATTGCTTCGGCCAAAGCTCCCGCAGATTATCGAGTGGCAGTTGGACAGGCATGCGGTGAGGTTGGTACGAAAGTGTTGTAGCGGCGTTTGTATCAAACGCCGGTGCGAGCCGCACTGGCAAAAAAAATAGGCGCTCGCCACGGCGAGCGCCTCTACAACTTTCTGCGTAAAGCGAAGATTGCCAGGATCGCGATGACTGTCGTTCCCGCGCAAGATTTGGCGAGCAACTCGCCGTGTCGGGCATAGAACGTTAATTGTCGATCCTGCGGCACGCTAATCTCGCCGGTCAGAACGCCTTCGGTAAAAGTGTTGCCGGTATCATCCTGTAGAATCTGAGTGACTCGTCCAAACTCATTCACAAAACAAGTCACGCCTGTGTTCGCGGCGCGGATCATCGGTCGACGATTTTCGACACAGCGAAAGACCGCGTTGGCGAGATGCTGACGGGAGCCTGATGAATGCAAAAACCAACCGTCGTTTGTTACATCGACGAGGAGATTTGCGCCGTTGACGACGAATCGTCTCACGAGATCGCCGACCGTATCCTCGAAACAAATTAGCGGCGCGGCGTGGACGCCCTCGTTCGTTAGGCTAAAGACCGTGTGTTCTGTGCCGCCGGTAAAATCGCCTGGTACCCACGTGCTCGCGACCGCCGCGAAAAGCGGAAACGAATGTCGAAGCGGAATGTATTCACCAAATGGAACGAGATGAATCTTCCGATAAACTTGCAGTCGCTCGCCGCTGTTCGAGACCAGCAGCGCTGCGTTGTAATCGTGGCCGTCTTCAACGTCGAGGGTGCCGAGCATCAAATCCGTTTTCGTCGCGGTCGAAAAATCGCGGACGAAACGATAGCTCTCGGTGTTCTGATCGCGCACCGGATCGGGCATCGAGCTTTCCGGCCAGACTAACAAATCTGGCGGTGGATTTGCGGCCAGCGCAATTTCGCTCAAGCGCCGGAAGCGTTCGAAGACTTCGCCCGTGAATTGCGGATCGAATTTTTGCAGTTGCGGGACCCCGGCCTGAACGGCAGCGACGCGAAGTGGTTTTGCCGGCGAAGGATGTTGGACGCGATGCAAACCGAATGCGAGCAGCGCGACGATGCCGATCATCGTCAGGGTAAGATCGAAGTGCGGTCGCATTCGATGTGTTCGCGCTTCCATAAACAGACGCAACGGCGTGGTTACGGCGATGATGTTTGCGAACGCGATCGCAAAAGATAATCCGACGACGCCGGTGAATTCGGCGATCTGAATCATCGGCCACTCGGCGTGAAGCGCCACGCCAAGACCGTTCCAGCCGAATCCGCTGAAGAGCCAACCGCGGGTCCATTCGTGCGTGACCCACGCGGATGCAGCCACAAATGCGACGAGCAAGTTTCGCCAAGAAGCGGTGAAAGCTGGCGGTTTAATTAATCCGATGAACCAAGCCCAAAATGCGAAATGGAGTCCGAGATAGATCGACAATAACAACGAGAGTCCGTGCAGAAAAAAGCTTTGATACAAATCGCCGAGCGCGCCGAGCCAGCTGAACGTGCTCGTGAAAAAAACAGTTCCCGCGACGTAGCCGAGCAACAGATTGCGCAACCAACGCCGGCGCGAGTTTTTCCCCGAAAACCAAATTGCCACGATGAGGGGCGTTAGCGCGATCCAGCAAAGCCAGCTTTGGTTGAACGGCGGGAAACACGCGGCTCCAATCAGTCCACTCGCGATCGCTGCGAGCCACGGCCAGAGGCGAAGCGCTTTTTTAGTCACCGCGCAGACTCAACCGCGCCGCCGCCGCCGCCGACCTTCGCGCTCGCGGCGACGACTTGGATTCAGAGCATCGCGCAAATCGCGCGCGTAAGAGGCGTTCACACGGAAAACGGAGCGTTCGACGTCTTCCATCGTACGAATGTTTACCTTGTCGGCAAGGACGTAGCCTTGCGAAATGAGCCCGGACAGCTCGTCGAGAAACTCGGCCTGCTCCATCTCTCCGATGCGCTCAATGAGCAACTTGCCATAAACCGGCGTGCCAGACAGCCCCATTGTTTTCAGGAGTGTGATCTCGCCTCCACTTAAATTGATCTCGCGACGCATACCGAAGTTTTTGATTCCCAGCTGAATAGCAGCCTATCATTTCAAGCGCGCGTGCGCATCCTTTTCGATAAAAGCCCAGACGTCTTCAAGCCGTTCGCGCACTTCGCGTTTGATTTTGTCCAATTCCTTTTTGGTGAATTTTCCCTTTTCAGGTCGTCGCTGCGCGAAGATGTAATACTTGATCTTCGGCTCGGTCCCGGAACCGCGGACCGCGATCCGCGTCTTGTCCTCCAATTCGAAGATCGACATCTTCTGTTTCGGAATCACGTCGCCTTCGACATCGCGGATGGCTTGCTTTTCAAAATCGGTGATGCCAAAGACTTTTGAGCCGGCAATCTCTGTAGGCGGTTTGTTCGCGTAGGATTCGAGCAAGCGCACAATTTTGTCTGCGCCCTCGGCGCCTTCGAAATAAATCGAGGCATTCTTTTCTTCAAAATAGCCGAAACCGGCGAAGGCTTCATCGAGCAGTTGATCGACTGTCCGGCCGCGCGACTTCGCGTACGCGGCCATTTCGCAAAACATGATCGCGCCGGCGTTGCCATCTTTGTCGCGGACAAAATCCGCACCGCTGTAGCCATAACTTTCTTCGGCGCCGAAAACGTAAAATGACGAATACTTCAATCGCGCAGCGCGAGCTTCTTCTTCGGAGAGCCGGCGATATTTCTTGCGAATTTCCTCCGGGAGCGCGCGCTCGTATTGTTCGAGCTTGGCACCGAAATACTTGAAACCGGTCAAAGTCTCGACGCAGGGTACACCGAAATGTTCTGAAATGACTTTCTGCAAATCGGTCGTGACGAAAGTCTTGATCACAACCGCGCGCGATGCGTTTTCTTGGTTGAGAATTCCAAGCTCAAAAAACTTTTTGAGTCGATAGTACGCCAGCAGGGAACCGATCTGGTTACCGCTGATTAATTTCATTTTGCCGTTGGCGTCGCGCACGGCCACGCCCAATCGGTCGGAATCAGGATCGGTCGCGATGACAATGTCGGCTTTCGTTTTCCGCGCGAGCTCGATTCCGAGCGTCAGCGCTTCGGCATTTTCCGGGTTTGGAGATTTCACCGTGGAAAAACGCGGATCGAATTTTTCCTGCTCTGAAACCGTTTCGAAATTGAACCCGAGCCGCTTCAGCATCGGTTTCAGAGTGACGGCGCCGGTCCCGTGCAGGGGTGTGAAAACAATGCGCAGCGATTTCGCGTTGCTCAGAACCCCTCGATCGACAATCAGTGTTTCGAGTCGATTCAAGTAAGCTTCATCGACTTCGTGATCGAGCGTTTTCACCTCTCCTTGGCGATCTCTCGGGAGCGGTTCATAACTTTCGCTCGCGATCGCGTTAACTTTTTCAATAATTCCGCTCGCGTGCGGCTCGATCACTTGCGCGCCGTCCGCGAAATAAACTTTGTAGCCATTGTCATGCGGCGGATTGTGACTGGCGGTGATCACAATGCCGGCGGTCGCGTCTAGATGTCGAACCGCGAATGACAATTCCGGAGTTGAGCGCGGCCCGTCGAAGATGTAAGCGTCGCAGCCATTTTCTGCTGCCACCTTCGCCGTCAGCTCGGTGAATTCGTTCGAGAAAAATCGCGTGTCGTGGGCGATCACGATTTTCGGCCGCGTTTCAATTTTATTTTTCGCGTGCCATTCTTTCGCGTAAGCAACCAGTCCCTGCGTGGCCCGATTCACGTTTGCGAAGTTCATCGCGTTGGTGCCGACGCAGGGGAATTGTGGACGCTCGTCCGCGCCGGCGTTGCCGCGTTCGGCTTTGGTCACGATTTTTCCAATGGTGCGCCCGCGCAATCCGCCAGTCCCGAACTCGAGCGTTTTGTAAAAGCGATCGTCCAGCTCATCCCATTCTTCGCGGGCTACAAGTTCGTCGATAACTTGCGCATAAAGCTCAGAAGACGCGCCCGCAAGCAGCTCGCGAATGTTTTTGGCGGCGGAGTCGAGCAGTTGTCTATCTGTCAACGCTTTGTCGATCTTTGCTGCAGTCTGATCGTGCGCCGCCATGCGGATCGAATTTCGATTGCCGTCCGCACATTTCAAGGCTTTGCTCGCTGTCGCGCGAATGAATATCCACGAGTACCAAGCGAAGGAGCTGCTCCAGAAATTCGGAGTCGCGACAACGCGTGGAGGGGTTGCTTCCACGCCGGAAGCAGCGGAAGCGATTGCGCGCCAGCTGGGTAAGATCGACATCGTCGTAAAAGCGCAAATCCACGCCGGCGGGCGCGGGAAGGGGACTTTCAAAAACGGATTCAAAGGCGGCGTGCACGTCGTGAAATCGCCGAACGAAGCGCGCGACGTTGCGGAGAAAATGCTCGGCCAAACGTTGGTCACCCATCAAACCGGGCCGGCCGGTCGCGTGGTGCACAAAGTTCTGATTGCAGAAGCAGCTCAGATCGCGCGCGAAATCTATTTCGCGATCCTGCGCGATCGCCCCAGCGCCGCGCCGTTGATTGTCGCCAGCACTGAAGGCGGAGTGGAAATCGAGACGGTTGCTGCGAAGTCGCCGGAGAAAATTATTCGGGAATGTGTCGATCCTCTAGCTGGCGTACAACCGTTTCAAACTCGCAAACTCGCCAAGCAACTCAAATTTGAATCTTCGCATTTGAAGGCGGCGCCGAAGTTGTTCGATGGACTTTATCGGGCGTTCATCGGTTGCGATTGTTCGTTGGTGGAGATCAATCCGCTGGTCGCCACAACCAAAGGCGAGGTGCTCGCGCTCGATGCAAAATTCGATTTCGATGATAATGCGCTTTATCGACATCCCGAGATCGCCGCGATGCGCGACATCGCCGAAGAAGATCCGCGCGAAGTCGAAGCCTCGAAGCACGGCCTGAATTACATCGGTCTCGATGGCAACATCGCTTGTCTCGTCAACGGCGCCGGTCTCGCAATGGCCACGATGGACATCGTTAAATTCTACGGCGGCAATCCGGCGAACTTTCTCGACGTCGGCGGTGGCGCCTCGGAAGAGCAGGTGACCGAAGCGTTCAAAATCCTGATCGCCGACAAAAATGTGAAAGCGATCCTGGTGAACATTTTCGGCGGGATCATGAAAGTGGACGTGATCGCGCAGGGAATCATCAACGCGGCCAAAACGGTGAAGCTCTCGGTTCCGGTGGTCGTGAGGCTGGAAGGGACCAATGTTGAAAAAGGGAAGCAGCTCTTAAAGAAAAGCGGCGTCGAACTAATCCCGGCCGATGATCTTGCCGACGCGGCACAGAAAGCGGTCGCAGCCGCAAAGACGAAATGAAAGTTGGATCGGCAATCGCCTTCGGCCTGATTTTCGCAGCCGTCGCTTCAGCGGACGAACTGCCGCGCAAAGTTAAAACGCCACGTGAGAATTATCCAAACGTCGATGTCATTTACGATTCGGTGACCGCGCCGGACGGGAAGCGTTTGCGCACGATCATCACCAAGCCTCGCAACGCGAAAACAAAACTTCCCGTGATTTTTGTTGCCGGATGGTTGAGCTGCGATTCGGTGGAAGCTCCGGCTGGCACGAAAGACGAGAGCGGTTTGGTTTTTCGCGGGCTCGCGCAGCTGCCGCAGTTTGTTTTGTTCCGAATGGACAAGCAGGGCGTCGGCGACAGCGAAGGTGTTTGCGATGAAACGGACTTTGAATCCGAACTCGTTGGCTATCGCGCGGCCTTTCATGCGCTGCAGAACTACGATTTCATCGACAAGAACCGCGTTTACATCTTGGGCATCAGCAACGGCGGCGGATTTGCGCCGCTCATTCCAGAATCGGACGGAGAGCAGCAGGAAGTGCGCGGCTACATTTCAGTCGGTGGCTGGGCGAAGACGTGGTTCGAGCACATGCTCGAGATCGAGCGGCGTCGATTCACCTTGATGGGCAAACCGCCGGGTGAAGTGACGGAACGAATGAAAAGCGCGGCGACGCTTTACCACGAATGGCTAATTAAAGGCCGAACAGTCGAGGACATTATCAAAGAGCAACCGCAGCTCGCAGAGATTTGGCCAGAAGGAAAAGATCACGCCCATCTTTATGGAAGACCGGTCGCGTTTTACGAACAGTTACAAAAATTGAATCTCGCGGCGGCGTGGTCGCACGTGAAAGTTTCCACCTATGCGTTGCGCGGCGCTTACGACTGGATCATGAGTCCCGAGGATGCCGGTTTGATCGCGTCCTACGCTAACACAAATCGACAGCTGGCGTTTTCATATGAAGTCCCGCAAATGGGCCACACCTTTCAGCACTATTTAAGTTTTGCTGACGCGTTCAAAGGAAAGAGCGCGCCATTCGATCCTAAAGTAACCGGATTACTGGTCGACTGGCTCAAACACGAGGCGATTACCCGTGAAGATTAAGAATATTGCATTTGTTGGAATTCCGGTGACGGACATGAAACGCGCGCGCGAGTTTTATGAAGGCGTGCTCGGATTGAAACTGACTGAGGAAATGGGAAAAGGACATTGGGTCGAGTATGCGATCGGTGATGGCACACTTGCGCTCGGAAATTTTCCCGATCAATGGAAACCTTCCGGGGAAGGAACGAGTGCGGCGCTTGAAGTTGAAAATTTCGACGAAGCGATCAAGCGCTTGAAAGATCGACATGTTCCATTCGACGCCGAGCCGTTTGAAAGTCCGTGTTGCCGCATGGCGGTGGTGCAGGACCCCGACGGCAACAAGATCATCATCCACAAACTGAAACCTGAAAACGAGAAAGAACCCTGCCCATGATCACAAACGAAGTCGCATTCATTGCCATCGCCGTTTCCGACAAGGAACGCGCGCGAAAATTTTATCAGGAAACGCTCGAGCTAAAGCCGGCGACGACGGCGATGGACGGCGCGTGGGTTGAGTATGAGCTCGGGCCGACGACAATCGGAGTTGGTTGTCATCCGGCGTGGAAACCGTCGCGCGACGGAACGACAGTCGCGTTTGAAACTCAGAACATCGATGACGCGGTCGAGAAACTGAAAGACCGCGGCGTTTCGTTCGACCTCGACAAAAGCGAGACGCCGGTTTGCTGGATGGCGCAGTTCCGCGACCCCGACGGCAATAAGCTCGTCGTGCACCAACGCAAGAAAAAATGACGACGCACGAATTTCGAATGCCGAAGGAGTAATCAAATGACGAAGATCGAAGTAACCGCGAACACGGGTTCAGATATTTTCGTCATTCTGGCTTCGACATTGTTTCGTCATTCGTCATTCGTCATTCGTCATTCTTACCATGTCTGTTCTGGTCGATAAAAACACACGGCTGCTTGTTCAGGGAATCACCGGCAGCGCCGGCGCGTTTCACACCCGGCAGTGCATCGAGTACGGAACGAATGTCGTCGCCGGAGTCACGCCTGGAAAAGGCGGACAGATGTTCGATGAGAAGATTCCGGTGTTCGACACCGTTTGGGAGGCGAAGCAGAAAACGAACTGCAACGTCTCGATGATTTTCGTGCCGGCGGCGTTCGCGGCCGATTCAATTCTCGAAGCGGTCGACGCCGATCTCGATCTCGTGGTTTGCATCACGGAAGGAATTCCGGTGATGGACATGATGCGGGTGAAAGCGCAGATGCGCGGGAAACGCACGCGATTGATCGGGCCGAATTGTCCGGGAATCATCACACCGGGCGCGTGCAAGATCGGGATCATGCCCGGTTACATTCACAAAGAAGGAAAGGTTGGCGTGATCTCGCGCTCCGGCACGTTGACTTACGAAGCGGTTTGGCAACTGACTTCGCGCGGTTACGGTCAATCGACTTGCATCGGAATCGGCGGCGATCCGATCGGCGGACTTTCGCATCTCGATGCGGTGAAACTTTTCAACGACGACAAAAACACCGACGCGATGATTTTGATCGGCGAGATCGGCGGCTCAGCCGAAGAAGAAGCGGCGTCGTGGATCAAAACCAATTGCAAGAAACCGGTCGCGGCGTTTATCGCTGGAATGACCGCGCCGCCGGGACGAAGAATGGGTCACGCCGGCGCGATTGTTTCCGGCGGCAAGGGAACGGCTGCCGGAAAAATCGCAGCCCTCAAAGCAGCGGGCATCGCCGTCGCCGAAACTCCCGCAACAATCGCCGACACCCTGATCGAGCGGTTAAAAAAATAATCCGCGCTGTCGCAGATCGGACGATGTGCCTGCCAAAGAAGTCAGCTACGTCGTGATATTCGCGCCCTCATGTCTTCGACCGACATTACCTGGGCGGTTGACGCCGCAAGAATCACCAGCGTTGCGTGATGGACGTCGGCGTTCGACATCGCGCCAAATCCTCGATCTGGATAGTCGTAGGTAGCGGTCGCGTCGGATAGAAAGACGACTCGATAGTTGCGAAACATCACGTCCCGCGCCGTGGCGTGACAGCAATTTTCTGTGGTCGTCCCCGAAATGATAACTGTATCGACATCCCGCTCTCGCAAGATCATGTCCAGGTCCGTTCCAAAAAAACCGCTGTAGCGATGTTTCTTGATGACATGCTCGCCGGCTGCGGGCGCCAGCTCCGGATAAATGTCAACGCCCGGCGTGCCATCAACTAACGCCGCTCGATTGGCAATCGGCGGATGCATGTCATCGAATAGCCCCATGTCGGATCCGTCACGACGGTGCGCATGAGCCGTGTAGATCACTTTAATTCCGGCCGCGCGGCAGATTCTTAACGCTTCGGCGAGCTTCGGCACCACTGCACGTGCGGCAGGCGTTTCCATTTGCAGCCCCCGAAGCTACGAAGTCGTTTTGCATGTCGACCACGATTATTGCGGTCTTCTTCGGGTCAATCACGTCAATCTGCATGACTTTATACCTCCGTTATGTTGTTTGGTGAGTTCAGCATGGTACCTAAGGAGAATTGAGGAACCTTCCTAATATATGACGAGCATTTTTTCGTCTAACAAAATTCAGGCGAGAACGATTCAATCGGTCGCTGGTTCGGGCGCGTCGAGATTTCCAGCTGGCAAATGCGCGGCTTTCCAATCCATGGCCATTTGAATCCGGGCGCGGCCGCTGGGGTGATCGAAGAAAATGAATTCTTCGAGCGGACTTGGATCGAGTTTGCGATAGGCGCCGAGTTTTAACGCAACCTTCGCGGCGCCGTCGGGCTCGCGCGACGTGTTGATGCCGAACTGGTCGGCTTCGCGTTCGGTGATACGCGTGATCGAGTTGAGCACCGGCGTCATCAAAAATGCGAACGTGATAAAGATTAACATTAACAATGGGAACCCGGCCGGATCAGCGATGCCGCGCACGTCCCACCGTTGTCCCCAGCGTCGAAGCGCCCAGTCAAAAACAACTCGCGCGATTCCGAAACCGAAGAGGGCAACGATGCCGAAATACATCGTGAGCTTGGCTCCGTGATTGAGCACGTAGTGACCCATTTCGTGAGCCATGACCGCGCGGATTTCTGGAAGCGTGCATTGTTTGAGCAAATTATCGTTCAAGGCTATCCGGGTTGTGCCGAGCATGCCGGCTACGTTCGCACTCACGCGCGTTGTTTGACGCGAGGCGTCGACTTCGAAGACCTGCTTCACTGGAATTTCATTGGCCCGCGCCATGGCCAGAATCGGATCTCGAATTTTTGCGTCGGTGAGCGGCTGGTAAGTGTTGAAGAGTGGTTCGATGTAAATTGGCGCAATGAAATTGCCGATGAATGAAAGAACGACCGCGACCAGTGTCCCCCAGAGCCACCATGTCAGGGGCGCGCGTCGAAAAACCCAATAAAAAACAACGAGAGCAATGCTGCTAGCAATCAGCGCGACCACGAGACCGACCAGTTGCTCGACAAACCACGGCCCGAAAGTTTGAGTGGCGAATCCGTACTGATGTTCGCGAAGGAACAATTGATAGAAGGTGAGAGGAAAACTCAACACGGCCACGATGAGAACGTAGTCAACGGCGTATATCACGACTTGAATGGTTTTGAGATTCGTCGCGCGCTCGGCGAAATCGCGCAGCCGCGCCGACCATTTCGATGTCAGCAGAAAAATTCCAATGGCAGCGTCCAGGAGAAAATTCCAAAGGATGAGCCAGTAGCCGCCTTCAAAGTAGGCGTTCGATTTGGCACGCTTATCCGCTGGAACTGTATCGAGCCATTCCTTTGTGGCGGCGGCAGGATCGAAATCTTGCTGGGCTTCAATTTTCGAAGCAACGGCCGGTGTCGGAGAAATTTGCTGGGCGTGATTTGGGTTAGCTAGAATCGAAGCGATAACGGCTATCAGGAGAAGGAACCTAAACGTCATGGCTCAGGAATAACCAATCGCTCGCGGGAAGAAAAGTGCGTAAGGCGTGAACTCGATTCCACTGGACTAAAAAAATCCGGTGACGAAAATTACCGCGAATGAAAGGGCTTGCGTTTTGCGGCGCGATATTGTTTTTGGTCGGCAACCTGCTCGGCCAGGGACAACAACCTTCGCCGGCAGACACTGCGCTCTACGGTCCGTATCCCACCAACTACAAGGAAATCGTAATGAAATGGCTCGAGGATCAACTCATCGATGCCGGCAGCGCCCGGATCGAGTGGAATGGCGATCCCAAGCCGGCCGATCTCGGGAAGAACGGCCAGCATCTTTATGGTTACCTCGTTCAATTCAAAGTGAACGCGCGAAATCGATTTGGCGCCTACACCGGAATGCAACAACACGGGGTGCTGATTAAAAATGGCGAAGTGATCAAAGGTTTAGGATTAGGTTACTGATGAAAAAAATTAAACTCGGCTCCCGATCGAAATTGTCAGCCCAGGGCATGGTCATCGTCATTATCTTATTGGCGGTGATCGGCGCGGGCTTGTGGTATCTCTATTCAAACAAAGCGGCGACAGATCGCGAAGCGCGCGCGTTCGCCCGGGACGCAATCAAACGCATCACAGTCGATCACGATCTCAAGTATTTCTCCGATCACCTTGGCCCTCAGGCAAAACTGGATAACCCGCCGTCTCAACAGCAATTTCTCATTCAGCGATTTACCCAGTTGGGTGTTCCCGCGCAGCCGATCCAGATCGAAGAGAACATCACGTGGGAATCGTATTTCTTTGAGCCAAAAGGCTATTTTACGGCGCACCTGAATTATCCGGCGCAGCCAGTCATGTTGCAGCTTGCGACTTCCCATCCGGTCAGTCGCTGGCAGATCGACAACCTCTCGTTTTCGGCCCAACCGGCGCGCTGAAGTTGTGTACCTGCCGATGTCCTCATCGGCAGACTGCCGCCAGAGACGGCGGCAGCTACAACGCCAAAAGCCGTTCGAGCGAATCGAGGCAAATCTGCGACCACGTTTCCAGCGAGTCGCGCCGCGTCATCAATTCATTTTTGTCGAGAAATGCGACATTCGTAATCATCGCTTCGCGTTTTTCCACATTTGGCTCGGCCAGTTTGAATACGTGAACAACGCCAAGATGGACCTGACCGACTTCCGTGCTGTCATCATTTAAGAGCGCAACGATTTGATCTTCGAATTTTGCGTTGATCGCGATTTCTTCACCAACCTCGCGCTCGACACCGGCGCGGTAAGCGGCTTCATCCAGTGCAAAAAGCGACTCGTCGCTTTCGTTCATGTGACCGCCGATTCCGATGGAACCTTTGGCAACAAGACGCTGTTCTCCCGCTTTTTTCCCGCGAACATAAAAAAGCACTCTGCCACCATGCGCGAGCAAGACGTAAGGAATGATTTGCTTGTGCGTTGGATCCTTTTCGGCCTGACCGCGTGACAAAAAGAAATTGTTTCCGCGCGATAAGATTGCGTCCAAATATTTTTTCGGCTCAAAGTTTAGTCCCTGAAAAGCGCCGAGGTCGTCGAACAAACTGCGCTTGATGACGAGAATATTTTCGTCCGGAACATTCATCAAAACGAATAGCTCACGCCAATTTGTGGACCGATCAGATTTAAGCTTGGATTCGGATCAGTTTGGCCGCCGTTCGACAGATGTTGGTAAAGCACGCCGGCATCGACCTTCCAACGTTCGTCGATTTCGTAGGACACGCCGATGCCGGTCAAAATGTTGAACGTAAAATCCTGGCCCTGCGACCCACGCATGTCCGGATGACTGTCGATCCAACCGAGACCGAGCCCGCCCGAAATGTAGGGAACGAGTCGCCAGTACGGCCGGACAAAATTATAACGGCCGCCGAAATTGACGCCGAAGTAATGATTTTCCACGCCGCGAATAATCGGCTCGGCCATGAGCGTGAGACAAAATTGATTATAGCCGCGCGCCCAACTGTCGCTGTCATTCACACCCCAGCGAATGCGGCCGGTGATAAATTCCGGAGCGATCTCATAACTATCGGGATTGCCGAAGACGCCGAACAAGTAGCCTGATTGAACGGCCACTTCGAATCGTGGTGGATTAAGCGTCTCCGTTGCAGTTCCTTCTGCGCCCGCAAACAGCGGCCGAACAAAAAGCGCCAACCCTAATATTCCCGCGCCAAAAAACTTCATGTCGCGCGAACGATAGAGACGCTGGAGCGAATTTCAATCGAGGTTAGTCCAAGATAGTCCGCAACCACAACGACGCGACGTCGAGTCCTGGTCACATCCCAAGATCGTGTTTGTGAAAGAGCGAGGTTCTAAGGATTGGCGGGCAATCGTTTGTCGAACATGTCGCGTAACGCCGCTCGCGCGGCGTGATAGCCGCACATTCCGTGAACGCCACCACCTGGCGGGGTTGAAGACGAGCATAAATAAACGCCGCGCAGAGGTGTTCGATACGGAGTCGGACTGAAAATTGGTCTGGCGATCAGTTGCCACAGATTCGCCGCGCCACCATTGATGTCGCCACCCGCCAAATTCGGATTCGATTTCGCGAGGTCGGTCGCGCCCATTTTGTGGCGGGCAAGAACGCAATCGCGAAAACCGGGAGCGAACCGTTCGATTTGAGATTCGATTCGCTCCGACATGTCGATCTTGCAATCGAACGGAGCATGGCAGTAGGCCCAGAGTGTGTGTTTACCGTTCGGCGCGCGCGTTTCGTCAAAAAGACTCTGTTGCGCGACCAGCACAAACGGACGCTTGGGAACTTTTCCCCGCGCGACGTCGCGCTCTGCGTCCGCAACTTCATCGAGCGTTCCGCCGAGATGAATCGTCCCGGCGCGGCGACAGGCCTCCGATTTCCACGGAATCGGCGACGACAGCGCATAATCGATTTTGAAGATTCCCGGCGCGTGGCGAAAATTTTGCAATCGACGGCGATAACGGGCGGGCAACCGCTCGCCGGCGATCCGAACGAATTGCCACACCGTTGTGTCGAAAAGGACGACGCGCGATCTTGGCAGTTGAGTCAGATTGTCGATGCGGCGGTTGGTGTCGATCTTGCCGCCGAGCTCGAGAAAATACTTGGCCAGCGCGTTGGAGATTGACTGCGATCCGCGACGAGGAATTGGCCAGCCGACTGCATGTCCCGCCATTCCAAGCACAAGGCCGAATGCCGAAGAAGCCGGCGATTCCAACGGAAGAAATGAGTGCGCCGCGATTCCAGCGAACAAAGCGCGCGCCGGTTGGTTTTTGAATAATAGTCTTGTTAGCGACGTGGCCGGGGAGAGCGCCCGAATCCCAAATCGGCCGAGCGCGAACGGATGCCGAGGCAGATGCAACATTGGTTGCAAAAACTCAGTCGACAGTTTTTCCCAATCGCGGGTTAGCGGTCTCATCAGCTTTCGATAAGCGCGCGCGTCGCCGCCTAACGAATCGGCCGTAAGATCGACATCGCGATGCAAACATGTCGCGCTGCCGTCATCGAACGGATGCGCCAGTGGAATTTCTGGCTGGATCCAGTCGAGATCGAATCTTTCGAGCGGAAGCGTTTTTAAAAATGGCGAACCGGCTGCAAGCGGATGAACCGCCGAACAAACATCGTGAACAAAACCCGACAGCGTCAGTTCGGCTGAGCGCGCCCCGCCGCCGGTGGTCGTGTTCGCTTCCAAAACCAGAACCGAAAGTCCGGCGCGCGCGAGTGTGATCGCGGATGCGAGGCCGTTCGGTCCCGAGCCAATTACAATCGCGTCGTACTCATTCGCCATCGCAGGACGCAGTAGAGGATTGCGTCCGCTTTTTCCAACTCAAAGTCGTGCGCTAGGGCAGTCAGTCCGACTTCGGCGGGCGAAATCCATATTCCGCCTGCAATTTTCCCCACAACCATTTCACAAACGGACGCTGCCGATCGGTCGTGGCAGTTGCAATCGCTTCCGCTTTCCCGACGTCACCGTTCAAGCAATACAAATACGTCAGCAGGAAAATATCGTCGCGACTCGCCGCGCCTCGTGCTCGTTTGTCTTCCAACAGTCGAATCGCCTCGTGATAGTCGCGGCGGGCAAGCGCGGCTGCGGCTAAGTCAGACAATAATTCGACGGGTGGTGTCTGCAAATTATCCACGGCTTTTTCAGCCAGGGCGATACGAAATAGATTTGTGTCCAAAGTCTCCAGCACCGGCTCTCGCAAACGCGAACCGCGCAGGTGAATGTCCAATTCGGCTAACCAATTCCTTTCGCTGATGCCGGCGCGATAACGCATTTCCCGAATGGCAAAGAACGGCTCGAGTCCCGCCACCATCGTCTCCGGCCAAATTTTCTGGATCAATCGCGACGAACGAAAGCGTGATGCCGCTGACGTTGCTTGCATGTAACCGGCGGTGAATTCGTGGATTGCTTTATCTTCAGCAGTGACGTCGCCAAGACGTTTCGGATAAAAATCTGTCAACGGTTTGGTTTTGTTAGCGATGCGATCGATTTCATCGCCGTCCATCACGAACAGTGCAGCGAGTTGTTCCGGAACCTCGATTCCAATCCGGGCCAGATCAGTGCGCGTGCTCGAGAAGCTCCACAATTCTCTGATCCGTTCAGTGTCGATCCTGTGCGGCGCGCCCTTGATTCCCATCATGATCCATTCCTCGTCCGAGCTGGACCAGATCACGGAATTCGGAAATGCGTCGTGAAAGGCGAGTAAAATCGCTTTCGCTTCGTTGACATTGAGCTGGTAAACCGGCAGCCAGAAAGTGGCGATGCCGCCATCTTTCAATCGATCGCTCATCAGCGAGAAAAATTGTTCGGTATAAAGATTTACCGACCCCAGCACTTTTGGCGGAGGCGGTTCGCCTGTGATGATGTCGTAGCGTTGCGGACTGGCTTGCAAAAAGAACCGGCCATCCTGAACAATCGCAGTGACGCGAGGATCGCGCAGTGAATTCGAGTAGCCGGCGCTGCGATAATCGTCCGCCAGGTCGAACGGTTCTTTCGAAATATCGACGATGTCGATGTGTTTAAGATCGACATCGTGCACGAGCGCGTCCGCGGTCACGCCGCAACCGAACGCGATGAGAAGGGCGTCCTGCGGCTGCGGATGCAGCGCCGATGGCAGATAAGCGAACAGGCGCATGTAACGTTGATTACGTGGATTCGTTGCCGACATCGAAAATCCGTCTGTCATCAAACGGTAATAGTACGGCTGGCCAAAGAGATCACGCCGCAGCAGTTGCCATGTTCCGGTTGTGCCTTCGATTTTCTTAACGAGATGCTGCTCTTCCGATTCGAACAATTTTCTCGCATTGGCGAAATGCATTTCGTCGCGGTGAAATGGAAACAGCGCCACACTCGCAATAAACAGAATGCTCAGTCCAAGCAGCACTAATCCTGTTGAACGTTTCGGCGACCAGTTAACTTTCTGGCTAATCGTTAGGCAAAGGACGCCATAGCCGACGGCACAGATAATCAAACTGGATTGAAAACCGAGCTTCGGGAGTAAAACAAAGCCGGCGAGCAATGGACCGATGGCGGCGCCCGCGGTGTTAAACAATGTCGTGATGCCAAGACTGTTCATCCGGCTCGGCACGCTTTCCTGGACGCGCGCCGCGATCGCTGGAAACAAAACGCCGGAAAGAAATGCGGCCGGAAACATCAGCGCGCAGGAGAGCAGCGCGATCTGCGGCCACGATTCCAAATAAAAATTCTTCTCATTTTCACCCAGCGTTGGGACCGGGAAAAAGATATAAGAAAGCAGGGTCAGGATCGCGGCCATGACGAGAAGAATCGGCAGAAGCGTTTGTTGGCGCGTCATCTTTTTAGAAAGCGCACCCGACGCCGTTCCACCCAAGCCGATTCCGGCCAGGACGATCGCGAGCATGAGACTGAACGCCGTGGCAGAGGACGCGACGTACAATCGAAGGAAACGAAACCAAACCACTTCCAGCGTCAGCAAAATGCAGCCGGCGCCGAAACTAATAATAAGCGGTCGCCACGGCAGAAGATAATCCAGTCGCAACAAGCGCGATTGCATGGGCGAGTTGTTCGTGACGGGTCCAATTCTTGTCAGGAACAACGCGATCGCCGCGGCAATACAATTTAAAAGACCGGCGGCCAGACTCGTGCCCCACAATCCAAACGCTTTGATCAGCAAAAGTTCGCCGACCAACGCACCAGTCACTGCGCCGAGCGTGTTGAAACCATAGAGCAACCCCAGCGTCCGCCCGAAGTCGGCCCGCTCGAGAAACTGATCTTCGAGCACAACCGGCAACGTCAGTCCCATCGCTGTCGTCGGAATTAAGAGGATCACGAACGAAAACAGAACGCGCAGCGCAAGGAGAATCGTTTGATGGTTCCAGAGCGTTTGAAAAATCGGACGCAGCAATTCGCCGATGACCGGCAACGCGAACACGATCGTGCATCCGAAGAGCGCGACGGCAATTTCGAGCGCAGCATATAATTTGAGGGGACGGATCCGCAATTTCAATGATGCGGCAATCGCGGTGCCGAGCCCGAGTCCGGCCATGAAGCTGGAAAGAATCAGCGCCGCCGCCCAGATTGAATTGCCGAACGCGAGGCCGCTTAATCGCAGCCAGAGCGTTTCAAAAATCAGCGCGCTGATTCCGGAGAGAAAAAGAACAACTGAAAGAATCGCGAGTCGCATGAGCCGTTTGTCATCCTGAACAGAGTGAAGGATCTCACACAAGCTCGTTGATCACGCTAATCACAGCTTGTGAGTGCCGAGCGCGCGGTCGAGGACTTCGAGCAGAAAATCGGCGTCTTGTTCGTTGACGCACATCGGCGGCGAAAAACGGATCGTTTGTCCCCAGAGTCCGCCTTTCCCTAGGAGCAGTCCCATTTCTTTGCACGTTTCCATGATCTGTGCGCACTCTTCCTTGGCCGGCTTCTTGGATTGTCGATCTTTCACGAGCTCGATACCGAGCAACAAACCTTTGCCACGCACGTCGCCGATGAGTTTGTGTTTTTCTTTCAGTTTGTTGAGTCCGGCGAGAATTCGGTTTCCAATCGTTAGCGAATTCACCTGAAGTTTTTCGCGATCGATCACATCCAGAACGGCGCTGCCTTGCGCACAGACAACCGGATTCCCGCCGAAAGTGTTGAAGTGCGTTCGTTGCGCGAGCGTCGCGGCGATCTTCGGCGTGGTGACAACTGCACCCATAGGACAGCCGTTACCGATGCCTTTGGCCATCGTGACGATGTCCGGAATGACATCCTGCGTTTCGAATCCCCAATAATGTGTGCCGGTGCGGCCGAATCCGGCTTGCACTTCATCGGCGATACACAAACCGCCGGCTGCGCGGACGTGCTCATAAGCATGTTTCAAATATTCGTCCGGAAAAACAACGCAACCGCCCACACCTTGAATTGATTCGGCGATGAAGGCAGCGATTTGGCCGGACGTCGCGAAGTCGATCAGATTCTTTACATCGGCCGCATACTTCTTTCCGGCATCGACGTCATCGCGTCCCCACAAACCGCGATACGGATCGGGCGTGATGGCGTGATGAACGCCAAAGCTGTGCGGCACGTTAAATTTCCAGCCGCGGTTTCCGGTCATTCCCATTGTTAGCGTGCTGCCGCCGTGATACGCGTTGCGCAACGCGATGACGTCGTAATTTCCGGTGTAAGCGCGCGCCATCAAAAGCGCGAGATCGTTCGCTTCCGAGCCGGAGTTCACGAAGTAACACACTTTAAGGTCGCCCGGCATTTTCGACGCCAGCTTCTCCGCGTAATCGGCGATGTTCGGGTGGAGATAAATCGTGGTGGAATGTTGGAGCGTCTCATTTTGCTTTCGCACAACATCGACAACGTCGGGATGACAATGCCCGACGCTGACGGTGACGATTCCGCCGAGCGCATCGAGATACCTGCGGCCTTGCTCGTCCCAGAGGTATTGCATTTTGCCTTCCACGAACATGATCGGTTTTTTGTAGTAGAGAAAAATTCCAGGATTCAGGAACTCCTTTCGCAAGCGCAACACTTCGTCCGCCGACGGCCCGCTGTATTTCTTCGGCTTGTGATGAAAGGGCGGAAGCTCTGGCAGTTTCATGTCGATCTTTTGTTCAAGGTGCGCAGGACGAGATAAACGACAAACGCAATCGCGTTTCAGCGACTGTGCGTTTTGTAGAGCGCCACGATCGGCGATGCTAATGAGCATCGCGATTTTGGTGAACATAAATCTGTTCCACCAGTTGTGGCAGAATCTCGCCCGCTTTGCCGATGAAGGAATGATCGGCCATGGGAGTGAGTGGCGTCGGATCTTTATTGATTTCGATGACGACCGCGCCGCGCTCAGCTGCGCGCCGCCACATATCGGCCGCCGGGTAAACGGCGCTTGAAGTCCCGATGGAAAAGAAGACATTGCATTCCTCCGCGGCAGTCATCGCATTTTGGAGCGCGGTTGGCGGCAGCATTTCTCCAAACCAAACGACGTCGGGTCGCAAATTGCCGCCGCAATTCAGGCAGGTTCCATTCTCGAGATCGAACTTGTCTTTTGGGCAATTGTTCTCAAAACAGCGCGCGCGATGGATATTGCCATGCAACTCGACAACGTTGCGGTTTCCGGCGCGGGAATGAAGTCCATCCACATTTTGAGTGATGAGAAAAAAGTGCGGGGCGCGTTTTTCCATTTCGACCAACGCCAAATGGCCGGCGTTGGGTTTTGCGGCAGCGGCGCGGGCACGTCTCCACGAATACCATTCCCAGACCAATTGCGGGTTGCGTTTGAAGGCCTCGGGTGTCGCGAGCTCTTCCGGTTTGAATTTGCTCCAGAGTCCGTCTTGCGCATCGCGAAAAGTGGCGAGGCCGCTTTCGGCCGAAACTCCCGCGCCGGTTAAAGCGACGATGGAGCGAGCACCACGCAACTTACGAATAAGAGAACAAGGAAAGTCCATCAGCAGTGGCTCCAGAGGTAGGATTCGAACCTACGACCAATCGGTTAACAGCCGACCGCTCTACCACTGAGCTACTCTGGATCGTTGCGCTTGATTAAGCGGCGTGAAATTTGCGCAGACGCGCCGGCGCGGCAAGTGATTTGGTTGCGGGGGCTGCCCCGCCTCGGCGGGGAGCGATCTTTAAGACATATGCAGACCAGTTATTTGATAGAATCCGTTCCCACCTTTTTGACGTTTCAAGTTTAATTCAAGTCGACGCGCATCAGTCAAATCAAGCCGATCACTCTGCCAAATCAACTCCCAAGGTCCTTTGCCTCGGGTCGAAGGCGTCATCCCGGAATTATGCTGTTGAACTCGAAGAGCAGCGTTTTCCGTGAAGCCGATGTAACGGCGTCTCTTGCGATTCTGAAGAACGTAAACGCGATAGGCTAGCGCCATACGGGGGAATTGGTTGCGGGGGCTGGATTTGAACCAGCGACCTTCAGGTTATGAGCCTGACGAGCTACCAGGCTGCTCCACCCCGCGGGATCATTATGGCGAGGTGGAGGTCCGAAGCAAATCAAACGTGGATTTGCACCTCGGGTAGCGAAAGAAATCACGCAACGACAAGGTGTTGGCGTGAGTTTCTATCTTTTCCATAAATTCCACGAATTTGGCATAGAAAGTTCTGCAAAATGACGCCTCAACCCTATGCGCGTTTTGATTGCAGACGATCAGCCGAGCGTCGGCCACACGGTGGCTTTGTTGGTCAATGCGGCCAAACATCACGTGGTGAAAGTGGTTAGTTCCGGTGCTGAGGCAATCCGTGCCTATCACACCTATCGCCCGGACGTTGTGCTGATGGATTATTCCATGGCCAAACTGAACGGAGGCACGGCTTGTCGATATATTCTCACCGAAGATCCCGGGGCCCGTATTGTTTTTGTCTCAAGTTGGCCCACAACCGAACTGGCGGATATCGGAGCCGTTGCCATTCTGCCAAAACCAGTAGACCTGAAGCAGCTCGAAGAACTGCTCAATAACATGGACGCGCAGCTGGTCTTCGATTACGCCCGTTACATGTAAACGCAGAAATAAATTCGCTCCTGCCGTTGCACGCGACAAAAATTTGCGTTCTGCAGTTGAGGCGGTTCCCTTAATGAGTGGCCACGACGCGGACAGCGAAGGAAAATAGCGGCAAAATTCTCGTCGGTACCGCGAGCTGGACAGATCCCGGATTTGTCGAGCGCTGGTATCCAAAAAAAATGGCGGCGCACGAACGACTCGCCTGGTACGCGCAGCATTTCGAGATGGTCGAAGTCAATTCGACTTTCTATTCGGTCCCGGATGCGCGGACGGTAGAACGCTGGTGCGCGACTACACCGGACGATTTCATTTTCGATGTAAAGCTGCATCAATTGTTTTCATTTCACTCGACGCCGGCAAAACTGTTGCCGCCCGAGTTGCAACGACTGGCGCGGACTGATGCAAAAGGGAAGGTGAGTGCTTCGGCGAGCCTGCGAGATGCACTTCTCGATTTTTTTCTGCGGCCGATGTCGATCTTGCAGTCCGCTGGAAAACTCGGTGTATTTCTGTTGCAACTTTCGCCGGCGTTTTCACCGCGAAAACATGAGCTGAACGAGTTCGAACCTTTGATCGAGAAGCTCATCGACCATCCACTGGCGATTGAGTTCCGAAATCGCGACTGGGTCGTGGGCGACCAGCAAAGATCGACAGTCGATTTTCTGCGCAAACGTAACGTCGGATTTGTGAACGTCGATGCGCCGGCCTCCGATCATTTTTCGGTCGTGCCTTCGGGGCTAAATGAGGTCACCAATCCAAATTTCAGTTATTTGCGTCTGCACGGTCGCGATGCCAAAGCGTATCTCACGGGCAAAACTGTAGCGTCACGTTTCAATTACGATTACTCGGAGAGAGAAATTGCCGAAGTCGCCGACCGCAGCCGCAAACTCGCGCAGGACGCGAAGGACCTGCACGTGGTGTTCAACAACAATAATCTCGATTATGCGCCGCGCGCAGCGACGCGACTGAGGACAGCGCTCGGTCAATCGGTCGCGCTGCCATCGCCGCAGACACCGGAATTGTTTTAGGTTACACTCGCGCCGTGCCAGAGTCGCAATCAGTTGAAGACCGGAGCGAGGAACCGCGTCTGCCGGATTTCCTGGCGCGAAAAAAACGCTGGCTTGCCGATCACCATATGACGCTAGTAACGATGGCGGACACGCCGCACTCGATCGCGCTCGGTTCAGCCATCGGAATATTTTTTGGCTTCACGCCACTTTGGAGCCTAAAGACGTTGCTCTCAATTGCTGTGGCGTGGGCGTGTCGATGTAACAAGATCGCCGCCGCAATCGCGGTGACTGTTCACGATGTCCTGATTTTTGTAATGCCCGCCATTTATTTTGCGGAATACAAAGTTGGTTGCCGGATGCTGCACCGGCCGACTCCATCGCACCGAATCAGATTCCACTTCGGGCTGCACGATTATCTAAACTGGGATGTGTTCCAGAGAGTGGTCTGGCCGGCAGTTATTGGCTCCTTGTTCCTGGCAATCCCGTCAGCGGTCGTCGTTTATTTTGCGATGCGAATGCTGATCAGTCGGGCACGGTCGCCCAAAGTGGGGGGCTAGCACCGCCGACCGGCCTGGCAGAGGCGTTTTTCTCCTCCGAACGGCACGGGAGTTGCATCACAAATCGCGAAACGGTTCGCCTTGTGCCCTAGACAGGCCCGACGCGGCCAAGACTAAATCATATGAAATCTGTTATCGTTTTCGCTTCAAGCATCCTGCTTTGTTCGTGCGCGGATATGTATGTCACCAAGACCGACGTAGCTACCCCCGGCGGACGAACCGCCGGCGCTATCGACGCCAAGGATTACGGCTCAAAAGGCGTCCACATGATCACGAATTGCGGGGTGGGGGCGAGCAATCCGAGGGCCATCTATATTAGACCCTTTTGCATCGACACCGCGGTCTTCAAAGGCGACGAGGCCTTGAGTGATGGCGAGATGCCAATTCGTAAAGCCTTATCGCCTGTGGAGTTTGCCAACGATTTAAAGGAGCAATTGGAAAAAATCGCGCCCGCCAGAATTGTGAAGAACACAGAAACGCCGCGCACCGGCTGGCTGGTCGAGGGCCACTTTGAGGTGATCGATGGCGGAAGTCCCTATGCTCGGTTCTTCGCCGGTTGTTTTGGCGCCGGCCAATCGTTTCTGGCGCTGCACGTTCGAATCACCGATGTCGATCGTGGCACAGTTGTTTATGAATTCGACATGGCCGGTGGCAGTCGCTTCCAAGGCAGACATGGAACGGTCCGCGCCAGCGGCCTCGGTCGGGCAACCCATTTCGATCTCGTAAACGCGGCGGAGCGAATTTATCTGACTTTGAGCGCGAATCCGTATCGTTACGGCGAGCGCGCCAACGTCAGCTTGCCCGAATAAGTCGGCGTTCGCGTTTTCGCGGGTTGCCAACTGAGCGGCGGCGATTAACTGTAGCCCCGAATGCTTTCAGGTGTCGGCCGCATTGTGATTTGAGAATTGCAGCCGACACGCCTGCCACTACAGTCCAGTCCCGTGATTTTTCGACGCCGCTTCGCTGTCATTGCCACTGCGCTTGTTCTGTTTGCGGGAACACTACGTTCGGCCTTCGCGGCTCAAGCATTCATCATCATCGACGCGCAGACCGGATTTGTTTTACAGGAACACGAATCGAAACAGAAACGCCAGATTGGCAGTTTGACCAAAATTGCCGCCGCAATGGTTGTTTTGGATTGGGCGGAGCACAAAGGCGGCGATCTCAATCAATCCGTTATGATTCCGCCTTCAGCGTTTGTAGGCACCTTGGAAAACAACATCGGGTTTCAACCGGGCGATGAAATTGCGCTGCGCGATTTACTTTATGCCGCGCTCGTTCAATCGGACAATATCGCCGCCTACACTTTGGCAAGTTACGTTGGATCGATAATTCAGGGGCCGGCGCCCGCTGGACAGAAATCGAAGCTGACGCCGGTCGATGTGTTCGTCACCCAAATGAATGCGTTGGCCAAGCAGTTGAAAATGGAACGGACGCGCTTTGTGAATCCGCATGGCGTCGACCAAGACGTAAAACCGCTTCCCTATTCAACCGCTGAAGATCTGGCTCGGCTGACGCGCTATGCTCTGAACAAAGCGAGCTTTCGGTTTTACATTTCTCAGAAGGAACGCCAGATCTCATTTCGTCACGCAGGCAAAGAGCGACGCTACCTTTTGCGCAACACCAATGAACTTCTCGGCACGCAAGGGATCGACGGTGTGAAAACCGGACGGACCGCGCGGGCGGGCGAATGTTTGGTTCTTTCGGCAGGCCGTGAATCGGAAATCGTGAAACAGGGACAAGGTGTGACGATTTTTCCGCGTCACATCATCGTCGTCCTTCTCGGCAGCAACAGTCGATTTGCCGAAGGCGCCCAACTCATTGGCCAGGGCTGGCAGCTCTACGATCAATGGGTCGCCGGCGGGCGGCTTGTCGATCCCAAAAAAATGCTTTGATTGTGTCTTCGGCATGAAGACGTGCATTGGCATTCTCACCAGTGGCGGCGACTGCCCGGGACTTAACGCCGTGTTGCGCGGTGTCGTGCTCGCGGGGGAAAAACTTGGCTGGGAAATAATTGGGTTCCGCGACGGTTTCGAAGGGCTGTTGCCGCCCGGCGATTATGTCGTGCTCGACCGAAAAAGCACGGAAGGAATCATGGCGCTCGGCGGCACCATCATTGGCACGACCAATCGCGGTCATTTCATTGCAAAAGTCGGCGCGGGAGATCGCGCGGTAGTTGCGAGCGAAGTGATTGCGCGCGCGAAAAAAGTTTTAGACGAACATCATGTCAAAGCGCTCATCATTGTTGGCGGCGACGGTTCGATGACTACGGCGATGCAAATGCAAGAAGCGGGGATCAATTGCATCGGTGTCCCGAAAACAATCGACAACGATATCGAAGCGACGGCGATGACGTTCGGATTCGATTCGGCCGTCGCGGAAGTGATGGACGCGCTTGATCGCTTACACACAACTGCGACCAGCCACAAACGGGTCATGGTTGTCGAAGTGATGGGACGCCATGCGGGCTGGATCGCGCTTCACGGCGGCATCGCTGGAGGCGCGGACATTATTTTAATTCCGGAGATCCCATTCGATTATGACAAAATTGCTCAGGCGATAAAAAAGCGCGAATCCACGGGGCGTCTTGGCTCGCTGGTGGTCGTGGCCGAAGGCGCGCGACCGAGAGACGGCCAGCAAATTAAACGCGATATCGAAGGCGGCGAATTTCGACTCGGCGGAATCGGCGATGTGGTCGCGCGCGAAATCGCCGAACGCACTGGAAAAGAAACACGATCGTGTGTGCTCGGTCATTTGCAGCGCGGCGGCGCGCCGACCACGCTTGATCGTATTCTTGGGACACGCTTTGGGGTTAAGGCCGTGCAATTGGCGAACGAAGGTCACTTTGGTTCGATGGTTAGCTACCAAAATTACCAGGTCCGGCACGTTCCAATCGCCGATGCGGTGAATCGCTTGCGATTGGTTCCGCCGCACGGCGAAATGGTTCAAACCGCGCGGGACGTCGATATCTCCTTCGGCGACTGATTTGCTGTAGCCGCTTCGCTGTGCGAAGCGTCCGAATCAAAATGAAGATCGTTCTCGCATATTCCGGTGGACTCGACACCTCAGTCATTCTGCGCTGGCTCAAGGAGAATTATCGCGCTGATATCATTGCCTTCTGCGCGGATATTGGTCAGGAAGAAGAGCTTGCCGGCCTTGAAGATAAGGCGCTCAAAACGGGCGCTTCGAAATGTGTGATCGAGGATCTTCAGGAAGAATTCGCCCGCGATTTCATTTTTCCGATGTTTCAGGCCGGCGCGATTTACGAAGGCCAATATTTTCTCGGCACCAGCATCGCGCGACCGCTGATCGCCAAACGAATGGTTGAGATCGCACGCGTTGAAAAAGCCGATGCGATCGCCCACGGCGCAACAGGGAAGGGGAACGATCAAGTCCGCTTTGAATTGACCGCAGCCGCGCTCGCGCCCGAGTTGCGAGTGATCGCGCCGTGGCGTGAGGAACGTTTTCGCAAAAAATTTCCCGGGCGTGCGCAGATGATCGCTTTCGCAAAACAAAATAAAATTCCGGTCGAAGCGAGCGCGGAGAAACCGTACTCAACGGATCGCAATCTTCTCCACATCAGTTACGAAAGCGGAGTCTTGGAAGATCCGTGGTTCGACGCCAGCTCAAAGAAAATGCGAGGAATGTACAAACTCAGCGTCGCGCCGGAAGACGCGCCTAACGAACCGGAACATGTCGATCTTGCGTTTAAGAACGGGAACTGCGTTAAGGAGAATAGGAAGAAACTTTCGCCGCTCGGCGTGATGAAGACTCTAAATAAACTCGGCGGAAGGCATGGCATTGGCCGCGTCGACATTGTCGAGAACCGTTTCGTCGGAATGAAAGGCCGCGGCGTTTACGAAACTCCCGGTGGCGCGATTTTGCATTTCGCGCATCGGCAAATGGAAACGCTGACGATGGACCGCGAAGTCATGCATCTGCGCGACAGTCTCATCCCGAAATATTCTTCTCTCGTTTACAACGGCTTTTGGTTTTCGCCAGAACGGGAGGCGCTGCAAGCGCTCGTTACCGAAACGCAACGCGACGTCACCGGTTTGGTCCGACTCAAACTTTACAAGGGCAACATCATCGTCGCCGGTCGCAAAAGTCCGAAGAGCCTCTACGATCCGAAAATCGCCACGATGGAAGGCGACAAATCGGCGTACGATCAAGGCGACGCGACCGGTTTTGTCCGGTTGAATGCACTACGTCTGAAGGTTCGAGCCTTGCGGGGCGACACGTAATCGCGCTTCTTGCGGGACGGGACGCTCGATCTTATATTTTGGTTGCGCGTGACGCGCAAGACAGCGGAGGTTTAATATGGCAACCACAATTGCTGCTCCAAAAAAGAAAGGTGCTCCGGCAGCCGAGCAAGATTTTTTGCCGCTCGAAGGCACCGATCACATTGAATTTTATGTCGGCAACGCCAAACAGGCGGCACATTTCTACAAGAGCGCGTTCGGGTTTCAAAGTCTGGCCTACAGCGGACCGGAAACCGGCATCAAAGATCGCGCGAGTTACGCCATTCGACAGAACAAACTGACCTTCGTCTTAACGACGCCAACGCGGCCGAACAATCCAATCGCCGATCACATTGATAAACATGGCGACGGCGTAAAAGTGATCGCGCTGAAAGTGAAAGACGCGACCTCAGCCTGGAAAGAAACGACCAAGCGCGGCGGCAAAAGTTACTTGGAGCCGAAAACGTTGAAGGATGAGCACGGTAAAGTCGTGATGAGCGGTATCCATACTTACGGCGAGGTCGTGCACGTTTTCGTCGAGCGCGACGATTACACCGGCCCGTTCATGCCCGGCTTTGAAAAATGGGAGCCCGGCTTCGAGACGAAGGAGACCGGCTTGCTTTATTGCGATCATTGCGTCGGCAACGTCGGTTGGAACCAGATGAATCCGTGGGTGAAATTTTACGAGGAGGTAATGGGATTCCGAAACATTCTCAGTTTCGACGACAAAGATATCTCGACCGAATATTCGGCGTTGATGAGCAAGGTGATGAGCAACGGAAATGGCTTCGTGAAATTTCCGATCAACGAGCCGGCCGAAGGCAAAAAGAAATCGCAGGTTGAGGAATATCTCGAGTTCTACAACGGCGAAGGCGTGCAGCACATCGCGATCGCGACGGGCGACATTGTGAAAACCGTGACCGAACTACAAAAGCGCGGCCTCGAGTTTTTGAACATTCCGTCTACTTACTACGACACGCTGCCGGAGCGCGTCGGCCACATCGATGAAGATCTGGGGCCGCTAAAACGGCTCGGGATCCTGGTCGATCGCGACGACGAAGGTTATTTGCTCCAGATATTCTCGAAGCCGGTCGAGGACCGGCCGACGTTGTTTTTCGAAATTATCCAGCGCAAAGGCGCGAAGAGTTTCGGGAAAGGAAATTTCAAAGCGCTCTTCGAAGCGTTGGAAAAAGAACAGGAGCGCAGAGGCAATCTGTAAGAGGAGGAGACAATGCCGTATTACCATAAACTGGGCGAGATGCCGCGGAAGCATCATATCTGGTTCCATCGCAACGGGGCCGCGCCTACTTACAAAAACGAAGGCATCGCCTACGAGCACGTCATCACCACGGAAGGATTCAACGAAGCCTACTCGATCATGTATCATCTGCGTCCGCCGACGCGCGTCCGGAGCGTCAAGCTCCTGAAATGTGAAGAGCTGAAGAAAGTCACCGACAGTCCGCTTCGCCATCATCATTTGAAAACGGCGTCGATTCCGCGTCGCGGGGACATCTACACCGGACGGATTCCGATTTTGTTTAACCAGGACATGACCGCGTACCGCGGCCGGCCGGAGAAAGCGTACGGCAAATACGAGTATTACCGGAATGGCGGCGCCGACGAAATTATCTTCATCTTCAAAGGCGGCGGCACGCTGGAGAGCATTTTCGGAAAGCAACGTTATCGCGCGGAAGATTACATCGTGATTCCGCGCGGAATTACTTATCGGCTCGTGCCCGATAAAGTGGAGGAGGAAGATTATCTGATTCTCGAATCTTCCGGGCCGGTGCGAATTCCGCAACGCTATCTAAACAAAGAAGGCCAGATCAAAATGGGCTCGCCTTATTCCGAGCGCGATTTTCATGCGCCGACCGAGCTGGACACGATCGACAAGGAAGAAGACGTCGAGATTCTGGTGAAAGACGGCCCGCGCTGGACGGTCGTGACAATGGCGCATCATCCGTTCGATGTCGTCGGCTGGGATGGCTTCGTTTATCCATTTACTTTCAACGCCCAGGATTTCGAACCAATCACCGGGACGGTGCATCAACCGCCGCCGATCCATCAGACGTTTGAGATTCGGGGCTACGTTGTGTGCACGTTCGCGCCGCGACTGCTCGATACGCATCCGGAGGCGATGAAAATTCCGTGGGTGCACGACAACGTCGAAGCGGACGAGGTGTTGTTTTACGTCCGCGGAAATTTCGGATCGCGCCGCGGGATTGAGCCGGCGTCGATCACACTGCATCCGCGCGGGATCCCGCACGGGCCGCATCCGGGAACGATCATGGCGAGCAAGAACGCGCTGCGCACGGAAGAGCTCGCCGTCATGTTCGACACTCAACACACGCTCGAGCTTACCGAGCAGGCGGTCGCGCTTGATGACGAGAAATATCCGCAGAGCTGGCTCGATTAAGTAGATGTCGATCTTAGAAATTGTCGATCTTGCGAACTTTTGATCCTGAAATCGAAACCGAAGACCGGTTAGCCCGGCACGCTGAGCCGTTGCCGCCGGGCCAACTCGGCAAGTTAACGAAAATCTATAGCGATTTGCTGGATGCGATCGGAGAAGATTCGACGCGACAAGGTTTGGTAAGAACGCCGGGGCGCGCAGCGCGGGCGATGGAATTTCTCACCCAAGGCTATCGCCAAAGCGTGGAAGAGATCATCAACAACGCGATCTTCGACTCCGATGCGAGCGAAATCATTCTCGTTAAGGACATCGAACTGTATTCGATGTGCGAACATCACTTGCTTCCGTTCATTGGTCGCGCGCACGTGGCTTACATTCCGAATGGCAAAGTCATCGGCCTGTCCAAAGTCGCACGCATTGTCGACGTTTTTGCGCGGCGGCTGCAGATCCAGGAAAATCTCACCACCGAAATCGCGGAGTCCCTGATGGACTGTTTGGAACCGTGGGGCGTCGCGGTGGTGGTGGAAGCAAAACACCTTTGCATGATGATGCGCGGAGTCGAAAAACAGAACTCGGTGATGAAAACGTCCTGTCTGCTCGGCTCGTTCAAGGAAGACGCGCGCACGCGCTCTGAATTCCTCTCGCTCCTGAAAGAATAGCACCGTCATGCTTTTGACGGTCAGCAAACGGCTTGAGTTTTCAGCCTCCCGCCGGCTGTTTGTTTCACGCTGGACCGACAGCGAAAACCTGGCGGCGTTTGGTCCGGAGACGCGCGCGCAGTACGGAACCGGCCGCAATTACATCGCCTATTTTATTTTCAGTGGCGACGTCGATCCGGTCACTGGAATGCTAATCAACATCAGCGAAATCAAAAAACGCGCGGGAGAAATCGTCGACGAACGCTTCGATCATAAGTTTTTGAACGAGGACAATCCCGCGTTTCGCGAATCGCCGCCGACGACTGAAAACATCGCGCGTCAGCTTTTCAGCGATGTCGCGTCGCTGTTTACCGATGTCGAGGCGAAATTGGTCGCGTGTCATCTGATCGAAACGCCTGACCGGAGTGCGACGTTTTATTTCGATGGCGCGTGCGAAGGGAATTACTGGTTTGAATTTTCCGCGGCCCGGCAAACGATGTCACCTCGACTAACGCCGGCAGAAAATCAACGGCTCTTCGGCGCGGCCGGCACCGTCCATGGACACAATTATCGCCCGCGTCTCACGTTTCGAAAAGACAAGTCCGATCGCCCGATTGTTCGGCAGCAGGATCTCACTGCGTGCGTTGATTCGCTGCGTCAGGAGCTGGATCATCGCCATCTCAACGAAGAAGTTCCCGGGTTGAAGGATCGGCCGATTACTACCGAAAGCCTGGCAGCTTATATCCGCGAACGAGTGGCGGCATCACTCCCGATTCATCGAGTGCGTCTGCATGAACACGCAGATTTTTTTGCGGAATCCTGGACCGACGAGAGGCTGTTCCTTGGAATGCAAATCCGCTTCAGCGCGGCGCATCGTTTGCACGTCTCAGCATTTTCCGATGAAAAGAACGCCGCCCTCTTCGGAAAATGCGATAACCCGCGCGGTCACGGCCATCTTTATCTGGCCGAAGCGACCATCGGTGGGAATTACGATGAACGCAGCGGAACGCTTTACGACTTCGTTGCTTTCCGAAAAGCACTGAGCGAATCGATTGAGCCCTGGCAAGATCGACATCTTGATTTGGAGACGGACGATTTTCGGGAGATTTCGTCCACCGGCGAAAACATTGTCCGCGCGCTGTGGTCGAAGATCGACAATCGCCTGAACGATCAACTCGTGCGATTGCGATTATGGGAAACGAAGAACAATCGCTTTACCCTTCGACGAACAACGTAACGCTCACGGCAATCAGACCACCTCTGCCTTGTCAGGGGATAGCGACAGGAAGTTTGAGTGTTATTCGTCGCAGCGATAACTTCGACGTGCACAGATGAAGCGAATTCTTATTACCGGAGCGAGCCGCGGAATCGGAAGAGCGATCGCTGAAAAGCTGGCTGTGCCCGATGTTACCCTGCTCTTACACGGCCGCGACACAGTTGCGCTCGCGGAAACATGCAAGGCAGTTCAAGTCCGCTGCGCCGGTGTCGTGAAATTGATCCACGATCTCGCCACGGAGAAAGGCGTATCCGATTTGATTTCGCAAGTCGGCAAGGACCCGCTGGATGTTTTGATCAACAATGCCGGCATCGCGGTGGTGAAACCATTTCGCGAAATCACGCCGGCGGAATGGCACCAAACTCTTGGCGTCAATGTGACCGCGCCGTTTTTGCTGATGCAGCGGTTCGTCGGGCAAATGGCGCCCGGCTCCAGCATCGTGAATATTCTTTCGATTGCGGCGAAGACCGGTTTCGCGAACTGGAGCGCCTATTGCATGAGCAAATTCGCGCTGGAAGGATTTTCCCAATCGGTCCGCGAAGAATTACGCGAGCGTCGCATCCGCGTGCTCAATATTTATCCGGCGGCGACGAATACTGAGATTTGGGACGACGTCACGGGCGACTGGCCGCGCGAGAAAATGATTTCGGCGGAAGAAGTCGCCTCTGCTGTCGCCTATGCTTTGTCTCGTCCGGAAAATGTCGCTGTCGAAAATGTCACGCTTTCAAATGCAGCTGGAAATCTGTAACGGAGTGACGATTGTCGATCTTTCAATCAAGCACGAAGCATGATTAGCGCATTGGAAGGCGAGATCGGAATCAACGTGATCGCGTCCATTATTGCTTCGCTGTTTTTTCTCGCAGCCGGTTTCGTTTGGGGAAAATACAAGGAACGCCGCCGGAAATTCGGGCGAAATCTGGATGAATACGACTTCTACCCGTTCACGGTTAGCCGCGAAAACTTTGGCGAGTTCAGTCTCAAAGATTTTCGGCTTGGGATGCATTATTTTCTGAAGAACGAAGATCACACCGCTGCTAAGCAACTGATTTTTATCGGGGAGCAGAACAACGTGCGCTCTCAACTCGAACCCACCGAGCAAAAAGTTTACGCGCAGCTATTCGACAAATATCAGGGAAAGAAAATCGTCGATGATACGCACGAGTTCCTGGAAAACTACGAGCGGATGGTTCGGTTGATCGGAAAATCATTCCCGAACACGGGCATCGAAATTCTCCTGCACAATCTGGCCGATCCGGCGCATTCGCTGGTCGCTCTGGAAAATAACGTCACTGGGAGACACTTGCGCGACGGCACCACCAATCTGCTCATCGACCTCAAACGACGAGCAAACGAAGACAAATTGAACTACGAGCTTAAAATTGGATCTCGCAAATTCAAATGCACCACGATCCCGATCAAGCGCAAGGAATTCGGGATCGTCGGCGCAATCTGCATCAACATCGACGCGAACTACATCACTGAAGAAGTGCTGAAAGATCGACAAAGGATCGAAACCTGGTTCCAAAATTTCCTCAAGACTGACATGCAGCTCGACGAAAATATTTTAAGCAAAGACGAGTACGCCAAAGCGCTCAAAGGGAAGCGTCACTTACAAGATGAGTCCGTTTAGTTGGCAGGGCGCGACGGCTTGTCGCGCCGACTACTTAGGTGACGCGTGAAATGCCGCCTGATCAACCGGCCTATTTACCGGGAGGTTTCGCCCTTGCACGCGCGTATTGCAGATTGTTCCGCGCCAATTCGAAGTCCGGTTTGTAGAGCAACGCCTGCTCGCAAGCGGCGGCTGCTTCATCGTATCGACCTAGTTTGTTGTAAGCAGCGCCGATGTTATTCCACGCTTCGGCGTAATTTGGCCGCAGTTTGAGGGCGGCGCGGGAGGCCGCGATCGATTCCACGTAACGCTCTTCGCGATAATGCTGAAGGCTGAGGTCGAGGTAATACTCGGGAGTCTGGGTCGCCGGTTGATTGACTGCCTGACCATTCGCTCGCGCGAGAAGATCGCGCGCGGTGAGGTCTGTTGGGCTCAGCTCCAGTGCGCTTTCCAGGAACGCGCGCGCCTCATCGGCGCGCGAGTGCGAGAGCAGGTAACGCGCATAGTAGGTGTAGGTGTCTGGGCTCGCCGGCGCGAGTCGCAAGGCGTCCTTGAAATGTTGCTCCGCCGCTGCGCTTTGCTTCGTCGCATCTTCCGCAATCGCGAGATTGATCAACAGCACGGAATAGTTCGGCGCGAGCTTTTCCGCACGATGGAAGTAATCGAGCGCTCCTTCGTAATCGCCTTTCGCCATCAGGGTGTTGCCGTAGTTCATCAATCCGCGCGGGTTGCTCGGACTCTTGATTACGACATCGTGCCAGAGCGTTTCCTCGGTTCTCCAAACCTTGTTCCGTTGAAACGTGGCGTAGCCGTTTGCGCACAGGAACAGCACGACTGCGCAGGCGGCCGCGATCTTCATCCAACTCCGTTGTCGATTTAAGCGGGCGACGAGCAACGCCGCCGCGCCAGCCATCGCGATCACGAGCCCGATGTAAGGAAAGAACGTGCGATGATCGTTCATCGGCTCAGCCAGCGGCAGCGCTGACGTCGAAACGGCGGAGACAAGTTCCTTATTAGTTTTTGAACAGTGCAGGGATTTGCCCGTCCCCCACCTGGCTAGGGCGCGACCTGGAGCTGCGAGAAGCCGGCGCCGGTGTTCACAAAGAACGGCCAAGTCATGTAAGCGCCGATCCCCATCGCGGTGTAGTGCCCGTACAGCTTCGGCACGGTGATCGTGCTATAGAACACGAAAGGGAGGAAGCTGTTCAGCTGGACTCCCTCAATGACAACGTTGTTGCCGTCGTAGTGCCAACCGGTGATGTCGCCGGCGTCGCTGGCTGCGGGGACCGGCTGCCCGCGAAACACGTGTCCGTTCAGTCCGCCGGCGCCGTCAGACCCTGCATAGTCTCCAGTGCCATCCTGGTTCAACGTGATCCAGAGCCAGGCGCCGCCACCGCCAGGAACCTGCGCTACCAGCTCAATCTGGTAGACGGCACCCGTGCCGTAGTCAGCCGAAGCGACTCCGGCGGTCGTGAGCAGCAACGCGCCGGCGAGCGCTGCGACCGCCCAAAGGCCCACAACACCTCGCCAGGATTTCTTGTTAACATTTGGTTTATTCATCGTTTATCCTTCTTTCTAGATTTGTAAATTTGTGTGTTAGTCCCGATCATTTCCTTTCATCAGGGTTCTAACGAAATAAATGAGCCAAGTTCCTGATTAGTTTCAGCTGTAGCCACCGCCTGCTTGCCACGCCGAAGCTTTGCGGAGCGGAGGCGGGTCGGCGGTCCACAAACGCATGACGGCGGGCAGCGCCGTCGCTACAACTGTGGTTTACCCTTGTAAAAAAGCGTAAAAGAAGGCAGCCTGTTCCGTTGTGAAATCGGAAGCGGCGGCGGGTGCTCCAGCCGAGCCGCGCGTGTTTGCGACTACGCGCTGGAGCTTGATTCTTTCCGCTGCCGGCCTGGGCGCGGATGAACAAAAGGGGCGCGAAGCGCTGGCTGAACTTTGCCGAACTTACTGGCGACCCATCTTCCTGTTCGTTAGCCGTCACGGTTATTCCGTGCCGGAGGCACAGGATCTCACCCAGGATTTCTTTGTCATGATCCTGGAAAGCAACTGGCTCACACAGGCGGATGAACATCGCGGCCGGTTTCGCTCGTTCCTGCTGAAGTCAATTCAGAATTTTCTTAGTCATGCGGACGAGAGAAACCGCGCGGTTAAACGTGGCGGCAGGATCGAGTTCGTTTCCTGGGACGAATGGTTGGCCGAAGCGCCCTCTCAGGTGTCAGTCTCGGCTGGAACCTTCGATTCTCTCCCGCCGCAGCATCTCTTTGATCTCCGTTGGGCGGCCACCGTGGTTGAACATGCTCTGCAACGTCTCCGTGAGGAATGCGAGGGAAAAGGCCGGCTCCGGCTATTCGAAACTTTGAGCGGGCATCTGACGTCGGAACGTGGAGATTTATCGTATGCCAGTCTCGCGGCCGGTTTGGGAATTGCGGAGACAATAGTGAAAAAACAACTGCACAATTTGCGGCAACGTTACCGCTGGCTCTTGCGCGATGAAGTCGCGCAGACGGTGCAAGACCCGGCGGACATCGACGACGAGATCCGCCATCTCTGTGCGGTGCTGGCAAAGACTGATTAATGAAACCTTTGGCAGGTCCCTCCAGCTCGGTTGCGGGCGTGGTGGAGAGCCCGGGAAAATGTGAGCAGTGCGGCGCCACCACGCGCCTGGGCGAGGCCGTCTGTCTCAGATGTCTCCTGAAAGAAGGATTGGAAGCCGAAGGCGAAGCCTCCGCGGAAGTTTTCGAGAGCGTGCTCGGAGAGGCGAACGTACCCGACACTCATTGGCGGCTCGGCAATTACGAAATTCTGGATGAGATCGGGCGCGGCGGCATGGGCGTTATCTACCGCGCCCGGCAGCGACACTCTCGGCGCATTGTTGCCGTGAAGCGCGTGCTGACTTACCAGGCGGACTCGCACGAGACACTGGCACGGTTTCGCCGCGAAGCCGCGGCCGCCGCCAGCCTCGATCATCCGAACATTCTTCCCATTTACGAGGTCAGCGAAAGCCAGGATGGGTTGGCGTTCTTCAGCATGAAACTGGCGACGGGCGGAAGCCTGCGTACCGTCGCCTCTGCGCTTCGTGGCAAAGCGCGCGAATGTGTGGAGCTGATGGCGAAGGTCGCGCGCGCGATCGAGTACGCGCACGCGCATGGAATTCTTCACCGCGATCTTCAGCCCGGAAATATCCTGCTGGATGGGCGCGGCGAACCGCTCGTTGGCGATTTCGGTCTGGCCAAATGGCTTGATGAAGAAAGCGACCTCACCCAAACACTCACCACTTTTGGAACTCCGGGCTACATCGCTCCCGAGCAAGCGGAGGGCGCTCACTTTAGTCCCGCGGCGGATATTTATAGTCTGGGCGCGATTCTGTTCAATCTTCTTGCTGGCCGCACGCCTTTCGTCGGCGCGAACGCGCTGTCAGTCATCCGACAGGCCGCCGCAACGCCGGCGCCGAAGCTGCGCGCGTTCGCGCCATCGCTTGGTCGCGATCTGGAAACAATTGTCGCGCGTTGTCTGGAACGCGATCCGAAGGCGCGCTACCATACCGCTGGCGCGCTCGCGGAAGATCTTGAGCGGTGGCTCGAAGGGCGGCCGATCATCGCGCGGCCAGTCCGAGCGCCATCCCGAGTCTGGCGTTGGTCGCGACGCAATCCAATTGTTGCAGGTGCGTTCAGCGCGAGTCTTCTGCTCGCGCTTGCCGTCGTTTGGCTGCTGCGAGAGCAATTCAATGCGCGCACAACGCGGGCTTTAGAGAAGAGTATTGCACTGCTGCCGTTTGAATACCTGAGCGACGATAAAGCGAACGCTTATCTGGCTGACGGAATTCAGGAAGAAATCCTGACCCGACTATCGAAAATTGCCGATCTTAAAGTAATCTCGCGTACTTCGACACAGCATTACAAGAGCAGCCCGAAAAATCTACCGGAGATCGCCAAGCAACTTGGTGTGGCTTACATCTTGGAAGGAAGCGTGCAGGAGAGCGGTGATGCCATACGCGTCAACGTTCAACTTATCAATGCGCAAAGCGATTCACATCTTTGGGCCGAGAAATTCGATCGCAAGCTGAGTGACATCTTTCCAGTCGAAACCGAGATCGCGACAAAGATTGCCGATACGCTTCAGGCGAAGCTCACCGGCCATGAACAACGCGCCATCGCCGCGCACCCGACCGAAGACCCTGAAGCGTATCGACTCTATTTGCAAGGTCGGCATTTGTGGGGACAACGGACTGACACCGGATTGCTGAAGGCAATTGATTATTTTAATCGGGCGCTTTCGCTAGACCCAAATTACGCGCGCGCCTATGCCGGTATCGCGGATTGCTACATTACTCTTCCCGCTTTCAGCAAACTGAACCCTGCTGAATGTCGGCAAAAAGCAAAGCTGGCTGCGAGCAGGGCGCTCGAGATTGATAGCGATCTGGCCGATGCACATGTGTCTCTCGGCGTTTTACTCATGAATGATGGTAAAGTCGCAGAGGCGCGGAACGAGTTCCTGCGCGCAATGCAATTCGATCCGAATTACGCAAATGCTCCTCACTGGTATGCGCTTAGGGTTCTCGTGCCGCTCGGTCAATTCGATGAAGCGATTGCGCAATTGAAACGCGCCCTCGAGCTTGATCCGCTTTCGCCGCCGTTCAACGCCAATCTCGGCATGGGCTACACGATGGCGCGGCGTTATCCAGAGGCGATTGCTCAGCTTCGCAAAACGGTCGAGTTAAATCCGGCCTTTAGCTACGGCCACGGAGCTCTGGGCTATGCCCTCGATGCCAGTGGTCAGTTTGACCAGGCCATTCCCGAAATGGAAAAGGCCTATGAGCTCAGCCGTGATTTTCATGTGCTGGGACTGCTTGGCCACGCGTATGCACTAAGAGGCAATCGCGAGAAAGCTTTCCAGCTACTCAAACAATTGCAGGACTTGGAGCAGCAAAGTTCTGACTGGAACTACGGGTTGGCCCTCATTTATCTCGCCCTCGGTGATAAGAACGAAGCGTTGAACCGGCTTGAAGAAAGCTATCGCAGCGGTGAAGTCGGCTTCACTTTGAACATCAAAGTCGATCCCATGCTCGATCCGTTGCGTGGCGATCCGCGTTTTGAAAACCTTGCCAATCAAATCGTTCCGCCGGCTTCGAGATAGGCGATCTCCCTTTTTGTCACGCCGAGTGGAAGTCTTGCTGAGCGAGGTCGAATGAGTCCGGATGTCTCTCATTGACTGAGCGTTTGTAGCCACCGGCCTATGGCCGGTTCACAAACAATCACGGCTCACAGAGCCGTGGCTACAACAAGAGATTCCTCGACTTCGCTCGGAATGATGCAAGCGAGACGCTTGCGCTACTTTACTTCGGCGAGGCTTGAAGCGCGGCCTGGTATTCCGGTTTCTGGTGATATTCGACCAGACGAAATCCCCAGCCGATTAACGTGGTCAGATCTTTCGTCTGCGCTTTCTTCTCGTTGAGGAACTTTTCGATTCTCGCTTTCAGCTCCGGTTGTTGTTCGGTGGTGTCGAGAATTTCGAAAATCTCCATCGACAATAACCAGTCACCCGGATGCTCGGCTTGCTGTGTTTCCCAAATTTCTCCGAGACGCTCATAACCTTTCTTCGTCTCGCGAATCTGGCGCACCTGCGCGTAAAGGCTTTCCAGTTTCTTCCGCTTCGCATCCGATGGGACTTTGATCGTGCGCTCTTTCGGAACGAGCGCGACTTGATTGTAAGCGTCTTTGTCCGCCGCGCCGTTGAACACAGAAGTGATCCGATCGCCCACGGCCATGTCGTAATTGCCCCAACTCGGATCGAACAAAACGCGATCGCCATATTTCGCAGTGCAATCTGAAAAAGTAATTAGCAGCAGTTTCCCGTCGCGCTCGAGTAACTTGTCGATCTTTCCTTCCACCGTAATTCCGCTTTCGAATTCCAGTTTCGTTTTCTTTCCTTCTTTAATTTCGGTTGGCTTCCAACTTCCGACCGGCGATCCGAAACCGTCCTTGTGATAATCGATTCCGTGACCGGGCAGTTCTTTGTCCTTAAACGCAAGCGCTGTCTTGCCGGTTGTTCGCAGATAAATCGGTTGCTTCTTCTTGTCGGTAGGAACTTCCGTGAACACGCCGCTGACTTGCAGGCCGGATGAATATTCGCAGGTCGCGGTGTTCTTGCATTCAATCGCCTTGTTGATGCCTTCCAATCCGCCGACTTGATAAGCCATCTTGCTCGCAAATTCTTCCAGCACGTTCTTTAGATGCTCGAAATCACGGCAGACGAAGAGCTGCGGTTGCTTGGTCGTGATGTCGAACCGCTGGTTCATTGCGTCGATGGAGTACGGGATCTTTTTCACTTCTGGCTCAAGACACGAAACCGATTCGCCAATCGACGAGAGCAAACCGGCGCCGTAAATCTTCGGATTCTCCATTGTGCCAATGAGTCCGTACTCGACCGTCCACCAGTGCAATCGCGAAAGTAGCGCCATCTCCGATGGTTCGCCCAGATTTTTCTGTCGATGCTCGACCAACTTCGTAGCCTCTTCGAGTTCCTTCGGATCGCTGTTCGGCTGCTCCTTCAAAATCGACAAGTGCCGGATCGCTTGATAGAGCTCGAAATCTTTTTCCGACGACATGGCCTTCGCGCCCACTTCGCCGAAGCGCTGGAGGTATTTTGAGTATTCCTGGTCGACAATGATGGGCGCGTGACCAGCGGCTTCGTGCACAATGTCCGGCGCCGGCGTGTATTCGATATGATGGATCTGCCGCATGTCGCACGCGATCACGAGAACTTTGTAAGCCTGAAATTCCATGAACGCGGCCGGCGGGATGAATCCATCCACCGCCACCGCGCCCCATTCGATCTTTGCCAGGATATCGTTCATCTCCTGAATCCGCGGAATCCGCTCGAACGAAATGCCGGTATCGAGCAGTCCCTGGAAATAAACTTTGTGCGCGTACTCGCGGAGAAAGAAAACGTTCTGTCGCATGATGAACCGCCAGACGGCGTGATCGACCGGCGTGTAATCGTCGTAACGCTGATCGACCGCGAATTGCAAAAGATGCTTTGGCGTCGCCGCCACCGCCGCGTTGTTCAGGCTGATACCGCTCTGGGCTTTCATCAACATTCTCCTGATAACCAAAATATGACTCGTTGACCGCGCGAGCAACATGGTTTTGGAGGGACACGCTCCGTCGCGTCCATCTAATGGGACGACACAGAGGTCGTCCCTCGATTAGAAAATGATGACGGTGTTACCGACGCTGACCAGGTCTTTGACTCGCGCGGCGTCCCAGTTTGCCAGGCGAATGCAACCGTGACTCGCGGCGCGGCCAATCGTTTCCGGATTATTCGTCCCGTGAATCCCGATGCCGGTTTTGTTCAAACTCATCCAGACGACACCGACGAGATTGTTCGGCCCCGGCGGAAGATTGTAATAATTTTCCGTGCGAATGCCGTAGTTGAGCATTCCTTCATCGTATCGGAACCACGGCCAGGTCGTCGCGCCCTGAATTTTCCAAGTCCCGATTGGGGCCGGCAACGCGGTTGATCCCGGCGTAATCGGAAAGACGCAAACGAGCTGATCGTTATCGAAGACCTCAAGCAAGCGCTCTGTTGTATCGACATAAATTTTACGCGTCGCGAATTTCGGGTTCGGGGAAATTTTCTGTTCGGTGATCTTTTCAATCTCGAACGGGAGCACATTTGGAACTTTGAGGGTGTCGCCCGGTTCGAGATGCTCCCAATCCATTCCTGGATTGAGCTTTTGAATGTAGGTTTCGGCGGAGTGATAGCGCTCAGCCACGAATTCGAGCAGCGATGCGTAGGGCAAGAACTTTAGCTTCGCTTGCTCCTCGTGCGCAGTTGGCAAATTGCCGACGTAAGCGAGATCGTCACCTTTGATCGTGTAAGTCGTAAAAGTCACCGGCACCTGGTCGAGCATCCATTGATCGACCACGCCGGTCTCGACCAGCGCGCGCGCGTGCTTAAAAGAGATGAGCGCCTTCCGGAAAAACTCGCCCATTTTGCCGTCGATCTTTCCCGGACCGAAATCGTTGTTGTCCAAAAAAATCTGGAGCCGCGTCGCGGTTTCCTCATCGTAATTCGGCAGCGCGACAAAAACTTTCGGTGTTGGCCTTGGAGTCGGTGCGGCGATCTGTCTCGACGGCATGGCCCGGACCGGAGATGGCGACGGCCAAACGCGCCACCATTGTGCGCCCGCCGTGTTGGCAAGGGAAAGTACCCCGGCCACAGCAAACCCGATCACGAATCTGAATTTCACCGCAAAGTAATCGCAGCGGCTGTTGATGCGCGCAACCTTTTACCAATCAGTAGATCCGGTAATCGATCACGCGCCAACCGATCTGTTGTTTAATCATGATGACGCGCTCGGCGGTTGGGTTCTTGTGTTCAAAAGCGGTCTTGAAAAGAACACTTTCGTAATTGCCTTCCGGCGCGCCCACGAATTTTTCCACGTACGCCGCGCCGATAAATTTCCGCGAGAGCGCATTTCCGAACGGCGCTCGCCGCGCCTGCATTAGCCGGACGAATTGATTCTGCGTCCGGTACATCCGGAAATCCTGCGCTTCGAATTCAAACGCTTCTTCGTAATCGCCGTCGTCGAGAAGTTGGAGCCAATGGAGCGCCGCCGCGCGGGCTTCATTTTCATGGGCGCGTTTTTCCGCCCGCGCTGCCGGGTGCATCGCGCAGCCGCTCAGCAATAATGCCAGTCCGGCTCGGACCGATAATGTGCCAACGAGAACGGCCAGGCTACGCGGCATGAAAACGGTTTAACGAGCAGCGTTCGAGATATCAATCCGAATCAGGCCGGTTGCGCCTTCGCGCGTCATTGTTCCGTCGAGCCAACCCTGGTCGCCATAGAAATATTGTTCGTAACGCCAAACCATTTCGAGCTTCGCGCCGGTTGGCTTTTTCCAAACAAGCTTTTGATAAATATGCCGCTTCCACGACGGCGATTTGCCGGTCATGAAATTGATTTTGAAAAAGTTAGGCCAAGGCAAAGCGCTGTGTTGGATGGACACGGTGGCGATGTCGTCTGCGGGCCGTGACGTCGTGAGACTTTCCGTCTGGACGGGCCCAAGTCGGAAAATGTTTCCGGCAAATGACAAGGCAAGCTGGCCATCTTTGCTGGTTCCGAAATTTGGTTGCGCTCCGCCAAGCTCTACTTCGTTAAAGCTAAGATCGAGGCCATCGACGTGAAGAATTCCACCCGTTCCACTCCCCTCATAGGCGATAGCATTAATTGGACGTGAGCTCGTCTCGATGAGCTTGAATTGGTCGATCAACATCGAAAGATCGCGCCCGCGCCACAGCCACAACGCCAGCAGGCCGATGCTGATCAGGAGGGCGGTTATAACCTTGCGCACAACCCAGAACTATAAGCCACAGATAAACACAGATCGTCACAGATTTCTATTCTGTGTTTCATCCGTGTAAATCCGTGGCGAAATCTCTAGGTCTTCTTCTTCTGAATGTAATCGTTTACCTGCTCTTCGAGAATCTCGAGAGGCAAGGCGCCGTTCTTCAACACCGCCTCGTGAAACTCGCGTTGGTCGAATTTGTCTCCGAGTTCTTGTTGCGCCCGCGATCGCAATTCCTGAATCTTCAACATCCCAACCTTGTAAGCGCACGCCTGGCCGGGGTTAACGATGTAACGCTCGATCTCCGACTTCACTTCTTTTTCGCCCATCCCGGTTTTGTCGTGCATGTAAGTGATCGCTTGGTCGCGCGTCCAATGTTTCGCGTGAATGCCGGTATCAACGACCAATCGCACCGCGCGGAAAAGTTCGTCGCGCAAACGTCCGAGATCGCCGAACGGATCTTTGTCGTACCAGCCAACCTGTTTCGCGAGCGATTCGCAGTAAAGCGCCCAGCCTTCGGCGTAAGCGGTGAACGGAATCACTTTGCGAAATTGCGGCACGCCTTTGAGTTCTTGTGCGATTGAGATTTGCCAGTGATGTCCGGGCACGCCTTCGTGATAAGCAAGCGTCGGCATGCTCCACTTCGGTACCTCATTCATGTCGCGAAGATTCGCGAAGAAAATCCCCGGACGTGAGCCGTCCATCGCGCCGCCCTGATAGTAGGCGCCGGGCGCAGTCGCTTCTTTGAATTTTTCAACTGGGCGGATGTCGATCTGCGCTTTTGGCGCGGTCAAAAACAGATGCGCCTTGGATTCGATGACGGCGCTGTCGATCAGTCGTTTATATTCTGCGAGCGCTTCGGCGCGGCCTTTATCGTCATTCGAATAGAGAAAGCGCGGATCTTTGCCCAGCTTGTCCATTGCCGCGCCGATCGGCTCACCAGCGAAGCCATTGGCATCTAACTGCGAGCGCATCTCGGTCTCAATGCGCGTCACTTCTCGCAAACCGAGCTCGTGCACTTCGTTCGGCGGCATGGTCGTACTGGTGTTTGAGTGAAGCGCGTAGGCATAAAACGCGTCGCCGTCCGGCAATTTCCAAACGCCGTCGTCGGTGGTTGTTTTCGGCAGTAGCTGCTGGAAATAGGCGATCAATTTCTGATAAGCCGGATAAACCTCGCCGGTAATTTCCGTTTCCACGCGCTTTTGCAAACCCGCGCGTTGTTCTTCGTTCAACTTGTCGATCTTGGCCGCCCGGGTTTTGAATGACGTGGCCAGAATATTTTCCGCGGCTGGTTTGGCGATGAAATCGCTCATTTCTTTGAGCACTTCTTCGACGACGAAACGCGGCGGAAGAATTTGCTTTTGCTCGCGTACTTTCAGGCCTTCGAGCGTTTGATCGAACTTCTTCGGCAAGGCATCGAGCCGCATGATGTAATACTCACAGTCTTTCGGGCCGAGCAGCCGGTGGGTGTTCGCCATGAACGAAGGATACTGGTTCTGCACGCCGAAGAGCTGATTGACTGGATAATTGTGCCACTGCCACTTTCCGCCTTCGACCTGATCCTTGAGAAACCAATCCAGCACGTGGGTGGAAAGTTTTTGCGAAGGCGATTGTCGATCCAGCGGATACTCGTGAAGCTGAGTGAGATCTTTTTTCCAGCGGTCGATCACCATTTGTTGGTGCGCCGGGGACTCGTCGCTCAACTTCCCATTGTGGCTGGTGATCCCAAATTGTTCGACCAACCCAAGTTGCGTCAGCAATTCCGGTTCGCTGAAAATCGTTTCAGCAAAAACCTTTTCGTAAAAAAGATTCAGGCTCCATGGCCGGAACCAGATCAGGTTGATCAGGAAGACGACGAGGACGATCACCGCGATCGTGACGATCGCTCCAAGCCATTTCAAGACGCGCTTAAACATCGATCGACATGAGGCCGTTTCACGCGCGGCTGGTCAAATCAAAAAGGATCGCATTCATCGCCAGCGACAGATGCGATCGATACTCTTCATCAGGCGACGAATTTCTGCGCCGATGTCGGGAGGAAGATCGCGGCGCTCGGTTCGGATTTTGTTCAACGCCAGACGCAGTTCGGCGTAAAATTCATTCGACGTGGTAGCGATAAATTTGTGAACCACGTAGTGGAGCCGGTCGGCTTCGGCGTTGAAGCCAGCCGTTCGCAATTGATCGCGCAGTCCGTCAACAACGGCAGGGAATTCCTCCGGTCCCGCTAATTTCGTTTTTTTGAACGGCCACATTTGCTACATTGGTTCGTGCACCAAAGAGTTCGCCAAAGTGGAAAAGTTGGCCAAAGGAGAAGCCGGCGCAACGAAGTTTCGATTCGATCTGGTCAGGTCGAGTTCGTCAAAGTCAATACCGACGCCTGGAAATGGCGCGACGTCTACCGCTGGCTGCTTGGATTGAGCTGGCCACAGTTCGCCGCGTTTGTCGGCACTCTTTACATCGGCCTCAATCTTCTCTTCGCCACCTTTTACAGTCTTCAACAGGACAGCATCGCTGGAAGAACCACCCATTGGTTTCTGGATTGCTTTTTCTTCAGCGTCCAAACGCTCGCTACTGTCGGCTACGGCCACATGTATCCGCAAACGCTTTACGGACATATCGTCAGCACCGCCGAGATTATGACCGGCGTGTTTTTACTCGCGGTGATGACCGGCCTGATTTTCGTTCGGTTCTCGCGCCCGCTCGCGCGGGTCGTGTTCAGCAAATCAATGGTAATCGCGCCATTGAATCGCAAACCCACGCTGATGGTGCGCATTGGCAACGAGAACCATCATAGCATGGTCGAAGCGAAATTCCGGATCATGTACTCGCGCGACGAACAATTGGCCGAAGGCGGCGATTTCCGATACTTCTACGATCTGAAATTGCATTTCGATCGGCTCACGGTTTTCCCAGCTGCGTTAACTCTGCGGCATGAGATCGACGAGAAAAGTCCGCTTCACGGTGCGACGATTGAATCGCTCGAAACGGAGCGCGCGCTTTTCTTTGTCTCGGTCGTCGGGATCGATCCCGTTATCGCAGCCGAAGTGCAAACCCAAAAGGATTACAGCTGGCGCGACGTACGATTCGGCCATCGCTTCGTCGAGATTTATAGTCAAGACGGCGGGAGACTGACCGTCGATTACGGCCATCTACACGACACCGAACAGGTCGCTCCCTAAAGCTTTGCGATCGACCCTACCGGCCGATCAGAATAAGAATACCGGCCGCGAGCGCCAAAATACCCATGACGATTGGTGGGATGGCGATGCCGGAAACGAGCGCCATGATCCCGACCAAAATGAGATAGATTGCCAGTAAGAGCATACCGAGATTTTTCGTAACGTTAATCATGTGTGCCTTTCGTTAAGTGAGGGTGTCGATCTTTCACGGTGCGTCCTCTTTGTCACGACCATTTTCAGGCGCGGTCACGTTGGCACTTGCTTATCCGTGACATCCGCGTGATCCGCGGTTTCTGTTATTCGCGCGCTAGCGAATTTTTGCTATAGCGGCGTTGTGACGAATCAACACGATCATATCGACAAACCGGAGCCGCGCTGGCAGGCACTGCTCGCCTTTCTGGCGGTGGGCGCAATTTATTTGGCGCTTCCACCCAGTCTCATCGTGGGGCCGATCTGGTTGTTACCGACGCTGATCGTCGTTTTGCTCGTCCCGACGGTGATCAGTCATCGCACCGGGAAGCATTCGCTGAATCGCGCTCTCGGCCTCATCATTAATGGAATTACCACGCTGGCACTGATCGCTTCGGTTGGGCTGTTGGTGAGAGCACTTCCATCCCACAAAGAAGCGCCGCTCGAGCTCTTGCGCTCGGGCGCGTTACTGTGGCTGACCAACGTGATCGTCTTCGCGCTTTGGTATTGGCGACTGGACGGCGGCGGACCAACAAAGCGCGAGGAGCGTCGCGAATTTGGCAGCCGCAGTTTTTTCTTTCCCCAGATGCAGGTCGAGGCAAGCGAGCGCGAGCGCTACAAAGTCGGTTTATGGCGCCCGCGCTTCGTCGATTATCTTTTCGTCGCTTTCACTCAAAGCTCAACCTTCGGCCCGACAGACGCGCCGTTGCTCGCGCGTTGGGCGAAAGTTCTAACGATGATTCAGATTTTCATTTCACTAGGCATCGTGATCCTGCTTATCTCGCGCGCTGTTGGCGTGCTCTAATCAGGAACATTCAAAGATTTTAATCAGGAAAGCAGGAATCCAGGAAATGGATCAGCCGGAAAAACAGAAGGTCGGATCGGCTTCTGCACCTCATCTGCGACATCCGCGTGATCCGCGGTTTTCTGATTCGACATGAACACTTGGATTGGCACTTCGGGTTTCCAATACGCGGAGTGGAAGGGAAACTTTTATCCGGAAGACTTGCCAACGGCGAAAATGCTGCCGTTTTATGCCGAGCGATTTTCAACCACTGAGATCAATTACACTTTTCATCGGATTCCGGCGCCGAAGACAATCGACAATTGGAAAACGCTGACGCAGGAGAAATTTCGGTTCGCGCTGAAAGCGCCGCAGAAAATCACGCACTGGTCGAAGCTGAAGGATTGCGCCGACACTCTCGAATATTTTTGTAAAGTCGTGACCGACCTGGGCGAGCGACTCGGGCCCGTCCTGTTTCAATTGCCGCCGACCTTCAAGAAAGACGCCGACGTGTTGAGCTCATTCCTTCGCGAACTCCCGTCAATGCGCGCGGCGTTCGAATTCCGTCATGATTCATGGTTCGACGACGAAATTTTCGAACTGCTCAAATCGCGAAACATTTCCTTGTGCATCGCCGACACCGACGATCTGGCGACGCCAAAGAAGATCACCGCCGATTACGGTTATCTCCGGCTGCGCCGCGAAGATTATCAGAAGAGCGACGTTGAAAGTTGGGCCAAGTTCGTTCGGGAACAAAAAGCCAATTGGAAAGATGCTTTTATCTATTTTAAGCACGAGGAAAGTGGAATGGGTCCCAAGCTTGCCAAGCAAATGATGGAATTGCTGGATATAACACAAATAGCCCAGTGTTGAAACACTGGGCTATTATCCAAGATACTATAAAACTTAGCCGCAGGTCATGAAGTCCATCGCCGAAAATCTTGAGCGCGTTCGGGAGCAAATCGCGCAGGCAGCAGCGAAGGTGTGTCGTGCGGTCGACGATGTTGAGTTGGTCGCGATTTCGAAAACGCACGATGCCGGGAAGGTCCGCAAAGCGATCGAGGCGGGGCACACTTTGTTTGGCGAGAGTCGTGTCCAGGAAGCGCGGGTAAAAATCCCGGAGCTGCCCTCAAACTTGCGTTGGCATTTCGTCGGCCATCTCCAAAAAAATAAAATTCGTCATGCGCTGCCGTTGTTTGAACTGATTCACAGCGTCGATTCGCTCGCGCTCGCGCAAGACATTAATCGAATCGCCGAAGAAGACGGACTGCACCCGCGAGTTTTGCTGGAAGTGAACGTGGCAGGAGAGGGGAGTAAGTTTGGGTTCGTGCCCGATAAACTTCGCGCGGAAATGGAATCGCTGCTCGCGTTCCCACGATTGTCGATCCTGGGTCTGATGACGATCCCGCCACTGGCGGAAGAAGCCGAAGCATCCCGGAAACATTTTGTTCAACTCCGCGAGGTGCGCGATCGACTCCAAACGGAGTTTCATGTCGATCTTGCTCAGATGTCGATGGGAATGACCCAAGATTTCGCGGTCGCGGTGGAAGAGGGCGCGACCCTCGTCCGTGTTGGAACTGCGATTTTCGGAGAACGTTCCAAACGAAAGAGGGATTAAGCCACAGATGGACACAGATTTTCAGAGATTCCTGGAACCGAAGCTCTGAATCCTTCTTATCCGCGTTTCATCGGTGTCAATCTGTGGCTGAAAGAAGTCATCGGCGGTTCGAGAATTGCTGTCAGGATCGACATCGTGGTAAGATCAACAACTCATGCGTCTGGAGCCGACGAACATTCAGCAGATCGGAAATGAGCTCGCCATTCAATGGAACGACGGAACCGAGTCGTATCTCGATCTCCAGTTTCTCCGGCGCGCGTGTCCTTGCGCCGCCTGTGGCGGCGAACCCGACGTGCTCGGCAACATTATCCGACCGAACGTCAGTTACTTGGAAAACAGTTTTGAGCTGGCCGGTTTCGATGTTGTCGGCGGCTACGCAATTCAGCCGCGTTGGCGCGACGGTCATGGCACCGGTATTTACAGTTTCCAATATCTGCGGCGCCTCTCGCAGCCGGTGACGACGAAATGAAAAATGTCACGAAACTCTTGATCGTTCTGTTCTGCATTTCAGTCTGCGCAGGTGGAACAGTTCTGTCGGTAAAGGGGAGCGCGAAAGATAATCGCGCAAAGACAAACGTTGTTCCGATCAATAATCGCGCGACCAAGAACCGGATTTGGATTTGGTCGTAGTTTATTGGCCAATCGTGACGCGTAGCAGCATCGTGCCGTTAGCCCGCGGGTGTAATTGGCGATCTTGTAACGACGCCGGCACGAGAAAGAATTCGCCCGGGCGAAGATCGACGTCTGCGCAACAAAGCTTGCCGCTGAGGCAACAAAAGATCGCAAATTGTCCGCGTGGAGCGGCTTCACGTGGCGCATCAAGATTCCATTTTTGGATTTCAAATAGGGGATGCTTAACCAGCAGCTCGCCTTTCGGTTCGATTAGTTTCGGTACGACGTCATCGAAGTTAATGGACTCCAGTGCTTGATCGACATGCAGTTGGCGCGCTTTGCCGTTTTCATCCTTGCGGTGCCAATCGAAGACGCGATATGTCGTGTCGCTGTTCTGTTGAATCTCGACCAACACGTTGCCGGTGCCGACGGCGTGAAACCGTCCCGCTGGCAAAAACATTGCGTCGCCTTGCTTGACGCGAATGGTATGCACATGATCGGCGGCTGAGCCAGCGTGCAGCGATTTTTGAAATGCCTCACGCGTGATTGGTTTGCGAAATCCAACGAAAAGCTCAGCGCCAGGGTCGGCCGCCGCGACATACCAACATTCGGTTTTAGGTTCGCCGCCAAGTTTTGCGGCGATTTTCTCCGACGGATGCACTTGTAACGAAAGTTTCTCCTGGGCATCAAGCAGTTTAATCAGCAACGGAAATCGGTTGGGGAGCGCGCGCGCCTCGCGTGCCGTTTTCGGCGAGGCGCCGAAAACTTCTTCTCGGTGTTGGCTCCAAAGTTCGTGCAGCGTTTTGCCTTTGAACACTCCGTTCACAACGACGCTCTGCGCTTCCGGTCGATCGACAATTTCCCACGACTCGCCGATGCGTTTATTTGCCGGCAGGTTTTTGCCAAATAGGTCAGCGAGTTTATGGCCGCCCCAAATTCGCTCTTGAAAGATCGGCTCGAAGGTGAGGGGAGGGACGACAGAGGTCACAGGTCGGAGGTCAGATTTCGGAGAGATGTGAGATTGTAGATTGCAGATTGGTCAATGCAAAACAGAGTGAGCGATTCAATCGAAGATGAGAGCGCGTCGATTCGTCAGATATTGGATGCCGGCAATTCTTTGGATGGCGCTGATTTTCCTCGGGTCGACCGATATTCTCTCGGCCGAACACACCTCACGTTTTCTGGTGCCATTTTTGCGCTGGATCGACCCCCAGATCTCACTCGCGGCACTTAATATGATTCAGGTCCTAATCCGAAAACTCGGTCATCTAACTGAATACGCGATCTTGGCGGCTTTGCTTTGGCCTGCATTCGGCCGGGGCATAACCTGGCATCTGAAGGTGTCGATCTTGTTTCTCGTCGCCTGGGTTGCCTGCGCAATCTTCGCCGCGAGCGACGAATTTCATCAGTCGTTTGTTCCGTCGCGCACGGCATCACCCAGCGATGTGATGATCGACATTTGCGGTGCGTTGGTTGGGCTAGCGATTTGCTGGGCGTTCGCGCGGCGCAAAGAGATTGAATTGTAGGGCAAGCGCGTCGCTTGCCTTCTTTTGATTGGCAGCCGGAGCGGCCGCCCTACAACGAATTGGGAATCGAAAATGGAAAGAGTGGGCCTGACTGGGCTCGAACCAGTGACCCTGCGCTTATCAAGCGCATGCTCTAACCAACTGAGCTACAGGCCCGCGAAATTTAGCGAGTGAATCATTTAGCGATTTAACGATTGCCGTCAACAATCACTCAATCACTGATGCGCTAAATCGCTAATTGATTTGGCTTGCCAAGTCGAAGCTCGCCGCAAGCGCGTGGCAAGCTGAAAAATGTCCGCCTCCGTCCCGCAGTCGCGGGACTACGGCCCGACAGTCTTCGCTCCCGACTTACGACGCGAGCGACGACTGGAGGCAAGGGGATTACGCTCTCGCTAGTGCATCCAGTAATGTTCCCTTTCTGTTGGATTTTGTCTCCACGCCTTTGAGGCTTTGGAGGCAAGGGGATTCGAACCCCTGACTTCCAGCTTGCAAAGCTGGCGCTCTACCAACTGAGCTATGCCCCCGTTCTGAGAATTGCCGAATGTCGATTGCCGATTTTCGATTGCAAGACAAAGAAAATGCCGGTCACCAAAATTGGCGACCGGCATTTTGTAGTCGATGTGCAGCAAAGACTGAATTGTGCGTTACCGTCCAAATTTCTCTGGGCTCTGGTTTCTTTCGATTCCAAAGTCTTCACGGCATGTCCACATCGGATGATCAATTGATTCACCCGAGGGAGTTAGCCGTCGACCTATTCAACCGCGCTTCGAAATAAATTTCGAAGGCGATGAATCTCTCCTTAGAAAGGAGGTGATCCAGCCGCAGGTTCCCCTACGGCTACCTTGTTACGACTTCATCCCAATCACCATCCATACCTTCGGCGCCTTTTAAGGGGCGACTTCGGGTACAAACGGCTTTCATGATGTGACGGGCGGTGTGTACAAGGCCCGGGAACGTATTCACGGCGCCGTAGCTGATGCGCCATTACTAGCGATTCCGGCTTCATGGAGGCGAATTGCAGCCTCCAATCCGAACTGGGCCCAGTTTTCGATAGATTTCCTCCACCTCGCGGTCTCGGATCGTTCTGTACTGGGCATTGTAGTACGTGTGCAGCCCAGGCCGTAAGGGCCATACTGACTTGACGTCGTCCCCACCTTCCTCCTCGTTTAAGCGAGGCAGTCTGAACAGAGTGCTCGGAACTCTCGCTCCGGTGGCAACAGTTCACAGGGGTTGCGCTCGTTGCGGGACTTAACCCAACATCTCACGACACGAGCTGACGACAGCCATGCAGCACCTGTGCAAATTGTGTCTTTCGACACTCGCCGGCTTTCACCGGTTTAGAGATGCATGTCAAGGCCTGGTAAGGTTCTTCGCGTTGCATCGAATTGAGCCACATACTCCACCGCTTGTGCGGGCCCCCGTCAATTTCTTTGAGTTTTAATCTTGCGACCGTACTCCCCAGGC
>Ga0207646_10000107_pt1 | contig 113446 bp, 96 predicted proteins | sample KBSK5502metaG_FD_184343 | JGI IMG/M metagenome (GOLD analysis project Ga0207646, IMG submission 184343) | Corn, switchgrass and miscanthus rhizosphere microbial communities from Kellogg Biological Station, Michigan, USA - KBS K5-50-2 metaG... | ecosystem: Host-associated > Plants > Roots >... | reverse complement strand
AGCAGCGCGATCAGGACCGGTATATCGTCAACCCGTTCGTGGACAGCCGTGATTTTAGGGCTCATTCCACGAGCTTATCTCAAATCTCAAAATCGCGCTCTAATTCGCGCGAACCGTCAGGTTATACTCAGCGCATGGAATTTGAATGGGATCCGAACAAGGCGGCGCTCAATCTTGAACGGCACGGGGTGTCATTTCCGGAAGCCGCAACCGTCTTCGACGATCCCTTGTCTGTCGCGGTGCCTGACCCGGATCATTCTGTTGAGGAGCAACGCTACATCATTGTCGGCTCGTCACACCGTGGCAGGCTATTGATCGTGGCTTACACCGAGCGCGGCGAGCGCCTGCGGATTATTACCGCGCGTGAGCTGACGCGCCAAGAAAGGGAAGCTTATGAAGAAGGAGACTACCTCTGAGATGGAAGACGAACTGCGGCCTGAATATGATTTGACTGAGTTACTGAAGGGCGGCGTGCGGGGCAAATATGTCTCGCGCTACCGGGCGGGCACCAACGTGGTCGTGTTAGCGCCGGATGTTGCCCAGGCTTTTCCAACTGAGGAGGCAGTGAACGAAGCCCTCCGCTTGGTGGTGCGCATGGCTCAAATTCCTCATCTCCCTCCTGGCGCCGAACGGCAGCCGCCCCCAGAGCCATCTCAAGACTGAAGGAGATGTGATGAGCATCACGATTGATTTGCCCGACGAAGTTTACCAGCGGCTGGAACGGCAGGCGCAGTTACGCGGCACAACTGTTTCTGAAGCCATCGCCCAATGGCTGGAAGAAGTCGAAACGGCGCGGCAGCAAGCGGTCTTCGAGCAAATGCGCGCAGAAGGATTGTTGTTGCCGAAAAAGCCTTTGCCGCCTGAGCAAAAGCGAATCTACCGACGAATCGAAGTGCAGGGCAAACCGGTCTCTGAATGCATCATCGAGGAGCGGCGCTGATGACGGCTTTCTGATGGTAGACTGAGAGCTGGCGACTCAAGGTCAGCCGCTCTTCCAGATTGACCCATTGAAAGCAGCGAGGTTGAGCATGAATCCCAGAGTGGTCCAGGTCGTGGCCAACGATGACTACACGCTGACGCTCACCTTTTCAAACGGTGAGATCGGCAGGTTCGATGTGTCGCCCTATTCGGACAAAGGAATCTTTCAGAAGTTGAAAGACCTGAGCTACTTCAAGCAGGCCAAAGCCGCCCTGGGCACCGTGCAGTGGCCGCACCAGCAGGATTTCTGCCCGGCCACACTGTACGAAAAGAGCGAGCAGGTAGCGGCGGCTGCGGACTGATCAGTCCGACACTCGCTGATCCGCTTGAGTGTCTCGGGAATGGAGGAATGATGAGCATCACGATTGATTTGCCCGATGAAGTCTACGAACGGCTGGAAAAACAGGCGCAGTTACGCGGCGCCACGGTGGCCGAAGCCATCGCCCAGTTGCTGGAAGAAGCGCACGCAGCGCGCCTCAACGCTTTTTGGGAAAGGCTTGAAGCGAAAGGCTTGGTGGCCAAACGCAAGCCGGTGCCGCCAACCGACGATGAACCGTTTCAACCTATCCAGGTGCAAGGCAAACCGCTGTCCGAAGTCATCATTGAGGAGCGGCGTTGATGGCGCACTACTTTTTTGATAGCAGTGCGCTGGTCAAATACTACGTCAGCGAAACCGGCACGTCCTGGGTGCGCGCCATCGTTGACGCGCAGCCGCCCAACGATATTTCCATCGCCCACGTGACTGGCGCAGAGATTGTGGCAGCTATCGCGCGGCGGACGCGCATGGGTTTGACGACTGTGACTGACGCAGCCAAAGCTATCGGCATTTTCAACACGCATTTTCAGACCAAGTATCGCGTCGTGATCGCCACGCTTGAAACGATTGAGCGGGCGATGAGCCTCGCGGAAAAATACGCCTTGCGCGGTTACGATGCCATTCAACTTGGCGCCGCGTTGATGGTTGAAGCAGAGATGACGGCGGATGGCTTTGGCCCGCTCATTTTGATTTCGGCGGATAACGAACTCAATCAGGCAGCGCAGACAGAAGGCTTGTTGACGGACGATCCGAATCAGCATCCATAGAGCTTGCCTGATTCAACAGCCCTCATTATTTCACCTATGGCTTTTCACTTCACCACCGCAGGCGAATCTCATGGCCGCGCCCTCGTCGCCATCATTGAAGGACTGCCCGCCGGCCTCACTATCAACCAAGACTTCATCAACCACGAACTCTGGCGCCGCCAGCAAGGCTACGGGCGCGGCGGGCGGATGAAGATCGAGACCGACACGGTGCAGATTCTCTCCGGCGTGCGCCACGGCGAGACGCTCGGCTCGCCCATTGCCCTGTTGGTCGAAAACAAAGATTTCGCTAACTGGCAGGAGGTCATGGCCGTCGAGCCGCCCGAGGAGGCGGTGAAACGTGAGCGGAAAGTAATTCGCCCGCGGCCGGGGCATGCCGATTTAGTCGGCGGGTTGAAGTACAACCGGCGCGACCTGCGCGACATCCTAGAACGTGCCAGCGCCCGCGAGACGACGATGCGCGTCGCGGTCGGCGCCTTCGCCAAATTGTTCCTGAGTGAATTCGATACTTTGATTGCGAGCCATGTCATCAGCCTCGGCGAGATTTCCGTGGAAAGCCAGGAGGTGGGCTGGGAGCAGGTTAAGGCGCTCTATGATGACACAGTGCTCCGCTGCTCCGACAAGGAGGTTGAGCGGCGGATGGTCGAGCGCGTTGATTTAGCCCAACAGGAGGGCGATACGCTCGGCGGCATCTTCGAAGTCGTCGCCCACGGGTGCGTCCCCGGCCTCGGCTCACACACGAGTTGGACGGCTAAGCTCGACGGGCAACTCGCCCAAGCCGTGATGTCGATTCATGCGGTGAAGGCCGTCGAATTGGGGACGGGCGTGGCGAATGCCACTAACCCTGGCTCGCAAGTGCACGATGAAATCAGCTATAATAGCGAGGCACGCACCTTCGGGCGGATGTCGAACCGGGCGGGCGGCCTGGAGGGCGGGATGACCAACGGCGAGGAGTTGCGCGTGCGCGGCTACCTCAAACCGATCTCGACTTTGCGCCGCGCGCTCCGCAGCGTCAACATCGAAACCAAAGAGCCGATGGAAGCGAACTTCGAACGGTCGGATGTGACGGCCGTGCCCGCGGCGGGCGTAATCGGCGAGGCGATGGTCGCGATAGTGCTCGCGCGAGCGATGCGCGAGAAGTTTGGCGGCGATTCGCTGACAGAGATGAAGCGGAACTTCGATGGTTACCGCAATCAGCTTTTGGAGTATTGAGCAAGTAGAGATATGAAATTGAAGATAGTCAAATACGGCGACCCCGTGCTGAGCCGCGAGGCCGAGCCGGTGGTTGAATTCGACGGGCAACTGGCCGAGCTCGTCGAGAATATGTTTGAGACGATGCGTGCGGCCAGCGGCGTCGGTCTGGCGGCGCCCCAGGTGGCGCTCGCCAAGAAGCTCTTCGTCATGGATTGCAGCGGCGGCAAAGACCCGCAGCAGCGCATCGTCTGCATCAACCCGCAGATCATCGAGACCAAAGGCAAGATCGTCAGCGAAGAGGGCTGCCTCAGTTTCCCCGGCATCTACTTCGAGATCGAGCGGCCCGAGGTCGTGACCGTCACCGCGCAGGACGTCCACGGCAAAGAATTCACCATCGAGACCCAAGGGCTGGCGGCCCGCTGCGTGACGCACGAAACCGACCACCTCTACGGCAAGGTCTTCATCGAATACCTGAGCCCGCTCAAACGCGACTTGATCAAGCGGAAGATCAAGAAGAAGATCAAACTCGGCGAGTGGGAATAAAAGATCCTTCAACCGCCGGGGCCACAGAGAGCGCAGAGATGATCATCTCTGCGCTCTCTGTGGCCCCGGCGATTTAACTTCTCTCGTGATCGAGGCGATTGTTTGATGGAAAGGCTGCTGGCCCCATTGCTGTTCTTGCTATTCCCCGCCTTGACGCACTCGGCGCCGTCAGGGCTCGATCAATTGGTCAACGCCCTCCAGGCGAAATACGCCCGTCTCTCCTCTTTAGCCGCCGGCTTCACCCAAATCTACACCGCGCCCGGCGAGCGGATGCGGCGCGAGAGCGGCCAACTGCTGCTCAAGAAGCCGGGCAAGATGCGGTGGGATTACACGACGCCTGAAGCCAAGCTCTACGTTTCGGACGGCAAGTCGATCTACGAATACGTGCCCGCCGAGCGCCTGGCCACGCGCACGAAGGTCAAAGAGGCGAGCGATCTGCGCGCCCCGTTTATGTTCCTGCTCGGGCGCGGCGACCTGCGCCGGGATTTCAAGCAGATCGAGTTCGCGAGCGAATCCCCGGCCCGGGCCGGCAACCGCGTGATCCGTCTGGTCCCGAAGCGCGCGCAAGAATTCCGCGAGCTGCTCATCGAGGTCGAGCCGAACAGCCTTCAACTCGCCCGCCTCTCGGTGATCGACCGCAACAACGCACGCTCCGATTTCCTCTTCTCCAACATCCGCGAGAACGTCGCCCTCGACGATTCACAGTTCGCCTTCAAACCTCCGGCCGGCGTGGAAGTGAGGGAACAGTAGATAAAGCGATGAACGAATCCAAGCCCGGACCCAAGCTCGACCCTGCGCGGTTGCAGATCTTCTCCGATTTTGACGGGACGATTACGGAGAAGGACACCCTCGTCTTCCTCACCCACCAGTTGGGCGGCGGGCCGCAGATGTGTCAGACCATCGGCCGTTTGCTCAGGGAGGGAAAGATCACGCTGCGCGAAGGCATCGCGGGCGAGATGCGCAGTATTCGTGCGCCGTTCGCCGAAGCGGTCAAACTGCTCCGCGAGCACGTCAAGGTCGATCCGGGCTTCGCCGCATTCGCCCGCTGGTGCGTTGACCAAAACATCCCGCTCACTGTCCTGAGTGGAGGCTTCAAAGAGATCGCGGACCTCTTCATTTCCCGCGCTGACTTCCCCGGCCTCGAAATCCGCGCCAACACGTTGCAGCCCGACGAACAGAAAGGCTGGCAGTGCGTCTTCCGCGATAAATCGCCCTTCGGCCACGACAAGGCACAGACGCTGCGCGAGGCGCGCCGGCAGGGGCATTACGTGGTCTTCATCGGCGACGGGCTGTCTGACCGCCCGCCGGCCGAGGTCGCTGATGAGGTCTTCGCGAAACCTGACCTGGCCGAGTACTGCCGTTCGCGCGGCATCGATTGCCACGAGTACCGGAATTTTGATGAGGTGCGGCGACAGTTACAAGCCCGGCTCGGGGGCACGGAGAAGAAAACCGCATGAGCGCCGATCTGATTCTCAACCAGGCGGATGAAGCGCAGGAACCGGAGAAGAAGCGCGCTGAACTGGCCGGCCTCGAAGCCAGGCTCACACAGCGCGAGCCCGAGCTGGCCAAACTGCAATCCGATTTGCGCTCGTTCGAGACCCGTTACCTGAACGTCGTCAGCCATCGCTACGATGAACTCGCGGAGATTGAAGCACAGATCGCTCAAGCGCAAGGGCTCGACTCCGAGCAGGCGGAAGAGACTTGGTCCGCCGCCGACGAGGTCGGGTGCGGGCAGAACCGCTTCCACTCCGAGAAGATCAAAAAGCTCTACCGCGAGGTGGCGAAGAAGTTTCACCCTGATCTGGCCGCCGATGAGCAGGAGCGCCATCACCGCCACCAACTGATGATTGAAATTAACCGGGCGTACGAATCCAGATCTGAGGAGCACTTGCAAGCGCTGCTGGAGGCCAGACTGAATTGTGCGGAATCGGGCGGGAGCGATGGGGCCATAGAGCTGGTGCTGCTGACGCGCAGGCTGGCTCAGGTGAAAGAGCGCCTGGTTACCGTTGATGAAGAAATAGCCCAAATCACGGCTTCAGAAATTTACAAGCTCAAGCTCCGGGTCGAAAACGCTGAGGCCGTGGGCCTCGACCTGCTGGCCGATTTAGTCGCTCAAGTGGAGAGACAGATCACCAAGGCCAGAAACCGCCTCGTGCATTTGCAGTCTGTGATGATGACCGGTTAATTCAATCTGCCCCTGACGGCGCCCCAGCGGTTGCCGAGCATTTAGAGTTCTGGTTGAAGCCCCAACGGGGCTCAATGTGATAGCCCAGCGCCACGCGCTGGGTTCGCCACGTGCGCGTCCGCCAGCCCTGCGATCACAACGCGTGATCACGCCCCTTCAGGGCTGATCTGATCGCGGCGCATCTTTCCAGGGGCGATGCCCCTGGCTATTACATCTCGCCCCGTTGGGGCTGGCGAATTATATCTCGCCCGATTGGGGCTGGTGAGTTACATCGTGCCTCATTGGGGCGGTGAGCAACCAAGCTCAAACTTTTCAGCAACGCTCTTACTGGGGTCTGAGTGGAATCAGCTTATCTCGCATGCGCATCAAGGTGAACGCATCCAGCCGCTCGCCCGTGAATTCGATCTGCCGGCTCTGCTTGTTTGGCCGCGTCTTCAAATAAGTCGTCAGGTTCATCCACCGAATCTCGCCGTCGCTCGCGCGGATGACGAGGTACACGTCGCACGGCTGCTCCTGCCAGTAGTCGAGGTGCCGCGCGTTCTGCACATCAAAGATCAGCCTGTCATCGCGCTGGCGGTGGCGCAGGAACGCGTCGCCGCTCTTGAGCTGCACATAGATCTTCTTGCCGCTCGCGTTGCCGTCGTTGCCTTTGAATTCGACTTCGCCGTCGATGCCATCCGTCCCAGCGAATTTTCTGAAGAGCTGATTCGCCTCGCCGCAGATGGCCTCCAGATGGCCGTAGAGGATTTGCTCGCCAGCTCGGTGCTGTAATTGTGTCGTCGCCGTCTCGTCCATCTCGCGCACCTTGCGCGCCACCGCGTCGGAAGCGGCCCGCCGCTCGATCACGTCAATCAGCGGCACCTTCTTGTCGCAGTAGTGGCAGACGATGAAAGTCTTGCCCGCCTCCAGCCGCGCCCGCACTGCCGCCGCGTCGGTGACGGGTTTGCCGCACTTCAGATTAGCGCAGACGTAGCGGCGCTCGCGCACCAGGTCCACGGCGTTCTTGAGCAGGTGCTGATGCACGAATTCGATGAAGACGACCTTCTGATCGTCGGACGTGGCAGGCTCGGCGAAGACGCTGATCTGGCCGGTCCCTTCGCCGATCTTCGCCAGGACGAAACCGATCATCGCGCCGCCCGGCGTCAGGAACTCGGCGGCGTTCTGCCAAATCTCTTTGTGGTCGAAGGCGCGCGAATACCACAAGCGGACGACCAGCGTGGTGAAGACGGTCGGGAGTTCGCTGCCGAAGGTGTAGGTCACGATGGTTTCGGGGAAGTTGGTCATCGGGCGGTCGCGGCGGAACTGCGAAGGGAAGATCAGTTGCCGCCCGTCGGTCGTCTCTTCGGCCAGGCAGAGCGAGCGGTCCAGAAAGGTCTGCACCATCGCCCGCAGCAACAGCGCCTCATCGGCCGGCTCCAGGCGCTCGACGCCCGTGAGGTCGAACTTCGCCTCTAGCACCCGTCGCTCCGGCACGCTGCCGATCTGATCGGTGTGGTTGCGCGCCGCGCGGATCACGGCCGCCGCGTAGTTGTTCAGTTCCGCCGGGCGGAGCAGGATCAGGTCGCCGAAATCCAGCGGCAGGATCACGCCCTGATTGCCGAGCAGCCGCACCGCCTTGCGCACGTCCGCCGGCTCGATCAAATCGTCGGGGAAGGCCGACCCCATCTGCTGGCACAGCTCGGAGAAGCGGACGATGGCCGCGTCTGGCCGGGCCGCCCGCGCCAGGACGGCGTTCTTCAATTCGCGGAGCAAGCGGTCGGTGGCGATGAAGGGGAGTTGATCCCACGGGATGCATCGAGCGATCAGCTCCTTCAGCGCCGAAGCTCGCCCGCCGCTCTCGGAGTCGGAGCAGTTCTCACCGGTTTTGGCGCTGGTGGCGAGGTAGTCGGCGAACCCGTGCTCTTGCAGAAACCGCTCGATCTTCTCGTTGCTGACTTTCATGCCGCCGACATCGGTGCGGGCCGCGATCAGAAGCCGGACGGGTTCGTGTGGCGCATACTTCAGCGCAGTGCGGAGCGCTTTGAGCCAATCGCCGATCTGCGCGAACGGGTCGTCGGCCTGCGGATTGGTCACCACGAGCGCGACGGCGGTTTCGTCGAGGAACAACTGATGGATGAGCCGATAGTCTTCCTGGCCTGCCAGGTCCCACAACCACACCTCTCGCTCCATGCCGTCTTCGGAACGAATGGGCAGCGTGACCTGCTCGACCCTCATCCCGTGCGTGGATTCGGTATGCTCGTAATGATCAGCGATGAGCCGATTCGCCAGGCCGGATTTGCCGACGCCTGATTCGCCGAGCAAAACGACTTTAGCGTTCGTGTAGCGGACGGACTTCGGTGCTGCCGGGATGACGACCTGCGACTTGCGCTTGTCTGGGGCAGGTGCGCGAAGACGCCAGATGGCGAGAGTTCTGTTTCGTCCGCCCGTCAGCAGATGCGTACCATCTGGTGTGAAGGCTGCACCGTTGTAAGCATCCTGGATGTGGCTAAGACATTCACCGGTCGGAATTCGCCACAGCCTCGCTCCATCTCCATCCGGGGTCGTATTCGATAAACCCATCTGGCCATCGGGCGAGAATGCGACAGACACCACCCACTCGCTATGCCCCTCGAAAACAGCCAAACATCGTTGTTTGGCGAGATCCCACAATCTGACCGTTGAGTCGCTAGAACCCGAAAGGGCGAACTGACCATTTGGGCTGATAGCAACTGCATAAACATTATTTGTATGGCCAGTTAACTCAGCCAAGCGTGTGCCGGTCTGTAAGTCCCAAATGCCGACCGTCTTGTCCCACGACCCTGATACTGCTGTGCGGTCATCCCGTGCGACAGCAACGGAGGTGACTACCGATTTACATCCCTTCAACACCTGGATGCATTCACCAGTCTCAATACTCCACAATCGAAGGTTATGATCGTAATCACCAGAGAGAACATGTAGGCCCCCAGGCAGGATGGCAACACTCCTGACTCTTCCCCCTGGGCTCTTCAATACTTTAATGCACTTCCCTGTGGCGAGATCCCAAACTCGCAGTGATGCATCCTCGGCTCCGGATACGGCCCATCTGTCATCTGGTCCAATCGCGCATGCATTGACATCTCCCTCATGCCCAGAAAGAACGTGGAGGCACTTGCCCCCCTCCAAATCCCATAGGCGCAGCGTATCGTCATGCGAGGCCGTCAATGCCCGGCGACTGTCGCTCGTCACCGCAATCGAGACGAGAGGTCCTTGGTGGCCAGGCAACTCCGCGATCTTCTCTACGACCAGCCCGCCCGGCTCTGCCGCCGCTGGCTCTGCCGCCGGTTCGACCTCGCGACACGCTTCAATCAAGCTCGCCAGCGCCTCGTCACTCTCGGCCCGCCAATCAACATACGCAAAGCGGCGGATGGTGTCGCGGACTGGGCAGTCTTCCAGCAGCAGCGGCACGAACCGCCGCGCTTTGTTCTCCGGGTCGCGGAAGATGGCCGTGCCGCGTTCGAGCCGCACCCACTCCGAGCTGAACGCCGCCCGCGACATGCACAGGACGAGCGTGCGCGAGCCTTCCAGGCCGTCCTCGATGGCGGCATAGATGTCCGTGCCCAGCTTGATCGTCCACTCGTCGAACCAGACCCGCAGCCCCGCGTCGCGCAAACGCTCGGCGAGTCGCCGCACTCGCGGTTTGTCTTGGCGGCTGTGGCTCAGGAAGACGTCCCAGAGAAATTGGTCAGGCATCGCCCACCTCGATCATCAGCCCCAACGGGGCACGATGTAATTCACCAGCCCCAACAGGGCGGAGATGTAATTCACTAGCCCCAATGGAGCGAGATGTAATCCACTAGCCCCAACGAGGCGAGATGTAATTCGCCCGCCCCATGGGGCGAGATATAATCCACCAGCCCCAACGGGGCGAGATGTAATAGCCAGGGGCATCGCCCCTGGAAAGATGCGCCACGATCAGATCAGCCCTGAAAGGGCGGGATAGAAACGGCTACGATTTTATTACGCCCCGTTGGGGCTTGGCGATATTTTTCGCGCGTTTCCAGGGGCGATGCCCTGGCTGTTACATTGCGCCCCGTTGGGGCTGGCGAATTATATCTCGCCTCGTTGGGGCTCGGGGTCTGTGCCGCGTAGGGCCTGGGTCTTGTGTCGCGTAAGTCTACAGCGGTTTCATGATGAGTGTTCAGGGGTGAAGGGCCGTCAATATTGGGCAACAATGCTTTTAATACTGAACACGCGAGCTGAAACCGCTGTAGAAAGGGCGGCTAAACTGGACGACAGTTATGACGCCTCAATCCCAGACGTATCGTTCGTCGAACTCCACATCGTATTTCTTGCACAACACACGAAACTCATCCTGAAACGACTGGCGGCGATGGTGCTCTTTCTGTCCGGCGATGTAGCGCTTCAACGCGGCGACGTTCGATTGGCCGATGGAAAAGGCTCCGTAACCCGCCTGCCAGTGAAACTGGCGAAACTCAGGGCCTTTGGTCTTGATCCATTTCGATGATGAGGTCTTCACCTCTTCCACCAAGTCGGCTACGGCCAGCGTGCGTGAGAGCGCGAAGAGGGTGTGAAGGTGATCTTCCGTCCCGCCAATCAGGAGCGTGGGTGATTTACACTCACGGAAAATGGTTGCGAGGTATTTGTGCAGTTCCGTTTCGATCTCGGGCGTGATCAATGGCTCGCGATGCTTGGTGCTGAAGACCAAATGGATGAGGATGGAGGATAGCGATTGGGGCATGGGGCGCTCTCCTTTTTATTTCGCCCTTTCAGGGCTGGTGGTAATTGGGACATCCTTTCCAGGGGCGATGCCCCTGGCTATTAGATTGTGCCCCGTTGGGGCTGAGATGCAGAGCTTGCCAGCTATGACATTGTGCCTCGTCGGGGCCGAGACGCGGAGCCTGCAAACTGTTACCTGTCACCCCGTCGGGGCTGAGACGCGAGCTTGCAAACTATCACCTGGCGCCCCGCTGGGGCTGAGACTCAGGGTTTGCAAGCCGCGCGCTGATTTCTGCGACTAGTGGTCCAAGCGTCCGGCGGTCAATCGCTGAGACCGCCAGTGCGCCATATGCCCGGCATAGGTTAGCGAGTCCTTCCGGGTCGGCCAAATCCATCTTGTTGAAGACGAGCAGGCGCGGTAGGTCGCCGAGTCGGAGTTCATCCAGAATGCGGCGGACCGAGGCCATTTGACTTTCGAGTTGCGGGCTGGAGGCGTCGACCAGGTGGATTAACAGGTCGGACTGCTCCATCTCTTCGAGCGTCGCTTTGAAGGCCGCGAGCAGATCCTTGGGCAGGTCGCGGATGAAGCCGACTGTGTCGTTGACGATGATCTCCTGGTCCTGCGGCAGGCGCAGGCGGCGGCTCGTCGGGTCGAGCGTCGCGAACATCCGCTGCTCGGCCGTGACTCGGCTCGCGGTGAGCGCGTTGAGCAAGGTGCTCTTGCCCGCGTTCGTGTAGCCGACGATGGAGACCACCGGCATCTCGCGGCGCTGGCGCTGGGCGCGGCGCTGCTGGCGGCTCTCGCGGATGTGCTCCAGTTGGTCTTCGAGGTGCGCGATCCGGTCGCGCACGCGGCGGCGGTCAACCTCTAGTTTCGTTTCACCGGGGCCGCGCCCGCCGATGCCGCCCATCAGCCGTGACATCTCCGTGCCGGTGCCGGTCAACCGCGGGAGCAGATACTTCAACTGGGCCAGCTCGACTTGGATGCGCCCTTCGCTCGTCTGGGCGCGTTGGGCGAAGATGTCGAGGATTAGTTGCGAGCGGTCGAGAATCTTGAGGTCGGTCGCAGCGTTGATGGCGCGCACCTGCGAAGGCTGCAATTCGCGGTCGAAGACGATCATGTCGGCGCCGAGTTGCAGACTGCGAATGATGATCTCGTCGAGCTTGCCCTTGCCGACGAGGGTCTTCGGGTCGAGGCTCGGCCGCCGCTGCACGATCTCATCGAGCACGACGAGGCCGCCGGAGACGGCGAGTTCGCGCAGCTCATCCATGGAGTCGCGGGCTTCGATCAAACTGCCGGTCGTCACACCGACCAGGATCGCGCGGTCACGCAGGTCCGAGGCTTTGCGCGCCCCGCGGTTGCGGGCCATCTCGCTTTCGAGCGAATCGATCAGCTCCAAAAAATTGACCTCGAGCTGGCTCGGCAGCTTTGGATCGAGGAAGCGATAGGTCTGCGGCGCCCCGCCTTCTTCACCGTCGCCGTTAGCGCGTGACACCGGCAGCAAGTGCGCGGCCTTGACCAACCCCGGCAGGCCGGTCCGCGCATCAACATCAATCGCCGCCATGAGGTCGAGCCGCAGGAGCGCCAGGTCGGTCAGGTCGTCTTGAGTCAGCTGCTCGCCGCGCAGGTGCGTATGCAGACAGCGCAGGCCGTTGAAGCGCTGCTCGGAGAGGCGCGAGCGGGCTTGCGCGGGCAACACCAACCGCGTCGCGTCGCCGACGACGACGTGCTCGACGTAGCCCTTGCGGTCGACTAAGACCCCAACCTGCCGGCCGATCTCGTGTGAAAGCTCGGTGAGATGACGCGCGAATTCGGGCGTCACGATTTCCTGGGGGGGGATGCGGCGCTGGTACATCTTTTCGAGCCGCCGCACTTGATTCGGTTTGAGCCCTTGCGTCTTGCCTTCGATTTGTGGAATGGCTAAACTCCTTTCGTCGCGCGGCCCCGATCTGAGTCTCGCGCGACCACTCACTTGGAACTGGTGGTAAATCTTCTTATCCTGAAAGGCACCGAACCATCATTATAGCGCAATCTGGCCGCGCGGGTTGATAGGCTCGCGCGACTTTCTCCGACGTGGAGGCTTTCAATGATCTCATGACGCGATTTTCTCGCTGGCAGCAAAGGCGTCAAAACCAAAAAGGAGTGTTATGCGCAAGAGAAATATCCGTTCGATATTCGGCTTTGCCCTGTTAGGGGCGCTGTGCTGCGGCCAAGTCGCCAGCGCCATCGGGCAAGACAAGCCCAAGCTCACTCGTGACGAGGTCTATCGCACCATCGCCCGCCAGGTGAACGCCCAGACCGAGTCGCCGATGACCGATGTCCTCGGCGTGCTCGACGAGTTGATCGAGGTCGGGGAGATCACGGTCTCGGACAAAGACGGCAAGGCGACGGTGATCGTCAAGGAGAAGGTGGCGACGCACAACCCGACCAACAAGACGATCCGCCTCGTCTTCGCGCCGGCCGCGGGCGGCAAGTGGGTGTGGGAGTCGTTTGAGAATGACCGCAAGCTCTACCCAGTGGAAAGGCTCTACCCCTACACCAAGGATGATCTGGGCCGGCGGCGGCAGGTGACAGTGGTCCAGTGGGGGACGCTGGTCGATGCGATGACCAAGCAGGCGGACGCCGCCTTCAAAGTGTTGGATACGGCCAAGGTGATCATCAGGAGTGATCCCGCGCCGCTCGGTCCGGTCACAACCGCACGCGCGGCGCTGGCCAAAGCCAGGGAGACTAACCAGGCGGATGTGATCATCAGCGCCTACAAGGAACTCGCGCGGGCGGCGGAGCCGGTCGCGACGCTCTCTGACTCTTTCCCGGACCTCAAAACCAATGATGCCTACCTACGTTTGCAGGATGAACTCAAAGGTGCGCAGAATCGCCTCGCCGTCGCGCGCAAGGACTACGTGACGTCCGTCGCCGAGTACAATGAGTACATCGTGCGGCTGCCGTTTGCGCTCGTGGCCTACGGGCTGGGGTTCCAGAAGATCGAGCCGCAGATCGAAGCCGAGTGATCAACGGCTGCGGCCCGCCGGTGCACATTCTCAGGAGATCAATTCATTTTCCATTTGTCATATTACATTTTTCATTGGTCATTGCCGGCGCCGACCTTCGCCAATGACCAATGACAAATCTCAAATGGCAAATGGAAAATGAACTGATCTCCTGAGGATCGTTACTCTCGGTCCTGACCCACCCCGGTCAGCTTGGAGCCTCAGCAGTTTTGCCCTGCAACTTCCCTTCTCCCCGGTCGTATCATGTGATGTTGACAATCAGCCGGCTGGGGGCCGATGCTGATGGTAGTGTCATCATCAAATCAAATACTTGAGGAGGAGTTATGGACGAAAATCCCAATGATCCTTATCGGCCGGGCGGGCCGCTGGTGCCCAACGAACAGCCGAGCGGTCACCGCGTCGGCGATAAGGTTGACGACGTCACCTCGGCGATCCGCGATTTTGTCAACAAGGTGCCGGAGACGATCAACAAGGCGGTCGAACGCGCGCTCAACGTCCGCGACACGGCGGTGCTGCTGCGGCTGAGCGAGTCTTCATCGGACGCCCTCGATACGCTGGTCTCGGCCGGGATCTTCAGGACGCGAGCTGAGGCGGCGGCCTTCCTGATCGACGAAGGGATCAAGGCGCAGGCCCCGCTCTTCCAGCGCATCCAGAGTAAGCTGGCTGAAATCGAGCGGCTGCGCGAGGAGTTGCGCCAGAGCGCCGCGCCGGACGTGTCGAAACCGTAGCCTAAAAAAGATTGTGTTTGGAGTACCGGAGGCGGGTTTTCAGATCAGCGAAAAACCCGCCTCCGGTACTCCAAACGTCATTTTGAAGGCGTGCGCCGTTGGCCGAACCTCAAGTGATCTTGCAGGGGCATTCGATCAACGGCGCTCTTTTCTGCGATTTTGACGGCCGCTGTCGATGCTGATTACGAGCCCCGCCAACCCGCAGCTCAAGCACGCCCGCCGCGTGCGCGACGGGCGCGAGCCGGACGCTGTCTTTGTCGAGGGCGAGCGGCTGTGCGAAGAGTGCCTGCGCTCAGGCCTGGCCTTGACGGCCGGCTTCCACGCGGCGTCGATCAGCCCGCGGGCACAGGCGATCGTGGCCGAGCTGCGCCGGCGTCATTGCCCGCTTTATGAAATCAGCGAGGCGGCGCTCTCAACCGTCAGCGACACGGTCACCTCGCAGGGCGTCATTCTTCTCGCCGCGCGGCCGACCTATGCTCTCGACCAGGTGCTCTCTCGGCGCGTGAGAGGTGCGGCGCTCATCGTCGGCCTCGACGCGGTGCAAGACCCTGGGAACCTCGGCACGATTGTGCGGACGGCCGAGGCGGCCGGAGCCAGCGGGCTGGTCGCGCTCCCGGGCTCGGCCGACGCCTTCGCGCCGAAGGCGCTGCGCAGCGCGATGGGCTCGGCCTTCCGGCTGCCGATGGTGACCGATGTTGCGCCAGATGAGTTGATCACCGCTTGCCGGATGGCAGGAATCACGGTGGCGGCGACCGCCGCCGATGCGCCGCAGGTCTACAGCGATTACGACTGGCGGCGACCGACGCTCGTGATCCTCGGCAACGAGGCGCGGGGCGTGAGCCCCAACCTGTCCGCGCAAGGCGACGTGCGGCTGCGCATCCCGCTGCACCCGCCGGTCGAATCACTCAACGTGGCGGCGGCCGTGGCGGTCATCCTGTTTGAGGCGGCGCGGCAGAGGGCAGAGGGGGCGACGGGGCGACGGGGCGACGAGGAGAGGGAGCGATAAAACCGGTTCGCCCAGTCGCCTCCATGCGACTCTCCGGTGGAGAGTCGCCCAGTCGCCCTCTCCCCATCTGCCCTCTGATAACTAAATTCCGCGGATGGGCGTATAATCGGAGCGATGAGCAGCAGTCAACCGGAGAAAACCGCAACCCTGTCGAGCCGCGTTGAGTTCTTCGTGCGGCGACTCTTCGAGCGTGTGGGCGGGGCGCTCGACTTCGCCCTGCGCCGTCCGCTGAACCCGCAGCCGCGCACCGACTTGACGGCGCTCATTCCGCCCATTGAGCGGGCGATCGAGGGCAAGCTGCGGCACGAAGACAGCCGGGTCGTGGCGCCGAACCTGATCGAACTCCGCTACGATTACGAGACCTATTCGCAGTTGGGCAAGCAGCGGCTCGAGTTCTTGCAGCGGGAGCTGCGGGCGACGGTCTACGAGTATATCTTCAACCGCCGCTACGCGACCTCCGGTGAGGTCGAGGTCAAGGTCGGCTTTGACGTCTTCACGCGCCGGCTGATCATCACGGCAAAGTTTCCTGACGAAGCCGAGGCGCGGGGCGAGACGGCCCAACCGGCGGCGGAGCAGAAGCCTGCGGTCCAGCGGCGCGAGGTGGTGCTGCGGCCGGCAAGCGGGCGCGTCCTCAGTGAGCTGCGCGCGAAGGTGGTAAGCGGCGCCGACCCGGTCGGCATTGGGCGCAGCCACGACAACCCGATCGCGGTCGAAGACACCACCGTCTCAAGCTTCCACGCCGCCTTCACACTCACGGCGAACGGAGCGCTGTGGCTAGCGGATCTCGGCAGCACCAACGGGACGTTCGTCAATGGTGTGCGGATCACTCCCGGCGATAAAAGTATGGTGCGTTCCGGCGACCGGCTCCGGTTCGGCGATGTCGAGATGACGATTGAAGTGCAAGAATGAAGGCGATGGAGCGACGGAGCGACGGGGAGAGGGGGCGACTAAAAGGTTCGCCCTCTCGCCCTGTCGCCCCCTCTCCCCGTCGCCCCGTCGCCTTATCATCCCTTCCGTTTTGAAGTATGAACTTTCCATTTATCGCCACGCTCACTTTCATTGTCGGCCTCACGGTCCTGATCTTTTCTTTGCTGCTCTCGACGTGGCGCTACCGCCCGCGGGCGGGGAATGGCGATCAATTACAAGCCAGCGCGCCCGAGGACTTCGGGCCGCGGCTGACGAGCAAGCGGCTGCGGTACGTGCGGTGGGCCTTCGCCCTGCTGGTCGCCGCGGCCTTCGGGTTTCACGTCTACTGGGGGCTCTTTTCCACCGGGCCGCTCGGCGAGAACACGGCTTTCGCGCACTTGAAGAATACGCGCGACCAGCGCAACCGGCGCGAGGCCGAGAGCAATCTGCGCGGGTGGATCTTTGACCGTCATCGCGACATCCGCCTCGCCCTAGCCAAGTACCGCTACCTCAACGGGCAGGTCATTCGCGACTACCCGCTCGGGCCGGCCGCCGCGCATCTGATCGGCTACAGCGGCCTGGCGCGGGGCGACGCGATGCTGGAGCGCGCAGTGGCCGCTCAACCGGTTCGCGAAGCCGAGAGGAGTTGGTGGGAGAAAGTCTTCTCCTTGGAGACCAAAGAAGATCGCCTGGCCGTCGGTCACGACCTGGTGTTGACGATCGATTACGAGTTGCAGAAAGAGGCCGCGGCCCAGTTGCAGAAGAGCGGTAAACCCGGCGCGGTCGTCATGCTCAACCCGCAGACCGGGGAGCTGCTCGCCATCGCCAGCCTGCCGAGTTTCGACCCGGACGACATCAACAACGACGTGAAGTGGCAAGAGATCACGCGTGACGCGAAGAACCGGCCGCTGCTCAACCGCGCGCTGCACGAATACTATCTGCCCGGCTCGACCTTCAAGACTCTTACCGGCTCGGCCGCCATCGAGACGCATCAAGACAATTTCTCTTTCTCCTGCCAGAGCGCCGGGTGGACGCCGCCCGGTTCCACCCGCCCGATCCGCGATGACGAGGGTGAGGCGCATGGGCGGCTTCAGATCCTCGACGCTTATACCTATTCTTGCAACCAATACTTCGCGCAACTCGGCGTGGCGCTCGAACGCCAGCGGATGGGCGAGGCCGCCTCGCGCTTCGGGCTGCGCGTGTTTGAGAGCGGCCCGGAGTCCCTTAACGCCGGCTCGTTCCGCAACCTCTGGAATACTGACAACAAGAAGCTCTCCGACGTGCTGGCGCCACTCAACTCGACCTTCGTGGCGGGCCGCAAGATGACCAAGTACGACCTCGCCCTCGAATCGATCGGCCAGGGCTATGTCCAATTAACGCCGTTTCAGATGGCGATGATCGCGGCGGCAGTGGCCAATTCGCAGGGCCTGGTGATGAAGCCGAAGATCGAGTTGGACCGCCCGCCCGTCCCGCTCAGCCAGGCGATGTCGCCGCAGACGGCCGCGCGCATGCGGCAACTGATGGCCTCGGTCGTCGCCCGCGGCACGGCGCGTGGGGCTTTCGCCGGGATCATCGGCGGCAGCCAGATCACCGCGGGCGGCAAGACGGGGACGGCACAGCGCGAGGTGCCGGTCATCGACCCGAAGACGGAGAAGCCCGTCATCATCCGTAACGCCCGCGGGCGCGAGCAGGTCAAACGCGAGCACCGGATCGATTCCTGGTTCATCGGCTTCGCGCCGGTCGAAAACCCGCAGATCGCTTTCGCCGTCGTGGTCGAGGGTGGTGGCTACGGCGCCAGGACCTCGGCGCCGATTGCGGCCAACTTGCTGGTCAAGGCTAAAAGCCTGGGCTTGCTCAACCCACCCGCGCCCCCATCAGGAACACAGGCTCAGAACGGTGGGGAGAGGAGGAAATAGAAGACGGGGCGAGGGGGCGAGGGGGCGACGGGGCGATAAAAAACGGTTCGCCCCGTCGCCCCCTCGCCCTGTCGCCCCGTCGCTCCCTTTCCTCCTTTTCACTTGACTATCGGCTGTCGGTAGCTACTATAGAACCAGAGGCGTGCCTCGGGCGCGCCTCTTCCATTAACCGGTCATAAGGTGCAGGGGCCGTCATGTTACTTTCCACTGACCGCCGCCTGATGAGGGGTGGCAGCAGCGCAGTAGGCGGCGGTGGCAGCAAGACAATCGAGGAGTAAGCAGTGAAAAAAGGTTGGCAGAGATTTTTGGCTTGCGGTCTGATGATCGCGCTGCTCGCCGGCGGCGCGCTGGTGCGTCCGCTCTCGGCGGCGGACGAGAACGCCATGCTGACGAAGCTCAACAACGACTTCGTCAGCGCCATGGACATCATCCGCGACAACTACGTCGAGCCTGTGGAGTACGAAGCGCTCACCAAGTCGGCGATCCACGGCATGCTCCGCACGCTCGACCCACACTCGAATTTCTATGACCGGAAAGCCTTCGACGAAATGCGCTCGGAGCAGCGCAGCCAGTACTACGGCATCGGCGCCACCATCGGGCAGCGCAGCCGCGGGGTCTACATCCTGGAGCCCTTCCAGGGAACGCCGGCCGCGCGCGCCGGCTTGCGTTACGGCGATCAGATCATCGCCATAGACGACAAGAACACCGAGAACTGGAACTCGGATCAGGTGCGCAACATGCTGCGCGGCGAGCAGGGGACCAAAGTCAAGGTCACGGTGCGGCGCGTCGGGGCGGCCGAACCCGTCATCGTCATCATCGAGCGCGATGCCGTGGCGCTGCCTTCGATTTCGGATTCCTACCTGGTGCGCCCCGGCGTCGGCTACGTCAACCTGGTGCGCGGCTTCCACTCGACGACGAGCGACGAATTGACGGCGGCCATCGCGAGACTCAAGGAACAGGGCGCCACTTCGCTCGTGCTCGATCTGCGCAACAACCCGGGCGGCTTTCTCGACCAAGCGATCAAGGTCGGGGATAAATTTCTCCAGCGTGGCCAGGTGGTGCTCTCGGTCAAGGGGCGCGAGGGGCGCTACTACGACAAAGATTTGCAAGCCGAATCCGGGGCGCCTGAGTCCTTCCCGTTGGTGGTCCTGATCAACGGCAACACGGCCTCGGCCTCGGAGATCGTCGCCGGCGCGATCCAAGACCACGATCGCGGCCTGATTGTCGGTGAGAGCAGCTTCGGCAAGGGCCTGGTCCAAACCATCTTCCCGCTGCAGGGGGGCGCCGGCCTGACCCTGACTACCGCCCGTTATTACACGCCGAGCGGGCGGCTGATCCAGCGCGACTACTCCAACGGCTCCTTCTACGAGTACATCGTCAAGCGCAACGCGGCGGGGGAGGCGGGCGCGGCTGCCAAGCCCAGTAACGATCAAAAGCACACGGACCTCGGCCGCCCGGTCTTCGGCGGCGGCGGCATCGAGCCCGACGTGAAGATCGACCTCCCGGACGTGACGCGGACGCAGTCGATCATCTGGAGCACCGGCCTGTTCCAGTTCGTGCGCGAGCTGACGGCCGGGCAAGTCGCGGCGGCGCCGAACTTCAAGCTCAACGGGCTGGAGTTCGATCACCAGCTCAAGCCGAACGAGTTTATGATCACGGACGAGATCCTGAAGGCGTATCGTGAGTTCATGCTCGGCTTCATCAAGGCGCATCCGGAGTACCGCCTGACTCAGGCGATGGTGGAGGAGAATCTGGACTTCGCGCGCAAGAAGATCCGCGAGGAAGTGCTCTGGGCCGCCTACGGTTCTGACACAGCAGCGCGGGCCTTGAATGACCTCGACCCACAATTGCAGCGCGCCGTCAGCGAACTGCCGCGTGCGGCTGAGTTGGCCGAACGCGCGCGGCGCGGGCGGAGCGCGATGCGCGATTAGGTCGGGTGTGGGCGGTGAATCACGCGGAGGGCGGCTGAGCAAGTTCGGCCGCCCTTTTTTCAATCATCAGGGGCGAGAGATGAAGTCCACGGTGCATCCCCCATCTTTCTTCAATCGGCTCCGGACTTCTCGAATTCGACTGAGCCTGGCGCTGCTCGCCGTGCTCCTGCTCGCAGTCGGCGGGTGGCTCTACAGCCGCCGTGTGCCGCACGTCGCGCTGGAGACCTACGTACCCGAATCGGCGCTCGGCTATCTCGAGGTCAACAACCTGCCCCGCCTCCTCGACAGCCTCACGGCCACCACGGCCTGGCAGCAGCTCGCGCCGGCTTACGGCCTTTCGGACAAGCTGCGTTACCTCGGGAAAGTCGGGACGCTGGCGCGGGTGACGGGCATCGGCAATCAGGAAGCGCTGCTCCTGGCGCGCGCCCAGTTCGCCGTGGTCATCACCGGCATCGAGGTCCGTGGCGAGGAGGTCAAGCCGCGCCTCGCCGTGATTGCCGAAACGCACGGCAGCGCCGACAAGCTGCGGGCGATCATCGAGAGCAGGTTGCCGCAACTGGCCGAGCGCGTCTACGGGCAACCGATCAAGGAGGCCACCGAGTACGCGGGCGTGCCCGTGACGATCTACAAAGCGGCGAGCGGGGAGCGAAGGTTACTCTCGGCGCAGCTTGGCGGCGAGTGGATCATCGCCAACCACCCCGACCCGTTGCGCGCGTGCCTCGATACGCGGCAGGGTCGCACGCCGTCGATGGCGAATAATTTCTACCTGCGGAATGCGCGGCCGGCCGTTGACCACGACAGTGAGATGTTCGCCTTCGTGAGCGGCATGGGTGTGGTCCGGTTCCTGCAATTCGGCGCCCACCTGGTGTCAGGCGGGATGATCAGCTCGACGCCGTACGCGAGTGCACTGCAAGACCTGCTCGCCGAGATCTCGTCACGCGCTTCGGATGGGCTCGCCTACGGGGCGAGCTTCGAGGGTGGCGAGGTCGCCGACCGCTACGCGTTGCTCTTTAAGCCCGAGATCATGGACCGCCTCCGGGCGACCATCACCGTCAACCAGGGCGAACTGAGGGCGCTGAACCTGGTGCCGCCGTCGGTCAAGGAAGTGACGTTGATCAACATCGAGGACCCGAGCCGGGCCCTGGACGGCGTCGAGGCGGCCATCTCCTCACAGATGCAGACGGGCCAGAGCTTCCTGCTGCACCGCTTCATCCTCGGCGCCCGTGAAGCCTTCTTCGGGCTCAAAGCGGGGGAGAGCGCGGCGCCCGCCATCGGCAGCGAAATCGCCAGTCTCGGCTTCACTGAGGAGGTGACTGACCGCATCCTGCTCGTCGCCGTGCGTGACCGCACGCTGCTCACGCGCCTGACCGAACGCTTCCTCTCGCAACGCGGGGCCTCGCTCAAGCGCGAGACCTATTCCGGAGTCGAGATCACCAGTTCGAGTGACGCGCGGCGTGGGGCGGCCGCCTTCGTCGGCGACTTTTTGGCCCTCGGCGCGCGGGCGCAGATCCTGCGCTTGATCGACGCACGGCAGCGCGGCGAGGCGCTCGCCAACACGCCGCAATTCGCCGCGGCGGTCAAGCCGTCACAATCGGCAGCGATCCTCAGCTTCTCATCAGTTAAGGATGAAACGGGGGCGATGCTGGCCTCACTCGCGCGGTGGCTTCAGGGGAGCCGCGTCCCGGCGTCTTCAGCGCCGGCGCTCGATCAACTCCCGCTGGCCGCGAGTGCGATGTCGCTCAGCGAGGGCGGCATCTACATCGAATCGCACGCGCCGTTCGGCAACTTCCCGTTCTTCGTCTCGCTGGCTGGCGATGCGATCAGGGAGTGAGCCAGCAGGCTGAGAAAGGTAAGAGGACAATTTATCAGGCGGCAGCTTGACGGAGATCAGTAATGAGACAAGCAGTGATTTATCCCGGCGAAGATAGCTACTGGGTCGCGGAAGTTCCGAGCCTCCCCGGTTGCATCAGCCAAGGGAGGACGAAAGAGGAAGCCATCATCAATATTAAAGAGGCCATTTGTGGATACATCGCAGCCTTGGAAGAAGATGGTCTCCCTGTTCCCGAAGAGCGCTTTGAAACCCTGTTGGTGGCGGTATGAGCAAGCTGCCAGGAATTTCTGGCCGGGAGTGCGCGCAGGCTTTAGCGAAAGCCGGATTCGTCTTCAGGCGTCAGGAAGGCAGCCATATGATCCTCCGCCGGGATCAGCCGTTCGCCCAAGTCTCCGTGCCTGATCATAAAGAATTGGACAGAGGTACGCTCCGAGCCATCATTCGACAAGCAGGACTCAGTGTCGATGAGTTCGTGAATCTGCTGTGACACCGCCTTCCTGGAATGAGCGGATTATGACTCAACCACTTCTCTCTGCCACTGAACAACCATCCTCAGCTCACCTTGAGACCGAGCCCTGGCTGCGAGCCGTTGCCCTCACGAAGGTCTACGGCGGACGCATCGAAGAAGTCGTCGTCTTCCGCAACCTCAACCTTGAAGTTCAACGCGGAGAGATGGTTGCCATCGTTGGCGCGTCGGGGGCCGGCAAGTCAACGCTGCTTCACCTACTCGGCGGGTTAGATCGGCCCACGGCGGGAAGCGTGATTTTGGATAAGTTTGACATCTTCAAAGCCAGTGATGTAGACTTGACTCGCCTCCGCAACCGAAAGATTGGCTTTGTGTTTCAGTTTCATCACTTGCTCCCTGAATTTTCGGCGCTGGAGAACGTGATGATGCCCTGGCTGGTCGGCGGAGAGGCGAAGCGCGAAGCGCGTGATCGCGCCCAGGATCTTTTACAGCGTGTCGGGCTCGAGGCGCGTGCCGCGCATCGCCCCGGTGAACTCTCAGGCGGCGAGCGGCAACGCGTGGCGCTGGCGCGCGCCTTGGTCCGATCCCCGGCCCTGCTGCTGGCCGACGAGCCGACGGGCAATTTGGACCAGCGCACGGGGGATGAGGTGCAGGCGCTCATCCGTCAACTGCACTCAGGCGAGCATCTGACTTCGGTCGTCGTCACGCACAATGAACGGCTCGCGGCCCGGTGCGACCGCGTGCTCCACTTAGAGGACGGGAAACTGATCGCGAAGGATTGAGCTGCGAAGTTCCGACTCGGACTTCTAAACTCGAAACTTTGAACTTGAAACTTTCAACTTTAGAAGTGAAAAGGGATGTTCGAACGGTACACCGAGAAAGCTCGCCGCGTTATCTTCTTCGCCCGTTACGAGGCTAGCCAATTCGGCGCATCGCAGATCGAGGCGGAGCACATCCTGCTCGGCCTGATGCGCGAAGACAAAAACCTCACCACCAAATTCTTCAACCGCTCACAGGCCAGCATCGAATCGATTCGCAAGGAGATCGAGGGGCGAACCATTCTGCGCGAGCGCATCTCAACTTCAGTCGACCTGCCGCTCTCGGTCGAGGCCAAGCGCGTGCTGGCCTTCGCCGCCGAGGAGTCGGAACGCTTGGGCCACCGCCACATCGGCACCGAGCACCTGCTCTTGGGCCTGCTGCGCGAGGAGAATTCGATTGCGGCCGAAATCCTCTACGAACGCGGCCTGCGCCTCTCCGACATCCGCAACGTCCTGATGCACCAAGCCGGGATCGAGCGCAACCAGAACGCGAAGAAGGAGACGCCGCACCTGGTGGAGTTCAGCCGCGACCTGACCGAGGCCGCGCTCGAGAATAAGCTCGACCCGCTGGTCGGGCGCGAGAATGAGATCGACCGGCTGATTCAAATCCTCTGCCGCCGCACAAAGAACAATCCCGTCCTGATCGGTGAACCGGGCGTCGGGAAGACCGCCATCGTCGAGGGCCTGGCCCAGCGCATCGTCTCCGGCGACGTCCCATCGTTCCTGATCGAGAAGCGCATCCTCGCGCTCGACCTGAGCCTGGTCGTCGCGGGCACCAAGTATCGCGGGCAGTTCGAGGAGCGGATGAAGACGATCATGCGCGAGTTGATCGACAACCCGCAGTACATCATCTTCATCGACGAGTTGCACACGCTCGTGGGCGCCGGCTCGGCCGAGGGCAGCCTCGACGCGGCCAACATCCTCAAGCCGGCCCTCTCGCGCGGCGAGATCCAATGTATCGGAGCCACCACGCCCGCCGAATTCCGCAAATCCATCGAGAAAGACCGCTCGCTCGAACGCCGCTTCCAGTCGGTCAAGGTCCCGGCGCCGACCGAGTTGGAAGCCATCCGGATCCTCGAAGGGATCAAGGACCGCTACGAGTCCTTCCACAACGTGCGTTACGCGGGTGAGGCGGTCGAGGCCGCGGTCTTCCAATCGAACCGCTATCTGCCGGACCGTTTCCTCCCCGACAAGGCCATCGACATCATCGATGAGGCCGGCGCGCGCGTCAAACTGCGCGTCCAGCGTGAGAGCGGCTACACGCCGCCGCCGCGCATCCAACGAGACGTGCGCGACCGAGGGAATTATTCGAGCCCCTCGCGCCGCGCGAGTTTCTCCGAGCCACTCGACTTTGAAGACACCGCCGCCCTCGTCACCAAGCATGACATCGATGACGTGATCGCCCGCTGGACGGGCATCCCGGTCACGGCGCTCCAAGAGGAGGAGATGGCGAAGCTGCTGCGCACCGAGGAGGAGTTGCACCAGCGCATCATCAGCCAGGAGTCGGCGATCTCGGCGCTCGCCCGCGCGATCCGCCGCTCGCGCGCCGGGCTGAAGAATCCGCACCGCCCGGTCGGCTCGTTCTTGTTCTTAGGTCCGACCGGAGTGGGCAAGACCGAAGTAGCCCGCTCGCTCGCCGAATTCCTGTTCGGCTCCGAGCGCGCGATGATCCGCTTCGACATGTCGGAGTTCATGGAGAAGCACTCGGTCTCGAAGCTGATCGGCTCGCCCCCCGGCTACGTCGGCCACGAGGAGGGCGGCCAGCTCACCGAGCGCGTGCGCCGCAACCCTTATTCGGTCCTGCTCCTGGATGAGATCGAGAAGGCCCACCCGGACATCTACAACATCCTGCTCCAGGTCTTCGAGGATGGGATCCTCACCGACGCCCTGGGCAATACCGTGGACTTCAAGAATGTGATCGTGGTCATGACGTCGAACATCGGGGCGCGCTTCATCTACAAGCGCGGCTATATGGGCTTCCAGTCGGAGGGCGACGCCTCGGCCAAGAACGAAGACCGCGTGATGGCCGCCGTCCGCGAGACCTTCAATCCGGAGTTCATCAACCGCCTGGACGAAATCATCATCTTTGATCCGCTGACGGATGAGGACTTGCTGCGGATCGTCAGCCTGTTGGTCGAACAACTCAACCGAACCCTGCGCCACCGCAAACTCGAAATCCGTTTGACTGACGGGGCCAAGCAGTGGCTCGTCGATAAGACCTGCGCCGATCGCAGCTATGGGGCCAGACCGCTGCGACGCGCTTTGCAAAAATATGTCGAGGACCCCCTCTCAGAGGCCATGATCCAGGGGCGCTTCAGCACGGCCCCTGTGATTGAAGTCTTCCTGGACGGCGAGGCCCTCAACTATCGATCGCTGATCGCCGAAGAGCTGAATGACGCGGACGAGGTCCTGATCCATTAAGACTTGCAGGGCAGGCGGCCTGCCTGCCGGACAGGCTCAAGAGAAAACCGGACAGACTAAAATTTATCCTGCTGCTGAGTGCTTACCTGAACACAATCGAGGCATCACTGATCGGGCTGATCGGGCTGATTGGGCCGATTGAGGCGATGCCGTCACCCACCCACTCGTTTGTAGTTCTTATCCACGGAGAGCCAAGGGAGATTAAAGGCTAATGTCATCGACGCGGCCGTTGACTATTCATAAGCCGACGCTTCGCATATAATGTGCGGTCTAATTTTCACTGCAATCTTGCATCATATCTTCGTTCATCAGGTGAAATCCGCTCGGTTTGACCAGACAAGCAGCGGGCGATGAACGAAGGCGCCGGCTCGGTGGCCAGACGGATGCGGTGTGGCAGAGTCGACAAACTAGAGTCCAACTGGAGAGCTTTCATGATTAAGCGCGTGATGGTTGTTAGCGCACTGATCCTCGCCTTTTTCTCACTCACTTTAGCGCGCCCCGCCCTGGCTCAGCAGCCCCCGGCCGCGCAGGACGTATTGATCGAAGACATCGAAATCCGCGGCAACCGCCGCATCCCGCGAGAGACGATCCTCTACTACGTGCAGAGCAAGCCCGGTGACCGCTACAACCCGGACCTGGTCCGGCGCGACTTCGAGGCGCTCCTCTCGCAAGGCTGGTTCGATCCACTCAAGACCAAGCTGCTTGAAGACACCGGCACGCGCGGCGGCCGGGTCATTATCTTCCAGGTCAGCGAGTACCCGATCATCCGCGACCTTCAGTACCGGGGCCTCAAGTCAGCGACCGAGAGCGATGTGCTCACCCGCTTCAAAGAGCGGAGCGTGAAGGTCAGCAAGGAGTCGCAGTTCGACCCCGGAAAAGTCAACGGGGCTCGGCTCGTGCTCCGCGACCTGCTCGCCGAGAAAGGGCACCCTGACGCCAAGATCGACATCGAGGTCGAAGACATCTCCGCGACGACCGTGGCGCTGATCTTCAACATCGACGAGGGGCCGCGCGTGCGCATCAAGGACATCGAATTCACCGGAGCGCTCGACGGGTTCTCACAGAAGCGGCTGCGCGGCGCGATGAAGCTCGTCAAGGAGGCGGGGCTCTTCTCCACCTTCACCTCGAAGGACATCTACTTCAAGGACAAGCTCGCGGACGACATGGAGCGCGTCCGCTTCTTCCTCGGCACCAAGGGCTACTTGCAGGCGAAGATCGGCGAGCCACAGATTCAGGACGCGGGCCAGGTGAGCGGCGGCATCCCGCTGCCGATCCCATTCCTCCGCAAGACCGGCCCCGGCCTCAAGATCACCATCCCGGTCGAAGTCGGGCGCCGCTACCGCATCAAGAAGGTCACCGAGGAGGGCGTGACGCTCTTCCAGCCGGGAGTGATCAAGGCCGTCACCGGCCTGAGGGAGGGCGACATCGCCAGCGCCGAGAACATCCGCAAGGGCGTCTACGAGAACATCAAGAAGCTCTACGGCGACCGCGGCTACATTCAGGCGAGCGCCGATCTGGAGCCGAAGTTCATCGACAAGACCGACGAGGAGGGCGACGTCGAGTTCACGGTCAGGGTCGACGAGGGCAAGCAGTTCACGCTGCGCCGCCTCGAATTCATCGGCAACACCAACACGCGCGACGTGGTGCTCCGGCGCGAGGTCATCCTCAACGAAGGCGACCCCTACAGCAAGAGCTACTGGGACCTCTCGGTCCTGCGCCTCAATCAACTCGGCCTCTTTGACGAAATCAAGGAGAAGGACGCCATCACGCGCACCAACGACCGCGACCAGACCGTCGACATCGACCTCCAGGTCAAAGAGAAAGGGCGCCAGCAGATTCAGTTGAACGGCGGCGTGTCGGGTATTGCCGGGAGCTTCTTCGGCATCAGCTACTCGACCAACAACCTGCTGGGTTATGGCGAGTCGCTGACCTTCGACGTCTCGGCCGGCAACCGCCAGCAGAACATCCTGGTCGGTTTCACTGAACCTTACTTCCTCGGCAAGCCGATCAGCCTCGGCTTCCAGGCCTTCGTCCAAAAGCTGCAGTTCATCGGGCAGGGCTTTAACTTCGGGAATGCGAGTCAAGTCAATCAACTCTTGCAAGCCAGCTTCTTCGGGCTCTCGAGTATCAACGCCGACACGCTCTTCACGCAGCGCACGGCGGGCGGGTCGGTGAGCGCCACGGCGCCCCTCGCCCTCTTCACGCGCAAGCTCCAAAGGTATTCGCGGCTCACCCGCATCGGCCTGTCGTATTCGTTCTCGGGCACGAGCGTTCAGGACCCGAAGATCAATAGCGATCCCGACCCAACCAAGCATATCCCGGTCACCTTCTCGCAGCCGCGGATCATCACCAGCCGCATCACGCCGTCGATCGTCTACAACTCGCTGAACTACGCCGGGACGATCGACCCGACGCGGGGGCAGGAGATTTTCTTGAGCTTCTCGCTCGCGGGCGGCCTCCTCGGCGGTGACGTGAAGACGTTCGCGCCGACCTTGTCGTATAAGTTCTTTCTCCCCGTGCTCAGGCGGCGGGCCGAGCGGCCGCAAGTGCTCGGCATGCGCTTCCTGGCCTCGCACATCCGTGCCTTCGGGACGCCCCTCGACACCCGCTCGCTTTCCTTCGTGGGCGGCATCCCGATCTTCGAGCGCTTCTTCCTCGGCGGCGAGAATGACATCCGCGGCTACAACATCCGCTCGATCTCACCGGTCGTGCCGTCCGACACCTTCCTCTCGACGCGCAACGTCGTGGCGAAGGTCCAGGACCCGAGCGATAGCACCAAGCTGGTGGACGCGCCCGCGGGCACGGTGGACCAGAGCGTGCTCCGCAACTTTTTCTTCCAGGCGCCGGGCGACCAGCCGGCGCAGGGCGTCACGTGCGCGGAGACGCCCTCGGCGCAGTGCAACGTGGCTAAGGCGCGGACCTTCTTCACGCCGGTGGGCGGCGACACCCAGTTGCTCTATAACGTTGAGTATCGCGTCCCGATCTTCGGGCCGGTCACGGTCGCGGCTTTCGCCGATGTGGGGACAGCCTTCAACGCCCGGAAGTACAAAGACCAGATCGTGAGCACGAACTTCATCAACCAGAACATTACGCCCGGGGGGGTGACGCTCAACCCGGCGGGGCGCGTGGCGACGCAGGAAGAGTTACAAAACGCGACGAGCGCCTCGGGCTTCACCTCGGGCTATCGCACGATCTTCCTCCAGGGCGACTCACGGAGCTTCGACATCGTGCGGACCTCGCAGCAGAACGTCAAGTTCCTCTCCGACATCCGCTCGTCGATGGGCCTGGAGTTCCGCGTCCAGGTGCCGGTCATCAACGTACCGTTCCGGTTGATCTTTGCTTACAACCCGCAGGCCAAGACCGACATTACCGACCCGCGGGTGCTCTTCCTGGAGCGGAGGACGGTCGTCCGCTTCAGCGTCGGACGCACCTTCTAAACATAACGCATAGAGCCTGGGAACACCGCCGACGCGGCGGGTGAATGAACAGGGGGATTTTCACAGTCAATTAAGGCGCATGGTATCCGAACAGGGCATGGACAATTCGTCACTTCACCGCGTTGGCGTGTCGCTCGATTCCTGCGTTCCCGAAGATTGCTTTTACTTAGATTGGAGAGTTTATTTGCGATGAACATCAAACCTTTAGTAATCCTGACCTTCGTTGCCTTGCTCGTGCCGAGCGCGCTCGCTCAGACGTCGGCGGCACCGACCAAGCCGGCCTCGTCTTCCGCGCCAGCAGCCTCCGGGCCAGTGCCCACCACGAAGATCGCGATCATCGAGATCGCGGCTTTCGGCGAAGGCATCGGCGAGCTCAAGCAGCGCTATGAGAAACTGAGGGGCGAATTCGGCCCGCGGGCGAACGAGATGGAGTCAATACAGACTATGCTCGCGGCCCAAGAGAAGCAACTGTCTGACACCTCGAAGATGACGCCGCAGCAAGTCAAGAGCCTGTCGGATAAGTTCGAGCTATTGAAGAAGGAGTTCCAGCGCAAACAGGAGGACTATCAGGCAGAGGCGCGGAAGCGTGAAGAGACGGAGACCTCCGCCACCTACGACAAGATCAATCAGTTCCTTGAGAAGTACGCGGCCGAGCGCGGCATCACTATGGTGCTTGAGGCAGGCGCCCTCCGCCAAAACGGCGTCGTCATCTACGCGGCGCCCGGCTTGCTGATCACCGAGGATTTCATCAAGGAGTACAACAAGGCTAACCCGGGTGGGGCCACGGCAGCCCCAGCGGCGAAGAAGCCCGCCTCCCCACGCTAAGCTGGTCACGGCGGCGGCCCGGCGTGCAGATTTGCCGGGCCGCCGCCATGGCGAGGTAGCCCTGCTTGATTTGAGTGGGGTGGTAAGGGATAATAACCATTCATCGGTCACAGAGTCCGAGCTATCTACTAGCTGAAAAACCCCAAGGAGTACGAACAAGCATGAGAAGATTGATTCCGTTCGCCATCGCGATCTGTGGGCTGCTTTCGCTCGCGGCTTTCGCCCAGACCCCGGCCCCTCCCCGCCCGACCTCGGCGGCCCCGACCACGGCGGCCCCAGCCGGCGGGGCTGTCGCTGAGGCCAAGATCGCAGTGATCTTTACCGGCGCCTTCCGCGATGGCATCCAGGAGCTGAAGGCGAAGCTTGACGGGCTGAATACCGAGTTCGATCCGAAGAACAAAGAGATGCAGACGCTCAAAGACCAGCTCGACAACCTGAACAACCAGATCCGGACCCAAGGCGGCACCGTCCAGCCCACCGTGCGCAACCAGTGGGCAGAGCAGGCGGCAGACAAGGAAAAGGAATTGAAGCGGAAGGCCGAGGACTACGACGCGCTGGCTAAAAAGCGCTTCGAGGAGGTCTCCGGCCCGATCTACGACAAGATCGGCAAATTCCTGGAGAAGTACGCGCAGGACCGCGGCATCACCATGGTGATCGAAGGCTCTGCCGCACAGCAGGGCGGGTTGCTCGTCTTCGCCTCGTCGGCCACCAATATCACCGACGACTTTATCAAAGAGTACAACAAGGCCAATCCGGCGGGGGTCGCCGCGAAGAAACCCTAGCGAACAGCGGGCAGTAGGCAGTAGGCAGTAGGCAGTGGAGAGAAAGAGATTTTCTCCCTACTGCCTACTGCCTACTGCTTTCTGCCTACCGTCCACTGTTATGACTCTCGCCGAACTTGCAGGGCTCATCGGCGCGCAGTGGCGTGGCGACGGCGCCATCGAAGTGACCGGAGTCGCCCCATTTAGTGAGGCGCGGGCCGGCGAGATCACTTTTCTCGCCGACGCGGCGCGGCTCAATCAAGTCACGGCCTGTCCGGCGGCGGCGTTGATCGTGCCCCAAAGCTTGGTCGAGGAGGCAGCGCTCAACGCCCGGTCGCTACTCATTGCCTCAAACCCCAAGCTCGCCTTCGCGCGCGCCGTCCGCCTCTTCTACGAGAGGCCGTATCGGCCGCGCGGCATCAGCCCGGACCTGGCCATCGGTGAAGGTTCGCGGACCGGCCGTGATTGCTCGATTCATCCCCGCGTCACCATCGGGCGCGACTCGGCAATCGGCGACCGCGTGACGCTGCATCCCGGAGTGGTCATCGGCGACCACGTGACGATCGGCGCTGACACGGTGATTTTTGCGAATGTCTCAGTCTACGACGAGACCGAGATCGGCGCGCGCTGCCGGATTCACAGCGGGACGGTCATCGGCGCTGACGGGTTCAGCTTCGTGCCCGACGAAGCGGGGCGCCAGTTCAAGCTGCTGCAGGTGGGCCGCGTCATCATCGAAGACGACGTGGAAATCGGCGCCAACTGCTGCGTCGACCGCGCCGGCTTCGGCGTCACCCGCATCCGGCGCGGGGCGAAGTTCGATAACCTGATCCAGATCGGCCACAACTGCGAGATCGGGGAGGACACCGTGGTGGCCGCGCTCGCCGGTTTCTCGGGCGGCACCCGGGTGGGCCGTAGCGTCATCATCGCGGGCCAGATCGGGACCAATCAACACATCACCATCGGCGACCGCGCCGTGATCACCGCCCGCACCGGCGTCACCAAAAGCGTCGAGCCCGGCCGGATGGTCGGCGGCATGATGCCGGCCCAGGATTACCAACAATGGCGGCGGTCGCAAGTCCTCTTCGCGCGGCTGCCGGAACTCTTCGAGCGTCTGAAAAAATTGGAGAAGAAAATAACCAGTGATGAGTGATGCGTGATGAGTAATGCGTAGGTCGTGACTCTCATCACTCATCACTCATCACTCATCACTCATCACTGCCTTATGGACATCAACGAGATTCAATCCATCATCCCTCACCGCTTCCCGTTCCTGTTCATCGACCGCGTCATCGAGATCGAACCGCTCAAGCGGATTGTGGCGATCAAGAACGTGACGATGAACGAGTACTTCTTCCAGGGCCATTTTCCCGGCTCGCCCGTGCTGCCGGGAGTAGTCATCATCGAGGCGATGGCCCAAGCCGGGGCCGTGCTGCTCTTCCGCGAGGTGCCCGACCGCGAGTCCAAGCTGCTCTACTTCACCCGCATTGACGAAGCCAAATTCCGCCGGCCAGTCGGGCCCGGCGATCAACTGCGGATCGAGGTCACCGTATTGAAGTACAAGATGGGCTACTGCAAGCTGCGCGCCGAGGCCTACGTCGATGGCCAACTGGTGACCGAGGCGATCATCACCTCCGCCCTCGCTGACCGTCACCCCGCGCCGAAGCCGGCCGCCACCCCAGCGCCTGCCAGCAAAGAGAAGGATGAAGGCTGAACGATGAACGATGAACTGATCACAATTCATCATTCAGCGTTCAGCGTTCAGCGTTCATTGTTATGATCCATCCGACGGCCATTGTTAGTTCGCACGCCGAGTTGGGCGCCAACGTCTCGGTCGGCCCTTATTCGACTATCGGCGATGAGGTGATCGTCCACGACGAAGTCGAGATCGCCGGCCACGTCGTGATCGAGGGGCCGAGTGAGATCGGCCGCGGCACGCGTCTCTTCCCTTTCGCCTCTGTCGGTCAAGCGCCGCAGGACCTCAAGTTCGCGGGCGAGCGCACGCGGCTGCTCATCGGCGAGCGCAACGTGATTCGCGAGTATGTGACGATGCATCGCGGCACCGCGGGCGGCGGCGGCGTGACGACGATCGGCCATGACAATCTGTTCATGGCTCAGGCGCACATCGCGCACGATTGTCACATCGGTTCACACAATATCTTTGCCAACGGCGCGACACTCGCCGGCCACGTCGCGGTCGGCGAACAGGCGATGATCGGCGCTTACAGCGGCGTTCACCAATTCTGCCGCGTGGGCAACTACGCCTTCATTGGCGGTTTCTCGGTGGTCGTCAAGGACGCGCTCCCTTACGCGCGCTCGGTCGGCAATCACGCGCGCTGCTACGGCGCGAACACGCTCGGCCTGCGGCGCCAAGGATTTTCCGCCGAGACGATTCGCCGCATCCAACACGCCTTCTACCTGCTGCTCGCCGCCAAGCTCAACACAACTCAAGCGCTCGAACGCATCAAAGCCGAAATGGCGGGCGCTCCGGAGATCGACTACCTCGTCCAGTTCATCGAGCAGTCGCCACGAGGAGTAGTCAAATGAGTAAGCAGTAGGCAGTAGGCAGTATATGAAAGACACTAGCCGCCTACTGCCTACTGCCTACTGCTCACTGCTTACTGCCTTATGAAATACGGTCTGATTGCAGGCAACGGGCGCTTCCCTTTCCTCGTGCTCGAAGGCGCGCGGGCGGCGGGGGTCGAAATGGCGGTGGCCGCGATTAAGGAGGAGACCGAGCCGCGGATCGAAGCCTTCGCGCGCACGGTCGAGTGGGTCAGCGTGGGCCACCTCGGCCGGCTGATCAAGTTCTTCAAGCGTGAAGGCGTGACGCAGGCGATCATGGCCGGCCAGGTGAAGCACGTCCAGATCTTCAAACTCAATGCGCTGCCCGACCTGCGCATGGCACGCATGCTGGCGAGACTCAAGCGGCGGAACACCGACGCGCTGATCGGCGCCGTCGCGGATGAATTGGCGGCGGAGGGCATCTCACTGATCGATTCAACCACCTTCCTGCAACCGCTAGTGGCACGCGCAGGAGTACTCACGCGACGGGCGCCCAACAAGCATGAGGTGGCCGACATCGAGTACGGACTGCACGTGGCGACGGAGTTGGCCCGCCTGGACCTCGGCCAGACCATCGTGGTCAAGCATCAGGCCGTGATCGCAGTCGAAGCGATGGAGGGCACGGACGCGACCATCCGCCGCGCCTCGGAGCTAGTGCATGGCCGCCCGCTCACCGTCGTCAAAGTCGCCAAGCCGAACCAAGACATGCGCTTCGACGTGCCGGTCATCGGGCGGGAGACGGTCGAGACCCTGCGCACCTGCCGCGTGACGGCGCTCTCGATCACGGCCGATAAGACACTGATCTTTGACCGCGAGGAGACGCTCGCCGCCGCCGACCACCACCGCATCGCTATTATCGGCAGGTAAGACCGAGTAAAACGCGGACTCGCGCCTCTCTCCTACTTGCCTGCCTCCGCTGATTGTCATAGCATAGTCGCGCGAATAGATCTTGACCCTTCATTCTTCGACGGCCTATGCCATACGCCTGGATCATCTGGCTCATCATCGGCGCAATCATGATTGCGGCCGAGGTCTTCACGACCGGCTTCGTCTTGCTCTGGTTCGGCGTCGGCGCGCTGGTGGCCGCGGCCTTGGCGCTGGTCGGGGTCGGGAGTCTGGCCGTCCAGATGATTGCGTTCCTGGTGGTCTCCAGCCTCCTGGTGATCGCCTCGCGCACGATCTTCGAGCGCTTCCTGCTGCGCCCTTCGGCCGCCGGCCAGTTGAAGACAGGCATCGAGACCATGATCGGGCAGGTGGGGACCGTGGTCGAAGCCAGTCACGGCGCGATGAATGAAGGCGCAGTCAAGGTCTACGGCTCGGTCTGGACAGCCTACCCGACAGAGGGTGAAGAGCCGCTCTCGCTGGGCGAGCCGGTGCGGGTCGAACGGGTGGAGGGGAATGCGATCTACGTGCGGCGCGCGGCACGCCGTGCCCTCCTCTTCAATGAGACAACCTAGCAAGCGTAAGAGTCTGGAGTCTGGAAGTCAGAGTTAGACTCCAGACTCCAGACTCCAGACTCCAGGCTCCTAAGGAGACACTCATGGAATTTTTCATCGGCTTCCTCTTCCTCATCCTGGTCATCGTGGCGATCTACATCGCGGCGAAGACCATCCGCATCGTCCCGCAGGCGACGGTGCTGATCATCGAGCGGCTGGGCAAGTTCTATCGCATCGCGGACGGTGGGCCGACCATGATCGCGCCTTTCCTCGATCAGCCGCGGGGCGTCAACTGGACTGGGCTGCGCCCCGGCTCGTATCAGATCGACCTGCGCGAGCAGTTCACTGAGCTGCTGCCGCAGCCTGTGATCACGCGCGATAACGTGACGATCATGGTCGATTCGATCATCTATTGGCAGGTCACCGATCCGACCAAGGCAGTCTACGAGGTCAATGACCTGATCGGCGGGATCATTCAACTGACGATCACCGCCATGCGCAACGTGATCGGCGAACTCGACCTCGACCACGCCTTGACCTCGCGCGACACGATCAACAGCAAGCTGCGGGTGGTCTTGGACGACGCCACGCACAAGTGGGGCGTCAAGGTGACGCGAGTCGAGCTGCGCAACATCAACCCGCCCGAGGACGTGCGCATCACGATGGAGAAGCAGATGACCGCCGAGCGCAACCGCCGGGCGCTCGTCCTGCAGGCCGAGGGCGAGAAGCAGGCCGCCATCACCCGCGCCGAGGGCGAGAGGCAATCGGCAATCATGCGCGCGGAAGGCGAGAAGCAGGCGGCCATCCTCCAGGCCGAAGGCGCGGCCCAGGCCCGGCTCACGGCCGCCGCCGCCGAGGCCGAATCCATCCGGCGCATCGCCGAGGGCATCATCGGCGGCCAGGGCAACCCCGCACAGTACCTGATTATGATGAAGTATATCGAATCGCTGAGGGAGATGGCGCGCAGTCAAAACTCGAAGGTCATCTTCATGCCCGTCGAGACGAGCAGCGTCCTCTCAAGCATCGGCGCCTTCAAGGAGGTCTTCGGCGAGCAGAGCAACAGCAATGTCACGCCGCCGAGGCTGAAACAGTAAATGGCGTCAAGAGTGATGCCGTCTGAGGAGAGCCTTTCCCATTTTCCATTTTCCATTGGTCATTGATCGAGCGATTCACAGCGCGATGACAAATGAAGAATGGAAAATGGAAAATGGAAAATGAAATCTGCCGCTAAATTTTCTCCCGTTTTCTTATTTTGAGGTCCGCAGCTTCTCGGCGTATTCCGGAGGGAAAGAGCGCGCCCGCCCGCTCTCGCTCATCACGATGTGCGCCGTCTCCCCTTCGGCCAACAGGACGCCGTCGGCAGCGCGGATGGCCTGGTAGGCGAAAGTGATCGCGCGGCTGCGTAGCTCCGCAATGCGCGTCCGCAGGAGAATCTCATCGTCGTAGCGCGCCGGGTGCCGGTACCGCACGCGGGCCTCGGTGACCGGCAGCCGGGCATCGGCCTCCCGCTCCATGTCGCGGTAATTGAAGCCGTGGTCACGGCACAACTCGACCCGTCCCACTTCAAACCAGACTAAATAGTTCGAGTGGTAGACGACGCCGGCCTGATCGGTCTCGGCGTAACGCACGCGCAGGCGCGTCTCGCTCCAATCTTGGTGCTCGGTGATGCGCATATCGAAGGGCAGATTGTAGCCAGCGAACGGCAGGATGCCAATTTCAAATCTCAAAGCTGAAATCTAGAATCTCTGCTTTCCGATCCTCACGGTTTCAAATCCATCCGGCGGATGGTAAATTAAGACCGCAGTAGGTTGTTTACCGCGAAAGGAATTTTATGTCAAAACGTTTCTCGTCAGTGGCGGCGCTGTTATTGATTTTACTGCTGGCCGCGAGCGGCGCCCTCGTTGCGCAGCAAGCGCCGCGGCAAACCGGCGTGATGCCGGCCCCCGATAAGCCCGTAGCCAAGGTGGCTGAAGTGCTGGCCGCGACCAATGAGGTGCTCGAACAGGTCAGCGCCTTGCGCCAACTCAAAGTCCTGAGCCCGGTCAAGAGCGGCGTCAAGTCGCGCGGCGAGATCGAGCAGATGGTCATCCATGATTTCGACGAGTCGTCGAAGCCCGAAGAGATCGAGGCGACCAACAAGGCGCTCATCGCTTTCGGCCTCGTCCCGAAAGGGTTCCGCTATCGCGAGTTCATGGTCCGCCTGCTCGCCGAGCAGGTCGCCGGGTTCTATCAGCCCAAGACGAAAGAGTTCTTCCTCGCCGATTGGAACGCGCTGGACCAGCAGAAGCCGGTCATGGCGCACGAACTGACGCACGCGCTGCAGGACCAGCACTTCGACCTGCGGCGCTTCGAGAAGTGGCCGCACGGCGACAGCGACCGCGAGCTGGCTATCCACGCCTTGATCGAAGGCGATGCTACTGCCCTCATGTTTAATTACATGCTCAAGCCCCGCGGCATCGACATCACGCGCCTGGACATCTCGCTCAGCGCGCTCGGCGAGATGGCCGCAGCACAAACGAGCAAGGATGAAGAGAAAGAGAAAGTCATCGCCTCCGCCCCGGCCGCCATCCGCGAGTCGCTGCTCTTCCCTTACAGCTACGGCGCCGGCTTCGCCCAAGAGGTGATCAAGAAGCAGGGCTGGGCGGGCCTCTCGCGCGCCTACACCGACCTGCCGCAGTCCACCGAGCAGATCATCCACTCCGAGAAGTACCTCAGCCACGAGCAGCCGGTGAAGGTCCAGCTCGCCGACGTCTCGGCGATGCTCGGCCCTGGGTGGAAGCAAATCGATAAGGACATCAACGGCGAATACGGCTACCTCCTGATCCTTTCTGAGTTCATCCCGAAAAAGGATGCCCGTGTGGCGGCCGAAGGGTGGGGCGGCGACCAATACGCGCTCTACGAAAACGCGGCGAAGGGCCAGGTCGTGATCGCGCATCTCAGCGCCTGGGACACGCCGAAAGATGCCGAAGAGTTCTTCAGGGCTTATGCCAGGCGCACCGCGAAGCGCTACACCAATGCCCGTGAGCGGGATGGCTTGCCGGCCACGGAGCGGGCATTTCAGACCGAGGACGGCGAGACCTTCATCCAGTTGCGCGGCCAATCGGTGCGCGTGATCGAGGGCTTGCCGGCGGAGCAGCGCGACCGCGTAGCAAAACTTGCCTCAGCGCTTTGGAAATGAAGCGCCAGGCAAATGGCAAAAGCGAATGTGGAAACAGGCGGAGATAGATCTACCCGTAAAGAGCGTTGAGACCAGAATCACCACAGCGCCTTATACCCTCCTCGAAAAATGGGTTGAGCGCACCCGGCTGCCATGGTCGCTGGCGACCGCTGCAGTAGGTGTAGCTCTGTTTTTACCCATGATCGGCGCCGCGCACCTGGATGGCATCCTGGACCGCCTATTTGACGCCAGGTTCTGGCGGATCACGCTGTTGGGGCCGATGGTGATCACCTATATCTTCGCGACCCACCCACAGTTTCGCCGCCTTCGCCAAGAGGCCATCGATGCCTTCCGCCCGATTGTGAAGCTGAGCGCCGACGAATTTGATCGCTTCGTTGGCAAGCATCTCCCGCTTGACCAGTGGCGCGAATTGATGGCTTTCGGTGTTGGCGCAATAGCTGGAGAAATGCTCTTGCGACCTTGGGCTGCGCTGGAACCGATACCGATCCTCTGGAGCAAAGGATACCGGATGCTGTTGACAGCGCTGATGTGTGGATTCATCGGCGCAGTGATTTACACTTCGCTTGCTACGGCACGCTTCCTGGCCAAGCTGCACCGCCAGCCCCTAGCCCTCAATATTTTTGATCTGACACCCCTTGAACCGATTGCCCGTCGCAGCCTGTTCTACGCCCTGGTCCTGATAGGCGGCATCACCTTAGGCTTGATCTTCGTCCCTAATCAGGGTGTCAGGGGCTTGATCATCAACGGCATCGTCATTCTCGTGGCGGTGCTCATCTTTTTTCTGGGTATGCGGGATACACATATCGTCATGCGAACCACGAAAGAGCGGGAGTTAAGGATCGTGCGCCAGAACCTCGCGGCCGTCCATCAGCAACTGCTTGAGCAGGTGGCGCGAGGTCAGCTTGAAAACCTCCCGACCCTATCGACCAACACCAATCTCTGGTTGAACTATGAGAAGCGCATCAAAGAAGCGCCCGAATGGCCCTTTACCAGTACGATGATTCGCAATCTGTTGATGTCAACGCTCATCCCCATTATCATCATCACGCTCCAACGCGTCGCGGTCGAATTGACCACGAAATGGATCACTAGACCATAGAAGCGGCGTCATCAGATTTTCCTGTTGACTTCCCGCTTTCGCCTCGCCAATCTATCGCCATATGAAGCGACCAGCACAAGAGCAACCGACGGCCAATCCCAACCGCACTCACTTTGAAGAACTCGTCCGCGAATTGCGTGCGCTCGAAGACCGTCTCCGCCTGGGCGGCGGCCCGGATAAGATCGAGCGCCAGCACCAGCAGAAGAAGCTCACCGCACGCGAGCGCCTTGCCCTGCTGCTCGACGAGGGGTCGCGATTTCAGGAGATCGGCCTGCTCGTCGCTTACGACGAGTATGACGGCGGGGCGCCGGCTGCGGGCGTCGTCACGGGCGTGGGTGTGATCGCGGGGCGTGAGGTGGTCGTGGTCGCCAATGACGCGACGGTCAAGGCCGGCTCCTGGTGGCCGGAGACGATCAAGAAGATGCTCCGCGCCCAGGAGATCGCTATGCGCTGCCGGACGCCGATCATCTACCTGGTGGACTCAGCGGGCGTCAACCTTCCTTATCAAGGCGGGGTCTTTCCAGGGCAATACAGCGCGGCTCGAATTTTTTATTACAACTCGGTCATGCGCCGCTACCTGAAAATCCCCCAGATTGCTGCTGTCATGGGGCCCTGCATCGCGGGCGGGGCCTATCTGCCTGCGCTCTCCGATGTCATCATCATGGTCGAGGGCACATCGTTTATGGGCCTCGGCGGGCCGAATCTGGTCAAAGGCGCGACCGGGCAGACGATTGACAGCGAGAGCCTCGGCGGCGCTTACACGCATAACGCGATCTCGGGCGTGGCCCATTACCGGGCGAAGAATGACGAAGCGTGCGTCGCCCAGATCCGCGAGATCATCTCGGAACTGCCGCCGAAAGCGCCACCGTGCGCGGCCATCGGAGAGCCGCGCGAGTCGGGACGCCCCGCGACCGACCTCTACGACATTCTCCCGGCCGACCACCGCAGCCCGTATGACGCGCGGGCGATGCTCGATTGCCTGCTCGACCGCGGGAGCTTCGATGAATTCCAGGCCGATTACGCCCAGGAGATGATCACGGGCCACGCACGACTCTCAGGCATCAACGTCGGCATCATCGCGAACAGCCGCGGACTCGTCCGCGGCTCGCCCGGCAGCCCGCCCAAATTCGGCGGCATCATCTACACCGAGAGCGCGGAGAAGACGGCCTACTTCATCGAGACTTGCAACCGCCACGGCACGCCGCTGCTGTTCATTCAAGATGTGGCGGGCTTCATGGTCGGGGCGGAGGCGGAGCACTCGGGGATCATTCGCGCGGGCGCGCGTTTCGTCGAGGCGATGGCGACGGCCACCGTGCCTAAGATCGTACTGACGGTCAATCACGCGAGCGGTGCTGGTTACTACGCGATGGCAGGGCAGGGCTTCGACCCCGACTTCATCTTCACGCTGCCGACCGGGCGGATGGGTGTGATGGAGGGCGAGTCGGCGGTGATGGCGCTCTTCTCGGCCCAGCTCGACAAGCTCAAAGAGCAAGGTAAACAGCCGGACGAAAAACTGCGCGCGGAGATGGACCGCGTGCGTGCCGAGTATGAGCGCCAGCTCGACGCAAAGCTCGCGGCGGCGCGTGGATTCGTCGACGCAGTGGTCGCGCCCGAAGAAGTGCGCCCGGCTTTAGAACTGGCCCTGCGCACGGCGCTCAATAATCCTGGCCCGCATCTGGGGCAATTTCTACTACCGTGATGAGTAATGCGTGATGCGTAGAGGCGGCGCTCATTACTCATCGCTCATCACCCATTCTTATGGCCGAAGAGAATTCACCCAAGGATCAGATCGGGCAGATCGTTGAGCGTCTCGACTTTTTAGAGCACGCCTTGCGCGAGCAGATCGGGCGCCTCTATGCCATCGAGCAACACCTCGGCCTCGCCCCGCAATCAACCAAGTCTGAGCCTTTAGAGCCGGCCGTCGAGGCGAGAGTCGGGGTCAAGCCGCCCGAGCCCCAGCCTCCACCACCTGAAGTCTCACGGCCAAGAGAGCCCGTAGCAACTCCGCCACCTCCGCGTTTGACTTCCCCGCCACCTATCTCCGAGCCGAGAGCACAAACCAGGGCCAGGGATGCGCGCGCCGATTTAGAAGCGCGCATCGGCGGCAGTTGGTTCAACCGCATCGGGATCATCGCCATCATTCTCGGCGTCGGTTTCTTCCTCAAGTATGCCTTCGAGAATCAGTGGATCGGCCCGCGGGGGCGCGTGATCATCGGGATCGTTATCGGCTTGGCATTCCTGATCGTGGGCGAGGGCATGCGCACCCGCGGCTACCGCCATTACGCGCAGGGCCTCTCAGGCGGCGGGATCGGCATCCTCTATCTCTCGATCTTCGCAGCCTTCTCTTTTTACCAGTTGCTCGGGCAATTGCCGGCGTTCTTTTTAATGACGCTGGTGACGATAACCGCCGTGTTGCTAGCGGCCCGTTACGACGCTTTGCCGATTGCCGTGCTGGGGCTGATCGGCGGTTTTCTGACCCCGATCCTGCTTTCAACCGGCGTCGACAACGAAGCGGCGCTGTTCAGTTACATCACCCTGCTCGACCTGGGCGTGCTTGCGCTCGCTTACTTCAAGCAGTGGCGGAGCCTGAACTACCTGGCCTTCTTCGCCACGGTGTCGATGGTCGCGGTGTGGATGGATGATTGGTATGCGCCGGGGAAGCTGTGGATGACGGTCTTCTTCCTGACCGACTTCTTCCTCATCTTTGCGTTACTGGCCGTCCTGCACCAAGTCATCAATCGTCGCCCGGCAAAGGGAGCGGACATCGCCTTGATCCTGATCAATGCGGCGCTCTATTTCGGCACGAGCTACTGGTTGCTGGAGGCAAGCTATCATCCTTACCTCGGTCTGTTCGCCGTCTTGATGTCGGCCTTCTACCTCGGGCTCGGTTATCTCACCTACATTCGGGACCGCGAAGATCGCTATCTCATTCTCAGTTTCCTCGGGCTGGCGGCGGTCTTCCTGACGCTCGCCGTGCCGATCCAGTTGGACCAGAATTGGGTCACGATGGGCTGGGCGTTGGAAGGGGTGGCGCTGACGTGGGTCGGGCTCCGCGCCGGCAGTCGCGCAACGCGCTCTGCGGCGCTGCTCATCTTCGTGACAGCGGCCCTGCACTGGTTATCAGTTGACGTGAGCGATTTCGCCTATCAAGCGGGCCAGGCGTTCACGCCGCTGATCAATCGTCGCGCCGCCTCGGGCGGGGTGTTGATCGCCTCGCTCGCCGCAGCGGCCTGGCTCTTTCATCGTTTGAGAGGGCAAGTCGAAGAGGAGGAGCGCGCCATGTTCGGCGGCGTGTACGTGCTCGGAGCGAACGTGTTGGCCATCACGCTGCTGAGCCTGGATGTGAATGATTATTTCGAGCGGGCGAAGGCGGCACTGCTGCCTGATGACTTGGTCGGGAGAGTAGGGCGCGAGTCGGGGCGGATCGAGAATGCGAAGCAGTTCTCGCTCTCCGTCCTCTGGATACTTTACGGGGCAGCGGCACTGATCATCGGGGTCACCCGCCGGCTGAGGTTATTGCGATTCGGCGCGCTGATTCTGCTCGGGCTGGCCACTTTCAAAGTGCTGGTAGCGGACGCGAGCTACTACGCGGCGCCGTGGCACACGCCCATCTTCAATCAAACCTTTGCCGCTTTTGCCCTGCTGATTGCGGCCCTCGCGTGCAGCGCCTGGTTCTATGCGCGCACCCCGGAGATCGGAGGGACGGAACGCGCTTTCGTCCTCCCAGCCCTGACCGCAGCGGCCAACCTCTTCGCCATCATCGCGCTGAGTCTAGAGGCGAGCGGTTACTTCGAGGCCGAAATCAGAAGCGGCGGCGTGGCCTCCGACAAATTGCGCAACCTACAATTGGCGAAGCAACTCTCGCTCTCGGTGATTTGGGCGGTCTACGGCGGGGCGCTGTTGGTGGCGGGCATCTGGCGGCGCAGCCTCTTGCTGCGTGTCATGGCGCTGCTGCTGTTGGGGATCACCATCCTCAAAGTATTCTTGGTCGACCTCGCCTTTCTCGATACCATCTATCGTATCATCTCGTTCATCGTGCTGGGGGCGATCCTGCTCGCCGTCTCGTTCCTCTATCAGCAATGGCAACGGCGGGCGGCTGAAGCAGAGGGCAAGTGGTGAGAGGTCGTATCATGACAGGGCAGCGAAGCCTGCTCTCTCAAGGCCGGCTGAATTGGGGGTTGGGCATTGAGTGCGGGGCAGTGATAAGATAAGGACCAGAGGAAAACAAACGAACCATCAGATAGGATTCCCAAAGCGACGAGGCAAAGAGGAGGTTCATGGAGATCTATCTTTTACGCCACGGCATTGCGGCCGACCTGGGAGAGGACGGAGTGATGAGCGACGCCGACCGGCCGTTGACCAAGAAGGGCTGCGAGAAGATGAAGCAGGAGGCGGAGGGGATGCGCAAGCTAGGGCTCGAATTCGACCTGATCTTTACCAGCCCCCTGCTGCGCACGCGGCAGACGGCCGAAGCGGTGGCCGACGTCCTCGGCCTTACAGACAAGATCACGATCATTGACGCGCTCGCCCCGGGCCGCAGCTTCGCGCGCGGGGTGAGTAAGAAAGCTGAGGTCTTCATCGAGATCGGAGCGCATGGGTTCGAACGCGCGCTGCTGGTCGGCCACCAGCCTGATATGTCGGAGCTGACCTCGGTCCTGCTGACCGGCCACCGCGACCTAAACGTAGAGTTCAAGAAGGGCGCGCTCTGCGCTATCGAAGTCGCCGGCCTCCCGCCGCGTGCGCCCGGAGCATTGCTCTGGCTGCTCACGCCGGGCCAACTGAAACGGATCGCCAAGAGTTGAAATGATGAATCCCTGGCACGATGTCGAACTCGGGACTGAAGCTCCTGAGGTTTTCAACTGCATCATCGAAATCCCGATGGGCTCCAACGTCAAGTACGAGCTCGACAAGCAGACTGGGCTGCTGCGCGTCGACCGCGTCCTCTACAGCGCAGTCCACTACCCGGCCAACTACGGCTTCCTGCCGCGCACCTACTGCGAAGACGGCGACCCGCTCGACGTGCTCGTGCTCGGCCAGGCCACAGTCGCCCCGCTCTGCATCATGCGCGCCAAGACCATCGGCGTCATGCAGATGATCGACCAGAACGCGGAGGACGATAAGATCATCGCCGTGCATGCGGACGACCCCGAGTACCGCGACTACCGCGACATCTCCGAGCTGCCGGAGCACCGGCTCAAGGCGGTCCAGCGCTTCTTCGAGGACTACAAAGCGCTGGAGATGAAGCAGGTCAAAGTCGAGCGCTTCATGGGGCGCATCGACGCCTGCAACATCATCAATCGAGGCATCAAGCTGTATGCCGATTCGCGATCGCAATTGATCAAGCAAGATGTCTCGTGAGAGTAGCTGTCTGCCTTCACTGAAAGCTGTGGGATTAAGAAGATGAAGACGATTCGGATTGCCGCCGGCCAAGGTTTCTGGGGAGACTCGCTCGAAGCGCCTGTCAATCAGGTCTTCGGCGGCGAGATCGATTACTTGATGCTCGACTACCTGGCCGAGGTCACGATGTCGATTATGCAGAAGCAGCGGGCCCGCGACCCCAACGCCGGCTACGCGCGAGACTTCGTGCCACTCGTGGAGCGCATCCTGCCCGCCTGCGTCGCGCGCAATATCCGTGTCATTGCCAACGCGGGCGGCGTCAACCCACGCGGCTGCGCGCAGGCCATCATCGACGTGGCCCGCAAGCTCGACCTCGGCGGCAAGGTCAAAGTCGGCATCGTCGCGGGCGATGACATCATGGACCGGATCGACGATTTCCTCGCCCGTGACGTAGCGCTCAAGAACCTCGACACCGGAGAGCCGCTCTCCGCCGTGCGCCACCAGATTCAGAGCGCCAACGTCTATTTCGGGGCGCACCCGATTGTCGAGGCGCTCAAACAAGGGGCGCAGGTCATCGTCACCGGCCGCTGCACCGACACCGGGCTGACGCTCGCGCCGATGATCTATGAATTCGGCTGGGCAGCGGGCGACTGGGACCGGCTGGCCGCAGGAACGATCGCGGGCCACACCATCGAATGCGGCGCCCAAGCCTCAGGCGGCAACTGTCAGGTCGATTGGGAGACGATCCCGGACCTCGCCAATGTCGGCTACCCGATCTGCGAGGCGAGCGAGGACGGCACGTTCGTGATCACCAAACACGCCGGCACCGGCGGGCGGATTACAGTCGCCGGAATCAAGGAGCAATTGGTCTACGAGATGGGCGATCCGCGCAGCTACATCACGCCCGACTGCGTCGCCGACTTCACGACCATCCAATTGGCGCAAGACGGGCCGGACCGCGTGCGCTTCTACGGGATCAAAGGGCGGCCGGCGACCGATTCCTACAAGGTCTCGATCAGCTACTCCGCGGGCTTCAAAGCAGTCGGGTCGCTGGTCTACTCCTGGCCCGATGCTTTGAAGAAAGCGCAGGCGGCAGACCGCATCCTGCGCGAGCGCCTTGAAAAGCTGGGCCTCAAGTTCGATGAAACCTTGACCGAGTTCGTCGGCGTCAACGCCTGCCACGGCTCGCGGCTTTCAGGCCCGCCTTCGGCTGAGATTGCCGAAGTGACCATGCGCATCGGCGTGCGCGGTTCGGATAAGCGGGCCATCGAGCGGTTCACCAAAGAGATTGCGCCTCTCGTCCTCAATGGACCGCCGACGGTCACAGGTTTCGCGGGGGGCAGGCCAAAAGTTGAGGAGATCGTGGCTTACTGGCCAGCCTTGCTCCCGAAATCTGAAGTTACCCCAATGGTAGAAGTGATAAATGCTTGAGGTACACTCGATGGGTGACTATGAGGCGTATTTGTAAATTGAGATTGGAAAGTTCAGCATAGTATACCTCTTTGCAATTCCGTTATCGGAAGTAATGAAGCCCTCGATCTTATTAAAAATAGCGCAGGCCAAATGAAAGCTATCTCTCGCTTTGAATCCAGGGGTAAGTCGAAAGATTTCGGTGGCAAGATCAGTCAAAGATTTCGAGTCCATGCCCGCCGGCTCAAACCCTAGGTTCAGATAGGACTCAACTGTTTGGATCGCATCCTCTTTTGTCAGGCCAAATCCTCGGTTAGCTGCGGTTGTCGATTTTGTCAATTTGTACCAAACCTCATCTACGACCAGAGAGGATAAGAAGACTTTCGTCTTCTGACCGATCAATTCAGCAACGATACTTGCCGCCTCAGGGTAAACCGGACTCAGCCGATCAGTCGCATAGAGAATCAAATTGGAATCAATGTAGACAGAGAAAGGGAAAGATGTATTTGCATCAACCTGGATAAGATTTGCAGGCATGGTCGAGTGTCACTATTCCTCTCTCAAATCATACTCTTCCTCTACCTCTTCTCTGGTCAAGCCAATAGATACACTTCCAAGCAGGCGGGAAAGTATCTCGAATTTCTGTGGGTCAATCTTGTCTCTATAATCCTCTAACCTGAATGCCTTCCTAGAAGTTGCAACGGCCTCAATATGGTCTGGGAGAGTCTGTCGCCTCTGCTCTCGGCGTGGTATGTTGTACCCAGGCTGGTTTGATTTGACCAGCTTAAATAAGCTTTCAATTTTTTCCGCAGCAAGGCGATCGTTGAAGTACTCATTTGAAAGTCTAGCAAGAGGAGGATTGGCCTCAACCCAATCAAGTTCATAATTATTTCGCATCTCTCAGGTCTCCGTATCAAACTCCAAGGCAATGTTCTCAAGGGCACGATAGAGTAAAGCTTTGCCCTCCTGAAGTGCCTCAGTATAGTCTAGCCTGTCAACCCCAGAAATCACCGCAAAATCTATAAAGAGCCCTCCCACCTCGATATTTGAGTGATCGACAGTCAATTGTACTTGCCATTTCTGATCGGGGATATCCCAATGGAAAATAATTCCATTGCCGCGGCTTATTCCAATGCTGGGGATGCTAACTTGCGAAAGGCTGAGCAAGAAGTCAGTAGACGTCCCTTCTGATAGCTTGTTGTGACTGGAGTAAGTAAATAGATGGGTCTGAAATGATAGAGCAGGGGCGGTCGAACGCAGCCAGGTTTCACCCTTCGTGAGCAATTCGGGGAATTCGCCAAGCTCCTCATCGGAATTATAGTTCGAATGCCTAGCCTCAACTCGGTCGAACTTAAATTTATAGCTTTTCCAAGGCCCAAAGTTGATTGCAACCGCTTGATCCGAAGGATCCTGCGTCGCAGATTCACTATGAAAATTAGCGAGACTTATTCGGTAGGGAGCAAAAGTCGTATATAACCCTTCAAGGATCTTTGCTTCTTCACCCCATAGAGAGAAGGCCGGTTTGGAGAATAACCCGACATAGGAAATCTGATTCTGCTGGACGACTAGCTTTCGCATTTGAAGCTCTGATGTAAAAGGCTCTTGGTCTCCTAATCTACTGGAATATTATTGCATAAAGAACCGCAGACTCAACCTAGCCTGGTCAGGGATGGCCTTTTCCACTCGAATACTTGGGCTGCATCCCCAATAACTGCATCTCATACAATAGTGTCTCGCGCAGCCCATCTTCCAGAGGGCGAGCTTTGAACCCCAATTCCCGTTCAGCCTTCGCGCTACTCCCGAGGTAGGTCACACCAGCAACGACGCGTAAGCTCTCCGAAGTATAAGTGCCCGGCAAAGGCACAACTTTCTCAACCACCCCCATCAACCCGGACATCGACCGCATCAGGCCTGGTGACGGGTGGAGGCGCGGGGCTTTGACCCCAGTGATTTTTTCCGCGAGGTCGAGGGCCTCGATCAGGGTGTGGACCGGGCCGGCGATGATGTAGCTTTCGCCGGGCCGCCCCTTGTCCATCGCGAGCAGGTGACCGCGGGCCGTGTCATCGACGTGCGCCCAGCAGTAGGCGACCTTTTCGGGCACCATCGGCAGCTTGCCTTGCAAGTACTGAACGAGGAGGCCGCGGATCGGGCTCGTGTCGCCGGGGCCGTAGTTGACGCCCGGCTGGACGATGACGAGCGGGAGCCCGGCCTTGATCATCGGCTCGGCGACTTCGTAGTGCGCGAGCCATTTCGTGCGGTCATACTCGCTGAGCCAGGACCGGTTGTAGCGGTAGCTCTCGTCAACCGCCTTCCCGTGAGTGTCGGAGAAGACGGCGAGCGTGCTGGTGTAGACGCCTTTCGGGACGCGCAGCTCCCGCATCAGCTCCAGGACGTTGCGCGTGCCCTCGACGTTGATCCGGTCGGCTTCGCCTTTCTTATTCTTGGCCCCGATCTTGTACCAGGCGGCGATGTGAAATACTCCATCAACGCCTTTCATCGGGGCGCGCAGGCTCTCCCTGTCCGTGATGTCGCCCTCACAGAGTTTCACGCCGGCCTCGATCAGGTCCTTCGCTTTTGAGGGCGTCCGGGCGAGTGCAATGACCTCGTGGCCGGCTGCGACTAACTGCCGCGCCACACGCCCGCCGATGAAGCCCGTGGCCCCGGTGATGAAATATCTCATCTCGCCTGCCTCCTCCAATTCTGAGCTGAGTGTGATGCGCGGTACTTCGTTCGCCGGCCTAATATACCACACAGCAGACTGATGAGATCAAAGCGGCCGTCAAGAAATATGCCCCTCGTGCGGAAGCGGATCAGCTAGGCGGGGTTCAAGTGTCCCGCGACCTGTTAGGTTGCGGAAGCTTTCATCAAGCGGGCTGGTGGAAATCAATAGGCTGAGTGCACACGCAGCCGCAACCTGACAGGTCGCGGGACATGTTTGCTGAGGCTCACAGGTCTTGGTTGATGACCTCGGCTGCTTGGTCAAGATAGACTGCCCCTTGGCCGATGTTGCCACTGTCTTGCATGACGAGGACAAGCGCGTAGTTGTTCTTCAGCGCTTTGATCAGCACGGCCGCCGCCCCATAGCGGCAGACGAGGTGCTGAACCTCACCGATCTTGAATTGCCGGGCGAGGTGGGAGCAGGCGCGGAGAGTGATGATCTGGTAGGCGCCGATCAGTTTGATGCGCTCGTCACCGACGCAGCAATCCAGCCCGACCTGGTCCGGCAAGGCGAAGATTGTGACCGCCTCGCCGTCGGCATCGACTAAGATGGCTCCGAAGGCGCCGGCTACTTTGGTCACCAGATCGGTGAGGGGCAGCGTTAGGTCCATCGTCTTCGATTCTGCTTTCTAAACTCGGCCGCTCTCGCAGGCTAGGCCGGGGCGGTTGCACTGGACTCCACTTCCGGCACGTTGTTGACCCGTGGGTCCGGCTTGATGCGGCCATAATGGATCGCATCTTGGAGCGAACGCACGACGCGCTCGTCGTAGCGGGTGCCGACGAAGTTGCTGATTCGGTCGATTGCGACTTCAAAGGTCATCGCTCGCTGGTAAGGGCGGTTGGTCGTCATCGCGTCGAAGCAATCCGCGACGCTCACGATGCGGGCCATCAGCGGGATCTCGTCGCCCTTCAGCCCGTGCGGGTAGCCGCGCCCGTCGAGCGTCTCGTGATGAAAGTGCATGCCCGGGACGTAGTCCTGCATTTCCGGGTTCTCGGACATGATGATGGCGCCCTTCTGCGGGTGCTGCTTCATGATCTCGAACTCCTGGTCGGTCAGGGCCGCGGGCTTGCGCAGGATCCGGTCCTCAATCCCGATCTTGCCGACATCGTGCAGCAAGGCCGAGATGCGAATCTTCTCGACCTCCGCCTTCGGCAAGCCCAGGCCCTCGGCGATGACCGTGGAGTATATCATGACGCGCTCGGAGTGACCGCGCGTGTACGGGTCCTTGCCGTCAATCGCCGCCGCCAGCGAGCGGACCGAGCCGAAGAAGAGGCGGCGGTTGCGCTCGGCCGACTGTTGCAAATCGGTAATGTACTTTTGCAACTGGCCGGTCATGTGATTGAAGCCTTCGGCCAGTTGGACCAGCTCTGTGCTGATGGTGTTGAGTTCGAGCTTCTTGGAGAAGTCGCCGGTGGCCAGGACCCGCGCCCCGGCGGCTAGTGACTGAATGGGCGCGCTGAAGCCACGCGCGAAGAAGATGCTCGCAACCACCGCCACGAGCGCGGCGATGAAGGTGACGAGTAAGGTCTGCCGGCGCATGAGGCCCACGGACATATAAGCCGCTTTCTGATTGACCACGCCGATCACGCCTAACCGTTTGTCGGCCGCAAGCTGGGCCGAGGCGTAGCTGCCGAGCAGCGGCACCGTCTCGTTGCTACGGGTGAGAGAGAATGAGGCGGTGACGGCGACCAGTTGATTACTCTCGATCCAGTCTTGCACAACGCGCAGGTAGCGCATGTCCTGGCGCTTGAAGGCGAGCTGTTCGTCCGGGTGGGCGACGGCGGAGCCCTCGCTGTCGACCACGAAAAAGATCGTTTGATCGCCGTGCAGCAGTTGCCATTCATCCCGGTTGCCGTTTTGGGCCACGAGCGAAAAGACCTTCTGCAAACTGACGACCGCCATGACGACGCCGTCAATCGCCCGGCCGCGTGTCACCGGCTGAGCAATCACGAGGGCCGGCTCCAAGCTCGACCGCAGGATTTGAGGGGCGCCGATGTATACCTTCCCGTCGCCCACTTCCCTCGCCGCCTCTCTCAACGCGCGGCTGACCTCTTCGCCGGTGATCTTGTTGGTATTCGCCGCAAAATTACTCGCCGCCGCACGTGGGGCAACAGCGAGCGCGATCAAGTTCGCGTCCTCTTCCAGCGTGCGGGCGAGTTGCTCCTGACCGCTATGGCTCCCAGCCAACCGCAAGTCACCACCGATGGCGAAAGCGCGGGCGTAGGAGCCGACCTGGGCGACATACCCCTGCACGTAGAGTTCGATCTGCTGCGCCTTGTCACGGACGGTCTGGACTTGATAGACCTGCTCCTTGACTTCAAGTGTCCGACTGTTAATAGCGGTGAGTTGCGAGCCGATAAGGACGATGGGCACGACGCCGAACAGGAGCAGGACGAAAAGGAATTGGTAGAGGATTTTGACGCGTCTAATATTAAAGGCCATAATAGCGCGGCGGGTTGCTCTGAAGGCTTAGCTCTTTGCTAGAGATTTAGTGGCTCGGATCTCTACTCGGTAGGGCGGGGGAATACTAACAGAACCAACTCGGCGAAACAAGGAATAATTTCTTGGTTTTCTGCTGTTTAGGCAGGGCGGTGAAGAGTTCCAGGACATAGGACTCAGGGCTCAAAATCCAGACCCGAGAGCTGAGCCCCGAACCTTCTTTTTTCGACTTTCCCGCGCGCCTCCGCGTCTAATGTGATGGCGGCAAAAGCTCTGAACCGAGAGCGCCGTGGGATGGCCGCGATACCTACTGCAACCGCCCTGATAATTATAGGGGTCAGGAGATCAAGGGACTGGGATCTGGTTCAGGTATGGAGGTCAGTGACGAGCAGATCATCGAGCGGACGCTTGCCGGTGAGACCGACGCTTTCAGCTTATTAGTGCAGAGGTGGGAACGCCCGATCTACGGGCTCTCGCTCCGCATGCTCGGGCGCGATGAAGATGCACGGGACGTTTGCCAAGAGACCTTTCTCGCCGCCTTCCGGAATCTGAGGAAGTTCCGCGGGGATGCTAAATTCTCATCCTGGATCTACCGCATCGCGCTCAACGCTTGCCACTCGCGCTTGCGTCGCAACGGCACTGCCGCCGAGCAATCGATCGATGAAGAGGATGATTTCGGGCGCCCCTACGAATTGGCAGACACTGAGGCTGAGAGCCTGACCGACCGTTTGCACCGGGACCAGCGGGCCACGATCATCCGCCGCGCCTTGCAAGCGTTACCACCCGAAATGCGGCAGGTCATTCTCATGAAGGAATATGAGGAATTGACCTTCGCCGAGATTGCCGAGATTCTTCAGGTCCCCGTGAGCACCGTCAAATCACGGCTCTACACGGGACTCCAGCAACTGCGCTTGAGACTTGAACACCTGCGCGGGGCGATCTGAGGGACAAGGACCTGGCCGCAGGCCGGTCTGGAAGTTTCATTCCATCCCGAGCCCGAACGGCCAAGAGTTCGACAGAGGTAAGGAAGAGAAGAGGTAAGATCATGAAACAGACACTGAACTCCCACACTCACAACGGCTGTGGCCGCCAGGAAGAGTTGATCACTTATCTATACGGTGAAGCGGGAGCTGCTGAGCGCGTCGCCTTCGAGCGCCACCTGGAGGAGTGCTCCGCTTGCCGCAGCGAGTTGGAGGCTTTCAAGCGCGTCCGCGATAACCTGAGTGGGTGGCAAGTCCCTTTTGTCCCGCACCTTGAAATTGCCCCGCGACGCAGTAAACTAGAGGCGCTGCGGGAACTGCTCGGCTCGTTCCCGGTCTGGGCCAGGGCCGCGGCGGGATTGGCAACGGCCGTCGCGGTGGCGCTCGTCGTGCTCGCTGGCATCGGGACCCGCGTCAGCGTCGGCAGCAGCGGCGTCGCGATGAGTTTTGGCCGGGTCCTTGAGACCAAGGTCGTCGAGCAGCGAGTTGAGGCGCCGCCTGCCCAAGAGGTTCACGCGCAGCAGGCCGACGTGATCACGCATGCGGAGGCCGAAGCGCTGATTAAGGCGGCGGTGGAACGCGCTCAGGCACAGGCTCAAGGTGAAACGCGCGCGCAACTGGCGAGCCTGGAGGCGAGATTGAGCGCCGCGCATCAAGCTAAGCTCATGGCCGTCGCCACACAACTGCGCGCCCAGCAGCGTGCCGAATTGGCCAAGGCCAGCAAGCAGCGCCCGACCATCAGCGAGTGGCTCTTTGCCGCCAGTGAGAGTAATGACAGTAAGAATACGCCGGGGACCGATGGTGAGAAAAATGAATAAGCGCCGGATCGGAATCTGGCCGGTGGGGCCGCCTTCGCGAACCACGGCGGTCTGCTTGGCCCTGGTTGTCGCATCCGGCTGGCTGACTTGGGGCGTGAGTTCAGCGGCGGCACAATTGCGGACGCGCAATCCGGGGCGCGCGGGCCTGGGCAAGATCAACCGGCAACAGCGCCAAGTCCCAAAGGAGAACCAGCCGGGCAAGCCGCTAGACTCGAAGGAGACGCCGCCGGACAGAAAGCCCAATCAGCAAGGGCTCAAAGATCTGCGCAGCCAATTCACTGAACAGGAATTGCGGATGGTGCCTCGCGGTGTGATGAGGGCGGACGCGCTCATCCGCACCTTCCGCCAACTCAACCTTTCGGACGACCAGCGGATCAAGCTGCGCGACCTCACCCGGCAAGCCGGCAATCAAATCCCGATCCTCAATCAATTGCATCGGGCGCAGTTTGAGGCGCTCAACGAGGCGATCTACGGCCAGAACTTTGACCCTAAACTCGTCGAGCAACGCGCGGCTGAACTGGCCGCGACGCAAGCGGAGTTGACCAAACTCAAGGCCCGCGTCCAGGCCCAAATCCGCCAAATTCTCACGCCGGAGCAATCACTCAAATTCCGCGAACTGCTGGAGCAGGAGCTCAACCGCCCTGTTGAAGCCCAGCCCCAATCTCAAGCCCCGCCAAATAAGCCTTGATGAATTTCGAGTTGTGAGTCTAAAGTTTCGGGTAGCGCCTCGACTCGCAGCGCACAACCCGAAACTTTGAATCGCAAACCTCGTGTGAACTGGACCGTCACAGACAAATTATTACTGAGTAGCCTCATCCCGAGTGAGGCAAGCTATGTGCGCCTGCGCCGCCTGTTGAGCCAGCCAACTGGCGCAGTAGATTGGGCAGCCGTGGTGCGCCGGGCACAGGGGCACCGCACGGCCGCCCTCTTACGCTTCAATCTCGCGCGCGCCGGTGCACTCGATGGCCTGCCGCCGCCCGAGCGCGCAAGGTTGGAGCAAGAGAGCCACGAGTGGGCGGCCCGCCATCTCGCCTACCTCAGTGAAGCAGCGCGGTTGATCGCGGCATTGGCGGCGAACTCGATCACCGCCATTCCACTCAAAGGGGCGGCGCTGATGCTCGGCGGCTACTATCCCCAGGCCGGCCTGCGGGCGGCGATAGACCTGGACCTCCTCGTCGAGCCTGGCCAGCTTGATCGCGCCGAAAGGATAGTGTCTGAATGCGGCTACGTCGAAGTCGGAGAGCCGAACCGAGCCCGCGCCCGGCAGCGCCTGCCCAACGAACTCAATGATCTCCCGCCGCGGCGCGGGCCGAGCGGCCTCATCCTCGAACTTCATCGCCGGGCGTTCCACAACACCTATTGCGGGCGCGATTTCGGTTTCGCGGAGATGCGCGGGCTGGCCACAAGGCGGCCTACCACCGTCGGCACAACGCTGCTCCTCCCGGCCGCTGAAGACCTCTGCCTGCATCTGGTCCACCATACGATGGTGGACTTACAGAGCACGCAACTGATCCTGCGCACCCTCGCCGATCTCTATTTCATCGCCCAGTGCGAGCCGGGCGTGAGCGAGAGATTGCAGCAGAGGGCGGACGAGGTCGGACTGGGGAGGGCCGCCCGACTCGCATCCAAAGCGCTACGTTTGGTGGCTGGAGGGACGCTGGAAGAGTTGGAGGGCCTACCTAGTTCCTCAGAGGTCGCGCTGCTCCTCGACACGGCGTTGCTTGAATCACCCGGTCCGCTGGCCGAGGCGGCGCGCCTGTTTGAGTACTTCGACCTACGGCGACGGCCGTTCGCGAAGCTCGGCAACCTTCTCGCGCTCGTCTTCACCTCCAGGCAGCACCTCGCCCAACTCTACGACGCGCCCGCGACGGGCCGCATCTATGCTCACTACTTGCGCCGGCCATTCGACCTGTTGAGGAAAGTCAACTGGGCGAGCCTGGCCCCTGCCAACCTGAGCCGCATAGTCAAACTCAGAAAAATTGCGAGAGGCCGGGAGAAAGCAGTAGGCAGTAAGCAGTAGGCAGAAAGAAATCGCAGTAGATGCGGCGCTGTGAACACCGATTTTGCTGCTTACTGCCTACTGCTCTCTAGCTCATAATCCGCTGCCAGGTATTCGACTGGGTGGCGACATTACTAGTGGCGAGCGTCACCGAGAAGGTGGTGGTGGTCGTTGAATTGTTGGCCAGTTGGGTGACAGGGAAAAAGGGCGGAGCGAAGGCGCCGTTAGCGAAACGCGGGTCAAAGAAGACATTGCGCTTACTTCCATTCACGACACCATAGCCAATCGAAAGGATTGCTGATTGAATGCGGCTCCCGCGAATCAGTAGGTTGCTGCTGCTATTCAGGCTACAGCTCCCACAGTTGAAGTAAATCCCTCCGGTAGTGGCGCTCGAATTGGAATTAAGCGCTGCTTCATTGAAGGCAGCAATCGCGGCATCAAGAGTGAGACTATAGTTGCCCGCCGTGTAGGTGGTGCTCGGGGTCAAGTTCACGATGCCGCTGTTCGTAAAAATACCCAGAACATTGGTGGCCGTCATGCCGCCGGTCGCCAGCGTCCCGTCAGTGTTGACGATGGTCTGCTGCAACTTGAGATCCCCGGTGATGGTGATATCTCCTATTGATGTGACGGTGACGCCGGTACTCGAGGAAATGGCGGGGCCGGTTGCTCCCCCGGAAGCGGCCGGTCCATGTAGGGATAAAATATTGCCATTGACGAAGAGCGAGGCGCCAGGCTTAATGTTAGTCGAAATGGTCTTATCGAGCGGCACGCCGGAGAAGGTCGTCGAACTGCTGCCGCTGGCGATGGTGGTGCTGCCAGCCGAACCGCCATTGGGAGGCACCACCGTGATGGTCGTCGTCGTGCTCCCCTGCCTGATGGTGTAGACTTGGTTGATACTGCTGCCATTCACCGACATCTGAATCTCATCGGCATTCCCCTGAACATAGATGCCTCCGCCAGTAATATTGGTTCCATCAGATGAGGGGACATAGACGCCGTTGTTGAGCACTCCGCTAGTCGTGCCGGGCGCGGTATTGTTCGCCTGCCGCAGGTTCGTCGTCAGTTGTGTAGTGGTCGGTTGCGCCGAAGTGAAGGTGGAATCGGTCTGCCCGGTCGAGTTAAGCACAGCGAGTTGCTGAGAATAGACATTCGACGGCAGCGGCACCGTGCTGGTTGTGCCGTAGGTGCTTTGGAAAGTCAGCCCTGACCGATTGGTGTTATTGACGGTGTAAGCAGTGCTGTCGTAATCGTAGGTCGAACTGCCAGCTTGTGTGACCGCCCCTTGGAAAATAAGCGGATAACTTGAAGAAAAACGGAATCGCTCATTGGTATGGACAGGTCCGCTGAAAGTTCCGGAGGTGAGCACACCACCCTGATTGAAGCGATTGAAGAAGGCGGCGTAGGAGCTGAAGGCTCGGGTGATGGTCGGGTTCGAGACCGAATTCTGGTTGACGGTCGTGTTGAGCGTGATGTTGACGACGCCCTGCTCGTTGGCCTGCGCGGTCGCACGATAGGAATTGCCGGACGCGAGATTGTTATCGCCGGTCGAGGTGATCGTGTAGGCGTACTGCATGGTCACAGTTGATGGTGGTTGATTGATGCCATTCACCGCCGCCGGGCGCGTACCCAAGACGGGCGATCCTACCGGGGCGAGCGTAATGGCCACGCTGAAACTACCATCGCTGTTGAGCGCGCTGGCGCGGGCGCTGACCGCGCTCAGCGCGTTGGTGATCGGCGCCCCGCTCTGAGAGGTGAGGCTAGAATTAGTCAGGATGTTAGTGATTTGGCTGTCGTCGAACGCCTGGCCGCTGGCCGGGAAAGTGATGTTAGGGGCGGCAGCGGTGGCCGCCGACTGGATCGCCGAGTTGAGTTGAATCCGCAGCGCCTCGCGCGTGAGCCCCACCCCGGCATCGGCGGCGAAGAACGCCTGCTCGTTGCGGCGATAGTTGGCGCTCACTGCCGTCTCGGTTGTGGCCGAGAGCGCAATGGCGAGGCCCATCCCGGTCAACAGCAGCAACGCCATCATCGACGAGACGAGCGCGATGCCGCGCTCAACCGGTGTGGGATTTGCGAATTGCCGTGCTCTAGTCTTCATCTCTGTTCTCCGGTCAATAGCTCTCGGTCTTGGATCATCAGCCGAGCGTTAGCGCGGCTCGGCTGCGGGTTGAACCGACGGCCCATGAATTATCGGTTCAGCACGAAGCCGGGCAGCACCAAATTGCGCGGTGTAACCTCGATCGTCTGTGAGATCGCCCGCTGCCCCTGGCCGTCAGCGACACGTGCCATCTGGGTCTGCGCGGTGAGCGTGACGAAAACGGCGCGGATGAGCGCGCGGTTGTTGCTCGTCGTCGTGAGGACGGAGTCCACGGTGGAGGTCGCGCTGGTCGCCGGGTCCTCGATCCAATATTGGATTTGCAGATTGGTGATGTTGCGCGCCACGGCCACCCACGCGCCGTTGTTGATGCTGCGCTGGAGTTCGTTGGCGGTCGTGTCAACGCGGTAGCGAATCAGCTGATCGAGCCGCGTCACACGCAGCGCGTTGGCCGAGGGGAAGGCCAGATTCGACCAGCTCGGCGGGTTGACGGTGGAAGTCGCCTGAGCGGTCAGTTGCTGGCCCCCGACGATCGTCGAATGCGCGCTCAGGGTGAAGACATCGAACTCAGCGTTATCCGTGGTCGCGCTGGCGTTCGGCTGCGAGACGGCATAGAGGACGTAGTTATCGCCATTGGTGAAGGTGGGCGCAGTGCCGGTTGCGGGATTGGCGACCTGGATCGTCGAGCTGCGGTTGGCGATTGGCGCGTTGCTCACCGAAACCTGGGTAAAACTCGGGTCGCCATACAGGATCAAGATCTCATCGGGCCCTGTCCCACCATCAATCCCCGCAATGGGACCGAGGAACTGTGGCAGCCCCGCTCCGGCGGCTTGGATGTCGCGCGTCATCAGGTCCATCGCCGCGCGGAAGTTCTGGTGCAGGTCGGCGATGGACGCCTGCACGACGAAGGACTCCTGATTCTGCTTCAGATACCAGAAGATGATCCCCGTCAGTCCAATGGAGAGGGACATTGCCAGAACCAGTTCGATCAGGCTGAATCCACTTTGCCTCGCGTGTCTCTTCATAGATCAGGCTCCACTCAAATATGATGATCGGCCGGGGCTCACCGGCGTCAGACTCCACTCCTGAGCTGAGACGCTTACTGGCTCGGGGTGCGGATGGTGCTGAGTTCAGCGACTTCTTTCGCGGCGTTGGCGCCGCTGATGCCGAGTCCGATGACTCCGGCCCGCGTCGCCTCGGCCCGCACAGTGATGCGGCGCAGTCCGGTCATTGCCGGGCTCCCATTGTCGGTTTGGACGAGCCAGGTCACCGTGTAGCTGACGGTTTGCCCGGTAGTGGCGACGCTGACCTGTTTAGTCGTGGGATCGACATAGTAGTTCTCGAAGTAACCTGCGGTCGTATTGCTCGCGCCCAGCGAGCCGCCGTAGGCAATGAGTGCGCTGTTGAGCGGCACCGCCAAGAGTTGTTCGATCTTGCGATGGGCGAGCGAAGCCGCCAGCGTCGTTTGTTTCGAACTCTGATTGTAGAGCGCCGCCAAGACGAAGAGTTGCGCCACGGTCAGCAGGCCAACCAGCATGATGACCGTGGCCAAGGCGGTCTCAACGAGTGTGAAGCCTGACTGCGTTGACTCACTCTGTTTTTCTCTCATAACTGTTGTCAGCTTGATGATCTGGTCCGGAATCGATGGGCCACCGCCGCCACCTCATACCGTGGACCAGGTAGAAGTTGAGCTATTCCAGCGCCAGATCTGGACGCTGCCCGCACTCGTGAGCGTCACCGCCATCAACTCGTTCTGCGAATTGGTCAGATAGACCCAATGGACGGTGCCGGGGTTCACACCCGGCCCCGGCAAGCCACGCGAATTGAAGGACGCCTGGCGGAAGTTGGTTTGCCCGGTCACCTGCGGAAAGGAGACTGCTACGGTCGCACTATTACTCTGTTGCCCGCCGATGGTCGCCGCATTGGTTACGGCGGTAGAGATGATAGTCGGCGCGGCGCCGGTGATGGTTGTAAACCGGATCCCCGGCGGAAGTGGCGTCGCGGGAGCGGTGGTCGCGGCGCCTACACTGGTGGTATTGTTGGTGGTATCAAAATAAGCCCATTGCGTGGTGTTGGCGCGCACGGAAGCGAACTTCGCCGCTTGGAGAGCATTCTCTACTTGCTGCGCCCCCGAATTGAGGCGGTAAGTCTGCATCGCCCGCATCAGATTGGGGGCCGCGACCGCCGTCGCAATTCCAATGATGAGCAAGGTGACTACCAATTCGATCATGGTGAAACCCTGCGATCTTTTTTTAAGTTGCTGCCGCATTAAGTCCTCAACCTGGAATTCTGGGGCAAAGCTGCGGATACAGATCGGCGAAAAGAGAGGCAAAACGGGTGCCGGATGGATGACTCTAATTCGAACGGAGTGGGAATGGCTTTGGCAGGCGCTTACAACGAAAAAAACAAAATCGGTGGGGTTATTCCTGACAATTCCTGTGATTCGTGATCATCAAATTGTGTGACTCTGGGGGCAAAACGAACAGGCATTCAAAATGAAGGATGAATCTACAATTGAGGCCACGCTTCATTTTGAACGCCTCACTTATGGTTATTGCTGGCTGGTGAGAGGCCGCTCTCGGCCTGGCCGACTTCCAATTCGAGGTCCGGCTTGTGCTTCTTGATCAGCGCGATCCCATAACGGATCGGGACGGCACGGTTGGCCGGGGAGTCGGTCAGCACCGCCTGATTGATCCCGATGACTTTACCATTCGAGCCGAAGACCGGCCCGCCCGAACCGCCTTCGCTCGTCTGGGCGTTGTGGAGGATATAACTCGCCGTCAGGTCGCCGATACTGCCCTGCGTCGTCAGCGGCCGGATCAGCGTCCGCCCGGCGAGCTCGTTGAGCAAGGTGCGTAATGAGGAGGTAGCCCGTCCACCCGCCGTCAGTCCCAGCCGTTCGCCGTCATCAGTCTTGGCGAGCAGCCCTTCGAGCCCTGCGGGGTAGCCGATCAAGACCACCGACTGTCCGCTCACCGCCCCCTCGCCCTTCTCGTCGAGCGGCAGCACCGGGAGCGCCACCTCGCCTTGCTCGAAGGCGCAGAGGGCGACGTCATTCTCCGTCGCGACCTCAAGCGTCCGGAGCGTGAACGGCTCCCGCACCTTCGGGAAGTAGGCATAGAGGTCCTTCAGCTTCGGCCGGAAGCCCTGCCCGCGAATCATCGTCGCCACCGGGTCCTCATACCACGGCTGGACTACATGGCGGTTAGTGAGCACCAGCCCTTGCGTCACCAGAAATCCGGTCCCGATAAACTCCACTTCATAGACCGGGCCGTTGCCGTCAATGCTGAGATTGCTCCCATTCGCGCTGATGGGGGCATTCACCTCACTCGGCTCTTTGTAATGCGCCTCCCGCCCTGAGCGCGGATCGACGTAGGAATAGCTCCCATAGATCAGGCAGACGCCCGCCCCGTACTTATCCACCACGCGCGCGGCGACGGAGATCGCGTTGCGCACGAACTGCGACTCCTCGCGGGCGCGGACCAGTTCCTCGCGCGTTTGCGCCAGGTCCTTCCGCACGTCGTTGACGCCCCGCTTCAGGTCCACGATCGAGTCGTGGTTGCGCCGGCTCTCCAGGAAGCTCAGGGTGTTGATGTAAACGATCATGCCGATGACGAAGACGATCACGCCCAGCGCCACGTAGAGCACCCGCCGCGGGATCTCGGCCACCAGCTCGCGCAGCAGTTGCTTGACGAAAACCAGGGCGACGTCGGTCCGCGGAGTCGCGAGGTGGTGCCCGTTCCCCTGCACTGCTACCGGCTCTGCCACCCGCGAGCGGCCGAGCACGGCCGTGCCGAGTTGCAGCGATTCGGCCAGCTCCATGGAGGGCGAAAGGAAGAAAAACCTCAGCCGGATGCCGGTCGAGCCGAAATAAAAGGTGTCTCCGTCGCGGATGGAATCGTTGAGGGCGACGGGCTCCCCGTCCCTTGTCAGGCGCGCCGCCTCCTCCATCGACGCGATGCGATAGCTCCCGCCGTCTGAGCGCAGGGTCAGCAGCGCCGCCGAGGGGGGCAAAGCCTGATCATCCTGACGAAAACTCAGGTCGCAGGTCGGGGCCGTCCCCACCGAGATGGTCTCCTGGTGAAAGACTCTGGTTTCAGGCTGCTCGACGCCAGCCAAGCGGATGACGATTCCGTCCATAGCTACCACAAGGGCCGCACAGGCCGCCTTCTCAATACTTACTCGCTCTCTTTTGGACACGGGATTGAAGTAGCTCTCAGTATAGCGCAAATCGCAGTGCGCGCTAAGTAGGTTTATTGAGAAAAGTGCGAGGTAAGGACGGAGAGAGAGAAAGGTGGTAGGTGAGATGAGTCATTCTTCACCCGCTTTCCCTTTCTACTCTTTGAAGCTGCCGCTCAGACTCTCAATCGCGGCCCCAGAGCATAGTAGTCTTGAATGCCGGCCATAAAATCACGCAGTAATTTATCGGCGGGAATGCCCTCCGGGGCCTCGACCTTAGCGATCGTGACCCCACCAGTCTCGGCATTCGGCCGCAGCTCGACGGCGCCGCGCGGCGTTTTAACTTCGACCAGGGTGTCGAAGCCGAGATGCGAAAAGACCATGTAGTAGCCATTGCCACCTAGTGTGAAGATCATCTCATCCCCGGCGAAGACCGGCGAGGTGTAGTGTTCTGCCCATAGTTTCAGGAAGAGGTCGAAGACCTGATTGAGCAGGTCCGCGTGATCGCCCTTAAACTCGGGCCTCTTGAGGTTGACGGCGGCGCGCGCCTGTACGGCCATAGGAATTTGTTCGCTCCTTGAAATAGGTGCAAAGAGCAAGGAGCAAAGTGCGAGGCGTTAGAGGCAGGTGTCACTTCCCTGGCACCTGGCACCTTGCGCTTTGCTCCTTGCACCTTGCTTCTTACAATGGTTGTCGCCCGGCGAAACCGCTCTCGACTTCGTGCCACCATTCGATGCGGTCCTCGCCCTTCTGCCAGCAAAGGAAGACGACCCGGCCATCGCGCAGGTGCGGGAAGTCGCAGAGGCCGCGGTCGAAGTCCTTGATCTCGACCCCCAGCCCGAGGATCTCTTGCACATCGGCCATGACGCGGTTGAGCGCCGCCGCATATTGCATGCCGACGGCCGAGCCGCCCCCTTCCGCGGCGTGCTCACCGGCGCGCTTGATCTCCGGCCCGAAACGGCGGAGCACTGTGCGCTCTTCGGCGATGCGGGCCAGCAGGACCTGCAACTCAGGCAGCACAGCATTGGCTTCTTCGACCGTGAAGAGTCTCATTGTCTAAATCAAACCACAGGACATTGGCACAAGCGCGGGGACAGTACGGGGAGCGTCAGCGACCTGACGCCTGCGGAGCGCGCCTCTCGCGAAGCCACCAGGTCGCTCACGCTCCCCGTACTGTCCCAAGGTTGCATGTTTCGATGTAGGTTCTACTTCGCCGGCGTTCGAGAGAGCCATTAGACCAAGAGCGGCGCCGAAAATCAATCCAGACGGCGCAGAGCGAAAAGCGCCGGGTGAGGAGGAAGAAAGACTCTTCACCCTTCACTCTTCACCACCCGATGCCCCTCACGACGGAGGCGGCGCGGGAGGTACTCTTCGCGGTAGTAGCGCTGAAAGGCATCGATTACGCCTCCGTCAAACTGGGTGTCGCGGCCGGCCTCGATCATCGCCATGACCTCATCGGCCGGCATCGCCCCGCGGTAATGGCGCTCGACCGTCAGGGCGTCAAAGAAGTCGGCGACGGCGATGATCCGCGCCGCGATCGGAATCTCATCACGGCTCAAGCCGCGGGGGTAGCCCTGGCCGTCGGGCCGCTCGTGGTGGCTGCTGGCGACAAAAGCGACGGCCGCGAGGTCTTCGCCGAAGTTGACCTTCGAAAGAATGTTGAGCGTGTAGAGCGGGTGCTGCTTGATCGTCTCGTACTCGTCGGGCGTCAACTGCGAAGGCTTGCAGAGCACTGCGTCGCGGATGCCGATCTTGCCGTAATCGTGCAGGAGGGCGGCGTAGTAAGTCAGCCGCTGCTCGCGCTCGGGCAGACTGAGATAGCGCGCAATCGCCGCGGCGTAGCCCGCCACGCGGGCCGAGTGCCCGGCGGTCATCTCGTCGCGCGCATCGATCGAGAGCGAGAGAGCGTGAATCAAGCTTTCGCACGTGCGCCGCTGTTCATCCACCAAGTGTAGGCTTTCGAGCGCCTGCCCTGCCTGGTGCCCGACGGCCGTGAGGAACTCTACCTCATCCTGGCTGAAGGCGCGCGCCCTGGCCGTGAGGTGGCAAATGCCCCACACCTGGCGCGCGGAGGAGACGGGCGCAGTCAGGAAGAACTCGCGGCGCTCGGCGTCGTAACCGGCAGCCACCGCGTTTTGCAAGAAGACGCGCCTGACCACCTCATCGTGTGGCTCGACCCGGCGTGCCTGGTCCAGACGTGTGCGGCTGCCGCTGAAGCGCAGCTCGTCACGCCCCCGGTCGTAGAGCATGAGGTCAACGCCCTCGACCGGAAGGAGCGCACTGAGCGCTTCGAGCAGCCGTTCGCTCACCTCCTCCCGGGTCTCGCACTCCAGCAGCTGACGACCGACCTCATTCAGCGCCTTCAAACTGACCGTTGAGGCCGCACTTTCAGCGCCCCCGTTCCCTGATTGAGACGCCTGAACCGTAAACCCGCCAGTCCGCACACGCGGGACGCGCCCGGCCTCGCGTTTACCCTCAGGGTCTGGGAAGAAGAAAGTCAGCGCCGCACCGCGTTCATCCGAACCCAGGCTGATCGTATCGCCATCGCTGAGCGACTTCTCCGAGATCCGCTCATGCCGGATGAAGCTCCCCCACCGCGAACGTTTGTCGACGTAGGTATAGCTGGACCCGTTGAAAACGACCTCCGCGTGATAGGGCGAGATCAGGTGATGGTCGATGGTGAGGTCGTTATCATGCGTCCGGCCGATGGTGAAGACCTCTTTGCTGAGGTTCACCAGGCGCCGACCGCCACGTTCGTCCGTGTAGTGGATGAGACCTAAACGGACTCGCATCATCCGGTCCGCGCGGCCACCGACAGTAGTCATCGTTATTTATTCTCAGTTAATCGTCTCTCAAACCGATGGGCGACAGTTTTAATCATTCCGGATAGTTAGTCAAGGGAGGCTGAGGCGCACTCGGTTTCTTACCGCCAAGGATAATTTGCTTGGCCGATCAGATATGATAAGTTCGGACTGGTAGAGGCAAACTCCGAGGGTGAAGACTGATGATCTCCAGCGCCGTCATCCATCTCTGTCAGAGCATCCGCCAGGCCGGCGGCCGCGCACTCCTGGTGGGGGGCTGGGTGCGCGACCAGGTGCGCGGGGTTGAAAACGTAGACTACGACCTCGAAGTTTACGGCCTTGAGCCCACCCGCCTGCGTGCGCTGCTCGACGCGCACGGCACGGTCAATGCGGTGGGCGAGGCATTCACGGTCTACAAGGTCAAGCTTCGGGCGACTGAAGATCTGCCCCCTGACAATCAATCATCAGCGACCACCAGCCTCGTGGTTGACGTCAGCCTCCCGCGGCGTGAATCGAAGATGGGCCGCGGGCATCGCGCTTTTGAAGTCACCGGCGACCCTTGGATGAGCATTGAAGAAGCGGCGCGGCGGCGTGACTTCACCATCAATGCCATCATGTACGACCCGCTCACGGACGAATATCTTGACCCGTACCGCGGGCGGGATGACATCCATCGCCGTGTGATCCGCGCGGTTGACCCGGAGACGTTCGTCGAAGACAGTCTGCGTGTGCTCCGCGCCATGCAGTTCGCCGCGCGCTTCGAGTACGAGATCGACCAAGCAACCGTTGAGTTGTGCCGCACAATCGACCTTTCGGACCTCCCGGCCGAGCGCGTCTGGGCTGAGGTCGAGAAGTGGCTCTTGCAATCCCGGCGGCCTTCCATCGGACTGTGGGCGGCGTGGGCGCTGGGGATTACCGAGAAGCTATGGCCTGAAATTCATGCGCTGATCGATTGCCCGCAAGAAAAAGCCTGGCATCCCGAGGGGCATGTGTTTATCCATTCGGGCCTGGTCATCGACGAAGCGCGCAAGCTGATTGACGACTTGCCCTACGCAAAGCGAGTGACGGTTATGCTGGCCGCGCTCTGCCACGACTTCGGCAAGCCGCCGACCACAAAATTCGAGGAAGGGCGCATCCGCTCACGCGGCCACGAGGAGGCCGGCATCGCGCCGACTGAAGCCTTCCTTGACCGGCTCAACGTGCACACGCTCGCCGGCTACGACGTGCGTCGGCAGGTGATCGCGCTGGTCGCCTACCACCTCACGCCCGCGCACTACTACAAGGCGCAGGCGAAGGGCGAGACGATCTCAGACGGAGCGTTCCGGCGACTCGCCCAGCGCGTCGAGCCTGAACTGCTCTACCGCATCGCGCGAGCCGATTGCCTGGGGCGGGCTGGGGACTTCTGGCCGGATGCTGAAGAGTGGTTCATCGCCCGGGTGCGCGCCCTCGCCGTCGAGGAACGGCCGCCCGAGCCGCTCCTCAAAGGGCGCCACGTGCTGGCGCTGGGCCTCTCGCCCGGCCCACGCGTCGGCCAGATCATACGCGCCGTTTACGAATTGCAACTCGACGGCAAAGTAGTCACGCTTGACGACGCCGTCGCCGCCGCACGCAGGATCATAGAAAGCAACGATGAAGGCTGAGCTGCGCGCTTCGATCTGATCTCGATCCTTCACCTTCCTCCCGATAAGCTGATGAATGCTGGACGAACAAGTGAGGCGCTCGAACTGGCCCTGCCCGATGGCGAGACGATCCGCGGCGTCTTGAGCTTCGCCGAGGCGGGTGGGATTCAACCCACAGTCATTTTTGCGCATGGTTTCGGTTCGACGCGTGGCGGAGAGAAGGCAACGGCGCTCGAAGCCGAGTGCGGGCGCCGCGGCTGGGCCTTCGCTTCATGCGACTTTCGCGGACACGGCGAGTCAGGGGGAACGATGCTGGAGTTGCGCGGCTCGCGCTTGCTCGAAGACCTCGACGCCATCACCCGCGCAGTCGCCGAGCGCGCGGGCGGCCCGCTCTGCCTCTTCGGCTCGAGTATGGGCGGCTGGGCCGCGGCGTGGTTTGCGGCGCGTAATCCGGACCGCATCGCAGCTTGCGCCTTCGTGGCCCCGGCCTTTAGTTTCCTGGAGTGGAACGGACTCAGCCAGGCAGAGCGCGACGAATGGCGGCGGACGGGACGATACCGTGTTCGCAATGAGTTCGTGGATCTCGCAATCGGTTACGGACTGGCCGCCGAGGCGGCGGACTTCAAAATCGAAGCGCTGGCCACGCAGTTTCGGACCCCGCTCATCATCTTCCACGGCATGGCCGATAACCTTGTGCCTTACACTCAAAGCCTCGAGTTTGCCGCCCGCTGTGCCGCCACAGACGTCGAACTCATCATCGCTAAAAGCGGTGACCACCGGATGAATTTGGAAAAGGAGAAGATCGCGCGAGCCGCCTGCGACTTCTTCGCGACGAGAATAATCCGCCATCAGCCGCCGCCGGCGACTGACAACTGACCACGGACCACTGACGACTATTTCATCTTGAGCGCGATGAGGGTGATGTCATCGCCCTGGGGCAAGCCGCGGGTGAAAGCGAGCACTTCTTCGAGCACGCGGTCCTTGATCTGTTCGGCGCTCAAGTCCGCGCTCGCCTTGACGAGTTGCTCCAGGCGCTCATCGCTGAACATCTCATTCGAGGTATTAACCGCCTCCGTCACCCCGTCGGTGAAGATCACCACGACGTCACCGGGCGCGAGTTTCGTCTGGTTCGCCCGGTATTCGGCGAAATCGAAGGCGCCGAGCACCAATGACTTCGTCGAGAGCAACTCGATCTGCCCGTCGGTCCGCACCAGAATCGGCGGGTTGTGGCCGGCATTGACGAAGCTGAAGTTCCCCGCGCGGTCGAGCGCGGCACAGAAGAGGGTGATGAAGCGGTTGGAGGCTGAATTCTGCACGACCACGCGATTCAGGCTGGCCACTACCTTCGCCAGCGAGAAGCCGCTGCTGAGCTGCGCCTGCATCACGCCCTGGGCCATCGAGGCGAGCAGCGCCGCCGCGATCCCTTTCCCCGAAACGTCGCCCAGGGTGAAGACCGCGGTCCCGTCTTTGAGCGTCAGCAGGTCGTAGAAATCGCCGCCGACGTAGCGGCACGGAATGCTCTGCCCGGCGACCTCGAAGTGCGCCTGCTGGACGAAGGTGGTCGGCAGGAGCGCGACCTGGACCTCGCGCGCCATGTCGAACTCGCGTTCGAGCCGCTGCTTCTCCCGCTCCTCATGCATGAGCCGCACACTCTCGAGCGACTTGGTGGCCTCGAACGCGAGCGACTCCAGCAACGTGATCGAGGTCTGCGAGAGTTGGCCGCCGATCAGGTGGCTGTCGACATACAGCACCCCGATCACGTCGCGCTTGAGCACCGAAGTGGCGTCCATGCGCTCGCTCATTTGAAAACGGCGCAGCGGGATGCAGACGATCGTCCGCAGGTCGAGATCGCGCACGCTCTGGCGCAAGGCCAAGGCGCCGTGCTCGAGGCTGTCGTTGATGATTACGCTGCGGTTGTTCTTGAACGCCTCCTCGACGACCGTGTGGCTCATGGCGAATTCCTGGCCGACGAGCCAGTTCCGGTCGCGGTCGCGCGCGACTTTGAACTCCAGGTTGCCGGCCTCATTCTTGAGCATGAGGAAGCCGCGCTCCGCGTTGGTGATCTCGATGGCGGCATCGACGATCAGGCAAAGCACGTCGTCGGGGGTGAGCGAGAATTTGAAGGCCTGGTTGACCTCGACGAAGCGCGCAAGCTTTTGCAGCTCCTCATTGGCGGAGGCGCGCAGGCGGCCCGCCTGTGTCAGATTCAGGCCGGAGTTGCTGTCGAAGATCGCCGAGGCCGTCGCAACCGTCTCGTCGATGAATTGAAGCTGGCAATCGTCCTCGCCGCCGATCCCGAGGCGGTCGAGATGCTGGAGCGCACAACGCTCCACCCGCTGGTCATTGATGAAGCTCCCGCGCTTACTCCCCTTGTCAACCAGGTAGTAGGTCTCGTCCTCATAAACGATCTCGGCGTGGTAGCGCGAGACGCTGTCAGAGAGCAGTTGCAGGTCGTTGTCGGCCTTGCGCCCGATCAGGAAGACGGGCTTCGCGAGCGGCAGTTTCTTCTCCACGCCAAAGTGGTCGGTGATTTTTAGGTGCGCAGGTTTTTGCATGGTAATGACGACGCGATTAGGAGCACCGTGAAAGCGCGCAGATGCGGAGCGCAGCCCTAATTCTCAATCAAGCCTATGAGGCGGCCGTGATTATACCCAATCTGATAGGGGGTTGTCTAAGCCGTCCGGCGCGGAAAGTGATGAGGGCGCCAGCGGCGGCCGAATCACAACTTGTCGCCCCCGGATATTTGGGCTACAATGCGCCCTGCTGTCATCAGCTGACTCGCCCCGACCTGTAAGCTCTCTTCTCTGCGGTAGCCCCTGCGATCTTAATGACGCTCAAAATCCTAATCATCGATGATGAAGAATTGATCCGTAAACTGCTGGTCGAGGCGCTCAATGACCGCCATGAAGTTTACGCGGCGAGCAACGGGCAAGAAGCTTTGCACCTGGCCCGCGCGGTCCCATTCGACCTCATCCTCTGCGACATCAACCTGGGGGGGAGCAGTGGCTTTGACGTCTTGAGCGCGCTCAAGGGCGAGCAGCAGAGCCGGGCCGAGGTCATTATGATGACCGGCTTCAGCAACCTTGATTCCGTCATGCGGGCGGCGCGCGGCGGGGCGGTCGACTATATTACTAAACCCTTCACGCTTGACCGCATCAACCAACTGATCGACGCGATCGAGGCGCGGCGCGCCCTCAGGCAGGCGCCGGTAGCGGAGTTGGCCGCCGACGCGGGCGGCGAGATGGTCGGCAACAGCCCCGCGATGATCGAGCTCTTCAAGCAGATGGCGCGCATCGCGGCGACGGACCTGCCAGTCACCATTTATGGCGAGTCGGGGACGGGCAAAGAATTATTGGTCCGCACCATTCACCGCCACAGCGCGCGCGCCTCTCACCCCTTCATTGCCGTCAACTGCGGAGCGCTGACCGAGACGCTGCTGGAGTCGGAACTCTTCGGCCATCTGCGCGGCTCTTTCACCGGCGCCACGGCCAGACACCGCGGGCTGTTCGAGGAGGCCCACGGCGGGACGATCTTCCTCGACGAGATCGGCGAGACGAGCTTGGGCTTTCAGGTGAAGCTGCTCCGCGCCCTGCAGGAGGGCGAGATCAAGCCGGTCGGGTCGAACCGAGACGTGCGGGTCAACGTGCGAGTCCTCACGGCCTCAAACCGCGACCTGGAACAAGCCGTCAAAGAGAATCGCTTCCGCCAGGACCTGCTTTACCGGATCAACGCCGTGACGCTCACGGTCCCGCCACTGCGCGAGCGCCGCGAGGACATCCCGCAACTGATCCGCCGCTTTCTCAAGCCGTCGGCCGCGGGCACACATCGCCAGGTGGAGTTTACCCCCGAAGCCATGGCGCGGCTCACCCACTACGACTGGCCGGGCAACGTGCGCCAGTTGCAAAACATCGTCCAGCGCCTGGCCGCGCTCTGCGTGAGCGGCGTCGTGGGTGAAAGCGACCTCCCACCGGAGGTCCGCGGGCAGGACCTGTCGGCGGGGGCCGCGGAAATAGCCCCTGACGGGCTCGTCACGCTGGAGGAGATGGAGCGCCGCTACTTACTCCAGGTGCTCGCCGCCACGCGCGGCAACAAGCTCCAGGCGGCCCGCATCCTCAACGTCGACCGCAAAACTATTGACCGCATGGTGCGTGCCCATCACATCGAAGTGGAGACTTTCAAGCGCACCAAGTCACTGACCAGTGCCCGGTGAGCGGAAGAGTATAGATCGCTACTTACCACTCGCTGAGAATTGATGATGGAACTGAAAGCCAAAACGCGCGCGCATAAAATTCTCATCGTCGAAGATATCGATGACATCCTCGAAGTCGTGGCCGAAATGGTGGACTGGCTCGGCTACCGGCGAGTCACTGCCCGCGACGGCGTTGAGGCGGTGGCGACCGCCCGGCGAGAACTCCCCGACTTGGTGTTGATGGACGTCTGGCTGCCGAAGCAGAACGGCGCGGCGGCGGCGCGCGAGATTCGCGCCCTGCCCGCCTGTGCGCAGACCCCGATCATCCGCTTCTCAGCCTTCGACGAGCCGACCGACGAAGACGGGCAGCGCGAACATTTTGACTGGGACGCTTACCTTCCCAAACCGGTCCAGCTCGAGCTGCTCGAAGAGACGCTGCGCAAGCTGCTGGAAAAGGCCGAGGCGGGCTAAATGGGCTCGGCGCTTCGAGCTCTGAGAAGGTTCACGTCGCGAACGTGGCAAGGAGCTAGCAACGACCTCCATGCTCGCGCTGATAAAAAGGGGGGAGTGGGTGGCAGGCCGCAGCGGTTGAGTGTTTTATGGGGGATTAAGCTGATGGCGTGTGTCAAGCGCTGGCCATCGGGCCTTGCCAAAAAATCTTCAGATGACAGCGCGACTTCAGAAAGGTGAGATCAACGGAACAGGGCACCCGGTGGCCCCGAAACCGCTACCGCCGAACAACCCAAACTAACTGCTACGGCAGCGATCAACCGTGTGCCCTTGTTCCGCTCTCACCTATTGCGAGAGGCGTGCCGCAACGCCGAGCCCTCGCCAGTGTTGACGAGAGGCAGCGGCGGTAAGGGTTTACGATCATCGGTGGGACCGCGCCCCAGTCAAAAGGAATGAAAGCTGCCACGCCCTGTCACTTTGACGTGACGCAGCATGAAAGTTTCGAGTTGCAGGTCCCGCGTGGCGTCGCCCTTCAGCTCGAAACCTCGAACCCCAGGTCCGGTCAGGAGAGCTTTTATGGATAGACCGCTGCGCGTCTTGATCGTCGCGGATTCAGTCGATGATACAGAATTGCTGCTGCGTCAACTGCGGGGCGGTGGCTACCAGCCGGTTTTTGCCAGAGTGGATAACCCGGCGGCCCTGCGGGCGGCGCTCGACGAGCCGGGGTGGGAGGTCGTCATTGCCGATGATCTTTTGCCGGATGTCAGCGCGCCGGCCGCGCTCGCGCTGCTCAAAGACCGCGAGCTCGACTTGCCCTTGATCATTGTGACCGACCGGGTCGGCGAGGACGCGGCGGTGGCGGCGATGAAAGAAGGGGCGGCCGATTACCTGCTCAAAGATCGGCTGGCGCGCCTGGGGCCGGCTGTGGCGCAGGCGTTAGAACAGAAGCGACTCCGTGACGAAAAGCGGCAGGACGAGCTAGCCTTGCGCGAGTCGGAACGCAAGTTGAGGCTGATCGCCGAGAACACGACGGACGTCGTCCTGGCCTATGACATGAACCGCCGCTTGATCTACGTCAACCCGGCGGTCGAGCGCCAGACCGGCTACGGTGTGGAGGAACTGCACGAGCGTGATTTCATCAACTGGCTGCATCCGGAAGACGAGGCGAAAATGGCGCGGCGGCGGGAGCAGATCTACCAGGGCATAGGATTTTCCAACGAGGAGTTCCGCATCGTGACCAAGCAAGGCGAGGTCAAGTGGGTCTTGGCCTCCTGGGGACCGCTCTCTGATGAGAGCGGACGGCAGATCGGCGTGCAGGGCCGCGAGCAAGACATCACCGAGCGCAAACTGATGGAAGAGGCCTTGCGCCAAAGCGAGGCCAGTTTAGGCCGGGCGCAGGAGATCGCTCACCTGGGCAATTGGGACCAGAATTTAGTGACCGGCGAGTTGTCTTGGTCCGATGAGATCTATCGCATCTTCGGTTTCGCCCCCCAGGAGTTGGCCCCCACCGCAGACTTCTTCTTCCGGTGTGTTCACCCGGATGACGTGGAGTTGGTCCGGCAGGCAGTTGAAGCTGCCTGGCGCCAGAGAAGGCCCTACCACATCGACCACCGCATCGTGCGGCCAGACGGCTCGGAGCGCATCGTCCACGAACAGGCTGAAATCTCTTTCGATGAGCTGGGCAACCCGGTCCGCATGATCGGGACGGTACAAGACATCACCGAGCGCAAGCGGGCCGAAGAGGCGCTGCATGAGAGCGAAGAGCGCTTCCGGACGACGTTTACTTACGCGGTGACCGGGATGGCTCAGGCAGGACTGGGAGGCCGTTTCCTGCAAGTCAACCCCTCCCTCTGCGAGATGCTCGGCTACTCGGAGCAAGAATTGCTCTCCCTCCATTTCCAGGACATCACCCACCCGGACGATTTAGCCTCGAGCCTCGAACTGGTGCGCCAACTGCTGGCGGGTCAGACCGACTCCTTCCAGATGGAGAAGCGCTATCTGCACAAGGACGGTCATGTGGTCTGGGGGCAGTTGAGCGTCTCCCTCGTGCGCGACGCCCGTGGCCGGCCGTTGCAGTCGGTCGTTGAGATTCAAGACATCACCGAGCGCAAACGCGTCGAAGAAGAGCTGCGCAAGAGCGAGGAGCGCTACCGCGATCTGTTCGAGAACGCCAACGACATCCTCTACACCCACGACCTGCGGGGCAATTTCACCTCGATCAACAAGGCTGGGGAGCGGCTCTGCGGCTACCCGCGTGACGAGACGCTGAAGCTGAATATCGCGCAGATCGTCGCGCCGGAGTGCCTGTCGCAGGTGCGTGAAAATCTCGCCGACAAACTCTCCAGCGGGTTGGAGGCGACCACCTACGAACTGGAAGTCATCTGCAAGGACGGCTCGCGGCTGCCGGTGGAAGTGCACACGCGCCTGATCTACGAGGCCGGCCGGCCGGTGGGGGTGCAAGGGATCGCCCGCGACATCAGCGAGCGCAAGCAGGCCGAAGCAGAACATCATCGCTTAGAGGAGCAGCTCTTCCAGGCGCAGAAGATGGAATCCATCGGCACGCTCGCGGGCGGCGTCGCCCACGACTTCAATAACCTCTTGACTGCCATCCTCGGCAACACTCAACTGGCGCTCGCACGGCTCAAGCCCGAGGACCTGCTCCACCGCCGCCTGCTGGAGATCGCCAAGGCCGCCAACCGGGCCTCCTCCCTGACCAGCCAACTGCTCGCCTTCAGCCGCCGCCAGCGGTTGGAGCGGAAACACATCGACCTCAACGACACGCTCGGTGACTTCATGAAAATGCTGCGGCGCATCATCGGGGCGGACGTCGAATTATCGCTTCAAGTGGCGCCCAATCTGTCCTCGGTCTTTGCCGACCCGACGCAGATCGAACAGGTGGTGATGAACCTCGCCGTCAACGCCCGGGACGCGATGCCCGGCGGCGGGCGGATCTCAATTGAGACGCACAGCGTGCGCCTCGACGAAGCCTTCTGTCACGAGCATCCGTGGGCCAAGCCCGGAAGTTACGTCCAGCTTGCGGTGAGCGACACCGGCTGCGGGATGGACGCCGAGACGCGGCAGCGCATCTTCGAGCCCTTCTTCACGACCAAAGAAGTGGGCAAGGGCACCGGGCTGGGGCTGGCCGTCGTCTACGGCATCATCCAACAGCACGACGGCTTGATCCACGTCCAGAGCGCAGAGGGGCGCGGCACCACTTTCAAGATCTATCTGCCGGCGACGAAGCAGGCGGCGACGGCAGAGCCCCTGGAGGCGCAGCCGGCGTTGCGCGGCGGCCGGGAGACCATCCTGGTGGTCGAAGACGAAGAGAGCCTGCGTGAGCTGATCCAAGAGGTCTTAGGCGGGCTGGGCTACAACGTCTTGCTGGCGCGGGACGGCAAGGAGGCGGTCGAGCTGTATGCGGCCCACCACGAGCAGGTGGCGCTGGCCGTGCTGGACTTGGTCATGCCGCGGATGGGGGGGCAGGAGGCTTACGAGCGGATGCGCGAGAGGGGCGGCAAGCTGCCAGTCATCTTTATGACGGGCTACAGCGTCGAGGTGGCGCGAAGCCAGTTCCTGACCGAGGCGGGCGCCACGCTGATGCAGAAGCCTTACAGCATGAACGAACTCGGGCGCAAGGTGCGTGAGGCATTGGACCAGTCGACAGAGCCAGTCGCGGCGAGCCCGGAGTTGAGAGTCGCCCGCTAGCTTTGAGGTTCCGGACTCCGGGCTCCGAATTCACCACTCCGGACTTCGGGCTCCGGGCTTTTCCCCTGGCCGCGCTGGCGGGCGGCGAGCCACTGCTCATAGCATTCGGGGCAGATGCCGTGGCTGAAGTCGGTGCCGGTGTGCTTGTGGATGTAGGACTCGATCCGGTGCCAGTAATCCTGATCGTCGCGAATCTTCTTGCAGTACATGCAGATCGGCAGCAGGCCTTTGAGTTGCTTCACCTGGGCGAGGGCGGTTTCGAGCTCGCTCACCTTCTTCGCCAATGCCTGCTCGAGCGCAATCGTCCGCTCCCCCACCCGGATCCTGGCCCGTAGTTCTTTGTGGTCGAAAGGCTTGTTCACGTAATCGTCGGCCCCCGCCTCCAGGCCGAGGGCGAGGTCATCCTTGCTGCCTTTGGCCGTTAAGAGGATGAGATAGGTGTAAGGGCGATCGGTTTGCTGCCGCACCCGCCGGCAAACTTCCACCCCGTCAAGCCGCGGCATCATCCAGTCCAGGATGGCCAGCGGCGGCGGGGTCTCTGCTTGTAGCACCTGCCAAGCGGCCTCACCGTCTCCGGTGCTGACCACTTCATACCCCCACTTGGTCAAGGTCACCTCGAGCAGGCGGCGAGAGATATTATCATCCTCAGCGATCACGATCTTCACAATTGATACTCCTTATCACCATGGCGCATGACCTGGGAGCGCACGCTTGGGAGCGTGCGGCTTTCGCGGGCGGCCCGGTGACATTCAACTGCCCCCTCATCCGCCAACCCGGCAGGCAAGGATGCCTGCGCTCCCAGGTCGCAGCCATCAGCCATCCGCTCTAAGCTTACCGCTGTAACTCAGTCGGCAGTTCGAGTCGTCCGGTTTTATGCGAAAGGATGAGGGAGCGGACTCCGCGGCGCTGGACCTCGCCCAAGCCGCCCTGATCCGTGAGCACGGACTCGCGCAGTTGCCGCCATTCATCGAGCGGCACCGAGAGGAACGCGGCGACCACTTGAGGGTCGAAGTGCGTGCCCGCGCAATTTTCAAGCTCCGCCGCCGCCACCTCAAACGACCTCGCCGCGCGGTAGGGGCGGTCAGAGGTGATCGCATCGAGGGCGTCGGCGACGGCAAAAATGCGCGCATTGAGCGCGATCTCTTCGCCCTTCAGCCCCCACGGGTAGCCGGAGCCGTCCCACTTCTCGTGGTGCTGGGTGACGACCGGCGTCGCGTCCTTTAAAAACTCGATCCCGCGCAAGATCTCCGCCCCTTGCGGGATGTGACGGCGCATGACTTGCCATTCTTCGGGCGAGAGCGCCCCGGCCTTGAGCAGGATCGCGTCGGGAGTGCCGATCTTGCCGATGTCGTGGAGCAGGGCCCCGTGCTCCAGCGCCACCATCTCGCGGTCGCTCAGGGCCATGTGTTGGCCGAGCTTGAGGCAATAAGCCACGACCCGCTTGGAATGCCCTTCGGTCTCGGCGTCGCGCGCCTCGAGCGCCGAGGCCAGGGCGCGCAGCGTCGCCCGGTAGTTCAGATAGAGGTCCTCGAACATCGCATTGACCGTGGCGTTCATCTGCCTGAACTGGCTGGCCCGGGTCTCGACGAGTTCTTCCAGGTGCTGTTCATAGCGCCGGTTGGCTTCGAGCAGGGCCTGATGCTTGAGCGCCCGCTCGACCGCCATCTCGACCTCCTCGAGCGCAAACGGCTTGGTGACATAGTCGAAGGCGCCGCGCCGGAGGGCCTCGATGGCGTGCTCGATGTTCTGCGACCCGGAGATGACGATGACCACCGCCATCGGCTTGGTCGCAATGATCTCTGAAAGCAATTCCAGGCCATTGCGGCCCGGCATCGCAATGTCGGTGAGCACGAGCTGGTAATCACACTGGTCGAGGAACCTGAGCGCCTCCTCCGCGCCGGGTGCCGTGTCACATCGATGACGCCCATCCAGGAGCGTCGAGAGCATCCCACGGACGTACGGCTCGTCATCCACAATCAGGACCTGCTGACAGTCTGCTTTAGCGAAAGCTTGCTGCATAAAATCTCCCTTTCAGCCGAGATCGAGCCTCAAGGCCGCACGCCCGACACTCCGGCCCAAAACCTGGGGCACAACTTCAACCTTGAAACTTGAGGCTCAGCGCCTTGTCCCGCTGCACATCGGCAGGGGCATCTAAAATCTCACGGACCACCCGCACCAAGTCCTCGACCTGATACGGCTTCTGAATGAAGGGCACTCCCTGGGCGATGTAGGCCTTCAGGTCGGCACTCATGCTGTAGCCGCTGGAGAGCAGGACGCGCGCCCGGGGGTCGATCCGCTTGAGCTCGCGGTGGAGTTCGGTCCCGCCGACCTCCGGCATGACGACGTCGGCGATCACCAGGTCGATGCCCCCGGAACGCTCTCGATAAGTAGCGATGGCGTCGCGGCCGTTGGCCGCCGTCAACACCGTGTAGCCGTAACCGGCCAGCACTTCTTGAATGAGGCTGGAGACGAGCGGCTCGTCCTCGACGATCAAGATCGTCTCGTTCCCGCCCCTGGCGGTCACAGGCCTGGCCCTCATCCGCTTGATGGCCTGGCCGCAAACGGGCAGATAGACCCGGAAGGTCGCGCCTTGCCCAGGCTTACTTTCGGCCGCCACGTAACCGTCATGACTTTTGACGATGCCGTAGACCATCGACAGGCCCAGCCCCGTCCCCTTGCCCACCTCTTTGGTCGTGAAGAAGGGCTCGAAGATGCGTTGCAGTGTCTCGGCATCCATCCCGCAGCCGGTGTCTGTGACTTCGACATAAACGTAGGCTCCGGGTTTGGAGCCGAGGTGGGCTTGAGTGAAGTCCTCGTCGAGTCTGGTGTCCCCGGTGGCAATCGTGAGTTCGCCGCGGTCACCCATCGCGTCGCGCGCGTTGACGCAGAGGTTGAGGATGACTTGTTGGATTTGGGCCTGGTCGGCTTTGACGACATTCACGCTCTCGCTCAGGCGCAAGTTGATTCTGATCGTCTCAGGGAGCGTGCGGGCAAGGAAGCCGGCCGTCTCTCGCACCAGTTGGTTGAGGTCGAGCGGTTCGAGCTTGGCGAGTTGGCGGCGACTGTAGGCCAGCAGTTGCGAGACGAGGGTCGCCGCGCGCTTGGCAGCGCGTTCGACTTCGGCCAGGCTGGAGTAAGTCGCGTGCCCCTGCCCGAGCTGGCGCATGGCGAGGGAAGTGAAGCCGAGGATGCCGGTGAGCAGGTTATTGAAGTCGTGGGCAATCCCACCTGCCAGGCGGCCGACGCTATCGATCTTCTGCGCTTGAATGAGCTGGGCCAGGAGCTGCTTCTCGGCACTGATGTCGCGCGCCGTCGCATGGCAGATCAAGACCTCTCCGGCCGCGCCGCAGACCGCCCTGGTATTGACCCGGACCGGCACCGTCGTCCCGTCGCGCCGGACTTGTTCGGCCTCCGCGCAGACCTCGCCCTTCTCGGCCAATTCGGCCATGAAATCCGGCCAAGTCAAGGCCTCGCTCGCCGCCAGCAAATCGCCCAGGCATAACTTGCCGATCACCTCTTCGCGCGAATAGCCGGCCTTCCTGAGCCCTGCCTCATTCATCTCGGTAATCACCCCGTCCGGCGTGAAGGAGAAGTAAGCATCCGGGGCGTTGTGGTAAAAATCGAGGAGCTGGTCGCGCGCCGCCGCCTCCCGATAAAGCGCGGCTTGCGTCAGGGCGAGCGAAGCTTGGATGGCAAATGAGTCGATGGCCGCCAGCTCACGCTCGTCGAATCCACCTTCCCGGCCGCCCCTCACGGCGAGCACGCCGATGACCTCATCGCCGCGCCTGAGCGGTGTCGCACACTCCGCACCAACCCACCCCTCGCTCCCCGGCGGGCGCGAAGCAAGTGCCGCATCACGAGCGTAAACTCTCGCCCCGGTGACCGCGCACTGCGAGATCGGCCCACCATCAGTCAGCCTGACCACCGCGCCCGTGTCCGTCAGATGACCGCCACTCACGGCCACGGGCGCGAGCGCTTGCTGATCCCGGTCAAGCCGATAGACCGCGCAAGTAAAATAATCGAAGCCCTGCTGAAAGATGGCGACGGCCTCGCGGAGCGCAGATTCAAGATCAAGCGGCGAAACCAGCAGGCGGTTGACACGGTCAAGCATGTGGAGTTCCAAGTTGCCTGCGACCAGCTCCGACTCCGTCTGCTTCTTCATCTTGTGGCTCCGCCATTCCCAACCACTGGGAGATTTCTAAGTTGAGCGATGTCTGCTTTCATGGCTTTTGCGAGGGGCAGGTGAACTGGGACATAGCCGCAATCAATAGCCGCAATCAAAATGCCAAAGACCTGGCCAGGCAACTATGCATGATCATTGAAACCGGGTGCAGAGAAGGCCGATTTTTGTCACCCTCGGTGCGGAGAAAGACCGCACTCCCTTGGAAACTCAGTGGGGCATTTGGCAGCATCGATCCCTGTCGAAAGCGCCTCTCTCGTGGTCACGAATGGATCCGTTTGTTGTGGCAATCAGATCTTCTCGAAGTAAACGAATTAATTCGTGACTCCGAGAGGGCGACCAATAAATTTGTATTGAATAGGCCGCCAAGAGACGGCATGATAGCCACGGCCGCAGCCACCTGAGTGCGGCCTACTCGCTGAGAGAGCCCCTCAATTTCTGATCACATCTTTTCCTGGCCTCGTGTGAATAGGTAATTGAATCACTGTCGGATCAATCTTCATCACCGGAGGAGCTGTTATGAGTGACAACGCGGCGCCATCAGCTGGCGAGCAGACCCATGTTTCGACAGAGAGCATCGGGACTCTCAAGCCCGCGCCATCTACGGCGGCCGGGCCGATGGCCGGAGCGATCGAAAGCTTCAACCGCATCCTGGTCGCCATGATCGCCTTCTCGGATAAAGTCAGCGACCTCATCTTCTCGCCGGGCAAGCCGCCGCAGGTAGAACTCAACAGTAAACTCACGCCGGTGCCCATCCCTGGCCTCGAAGTCCTGCAAGCGGAGCACACGGCTACCATTGCCAAAGTGCTGACTAACAGCAACCGCGCCGCCGCCGAGGCGCTCAACGAGAAAGGCTCGGCCGACCTCTCCTATAGCGTGCCGGGGCAGGGCCGTTTCCGCGTCAACGTCTTCCGCCAGCGCGGCAGCTACGCCGTCGTCATGCGCGTGATCCCGATGAATATTCCGGGCTTCGAGCAATTGCGCTTGCCCTCGCAGCTCCGGCAGATCGCCGAACTCAAGAACGGAATCGTCCTGGTGACCGGGCCGACGGGCTCCGGCAAGAGTTCGACGCTCGCCGCGGTCATTGACCATATTAACGAGACGCGCTCCGACCACATCCTGACCATCGAGGACCCGATCGAATTCATCCACCGCCACAAAAACTGCACGATCCACCAGCGTGAGTTGCACAGCGACACTCCGACCTTCTCGCTCGCCCTGCGCGCCGCCCTGCGCCAGGCGCCGAAGGTGATCCTCGTCGGCGAGATGCGTGACGTGGAGACTATCGAGATCGCGCTCGAAGCCGCCGAGACCGGCCACCTCGTGCTCTCGACGCTGCACACGATCGACGCCGCCAAGACCGTGGACCGCATCATCGGCGTCTTCCCCAAGAACGAAGAGCAGATCATCCGCACGCGCCTCGCCCAGACCTTCCGCTTCATCGTCTCGCAACGCCTCCTCCCGCGCGCCGACGGCAAGGGCCGCGTCGCGGCGATTGAAATCCTGAAATCGACCGGGCGCACGAAGGACTACATCGAGAAAGGCGAGCGCGAGGGCAAATCGCTGGTCGATGCCATGATGGACGGCGAGCTGGAGGGGATGCAAACGTTCGATCAGGTGCTGGAGCGCCTCGTCCGCGACGGCACCATCACGCTCGGCAATGCGTTGGCGTATGCGACCAACCGCAACAACCTGATGCTCAGCTTGCAAGACTTTGCCGAGGCCCAGTCCCAAGGCGAAAGCGCCCCCCCATCGCCGCCAAAGCCTGAGACGCGCGGGCTCGCGGCCCAGGCGTCGGCGCCGCCGAAGTCTGGCGATCAGTCAATGCTGGAGATGATCGATAAGTACTGAAGTCGGCAGGGAACTCAGATAGCGCAGTACCGGGAGCGTGAGCGACCGGGTGGCCTCGTCAGGCGCCCGCTCCGTGAGGATCCGGTCGCTCACGCTCCCGGTACTGCGCCGCTGCCGCCGTGCCCGTTGCGTTGCGCAATCTGGTGGATGCGCGCCCGCTGCTCGTAGGTGATCGCGAGCCGGTCGAGCAGGGCGCTGAGATGGCGCAACCGGTCGGCAGTCACGGTCATTTCGAGGAACAGTTGCTTCTCCTCGGGCTTGAGGTCGAGGCTGGCTGCGATAATGAAGGAAAGCGCCTGGGCGTCATCCGGCAGTTCGGGTGTATCCATCTCTTCAATGGCGCTCGCCCCTTTGAGCTTCTTGTTGGCCACAATCACCCGCTTGAAGAGGTCGGCCGTGCGGGCCGTCTCCAGAGTTAAATCCTCGCCCGTCGGCTCATCGTCGAAAAACTCGACCTCGGCCTGCAAGTACGGCTCGCCCTCGACGTAATCAAGCGTCCGGTAGCGTGCCTCCCCGGCGCATAAAATATTGGCCCGCCCGTCGGGCATCGCCTGCAGCGTGATGACCTCAACCGAACAGCCCACGCTGCCGACGGGCGGCGCCCCGGCGCCGGTCTCGGGCTCATCACCGCGGTAGGTGATCCCGAAGGTCTTGTCCGCGAGCATGATGTCGCGCACCATTTTCCGGTAACGCTCCTCGAAGATGTGCAGCGGCGTGACCGCCCCCGGGAACTGCACCAGGGGCAGTGGGAAGATGGGCAGGAGGCGTTGATTGGAATTACGATCTTCGACCATGAGCTAGAGTCTGGAGTCTGGAGTCTGGAGTCGAGGTTCGGTTGGACTCCGGACTCCAGACTCCAGACTCCAGACTGCTTTAATCATTCACCTTGAGCACGGCCAGGAAAGCTTCCTGAGGGATCTCGACCTTGCCGACACGCTTCATCCGCTTCTTGCCTTCCTTCTGCTTTTCGAGCAGCTTGCGTTTGCGCGTGATGTCGCCGCCGTAGCATTTGGCCAGGACGTTCTTGCCGAGCGGTTTGATCGTCTCGCGCGCGATGACGCGGGAGCCGATGGCCGCTTGAATCGGGACCTCGAAGAGCTGGCGCGGGATTAGCTTGCGCATCTTCTCGACCAACGCCCGCCCACGCGTGTAAGCGAATTCCCTGTGGGCGACGAGCGAGAGCGCATCCACCGGCTCGCCCGCCACCAAGACATCGAGCTTGACCAAATCTGCTTCACGGTAGCCGGCCAGGTGATAGTCGAGTGAAGCGTAGCCGCGCGAGATCGATTTCAAGCGGTCGTAGAAATCAAGGACGATTTCATTGAGCGGCAACTCATAAGTCAGCAGCACGCGCGTCTGAGTGATGTAGTCAAAACCCTTCTGCACGCCGCGTTTTTCTTCGAGCAAAGCGAGGATGTTACCGATGAACTCCTCGTTGGTCATGATCATCGCCTGGATGATCGGCTCCTCGATCAGGGCGATCTCGCCTTGCTCAGGCATCTTCGATGGATTATCGATCTCGTGCACCTCGCCGCGCACGTCGGTGACGCGGTAACGCACGCCCGGCGCCGTCGTGATCAGGTCAACGTTGAATTCACGCTCCAGGCGCTCCTGCACGATCTCCATATGCAGCAGTCCGAGGAAGCCGCAGCGGAAGCCGAAGCCCAAGGCCGAAGAGGTCTCCGGCTCGTAGAAGAATGACGAGTCGTTGAGCCGCAGCTTTTCGAGCGCGTCGCGCAGCTCTTCGTATTGGTTGGGCTCGACCGGGTAGAGCCCGGCGAAGACCATCGGCTTGATCTCTTGGAAGCCGGGGAAAGGCTGCGATGTCGGGTTGGCAGCATCCGTGATGGTGTCGCCGATGCTCACGTCCGCGACGGTCTTGATGTTGGCCACGAGGAAGCCGACCTCGCCGGCGCCCAATCGTTCGATCTGGCGCGGCTTGGGCGTGAGCACGCCCAAGTCCTCAACCTCATAACCCTGTCCCAGCATCATCAGCCGGATCTTCATGCCGCGTCGCAACTCACCGTCGATCAGCCTGACCATGACGATCACGCCGCGGTAAGGGTCGAACCATGAGTCGAAGATCAGCGCCTTAAGCGGAGCATCGACCGAGCCTTTCGGCGGCGGGATGTCGCGGACGATGGCTTCGAGAATCTCGTCAATGCCGATGCCCGTCTTGGCCGAGGCGTAGATCGCGTTATGCGTGCCGAGGCCGATGACGTGCTCGATCTGCTCCTTGACCTTCTCCGGCTCCGCGCCCGGCAGGTCGATCTTGTTGATGACCGGGATCAGCTCGAGGTTGTGCTCAATCGCAAGGTAGGTGTTGGCGAGCGTCTGCGCCTCGACGCCCTGACTGGCATCGACGACGAGCAGCGCCCCTTCGCAGGCCGATAAGCTGCGCGAGACCTCGTAGGAGAAGTCCACGTGGCCGGGCGTATCGATCAGGTTGAGAATATAGTCCTGGCCATCCTGAGCCTGATAGTTGAGCCGCACCGAGTGAGCCTTGATCGTGATCCCGCGCTCGCGTTCCAGGTCCATCGCATCCAAGACTTGCTCCGACATCTCACGCGCTTCGAGCGCCCCGGTGGCCTCCAGCAACCGGTCGGCGAGCGTCGATTTGCCATGGTCGATGTGCGCGATGATGGAAAAATTACGAATGTTAACTGACATAGCGTGACAACTTCATGGCCGGACTCCGGCGGCAGTCGCAGTGAACTAGCAGCATAACCCGTGCGTGCTCGATTTTCAATTCATACTTTGGGGGCCTAAGCCCCAGAGCGATTTGCACCCGTCAGGCTTTCGGGATTAGACTAACAGCCATCATGCGCCAACCGCTGTTTCGTTTCCTCGCCTTGGTGCAAGTATTTTAAGAACGATGAAGGAGAAGCAGACTGATGAGTAACGAGATTGGCTCTGCGCCCTCAAAGCCAGAGACGCACAAAACGCCGGCTGAGGCGGCTGAATTAACCGCCGCGCTCGGCGAAGCACGGCGCCAGCTTGCCAGTGAAGTCAAGACGCGGCGCGATGTGATCAAACCGCTGGAGCAGGCGTTGCGGGCGCTCAAAGACCCGCACCGCAATGCGGTCGCACTGTACGAAGCGGCCGTGGCGCTCGAACAGCCGCCGAAAGAGTTGACGGTGCCCCGAGGCTACCGCACGATGATCGAGGGCTTGCGCGCGCTTGCCGACGCCAAGCTCTCGGAACTTGAGTTCACCTTCGCCCGCGACTTGCGCGCGGCCTTTGACGAGAAAGGGATCAAGCTCGCCGGCCCGCCGACGGAGCTGATCGCGGACCTCTTCGTCATCAAACCCGACCTGCGCCGCAAGCAGGTGCAGATGACCTTCTCGCGGCAGCCGGTGACGGGCAAGGTCATCAAGCTCGACGTGGACAAAGTGGTGGCCGTCTACGAACGAGCGCACCGCGAAATCTGCGAGCGCAAGGCGGACCTGAATGAACTCCTGGCCGAGTTGTTCGAAGCCTACCAGCGCACGCTCAAGCTCGCCGGCAAACAGATGGGCACGCGGGCGAGCATCGTCGACTGCTACCGCGAATTGATCCTGGTCCGCCAACCGGTCTCCTTCCGCCGGACGCCGTCGAAACAGAGCTTCGTCGATTACCCCAAGACTCATTTCGCTTACGACATGCTCCAACTGCGTCGCCAGCACAAGCTCGCGCACGAAGGGCACCGGCTCAACCTCGGCACCGCGACCATCGACGTCGGCTCCGACACGACCAAGGCTATGTTCCTGGCGACCGGCGCGACGGAAGGAGCCTTCATCAAAGACCTCTACTTCACCTCGGAGAAAGAGCGATGACACTCACGCAACAGGAGGCGCAGCACATCGTGCGCAAGCTCGGCGAATCAGGCATCCCGCCGACGCGCGGGCTGGAGGCTTATACGGTCGGCATGGATTCGCTGCTCGGGACGATCGAAGACGAATACCTGCGCGGCTACCTGCGCGACGGCGGGTCGAGCTTCAAGCTGGTGGTCGGCGAATACGGGAGCGGCAAATCGCACTTCCTCTACCGCCTCCGGGATAAAGCCTGGGAGAACGGCTACGTCGTCAGCCGGACCGAGCTCAGCCCGAAAGAATGCCCCTACGACAATCAACTGAAAGTCTACCAGGCGGTGGTCGGCAACCTGATCTACCACGACGCGGACCCGAACGTCGAGGACACGCAAGGGATCGAGGCCTTCCTGGAAAACCACTTCTTCCACACGCTGCGCACGCTCGGCGTCGAGCAGCCGATGACGGCCATCGGTTTAGACCTGCGCGCCAAGCTCTGGCTGGAGACGATCCTGCGCTTCAAGGTCGAGAGCCCTTCCTACCGCCACGCCGTCTATTTTTACCTGCAAGCGGCGGCGGAAGAGAATGAGGCGAAGAAGCGGTTGATTGGCGCCTGGCTGCGGGGCGAGTCGATCGCGCTCAAAGACGTGCGCGAGTTCAGCATCACGGAGAAGATGGACCGCTCGGTGGCCTTCAAGATGCTGCGGTCGCTCTCGCAGTTGATCCACGAACTGGGATATGCGGGGCTCCTGCTGCTCTTTGACGAAGGCGACCGTATGGTCAGCATCGGCTCGTCGCGCACGGAGAAGGTAGCCTGCGACAACCTGCGCGAAGTGATCGACCGGTGCGCGGGCGAGAGCCTGCCGTCCTCGCTCTTCGTCTATGCCGTCCCGCCCTACTTCGTCACTAACATCGCGCCGCAATACGAAGCGCTCAGCCAGCGCATCAGCTCGAAAGTAAAATTCTCGCGCAAGAATCCGTTCAGTGTGCAGATCAGCCTCGATCAACTCGACTACCCCGGCGAAGAGCTGCTGCGCTTGATCGGCGAGAGACTGCTGCACGTCTTCGAGGTCGCCTACGACATGGAATTCGATCACGAGTTGCAAGCGCAGAACATTGCGCGACTGGCCGACGCCTGCGCCTCACTCTTGTCAACGAGCCACCGCCGCCATTTCGTCAAATCGCTGATCGACATTTTGACCGAGCAGCGCGTCGAGGGCGAACGGCTCTACGAACCGGACGGCTTGCAGGGCGTGGTGCGGCAGGTGACCGAGCAGTTAGGCCGTTCGCAAGGAGGAGAATATTAGTCACTTATGTTACGCAATTGGGTGACGCAGAGGTTTTTCTCTGCGTGGTCTCTGCGCTCTCGGCGCCTCGGCGGTGAACAGAGCAGCTTTGATTGGTTGTTTGTGAGTCAAGCGAAAACTTCAAATTTTTAGTGCGTAACATCAGTGAGTTAGTCCGAGGCTCAAAGTCCGAGGTCCGAAGTCAGTGGTCTAAGCCAGGTGAAAGGAAGGAGGAAATATGGGAGGCATCAACCGCTTTGAGGACATCCAAGCTTGGCAGAAGGCTAGAAAATTGGTGGTCGAGATTTACAAGCTGTGCAGTGACGGAGAGATCAGCAAAGATTTCGGCTTCCGCAATGCGATTTGCCGTCCGGCAGTTTTGTCGATGAGCAAGATCGCCGACGGCTGGGCGCGAAAGAATGACCGGGAGTTTGCTTACGCCCTGGACGTGGCCAGAGGCGCGGTCGCCGATGTCCAGTCACACCTCTACGTGGCGCTCGACATCGGATACATTGAGCAGGCTGATTTCGAAAGGCTCTATCAACTGGCGGCGGAAGCAGCGGCTGCCATCGGCGGCTTTACCTCATATTTGCGGAAAACATAAAAAAGAGTCCGAAGTCCAGAGTCTGAGGTCCGCAGTCTGGAGCGCGAGTTTTGGGTTGCTGACTTCGGACGACAGACTTCGGACTCTGGACTTACTTATGATTGGTTCAATCGTCAATCACCCGCTCTTTGGGCGCGGGCAGGTGCTGGAGCTGCGTAATGCCGCGCGTGAAGCGGTGGTACGCTTCGATAATGGGATCCGCACGGTGGTCCAAGCGAGCATGCTTTCGGTCTTGCAGCCGACCGTCGCCGCGGCAGCGCCGACGGTCCAGCGGCCGGCAGTAGCGCCGCGGGTCGAAGCCGCGCTGACGCCTGAACAAACGCAGAAACTGGAAGCCCGCCGCACGATCGAGGCGCTGCGTTATGGCGTGGTGCCGAGCAAGCGCATCCGCGAACTGAGCGTCGGCCTGGAGCGTGAACGCAAGAGCCTGCACCGCGCCTTGGATGAGGTCGAGCGCACGGGCGGCGATGTGCGGGTGGTCCTGGGCGAATACGGCACGGGCAAGAGCCACTTCTTCGAGCTGGCGGCGCAGGAAGCGCTGGCGCGCAATTTCTTAGTCGCCACCACCAGCCTCGACATTCGCGAAGTCCCGCCGAACCGCCCGCAGCGCATCTACAACTCATTGATTCGCGCCTTGCGTTATCCCGATTCGCCGGACACCGGCACGCTCGTCCCGCTCTTTGACCGCCTCCTCGGCCAGCCCACCGTTTATGCTTCGCTCGTAGAGAAGCTGCGCGGCACGATCTTCGGCGCCGCGCTCTACAACTACTCGCTCATGCGCTCATCCCCGGGTGAAGCGCTCGACGCGCTGCTCGATTGGATTTCCGGCGAGAAGGTCTACATCAAAGCAGTGCGTGACAGCCTGGTGGCCAAGAGCAAAGAGTTCCCGATTCGCGCCCTGTCCATGATGACGACCTCCGCCGATCAATACTGCTATCTGCTCAACGGCTGGGGGTGGCTGGCGTCTCAAGTAGGTTATGCCGGGCTGGCAGTCTTGATTGACGAGTCGGAGCATTACAGCCTGCTCAACCAACGCGGGCAGGAACGCGCCGACAATTTTTTCAAAGGCATGATCTACACGGCCCTGGCGTCGCGGCCGGATTGCCCTTTGAGTGAAAGTGACCTCACGCATCAGCGTCGCGAGCACCCCTTCCGCTTTGCCGACCGCAGCCAACTGCTGCTGATGTTCGCCGTCACGCCTTCGGCCAGTACGTTCGATTACAAGCGGTGGCTCGATGAGGAGCAGATCCTGGCGCTGGGCGGCTACCTGCCCGCGGCGGCGCTCGATGAGTTGATGGCGCGGCTCTATGTCTTACACCGCCAGGCTTACTCTTACGAGCGCAGCGACCACTACCTGGACGTGTCGCAAGGACTGCTGGAGTGTTTAGAGAGCAAGCTCATCAACCTCCGCCAGATGATCCGGCTGGCCACCGAAATTTATGACCTCTGCTACGCCTACCCCGATTACAGCGCCACGCAGGCGGTCGAAGAGTTGCGCCACGTCCTGCTGGGGAGAAGGTGAAGGAGGTGGTTGGCGGAGTGAAAACTTGCAATCCTCATCTTTAACCCTTTGGAGCAATGAGTCGCTATTCTTCGCATCTGCATCAGCTCAAAGACCGGCTACCGCACACCTGGGATGCGCTCTTCGCCCGCTTCGGCCGCTTCACGGAGATTCAAGCTCAAGCCATCGACCCGCTGCTGGCCGGAAAAAACTGTGTGCTGGTCTCCGCCACTGCGAGCGGCAAGACGGAGGCGGCGCTCGCCCCATTGCTTGAACGCCACAAGCAAACTCCGCAAGCCAAGCTCTCCGTCCTCTACATCGTGCCCACGCGGGCGCTGACACGTGATCTGGCCAGGCGCCTACAATCCCCTTTAGACCAACTGGCGGTGAGGATGCAGGTGAAGACGGGCGACGAGCCCGCGCTCAACACGGCCCGCCCGCCGGAGCTGTTGCTGACCACACCTGAATCGTTCGACTCGCTGCTGGCTGGTTCGCCGCGCATGGCTAAAGACGTGCGCGCGGTGGTGCTCGACGAGATTCACCTCTACGACAACACCGCGCGTGGCGACCAACTGCGGGTCTTGCTCAATCGCTTGCGGCGCATCAAACGTTATGCGCTCTCGCGCGATGACATCATCAGCGATCAACTGCAGTTCTGCGCTCTCTCGGCCACCGTCAATGACCCGGCCGAGGTGGCGGCCCGCTATTTCGCGGACCCGGTGGTGGTCCGCACCGGCGGCCAGCGTGAACTGGATGCCGAGTTGAGGCCGCTGGAAGGCCCGGAATCGCTGCACGGGCTCTTTGCCACCCTGCAGCGCTGGGGCAAGAAGAAGGTCCTCGCCTTTTGCAACCGCCGCGCCGAATGCGAAGAGTGGGCACACCTGTTTCGGCAGGGCTCGCCGTTCGGCGACCGCGTGTTCGTCCATCACGGGAGCCTAGACGCCCGCGTGCGCCGTGCGGCGGAGCGGAACTTTTCCACCGCCGAGGCGGCCTTGTGCTTTGCCACTTCGACGCTCGAGCTAGGGATCGATATTGGTGACGTGGACTTGGTTGTGCTCATCGGCCCGCCCGAGGGCACCGGCGCTTTCTTGCAGCGCATCGGCCGCGGCAACCGCCGCACGGCTCGCACCGCCGTGGTCGGCTTCTACCGCACGGCGGTGGAGCAGGCGCTGTTTCAAATCTTCATCCGGGCGGCCAAGTCCGGCCAGCTTGAGCCGGACGATTACTTCTTCCGTCCTTCCGTCGTGGTCCAGCAACTTTGCTCTTACATCAAACAGACGCGGCTGGGAGAGATTGAGCCGGACAGCGCCTACGAGTTGTTCACGTCGCCGCAGGGGGCGCCACTGCTGGCCAGGCGCCAATACGACCAGATCATCGAGCATCTGATTTTGAAACAGTATTTCGCCCCCGTGCGCGAAAGCGCCCTCAAGCCTGGTCCCAAATGGCAAGAGCTTTATGAGCAGCGCGCGATCTACGCCAATCTGATCAGCGCCAAGCGCAGCCTGGTGGATGTGATCGATGAAATGACCGGCCGCCGGCTGGGCACGCTTGAATGGGGAGCCGCACCCGGATCGGGCGCGACGTTTTTATTTGGAGGTCGAGCGCAACGTGCGGCGCGGATGGCCGGGCGCAAATTGATGGTCCAGCCGGCAGAAGAAGGCGAAGCGAGCAGCCTCCGGTTTCGCACGCCGTGGCGCCCCCTGTCGCACAAGCTAGCCCAGGCGCTGGCGGCGGAACTCGGTGTGCCCCAGGTTGACTCCGCTTCCGAGATCGCCATGGTTGTGGATCAGGATCACGACCAGGCTGAAGATCAAACTGAAGCCGCACCACAACTCGCCTGGGTCTTCCACTGCGCCGGAGACGCCTACGGGCTAGTGTTCGGCGATTTGCTGGAGGCGGTGTACAAGGTCCGAGTGAGGGATTCAAGTAATCTTTACTTGGTGGTGGAAGGGAGCTTGCCGGCTGAGCCGTTTCAGTTCAACGCGGAACAAGTTCGGGCGCGCTTGCGCCGCCGGTGGTTGCAATTTGAAAGCTGGTTTGAGCTGGGCCATTTCCAAACTCAGCTTCCGCTGGAGGTGCGCCGCGCAAGTGTGGTCGAAGCATTCGGGGTGGAAGAGTTTTTGCGCGCCTTCTCCGGACGCCAGGTGAAGGAGATGGCTCCGGGTTAAGCGGCGAGTGGCCTAGACCTTTTTATTCGCCAGCAGCGCGGCGCCGATCACGCCCGCCTCTTCGCCCAGTTCCGCCGCCACAATCTGACAATCCTCGAAGGCGGCGGCGAAAGCGCGGCGTCGCGCCTCCTCCGTAATCGCCGGGACGAGAAAGCGGCGAGCTGCTTTGGCGCCGCCGACGGCGACCATCGAGAGGTTGAGGACGTTGATCATATCGGCCACGGCCATCCCGATGAAGTGGCCCGTGCGCTGCATCATCATTTTGGCCAGATCATCGCCATGCTCGGCGGCGGCGACCAGGTCATCGTAGGTAAAACCACCCATTGCCCCGAGGCGCGAGAGCGAAGAGGTCGAGTCGCGGCGCAACCGCGCCCGCGTCCGCCGCACGATGTTCGGCTCCGAGACCATCGTCTCCAGACAGCCGAGGCTGCCGCAGGCACACTCGATCCCGTCCGGGTCGATATTGAGGTGCCCGATCTCGCCCGCGAATCCGGATTTGCCGCGGCGCAGTTGTCCGCCCAAGACCAGGCCGGCGCCGACGCCATTGCCGATGTGGAGGTAGAGCCAATCGCTCACTCCCCGCGCCACCCCGCGCGTCATCTCGGCGAAGGCCGCCGCGTTGGCATTGTTCTCGAAGGCGATGGGCAGGCCGAAGGCGCTCTCGAACTCCTGATAGAGGTCGACGTTGACCAGGCTCGGCGCGTTCGGCAGCTTGACAATCCGGTGCGTGGTTTGGTGGACTAAGCCCGGGAAACCCACGCCGATGGCGGCGACTCGCGCCGCGGCAGACTGCTCTGCGATCATCTGCTTGACCGCGCTGAGGAGGTGGTCGGCGAGTGCGCGCCCGCCTTCGTTCTGCCCCGCCGCCGAGTACGGCTCGTGCCGGAAGGTGAGCACTTGACCGCTGGGATCGACCGAGCCGATGCGGATGTGCTTGCTGCCGAGGTCCACGCCGATGAGGACCGATCCAGGGGCGCTCTCCGTTTGGGTTGTTCTCTCTGCCATAGCTCTTTACCTGGCGGCGAATATAGCAAGTGCCAGGGGGGCTGTCAATTTTGCGCGGCGCTTGCTATGCGGCTAGGCATCAAGTATCTTAGCAACCGCTCCCGCGCCAAGTCGGCCCAGGTGCGCGGCGGCGCCTCTAGAAAGGCAGTAAAAGTGGAAGGGCGCTCTCATTCTTAACCTTAATTTCAACTCTTTACTTAAGCTCTGTTGATGGTGCTCGGCGCGAGAGAGTAAGCCATGATCGATGCATCCGCGACACGCATCAACGCCCCCACACAGTTCGCATCCGCCGGCCTCTGGCAAACGAGTGTGGGCGGGACTAAGCGCTAGCTTTTATGCTGGACCTGCTGGATCGATGATCGAAGACCTGATTAAAGAGTATGGCCTGTGGGCAGTCTTCTTCGGCGTCATGATCGAGGGCGACCTGACGCTCCTCTTCGCCGGGGTGCTGGCCCACTACGGCCTCTTCAGCTTCGGCGAGGCGCTCGCCACCGGCGCGGCCGGCGGATTCCTTGGCGATTCGATCAGCTACTTCATCGGCCACACTGGGAAGCGCCAGATCAGCGCGAGCCATTTCTACCGCCGCGCCCAACCCCGGTTGGAACGGCTCTGTGCCCGCTTCGGCATCTACTCGGTCTTCCTCGTCAAATACATCTACGGGATGCGCACCGCGAGCGCGGTCTTTTGGGGCTTCGCCCACATGCCCTACCGCCGCTTCGCGCCGCTCACGCTGGCCAGTTGCGGCGCCTGGGTGCTGGTGCTCACGGGCGCCGGCTACTTCTTCAGCGAGGCGATCGAGATTCTCATCGGGCGCGTGCGGAAGGTCGGCATCATTCTCCTCATCGCCGTCGCCAGCGCCATCGCCATCGCGCTGGCGCTCTACCTCACCGAGCGTTACGTGATCGGGCGTAAAGTGCCTGAGATGCAGCCGCCGCTGTTGCACGAGCCGACGGAGGGAGACTGATTCGAATGCGGAATGCGGATTGTGGATTGCGGATTTGAGAAGCGAGCATCTTTCTTTCAATCCGCAATCCACAATCCGCATTCCGCAATTGCAAAGGGGGGTTCTGTTTTGATTATTGAGTCACAAGCTCCGACGCGGATCGATCTTGCCGGAGGGACGGTCGATATCTGGCCGCTGTATCTTTTCCACGAGCGCGCCCAAACGGTCAACTTCGCGATCGACCAGTATGCCCGCTGCCGCGTCGAGACGCGTGAGGACGGGCGCTTTATCGTCGAGTCGCGGGACCGCGGCGCGCGGATCGAGGCCGACTCGCTGGAGGCGCTGCGGGGCGACGAGGAATTGGCGCTGGTCTCGAAGCTGGTCTACTTCTTCAAGCCGCAGACCGGGCTCACGATCACGACCGATTGTCTGGCCCCGGCGGGCGCGGGCTTGGCCGGGTCATCGGCGCTCAACATCGCCGTCTGTGGGGCGCTCAATCACCTCACCGGCCGGCGCTTCACGCGCGAGCAGTTGCCCTTCATCGCAATCAACGTTGAGACTCAGGTGCTCGGCGTGCCGGCCGGCTACCAGGACTACTTCCCGGCCGTCTACGGCGGCGTCTCGAACGTCAAGCTGCGGGTGGAAGGCGTGATCCGTGAGGGGATCCAGACCGATCTCGATGAGTTGGAACGCCGCGTCGCGCTCTGCTTCACGGGGGCGCCGCGCAACTCCGGCGCGAACAACTGGGAGATGTTCAAGACCCACATCGACGGCGACCCGCAGATCTTCGCCAAGTTCGAGCGCATCCGTGACACGGCGCTCAAGATCGGCGAAGCGCTTGAGGCCAACGCCTTCGACCGCATCGGCGCCGTCTTCGCCGAGGAGTGGGAGAGCCGCCGCGAACTCGTGCCCGGCATCTCGACGCCCTTCATCGATGAGTTGATCGAGGTCGCCAAACGCCACGGCGCTGAAGCGGCGAAAGTCTGCGGCGCCGGCGGTGGCGGCTGCGTAGCCTTCTACTGCGCCGCCAGTCGCAAGGCCGAGGTCGAGCGCGCGCTCACTTCGGCCGGCGGCCAAGTCATCCCCTATCACATCGCACGCGAAGGGTTGAGCGTCAAAGAACGCTAGCGGCAGCCCTGTGCGCCCCATTTTCATTAGGCCCTGAAGATGAAGAAACACAACCTAGAGAGCGATGAACTCAAAAAAGCCAGCCTAGCCCGGCTGTCAACTTCCAGCCACTGCCTACTGCCTACTGCCTACTGCCTACTGCTCCTCGCCCTCGTCGGCTGTCAGAGCCGCGAACATCAGGTCTCGGTTGATTCGCTGACGGCCCCGCTGCCCACCCCGAAGGTGGTAGTGGACCCAAACATCACTGACCTGGAACGGATCAAAGAGGGCATGCCGGCGCTCGACTTCGCGCTCGAAGACATCAACAACAAGGTCTACCGCCTCTCCGACTACAAAGGCCAGAAGGATGTCGTCCTGGTCTTCTATCGCGGCCATTTCTGATCGGGCTGCACGGATCAGCTCGGGAAGCTGAAATCACTACTGAGCGAGGGCGAGAAGCAGGATGTGCAGATCCTCACCGTCAGCATCGATTCACACCAGGACTCGCTCAAGATGCTTGAGCAGATCAGAGGGTTCCCCGGCAAGCCAGACTTCCCGTTGCTCGAAGACAAGGCTCACCAGGTGGTGGACCGCTACGGCATCTATAATCCGAACGAGGTCAAGCCCGGCATCCCTTTCCCGATCACTTACGTGATCAACAAAGACGGCATGGTCGCTCACCGCTTCCTTGACCAGGAGCACTACACGCGGCCGACCAATGAGCAGGTCCGTGAAGAGTTGAAGAAGATTGGCGCGGTACATTAGCAGGGCGGAGTATCAGTCGGAGTTCGGTCTTGAGGGCTAAAGGCAAGGACCGAGAAAGGCAGGCGGCAGCATGAACTCAGGCGAGCCTCATTATCATGGTCACCGCCAGCGGTTGCGCGAGCGTTTCGCGAAGGCAGGCTTCGATGGCTTCGCTGATTATGAGGTCGTCGAGTTGCTGCTCACGCTGGCCATCCCACAGAAAGACGTGAAGGAACCAGCGAAGGCATTGATCACTAAGTTTGGCACCCTGCGCGGCATCCTGGACGCATCACCCGAAGAGCTGAAGGCTGTCAAAGGACTCGGCACGGTCGCACCCGTGGCGCTTCGTATCATCCGAGAAGCGGCTAACCTCTACCTGCAACAATCAGCCGAGCAACGCGAGTTCTTCGGTGACCGAGAGGCGCTGTCCCGCTTCTGGCGCAGCCGGATCGGCGCGCTTCCACACGAAGTCTTTGAGGTCGCCTACCTTGATTCAGCCTACCGCCTCATGCGCGACGGCATTGAGATGCTGGAGGAAGGCACGATTGACCGCGCGGCTGTCTATCCGCGGCGGGTGATGGAGGCCGCGGTCCGGCGTGGCGCGGCGGCGCTCGTCTTCGCGCACAATCACCCGAACGGCAACGTTCAGCCTTCAGAGCAAGACCAGACGCTGACGCGGGCGTTGGTGCTGGCGGCCACCACCCTCCAAATCAAAGTGCTCGACCACCTGATCGTCTCGCCGGACGCGGTCTTCAGCTTCCTCCAGGAAGGGCTGCTCTGATGATTGCTCCCCGCCTCCTCCACGAGTATCCGGCGATGAACGCTGCGCAGCGGGCGGTCGTCGCGCACGGCGAGGGGCCGCTATTGGTGATTGCCGGCCCTGGATCTGGCAAAACCTTTAGCTTGGTCTTGCGGGCGATCAATTTGCTCTTGCTCAATCGGTGTGCGCCGCGCGAGCTGGTCATCTGCACTTTCACTGAGAAAGCCGCATTCGAGTTGCGCGACCGGATGGCGGCGGCGGCGCGGAAAGTAGATTACACCGGCGACCTCTCCGAACTGCGCGTCGGGACGATTCACGGACTCTGTAACCGGCTCCTCGCCGAGCACCGCCACCGCACGCCGCTCGGCAATAGCCACGAGACGCTCGAGGATCTGACCCAGCTCCTTTTTATCTTCGAGAACTTCGATTATATTTTCGGCCCGGCAACCAACGGCCAGTACCTTGGCAAGTGGAAAACGAAATGGACGGCCATTGAAGGCGCACGCGATTACTTCAACAAAATCACTGAAGAGCTTGTTGACCCTGAACCACTGCGAGCCTCCGCCAGCCCGCTGCTGCAACGTATCGGCACAGCGTACCTGGCCTATCAGCAAGCGCTCTTCGCCAATAACCGCCTCGACTTCGCGCACCAACAGAAGCTGATTCATGAGCTGTTGGTTGATGCCGAAGTCGCGCCCGCCATCACGCAGCGGGTGAAATATCTCCTCGTGGATGAGTACCAGGATACCAATTACATTCAGGAGCAAATTCTGCTCCGGCTCTCCGCGGCCACCGGCAATCTCTGCGTCGTGGGCGACGAGGATCAAAGCCTGTATCGCTTTCGCGGCGCGACTGTGCGCAACATCCTGGAATTCACCGCCCGCTTCCCGGATTGTGAAGTAGTCAAGCTCACCACCAACTACCGCTCTCACCAGCGAATTGTGACAGCCTACGACCGCTGGATGGCCTCCATCGACTGGTCGAATCCGCAAGGGCTGCCCTTCCGCTACGACAAAACTATTCAGCCTGACCCGGAGGCAGAGTATCCAAACTACCCGGCGGTCTTTTCGATTTGGGGCGCCGGTGCAAACGATGAAGCGGAGCGGTTCGCCGAGCTGGTCGCGTATTTGAAAGCAAGCGGCGTGATCGAGGATTACAGCCAAGTCGCGCTGCTCCTGCGCAGCGTGCGCGCCGACCACAGCGGCCATTATCTCGCGGCGCTCGAAGCCAAAGGCATCCCTGCCTATTGCCCGCGCGCCCGCGCTTACTTCGAGAACGACGAGGTGCGGCTCATGGTCGGTTGCTTCGCGATCATCTTCGGCTACTACGGCGAAGGGCGGGGCACGCTCAGCGGCCCGGCACTCGAACATCTTGCCGACTATGTGGACGCATGCATTGTCGAACTCGGGCGCAAATGCGGCGCCCCGCATCCGCTCGCCGGAGCCTTGCAAGAGTTCGTCGCCGACATCGCGAACCTGAAGGAGGGTGAATCGCTCGACCTGCGCCCGGCCGACTACTTCTACCGGCTGCTGGCCTATGAGCCGTTCGCCAGCTTCGTCAAGAATGAGAACCGCGCGCGCCGGCTGGCGATCTTCTCCCAACTCCTGAACGCTTTTCAGAACTATTACCACTACCGCGTCGTCACGCATCGCAATCGCGAATATCTGCGGCTGCACCTCTTCAATAGTTTCTTGCGGCTGCTCTACGACGGCGGGATCAATGAGTACGAGGACCCGAACCAGCCTTTCCCCAAAGGCCACGTCCAGGTCATGACCATTCATCAAGCGAAGGGGCTGGAGTTTCCGGTGGTCGTCGTCGGATCACTGGACAAGCAGGTCTCGACTCGCAAGGGCATCGACCGCGAGCTGCAACCTTACTACCATCGGCCGCCCTTCGAGCCGGAGAGCCGGATCACGCTCTTCGACCGCATGCGACTTCACTACGTCGCCTTCTCACGTGCGGAGAAGGTGCTGGTACTGACCAGCGGCGCCCCGCCTAAAGACCATTTCGCCCCGATCTGGCAAGGGCTGCCGCAATGGCCTTACGCGCAGAAGGACCTGCTCGCCGCGCAAAGCTTCACGCTCAAGGAGCGCATGCCGGTCAAACGATCTTTCAGCTTCACGGGCGACCTCCGCGTTTACGAAACCTGCCCGCGCCAGTATCAGTTCTTCCGCGAGTACGACTTCACGCCCTCGCGCTCGGCGATGATCTTCTTCGGCCTGCTCGTGCACCAGACTATCGAGGAGATTCACCGCCTCGCGCTTGACGGCAAGCTGGCCACGCTCAACGAAGCTCGCATCCGTGCGCTCTTTGAGCGGACGTTTCAATTCCTGACTCTCTCCGACGTGCGCCCGATTGGTGAGGTCGCGAAAGAGGCCGCCTTCCGCCAGGTGATGAACTACTTCAATCAGAATCAGGCGGAGATGCAGCGCGTCGTCGAGACGGAAGTGGACGTGTCGGTTGAAAAGGACGGCTATATCCTGACCGGCAAGGTTGACCTCTTGCTGGGCGGCGACGGCCGGCTTGAAATCCTCGACTTCAAGACCTCCGCGAAGCCGTCCCACTCGCCCGCGCTGCTGGCCACCTACGAACGCCAGCTCTGCACCTACGGCCATATTCTGGAGCGGCGTTACGGCAAGCGGCCCGACCGGCTGCTCCTCTATTGGACTGCCGAAGCCCGCAAGGAGGATGCGCTCATAGAGTTTCCCTATCGGCCGGAACTGGTTGACGAAGCGGGACTGCGTTTCGACGCCGTGGTCCGGCAGATTCAGGCGAAGGACTTCCGTCTCATCATCGTGCCGGAGCGCAAAGTCTGCAAGGAATGCGACCTCCGCGGCCTCTGCGCCAGCGAAGGCTTGATTGAGCCTTTTGGGAAAGACGAATAAACTGCCAGTCAGCCCAACCGTTTTGACCGCGCCCCAACAGAGTAATATGATGTGTCATCAGACCTGCCTGATGACACAGCAAACGAAGCGTGAGCGAAGAGGAACGAGATATGGAGCAGACGACAAGCTATCCAGTAAATTTACCAGCACAGTTGAAGCAAGAAGCCGAGACCTGGGCTGCCCGGCAGGGCGTATCGCTCAATGAGTTTATCCTCTGGGCCGTGGCGGAGAAGGTCGGGGGCTTGCGCCAGCAACTCGATGACCTAGCCTTCCCACATATTACTTATCGTCGCGGCGCGGCGGGCTATCCAGTGCCGGTCTTGCGTGGGAGCGGCCTGCGCGTGCAGACGGTCGCGGTGGCCGCCCATCGCTGGGGATATTCACCGGCACAGATCGCCGAGGAGTATGGCCTGAGCGAGGCTCAGGTGAATGACGCTTTGGCCTTCTACGACGTCCACCGGATAGAGATCGAAGCGGCCATCACGGCCGAGGAGAAGCTCGAAGAGGCGCATGTCTAAGCGCGTTTCTGAACAGTCCTTTGATTCAGCCCGCGAGAGCGGGCGTCAGCATAAAGCCCAGGGTGCAGCGTGAGCGTAACCCTGGGTGAGATGGCTCACCAGAGAGAGCCCGTGCCACGGGCGACAGCCCGCTAACTGTCGCCCACTTCGTGGGCTTGGCCGGTTGCATCCACCGATCCTGGGGCTCTCCGCCCTAGGCTGTATGCTGTCGCCTGCATTCGCAGGCTGAGAGCAGAACTTTTCAGAAACGATCTAAGCCGCAGCTCCAACAAAACTCCTATGTCCAAAATCGAGATCACCCGCACCGAACTGGTTTGGCCCGGCAAGTACCACGAGGACGGCACGCGCCAGGAAGTGCCGCGCGTGAGCCTGCCGTTTCAAGTCATCGAGACCATCAACGAGAGCCGCGCCACGCGCGAGGCGAACAAGGTGCCGCAGACCTTGTCGCTCTTCGACGTGTACGAGGGCAAGGAGGGCGATACTTTCGAGGACGGGTGGCGCAACAAGCTGATCTGGGGCGACAACCTGCTGGTGATGGGGTCGCTGTTGGAGAAGTTCGCGGGGAAGATAGATCTGATCTACATTGACCCGCCGTTTGCAACAGGAGCTGATTTCTCTTTCTCAACGCAAATTGGGGCCGACAACCTACAAGTAACTAAGGAACAATCGATCATTGAGGAAAAGGCTTACCGTGATACCTGGGGACGTGGGCTGGAATCCTATCTGCAAATGATATTCGAGAGATTTTTCCTGATGAGGGATTTGTTGAGCGAGAATGGAAGCATCTTTGTCCATTTAGACTACCATGTAGGGCACTATTGCAAGACGGTGTTAGACGAAGTGTTTGGTGAATCAAACTTACGAAACGAAATTATCTGGCAGAGAACTAATGCGCATGCAAGCTTGGACCGCTTTGGTCCTATCCACGACACAATTTTCTACTATGCGAAGTTCGGGAAACCAACCTACAATGACATCCGCATAGACTATAGTGAAGACTACGTTGATACGTTTGTTGATAGAGTAGATGCTGAGGGACGGCGTTTCATGCGCGTACCACTAACGGCGAAAGGAGTCAGAAAAGGTGAAACAGGGCTGCCATTTCGCGGCATTGATATTACAGCCAAAGGGCTTCACTGGAAGTACAAGGTGAGTAAACTTGAGGAGCTTGACGCGCAAGGAAGGATCTATTGGCCCCAGAAAGAAGGGGGGATGCCCCGGCTCATTGTTTATGAAGAAGACTTGCCCGGCATGCCTATACAAGACATCTGGACTGACCTACGCGCCATTCACAACATGAGCCAAGAGCGCCTTGGCTTCGAGACCCAGAAGCCTGAAGCTCTCCTCGAACGCATCATCAAAGCTTCTTCGAACGAAGGGGATCTTGTCGCCGACTTTTTCTTCGGTTCAGGCACTACGCCCGCTGTCGCAGAGAAACTTGGCCGCCGTTGGATCGGATGCGATCTCGGCCGCTACGCGATTCACACCACCCGCAAACGCCTCCTCGAAATCGAGAACTGCAAGCCCTTCGAGATTCTCAACCTCGGCAAGTACGAACGCCAATACTGGCAAGGCGTCACCTTCGGCGACAACCGCAAGACCGTAACCGAACAGTCGCTCTACGAATACCTGGCCTTCATCCTCAAGCTCTACGGCGCTCAGCCGGTCGCCGGACTCGCGCACCTGCACGGCAAGCAGGGCAAAGCGATGGTCCACATCGGCGCAGTGGATGCGCCGGTGACGATTGACGAGATCAACCTCGCCGTTGATGAGTGCGGCAAGCTCAAACAAGCAGAACTCCACGTCCTCGGCTGGGAGTGGGAGATGGGCCTCTACGACCTGATGGTCGCCGAGGCGAAGAAGAAGGGCGTCAAGCTGCTCCTGCTCCAGATTCCGCGCGAGGTCATGGAACAGCAGGCGGTGGACAAGGGCGACATCCAGTTCTTCGAGCTGGCTTACCTCGAAGTCGAGATCAGCCAGCCGCAGAAGCTCACGGCCACAGTCACGATCAAGGACTTCGTCATTCCCAACACGGAGCTGATCCCGGAAGAGGTGCGCGCCAAGGTCAAGAAGTGGTCGGACTACATCGACTATTGGGCCGTGGACTGGGACTTTCAGAACGACACCTTCATGCAGGGCTTCGTGACCTACCGCACCCGCAAAGACCGCACGCTCGCCCTGACTTCAGACGCGCACGCCTACGAGAAGGCGGGCAAGTACCTGGTGCTGGTCAAGGTGGTGGACATTTTTGGCAATGACACGACTCAGGCTTTCGACGTATTATTGCCGTAACCGTCGACCGCGCACTCATTACCTTGTTTGGTCGGTATGATATGCTGTTCAAGAGGTAGATCATCATGACGACGAAAGAATTGATTCAGGCAGAAATTGACCGGATGAGCGAGCAACGTCTGGAAGAGCTGTACCGCTTAATCAAAAGCTTCGCCCAATCCAAAGAACCTGACCAGAAACCAAGTCTGATGTCACGGTTGAAAGAGGTCCAGATCGAGGCGCCCGAAGATTTCGCCGCCAATTTTGATCTCTATCTGAGCGGAGAAAAGTGTGCCGGAGAGGATCTTCGTTGACACGCTGTTTGTCATCGCACTGATCAACCAGCGCGACCAGTATCACCAGCAAGCCACGGAGTTGGCCGAGGCGTTGGCGGGCTACCCCTTATTGATCACTGATGCGGTGTTGCTGGAGATTGGCAACGGGCTATCGCGCAACTATAAACAGGAAGCGGTGCAAATCATCAAGCAGTTCCTCGCGGCTGACGAGGTGGAAGTCATTCACCTCAACCCGGAGTTGTTTGAGCAAGCTTTCGATTTGTACCAAACTCATCAAGATAAGGCTTGGGGACTTGTTGATTGCATTTCCTTCGTAGTCATGCGGGAATCAGGGGTCAGCCGGGCCTTGACCTTTGATCGGCATTTCAAGCAAGCCGGTTTTCAGGCGCTGATGATTGCCAGCCCCCAAGCCTGACTTACAGATTCCGCCTAACCAGCCCCACCAGATAAAGGTGAATAGCCATGCCCAGGAGTATCATCACCTATAACAAAGACCTCCCTGAAATTCCTGATCGCTGCCCGTGGGAAAAGCCAACTTCGTTCTTGGTCAAAGACCGGGAAGCGCCTGGCGGCTGGCGCATTGAGACTGCAAGGCGCCGCCCCAGCCAGATGCTGCTGGTCAACAAGCTACGCGCCACCATCGACCGGTGGCGAGCGGACGGCTATCCCGGCGCCTCAGCGGTGACGCGGCGACTCTTCGAGTACTGGTTTGAGGAAGACCACGAGGTGGCTGATTTCACCGTTCCCTTCCGCTACCACTTCTGCCAGCGCGAGGCGATGGAGGCGCTGGCTTACACAGTCGAGGTCGTCAAGCTTCGCGACGCGAAGGCGCTGATTGACGCCTACGCCGAAATCTTCGCCAGGGACATGTTCCTCCAGTCCATTGAGCACGAGACCACGATGGACGGACGGCGGCGCATCCGCCGCTACTTCCCTGAAGTCGAGGCCGAGGGCGTGCAAGACCTGCCGCCAGAGAACCTCGCCCGCTACGCTTTCAAGATGGCGACCGGCTCAGGCAAGACCTGGGTCATGGCGATGGCCATCGTCTGGTCGCACTTCCACAAGCAGCGCGTCCCCGGTTCCGACCTCTCCACGAACTTCTTGCTAGTTGCGCCCAACATCATCGTCTATCAGCGACTGGAGAAAGACTTCGCCAGCAATCAAATCTTTCATGCGCTGCCGCTCATCCCGCCGGAGTGGCGCGGCGCGTGGAGCCAAAAGGTGATCCTGCGCGAAGACAGCGCGGAGCCGGATCCGTCAGGCAATCTGCTTCTGACCAACATTCATCAGGTCTACGGGTCGCGCGAACAGGAGTGGACGCCGCAGAACGCGGTGGACGCGCTGCTCGGCCGCAAGCCGGCGAAAGACCTCGCTTCTCACGAGCGGTCGATGCTCGAACGGCTCAAGAGCCTGACGGACCTGGTGGTCATCAATGATGAAGCGCATCATGTCCACGACGATGATCTTGCCTGGAACAAATCGCTGCTCTCGATCCACGCGGCTTTGCCCCAAGGGCTGTCGCTGTGGCTCGACTTCTCAGCCACGCCGAAGGATCAGAACGGAACATACTACCCGTGGATTCTCTGCGATTACCCGCTGGCCCAAGCGGTGGAAGACCGGATCGTCAAAGCCCCGCTCATCGTCACGAAAGAGGATGATCCACGACATCCGGCGCACGACCCGGAAAACGTCACCAGGGAGAATGTCACCGAGAAGTATGGCTTCTGGATCATGGCTGCCGTCCAGCGCTGGAAGGATCACTATCAGACCTACCAGAAGCTCGGCGTCAAGCCGGTGCTTTTCATCATGACGGAGAAGAACGCCTTCGCGGACGCCATCGGCGAGGAGTTGGTGACCAGGCCGGAATTCGGATTCAAGGCCCGCGAGGTGCTCGTCATCCATACCGATGCCGATGGCGAGATCACGAAGAAAGATCTGGACAAGGCGCGAGAGGCGGCGCGGGACATCGACCAGCCGGGGAACCGAGTGAAGGTGATTGTGAGCGTGATGATGCTGCGCGAAGGTTGGGATGTGCGGAATGTCAGTGTCGTGCTCGGCCTGCGCCCTTTCACCGCGCAGGCCAAGATTCTGCCGGAGCAAGTCATCGGCCGCGGCTTGCGCCTGATGACCGGGATCGGGCCGGACACTCAGACGCTGGAGGTGCTGGGCACGCAAAAGCTGCTCGATGAACTGCGCGGCCAGTTGGAGGACGATGGCGTCGGCGTCGGCACGACGAAGTCTGACCCGCCAAGGCCGATCACCATCGAACCCGTCAAAGAAAAGGCCGCCTATGACATCGCCATCCCCTTGACCAAACCGCGGCTGACGCACAACACCCGCAAGCTGTCGGCGCTCGATCCCGCGACGTTTGGCGCGATCTACCATCAGGCTGAGCTTGACGAACCGCTCCGCGTCAACCTGAGGATGGAATTCGCGACGACCGAAACGGAGGTGCATCAGGCGGACCTCGCAGCCGGGACTCCGCCCATGGCGCAAGAGCTGATGGCGGCGATCACCAACAAGGTCATGCATGCGGCGAACCTCTCTAACGTCTTCGCGGAACTCTATCCGCTGGTTCGCGCCTACCTCGCGACTTATTGTTTCGGCCGGCCCGTTGACGTTGATGACGAAGCAATCCGGTCGCACCTGCGCCGGCCGATGCTGCAGGAAGGGATCGCGAAATACCTGGCGCGGAAGATCGCGGAACTGATGGTGGAGAAGCGCCAGATCGCGTTTGAGAACGCCCGCTTCACGCTCTCCGCCACCAGGCCTTTCACTTGGAGAAGAAACCTTGACCCGGAGCCGCTGCGCTGCGCCAAGACGATCTTCAACTTCGTCGCCACCTATAACGACTTCGAGCGGCGTTTCGCCCAATTCCTCGATCAAGCGCCAGACGTCCTGCGCTTCGCCAGCCTGGCGACGACCGGACAAGGGGAGTCAGGCACTCCGTTCCGCGTGGACTATCTCAAGCCGAGCGGTGCGATTGGCTTCTACCACCCCGACTGGGTTGTCGTCCAACGGGCCGGCGCGGGCAAGGTGAATTGGATTATCGAGACTAAAGGCCGCGTCTGGGAAGGCACTGAGGCAAAGGATGCGGCGATGCATGATTGGTGTGAGAGAATCAGCGAACAAACCGGGCGAGCCTGGCGATACAGGCGCGTGAATCAGACCGAGTTCGATGGCCCGAGCGCGGGGACGCTGGCCAGACTCGTGCTTGATAGCCGAAACTTGATCTAAGGCTTAATTCTGGCAGCTTGGGGGCTGGCGGAGGCGTGTGGGAATCGAACCCGACCAACCGAGACTCTCGCTTCGGCCCAACAGATTTGAAGCCCGCCCAAATCACTAGACCTGATGTCTCGGAAGACAAAGATCGCAAGGTGGTAGATCGCTACGGCAGCTACAACCCGAACGAGGTCAAGCCCGGCATTCCTTTTCAAATCACCTATGTGATCAATAAGGACGGCGTGATCACGCACCGCTTCCTCGACCAGGAACACTTCACGCGGCCGACTAACGAACAGGTTCGTGAAGAGTTGAAGAAGATCGGAGCGGTGAAGTAGGTGAAGCTCATGGCATATGAACTCGATCATCTCTTCGTCTGGACCGCGGTCGGGGCTCCGGAAGCCGAGCGGCTGATCGCATTCGGCCTCACGGAAGGCACCCCTAACATTCACCCTGGGCAAGGCACGGCGAATCGTCGCTTCTTCTTCCGCAATGCCTTCTTGGAACTGGTCTGGGTGCATGACCCACAAGAGGCGCAATCGGAGGCGGTCCGCCGGGTGCGCTTATGGGAACACTGGTCCGGTCGCATCAGCAGCACCTGCCCCTTTGGCCTGATTTTCCGCCCCGCCGGGCAGGAGGCGGGAAAGCCGCCGTTCTCCACCTGGGAGTACCGCCCGCCGTATCTGCCGGAGCCACTCTGCCTCGAGGTGGGCACGAACGCGGATATTTTCACCGAGCCGCTGCTGTTCTATATGGCCTTCGGCCGTCGCCCTGAGGCGCGGCGACAATCCCAACCACAGCCGCTGGAGCATGCGGCGGGCGTGCGCGAGATCACGCGTCTTCACCTCGTGAGCCCGCACGGGGGCAGACCTTCTGCTGAGCTGCGGGCGATCGTCGATGCGGGCCTGGTGAGTCTGGAAGCGGGAAGCAGATACCTGTTGGAGATCGGCTTTGATGGCGAGGCGCAGGGCCGCGTAGCTGACTTTCAGCCCGCGCTGCCGCTCGTCTTCCGCTGGTGAGACGCGCCGCTTATGATTCGCTGGCAAGTCCGACACCGCTGACGACTTCAATCCCCAAATCTCGCAGCCTGCCTGCGAGCTCAGGGCTGCATAATGTTTGCAGTTCCTTTTCACGCTCTGCCGTGTAAGTCGATTTGCTTTCCAGCTCGGCGTCAGAAAACCCGGGATGGCACATCAACTCTATCGTCCCGTCTCCGCCACAGAGGGCAAAGCCTTTTTGGACACATCTGACGAAGTCCCCCGAAGTCAACTCGCCGCCGTACCAGCCCCTCTCACAGTACTCTGCGCAAAGGACGCCCTGGGAACGCAGTTTAGCAGTCATCTGCGGCGTCAGCGTGCGCGCCGGAATCCCATAGGTCTTGGCGATCTCACAGTAGACGTCAAAGGCGACGGGCAGCCGGTGGACGTGATGGTGTGTATCGATGTGTGTAGGCCGAATGCCCAGGCTCAGGATTCGTTCCATTTGCGCGCGCCATTCCCGTCGCACCTCGTCCGGGTTCAGCATTCCCAGGTGGCGCCACGAACGTGGGAAGCGGCCGTCCGCCGTCAAGAGCGAGGGGATGAGGGATGGTTGGGCGCAGGGGATGCCGTCAGTCAGTTGCAAGTGTAGCCCGACTTGCCCGCCCAGCTTTGGCGCCCAGCGCCCCAAGTTCTCTACCGCTTCGGGCAGGCACACCATCGCCGAGGTTGCAGACACCGCACCATTCAGGATCGATTCCACAATCCCGGCGGTGACCCCATCGGTCAGCCCAAAATCATCCGCATTGATAATCAACCGCTTCAATGGTCCTCAAACCTCGGTGGCCCAGGTCAATGATCAGTGCAATGATAAACTAAGAGAATGATCTTCCCAATCATCGAACTGTTAAGTTTTCTTCCGCAACTTGTGAAAGCGCACTGATCTACCTGGGGCTACAAGTTGAGAAAAATTCAGGGACACTACCTAAACAGCCCGGCGACACCCGCTCAGACTTGCCGCCGGTGAGCGACTACTGCAACAGCAGCGAGGCAGAGATGACTAGGTGCGCGTACTCGCTCGGGTAAGATCCTGTCAAAGCCGTTGACGTTGCGATTGGGCGGGGCTAAGCTCAGCGCAAAGAGCAGAGCAGTAGGTGAGGGGCGGAGGTTAATGGGGGCCAGGCGAGAATCCTAAATTGAACCACCGCAGATTGGCACACTGGCGAGGGGAACCCTGGCTTATTGTTCACTGCTCGCTGTCCAGACGCCCGGTATCGGCAACTGATAAAGTCATGGATTGATGGAGGCCGGTTTGCTATGAGTACACGAAATTCATTAATCGATGAGACGTTCTCCCGAAGGAGCTTTCTCAAAGTCGCCGGGGGAGCGGCAGCCCTGGCCAGCCTTCCGCAATACATTGCGGCCTCACCTACGCAGGATAAACCTATAGCCCCTCTCCAGGTCTGCATCTTCTCCAAGCATCTCCAGTGGCTTGATTGGGAGGCGATGGCCCAGACCGCGGCCGAGATTGGATTTGATGGGGTGGATCTGACCCTGCGTCAAAGGGGGCACGTCCTGCCTGAGCGCGCCGGGCAGGACCTGCCGAGGGTAGCAGAGATCATCCGCCAAGCCGGCCTCACGCTCCCGACCATCACGGCCGGGATCGTCGATGCCCAAACACCCCATGCCGAATCCATCCTCCGAGCCATCAGCGGAGCGGGGATTCCACGCTACCGCTGGGGCGGCTTCCGCTACGTGGAGACTAAGCCGATCCTCGAGCGGCTCGCCGAACTCAAGCCGGAGGCCGCCAAGCTGGCGGCGCTGAATCAGAAGTATAAAGTTTGCGCCATGTACCATACCCACTCCGGGTCGGAGGTAGGCGCCTCGATCTGGGACCTCTGGCTGATTTTGAAAGACCTGGATGCCTCCTGGGTCGGCGTCAATTTTGACGTGGCCCACGCCACCATCGAGGGCGGCCTGGGAGGTTGGGTCAACAGCGCTCGCCTCGTGGCCCCCTGGATGAGGGGCGTCGCCGTCAAAGATTTCAGGTGGGGGAAAAATGCTAAAGGCGAGTGGGCGCCCCAGTGGTGCCCGCTGGGGGAAGGGATGGTGAACTACAAGCGCTTTTTCGCCATGCTGCGGGAGGCAAAATTCTCCGGGCCGGTGCAGTTGCATTTCGAGTATCCGCTCGGGGGGGCTGAGAGCGGGGCCAAAACTTTGACGCTCGATAAGCATCAAGTCATGGCCGCCATGCGCAAGGACCTGACAACTCTCAGGGGTTGGCTGCGCGAGGCCCGACTGGCTTGATCGAGCGCAGGTGGCGGCTACACCCAGCGCCGCATTGGTGACCCACTGAAGCACGGCTCTCCCGCCATCGAAGTTAAGCCGCGGCAGTAATCGCCATCGCTTTCAGGGTCCGATTGAGGAGTTGCTACGAGTATGTTCAAGGTCGCGCTGCTTCAAATGACCGCCTGCGGAGACGACCAGGCGGCGAATCAGGCCAAAGGGGAAGTCTTCTGTCGGCGCGCCAAGGACCTGGGGGCCGACCTCGCTCTCTTCCCCGAGATGTGGAATATCGGTTACACCTGTCGAGGGCTAAAACCACCCGGCGGGGGTGATCTCCTCTGTGCGCCGGAAGCATGGGAGCGTGGAATCAGGCCGTACCAGCCAACAGCGCCAGAGTTGGAAGCACGTGCCAGATGGCAAGCCCAGGCCATCACCCAGGACTCTGCTTTCGTCACTCACTTTCAAGCGCTCGCCAAGGAATTGAAGATGGCGATTGCGCTGACCTACCTGGAACGCTCGGACGGGCCGCCTCACGATTCCGTGTCTGTGATCGATCGGCACGGCGAAATCCGCATGACCTATAGGAAAGTGCATACGTGCGATTTTGATGAGCCGGAGGCCTCTTGTACGCCGGGGGAAGATTTCTACGTCTGCTCGCTGGACGCCGAGCAAGGGGAGGTCAAAATTGGGGCGATGATTTGTTACGACCGGGAGTTCCCCGAAAGCGCCCGCGTTTTGATGCTCAAAGGGGCGGAGATTATCTTGACGCCCAACGCCTGCACCCTTGACCCGCTCCGCATCTGTCAGTTCCGCGTCCGGGCCTACGAGAATATGGTGGGCGTGGCGATGACCAACTACGCGGCCCCGCAACACAACGGGCATTCGGTGGCCTTTGACCCGGTCGCCTTCGACCCGGTCGATGTTGCCCGTGACACCCTGCTCGTCGAAGCGGGCGGAAGCGAGGAGGTTTATCTGGCCGCCTTTGACCTGCAGCAGATCCGGGAATACCGACAGCGGGAGACGTGGGGTAACGCCTTCAGGAGACCTCATCGGTACGGGCTACTGACTGCGCCAGAGGTTGCGGCCCCCTTCATTCGAGTGAATGCTGCCGGTGAGGTGTACGATCGGACTAAACGTTAGCCGCCCAAGTTCTGCCGCCATCAGACCCCTGGACGGTCCGTTGCGGTGGTCACCGCAAGCGGAAATCAACTGAACTTACGAAAGGACGCCGTGATGAAATTGAAAGCGCTGCTCATGGGGCTGCTCGGACTGGGAGCCGCCTGCTTCCTGGTACGGGTGGCGGAGTCTCAGGTTTCCACCGGCCCCGCCATCAACGCGACCGCCCGGCCGGCGCAAACGAATCAGGAGAGCGCGCCGGCAACGCCATCAATCCCACTCCCGGGCAAGGGGCTGGCGCAACATCCGTTTCTATACTGTGGCGAATGGGATACTCGTAAGCCGGTCCAGACCATCTACATCGTGCGGGGTGGGAAGGTGGTTTGGTCGTACTCAGTTCCCAATCAGGACGAACTCGATGATATTCATATGCTCTCGAACGGGCACATCCTCTTCGCCCGTAAACGGGGCGCGACCGAGATCACGCCGGACAAGAAAGTCGTCTGGAATTACGATGCCCCGCCGGGCACAGAGGTCCACTCGGCCCAGCCCATCGGTCGGGACAAGGTTCTGCTGATGCAAAACGGGATTCCGGCGAAGCTTATCTTGATGAACAAGGCGAGCGGCAAGGTGGAGATGGAACACGTTCTGGCGACGGCCCGCCCGGACGATCCGAAGAGTGTCCACGGGCAATTCCGGCACGTGCGCCTGACGAAGGCGGGAACGTACCTGGTCCCGCACCTGAATCTGGGGAAGGTGGTGGAGTACGATGCGAGCTGGAAAGAGATCTGGTCATGCCCGGCGCCGTCGGCGTGGGCGGCCGTGCGGCTGAAGAACGGCAACACGCTCGTCAGCGGCAATCAGCACGGCTATGTGCGCGAAGTGAACCCCAAGGGCGAGATTGTTTGGGAAATCAACAAGGGCGATCTGCCGGGCTTCCCCTTACACGTCGTGCAAGAGGTCGATCGACTCGCAAACGGCAACACTGTGATCTGCAACTGGAGCGGCTTCCTGAAAAAACCGGACTGGCCGAACGTAGTTCAGATCATCGAAGTGACGCCGCAGAAAAAGGTCGTCTGGGCGCTGCGGGAATGGACCGACCCTGACCTCGGGCCGGCCTCCTCGATCCAACTGCTCGACGAGCCGGGCGTCGAGGAGAACGGCGACTTGCAGCGGTAAGACACCTGCCTTGCCCGGTCAGTGGCGCAGCGAGCCAAGAGGCCGGAGCACGATCTTCTGCGGACCCGGGAAATCTGCCGGCACCGGAATCGTCACGCGCCCGGACGCCGCCCACTCGACACCGCGAGCGAGGAGGGTTTGAAACCCGACGCAGTCGAGATTCGGATTGGCCTCGCCTTTCCAGGTGTGGCCCAGCATGGTGGTGTAGACCCTGCCTTTCCCGTAAGAGCGCACCCAGTCCATGGGCTCGTTCTGCCTGGAATCCTTCGAGTAGGCAGAGGTCAAGATGATCAGTCCGAGAGCCGGGCCGTGCTGGCCGTGCGTGAGCTGCTCGGAAGGGTGCAACCAGCATTCCGGCAGGCCGCGGGTGATGGAGTGATCACGCTTGAGCACGCACATCTGAAAGTCGTGCCGCGGCCCGTGGCCTGGATTGAGTCCGCTCCCGCGCGGGATGGTAACCACCTGGCCGTCCTCAGCAATGACCAGTCCTGGTCCGAAGTCCTTGTCTCGCCAGCCCAGCCCGATCATCTCGTTCCAGGCCGCCCAGCGCAGAAAGGCATTGTTGGCGGCATGCAGGATGATGAGCCCGCCTCCGGAACGGACATACCGCTCAAGTGACTGCTCCACCTCTGCCGGCCACCGGATGCCGTCATCTTTATGGCCACCGTTGAAGTTGACGAGCACCGCGTGGTACTTGGAAAACTGCGGCCGCCAGCCCTGCCAGGCTTCCTTCGGCGCTTCCCTCGGCGGGGTCGTGGAGACGTCCACGTTGAATCGACCGGTCGAGGTAAGAATGGTCCTGACGGCTTGCGTCCCTGCTTCCCAGTCGTGGTTGTTGATGCCGTCAATGATCAGCACGGAGAGCCGCGGCTTCGCCGGCATTTCCCCTGCCAGACAGCTCAGGAATGCGAAGACCAGGACAGTAAACCATCTTACCGGAGCCGAGAGCATGATTGATCGATCAACTACGAGTTATGCGCGGCACCGCCGCTGCAGTTTGTTGGATAGGTTAATCGCCTGTTGGTTTCCTGCCCGTGCAGGAGACCCACGCCTGCGCAAACATCCCATAGAGACAGCGAGCCCACTCACGAAGCGTTGAGGCGTGAGTTGACTCCCCTTCTCCTTCGAGCTGTAACGCCAGATAATTGCCAATCAGTTCCAGCGATTCATAGATTTCATACCGGGCCAGCGGCTGGATGTCCTCGCATCCGGCTTCGCTCAATAGGCCCGGCAGTTTTCTCCCGGCACAGACATCTCCCCCGTTGCGCGTTTGCAGTGAGGTGTAGGCTGCGATGGCGCCGGCCAACTCATCCGACGGAGGCGCCAGGAGGAATCCTCCCCAGTCCGGACTACAGACCGCCAGCACCCCTCCGGGACGCAGCACCCGAGAGAACTCCGCGACCGCCCTTGCAGGTTCGCCGAGGTGTTCCAGCAGGGCATGCGAGAACACCACATCGAACGTGCCGTCGGCAAACGGGGGTTCATAGACGCTCGCCTGCTAGAACGCCACATTGCCCAACCCACTGGCCAGGGCGTTGGACGCGGCCGTTTGAATCTGAGATTCGCTGGCATCAATCCCAACCACCCAGCCGTTTTCCATGCGCCGGGCAATGCCGCACGTCAGGCTCCCCGGGCCGCAACCGCAGTCAAGGACGGAGAGGCCAGCGCGAAGATACGGCAGGAGGAAGGCCCCATGCGATTCAATCGTCCTCCGGGACATAAAATCCACGGCGTTCTGTGTGTGCCCCGGCGTGTACTGTTCGGCCATCTCTTCTGCGTCCCTTTCACCGCGCGACGATTCGCCGGGCGGGGAGGAATGTTACTCCTTCTCTTTCTACTGAATCTGGCGAACCGACGAACCTGGTGCAGACGGTGCGGGCGAGAGGGCGCGACTGAGCGCCCCCAACTGTTCCAGGAACGGCTGGGAGATCAGACCGTTGGTCTGAACCGGCACGTCCCACGTGCCGGCACCATCTTGGTTGACCAGATTGCGAGTCCACGTGATGATCTGCTCGCTTGAGAATCGCGGCGCCCCCCTGCCCCAGGTCTGGCCCAAGTAGCTCAGCATGTGGAGTTCGGCGCCATCCACGTTCCCGTCGAAGACACGCCGGATCACCAACCGGTCCGGCTGATCAATCTCTCCCGCAATGTAATCTTCGTGCGGAGTTCTCCATCGCTTGGTGAACGGCCTAATGCCAGGATCAGGCATCAGACGGTACCAGAAACTTGCAGGCATAGAATTGGAACCGCTATACCATCCTCTCCAGCAGGAGCCAACCGCATCTTATCTCAAGGGCAAATCTCTTGAAGTCGGGATAGGAGTTATGCCAGTCATCTTTCATTACTACCCGGTTTTTTTAGCAAAATCGTTGGCCAACGTACAGGGTAAGGTGGAGTTGTACGCGAAATATGCCGAAACCCCTTACTCATCACAACATCCAGCTCACTCAACTCACATTCTTCTGCTATTTTCCTTGTCACATCCTCCTTCACAGAGAACCCAGCATCCATGGCGAGTTGAGCCAAGCTGGTATATGAAAAATATACAAACCAGCGTTCATCTGAGTACATGGAATCAATGTTATCATAAGGCATCGGTTCCCCATGTTCATTTTCTTTGTACAGAGTTCGAATGAAACATAACCCGCCCGGGTTTAATTTCCGCCAGATACGTCGCAGTATTGTTGACATATGATCACGCTCAAACAGATGAACGAAAGCCGCGTTCGCCACAATGCTGTCAAACTTTCCCTCCACAATATGTTCTAAATCATAAAAGTCAGCCACTATAAATCGGGCATTTGAATCTGGGTATTTTTCCTGCTTTTTTTCGTTAGCTATTTCTATAGCTTTTGGGCTAAAGTCTACTCCGTAGAGATCACTACACATCTTGCCATCTGCAAGATGGTTAACTTCTTTACCTGAACCACATCCAAGAACGAGAGTTCTGCCACTTAACAGATTCAGATGTGCTTTAACATAATCTTCTAGCACATGACTCCACTCCATATGGAAAATTTTTGCGTTATCGACGTAGTATCGATAGATGTTCTTGTGTCTTTCCCTCTCTTTGTTAGACCAAGAATCCCACTCTGCCAGTCTGCTATGTTTCCAATATTTGTAGCGCTTTCCGTATCGGATATACGGAATAATTTCGGGAGCCTTTATCAATTTATCCGTGGATGCGAGAATTCTTGTGAATACGCTATTCTTTGTTTCGTCTTGCGTAGCTAAAGTCTGCTCAGTTTTTTCGAACACAAAATCTGGATAGTCCGTCACATCTTCGCCATACATGTAAAGATATAGGTAAACCCGCTCATCATCCACTAGAATTGTTCTGAATCTGGGCATGTAATTACTCAGAAGTACTTCAAATCTTGCCTTCGACTCATCGTCGAGCAATTCAAACAGCTTGCCGAGGAATTCCAGCGATTTTTTGTGTTGATCTTCAGCAGGGCTCTCGCTTTCTAGCTCATGATACGGCGCATGAGCCTGAGCATATTTCGATTTAGGATTCAGAGTAATCAGGGTCACCCGCACCCCCTTGTGTAGCAATGATTCCAGCGTATAACGTGTCTTGGCATCGTCGGAAAACCTGTTAAGTGTGTGGCCAGATATGATGAGTCGTTCCTTCGCCTGTTGCAAAATCTCGTGAAGACTGCCAGGGTAAAGAGCGGCGGCATTTATACCTAATTGGCTCCAAGCCGTTCCCGTTTCGACAAGCTCATTGATTCGTTCATAGATAATACGCGGCGCTTCTAAGATAAGCTGAGTCGAGGCGGAGCTTTTCATGATCTCCATTAGTGTAATACGCGCATCGCTATATTTATCACGTATCCGCGCGAGAAACTCCTCAACCTGCTTATGATCGAATGTAGAAGTGCCGGAGTTGATGGTAAGAACGAATCGAATAATCGGATCAGGCTCTTTCCTCATATCATCTCCCATGATTTCAAGATCATCACTCATGATTCCAAGAAGTGTAAGGATATCGCTCGCTAACTTCTCGATCTCCGACCGATAGCGGGGGTCGTGAACGTTAAGTGGTATGGGCCTACGTATAGGGCCAGAACCAGGGTCATAGAATACATAGCCGAGCGACGAACCGAACCTCTCTTCGTAACCGGCTTTATGCTCCTTAGATAAAGGCTCGCGAAGTCTAACGTTAAATATGCGCGATTTACGTCCCCGTATCGCCGGAAACTGAGATTGGTTTGCCGAACAGAAGACTTCATATTCGCTTAGGCACCACTCCGATGCCATATATCCAGGCGAGGTAATGGAAACGAGAAGAGCGCTTCCCTGACAAGCCTCGGTGATCGATGGCTTGAGAATATCGACTCCGGCTAACTGCTCGTCTCGCCAGATGGCCAATTTATCTCGACCAAGTTGCTGTGCGAGGAGTGACTTAAGTGATCTACAGAACTGATCAACCCATCCCTCTTCACCCTTAACATACGGGTCGTTGTCTACATGGGCATAACTTATAAAAATGTCGTATTGATAGCCAGGGAGGTAAGCCATAACGACTCCGATAGTTCATAGGTCGCCACTCGTCTCTGATCATGATTAGTCAGGCGACAGATACATGTCTTTGTTTGGTAGTTCTTTCCCCCAATTGCCCAATTAAGTTCATGGAATCACCGAACCCAATCTCTCTCACAAGTGCTTCAAAACTTGCTACTTCATCGGGGGCGACTGCAACAAGTAGTCCACCATTGGTTTGTGGATCGCTGAGTACGATGCGTTCAAACTCATCTTGCACCTCAACCTTATATCCGTAGCTTTCCCAGTTTCTCTTTCCGCCACCAGTGGCACACCCTTGCTCTATGTAGCACTCCAGATTTGGCAGCAGCGGGACCTTCTCAAAATACACTTTGGCTTCTAAGTCAGACACCCCCGGCAAAGCCGGTGGCTTGATGAGTGGGGCCGCCTCAAAGGCGGTCGCCCTTACCAATTAGCTCTTTGACATCGCACGCGCGCGATGCCACGACTGCTTTCAGAAGCGCCCCTC
>Ga0207646_10000106_pt1 | contig 114093 bp, 101 predicted proteins | sample KBSK5502metaG_FD_184343 | JGI IMG/M metagenome (GOLD analysis project Ga0207646, IMG submission 184343) | Corn, switchgrass and miscanthus rhizosphere microbial communities from Kellogg Biological Station, Michigan, USA - KBS K5-50-2 metaG... | ecosystem: Host-associated > Plants > Roots >... | reverse complement strand
CGAGATCTCTGAAGTCATGGAAGAGACCATGAGCGCGGCCGAGGAACAGGTAGACCAGGCTCTCAAAGCGCGGGAAAGAGGAGTGAAACCCTCGTCTTAATCATCCGGAGAGGTTCAACTCATGGCGGTAGAGAGAACGGAGACGGCCAGGAGGTTTCTGGCGAAAGAACTCGACAAGCTCTCCGAGCAGGAGCGCCAAGTCGTCGAGCGCTTCATCAACCGGGGCCGGATCGCGCGCAACGTCGCGCACGAGTTCGAGGAGCAACTGACGTTCGGGCAACGGCTCGCCGATCGCTTTGCTGAGGTCATCGGCTCGTGGCGGTTCATCCTCATTCAAAGCGCGATGCTGGCCGTCTGGATTACGCTCAATATCACCGCGTATGTTTACCACTGGGACCCATACCCGTTCATCCTGCTCAACCTGGCGCTCTCATTTCAAGCCGCCTACGCCGCGCCGATTATCATGATGAGCCAGAACCGCCAAGCCGAAAAAGACCACCTGCAAGCGAAGAACGATTACGAGGTCAACCTGAAAGCCGAGCTGGAGATCCTGCAGCTTCACGAGAAATTCGACGAGTTGCGTGACTCCTCCTGGGTCGAACTCGTGCGCATGCAACAGCAGCAGATCGACATGCTGGAACGGCTGGTGTCGGCAGACCGCGCGCCGGCCTTAAAATGATGCCGCCCGAAACAGCCACGCTCGGATAGTTGCCACTGGCCAGCTACCTCACTGAGCGCATCCCTGCCACTTAAAGCACACCAGAAAACAAGGCGCGGTTGGAGCGGGTGCCAAAACCAGGCGGCCCGACCACGCAAACTTTCTTTTCAATCTTGTCCAATATTGAACAGCGGGTTATCCCGGTCCTCCCTATTATCATTCCAGCCTGGAGCGGCAGCATCAGGAGACAATTCTGACAAGACGGCTGATTTTATCCTGTCTGAGCCTTCTTGAACCTGCCCTCACCTTTGAAGAGAGCCCCACAAACTGCTTTTCAACTGGAGGTTGAAATGGAATCCCCACGGAATCGGATCCTCTGCGTCGAAGACCACGAGGATACGGCTGAGATGATGAAAATCCTGCTGGAAATGTCGCACTACGAAGTGGCGCTGGCGCGGACCGCCGCTGACGGCTTTCACCTGGCCAGTAGCGAGCACTTCGACTTGCACTTGCTCGGTAGCCGTCTGCCGGACAGATCGGGGTTTGAGCTCTGCCAGCAAATATGTGAGATTGCCGGGCACGCCCCCGTGGTGTTCATCTCCGGCGATGCTTATGAAGCCGATAAACGGCGGGGATTGACCGCCGGGGCTCTCGCTTATCTCGCGAAACCGATAGACTTCGAGGCGCTGGAAATAACGATGACGCGGCTGATCAATAAGGCCATGGGGCGGGGCAGGGGGAATGCCTGAAAGATGGTCCGCAGTGTTTTACTGCCCAGCGAGAGTAGTTCAGGGAGCGGCAATCCGGCCCACGGCGCAAACGGGAGGAACGATGACGAGCCTAGATCGGAAGAGATTGGAAATGATCGTGCGCAAAGCCAGAGAGGTGCGGGAAGTCTGGCTGCGCGAGCGGCAAGAGCAGCTTGAAGTGCGACTCGCCGCCAATGCCGCAGTCAGGAGGAGTTGGACTGAGTCCGACACCTCCGGGACGAGGCCGAGTCGGTAAGGAGATGAGATCATGATCCAGGAGACCCCGCAGGCTGACCGGTTCAAACAACAATTGCGTGAATCGTTGCAGCAGGAGACCCTCAATTCCAGCGCCGTCACGATTCCGAAAAACGATCACGTCTATACGTGTGGCGATCAGGACGAAGCGGTCTACTTCATCGAAAGCGGGCAGATCAAACTCCAGATCGTCTCGCCTGAAGGGAAAGAATGCCTCCTCGCCATCCATACGGCGGGGGATATCTTCGGCGAGCTGTGCCTCTCCGGCTTAAGCGCACGGCTGGAAACCGCGACCGCCATGGTGGAAACGACCTTGAAACACATTCCCTGTTCGAGGTTCTTTGCGCGCTTAAGCCGGGACTCGCTGTTTGAGGGCTTCGTGCGGTATCTGGCGGTGCGGATTGCCGACCAACAGCAGGTCATCGCCAATCTGGTGACGGTCGATAGCGAACAGCGGCTGGGCAAGACGCTCTTACGGCTGGCCCGCACCCTCGGCCAGAAAGACCCCCGCAGCATTCGCATCGAACTCAAGATTTCGCATGAAGAATTGTCGGAGATGGTGGGGACGACGCGACCGCGGATCAGCGTGTTTATGCAACGCTTTCGGAACCTGGGGCTGATCGAGACGAACGCCGAGCACTTCCTCATCATCAAAGAACGGAAGCTCAGTGATTACCTCGCGCAGATCGCCTAGCGCGGCGGCGCCTGCCCGCAGGGCCTGGGAATAATTTTTTGCGAGATTGTTCAATATTGGACAGCACTCCTTTCCGAAAGGTAATAGACTTCTTGAGAACCGAGCTTAGCTCACTCTCTTTATCAGCTCCTCTGGAATCATCCAGACTATCTGACACCCACAGCTCACCTCCCAAGGGATTATCAATGTCTATTCAAAATGTCCTGCGGAGATTCAAAGCAACTTCTGCCGGCCAATTTCCCCGCTCTGTCTTTCTCCTCATGTTCATCGGAGTCGTGGTCGGGCCACTCGTGTTATTTGCTCTTGGCGGGCGCAACCCGAACACTCTCGGGCAGCACGGCTTGGCGTGGTCCTTGCCTGGGATCACCCTGCTGCTCCTCGTCAGTGTCGGCGGCGGCTTCTGGCTGTTCAGGCGCGAGTCCCACGCAGCAAAGGATCTCTCTATTAGCCCGAAGCACTGATGAAAGGGGCGGACGTGAGCGCGAAAACCAGTCATTATGTTACTGCCATCTCTTGTCCGGTGAAAAGGAAAGCACAAACAGAACCGAGGTTTCTGAGGGTGAAGAAAAGCCGGAAATGGAAAAGCATGAAATTGATTGGCATCGCGGCTTTGTTCCTAGCCGCGTTGGGGATCTCCTCGGCGGGTTATCAATTAGTGCTGGAAGCGGCGTTGTTCCTGGCGGTGTTTATGCTTCAGAGCAAGACCTTTCTCTGGCTAAATGTGGTTGGCCTCGCCACCGTCTTGGCTGCGTTGGCTGGGTTGAAGGCAAGACCGAGACTCTTTATGCCGTCTCGATCACCAATCAGACTGCGGGAAGCGAATCACCGGAAAACTGAGAGGATGGGCCTGCGCGCCACTACAAGCCTAAGGAGAGACCAATGGTAGACACAATCAAACGGGCTCCATTCTGATCGCGGAGGGCGCTCTTTTGCCGGCATCCTTGCTGTTCGACAGCGAGCCTTATGCTCACGGGTGGAGAGTGATCAACAATCTCGACCGTTATGGAATGAATCAAAAAATCAGCAAATCAAGTTGGAACTTTTTCTACCTGGCTGGGGTGCGAACAGCCAGCGTCTTCGGTGCTGACGAAGAAAAGGCGACACGCAAAGCGATCAAGCAGATCATCGCGAACGCGAGATCGAAATATTTTAATTGCCTGGAAATTACCCAAGTGGCCGCGAAACGATTCCTGGGGCTGCCCTACGTGAGTGTTTCCGCCCACTCGCGGCATATTCAAGCCAGTCAGGTCCTTTTCGAGGACTAGAAGAAGGAGAACCAAATGATCAGCGTCCGCATCCTTGCCCTCTCAATTGTTTGGGCTGCGCTTTCAGCGCCTTTGAGTTATGCACAAGACCTTTCCAGGTACCGGGAGTTCCAATTTGGAACGGGCCTGCCCGCGATAGCCAAACAGGTCCAGATGAAACCGTCTGAGGCGAAGGCGATCCACCAACGCCCGGCGGTGATTCAAGAACTGGAGTGGCGAGCCCACAACTTTCTTGGCTCTTCATCTCCAGCAGACTCGGTCAAGGACATCCTGTTCAGCTTTTATAACGGAGAGCTGTTTCGCATCGTGGTCACATATGAGCCGGATCGGAGCGAAGGCATGACGGCCGAGGACATCATCGAAGCTCTTTCGGCGAAGTACGGAGCTGCCACCAGACCTGTTGCCGAGATCACTCTTTCTTCGACCCGTCTCTACGACGGCGAGAAGACCATTTCAGATCGGAGCGAAAAGGTCATCGCCCGTTGGGAAGATGCACAGTACTCGGTCAACCTCATTCAGTCCTCCTACCGGGCTACTTTCGGCCTGGTGGTGTATGCGAAACGGCTGGATGCCCTGGCCCGGGTGGCAATTGTCGAAGCCACCCGGCTGGATGAGCAAGAAGCTCCCCAAAGAGAAATCGCACGTCAACAGAAGAAGGAGGGGGAGAACCGCGCCCAGCAAGAGAAGGCCAGGCGAGTGAACAAGCCGCCTTTTCGCCCTTAGCAGGCCGCAGGCGACATCATTTTTTTGCGCCTCTTCACTACCAACTCTATTACCCAACAAATCGAAAGGAGCAATGAAAAAAACTATGGCTACCAACATCAGACCATTGCACGATCGCGTGATCGTGCGCCGGATCGCAGAGGGCGAGCAGGTGCGCGGCGGGATCATCATCCCGGACAGCGCTCAAGAGAAGCCACAGGAGGGTGAAATCGTGGCGGCCGGCGAAGGCAAGTACCGCACAGACGGTGTCAGACAACCGCTCGATGTCCGCGCGGGCGACCGCGTGCTGTTCGGCAAGTACAGCGGCTCCGAAGTCAAACTCGATGGCGAAGAACTGTTGATCATGCGCGAGGATGAGATTCTCGGCGTCGTCGAGCGCGTCGGCGCCGCGGCCGGTTCCGGTCGCGGCAAAAAAGGCGGCAAGTAGTTGCTGGACGGACTCGGCTGCTTCTCTCATGGACAGACATCGCAATCAACATAGGAAGAGAGGAATGAAGGTATGGCCAAGCAAGTAATTTATGGGACGGAATCACGCGCCGCGATTTTACGCGGCGTCAACCAACTCGCCGACACGGTCAAGATCACGCTCGGCCCGAAGGGGCGCAACGTCGTGATTGACAAAAGATTCGGTTCGCCGACGATCACCAAAGACGGCGTGACGGTCGCCAAAGAGATCGAGTTGAAAGACCCGCTAGAAAACATGGGCGCCCAGATGGTGCGTGAGGTCGCCTCGAAGACTTCTGAGGTGGCGGGCGACGGGACGACCACGGCGACCGTGCTCGCCCAAGCGATCTTCCGCGAAGGCGTCAAGACGGTGGCGGCGGGCGCGAACCCGATGGCCCTCAGGCGCGGCATCGACAAAGCCGTCGCACACGCGATGAAGGAGATCAAGCGCCTCTCCAAGCCCGTCAAAGGTGACGCCGTCGCGCAGGTCGGCACAATCTCTGCCAACGGCGACGCGGCCATCGGCGGGCTCATCGCGAGCGCCATGGAGCAGGTCGGCAAAGACGGCGTGATCACGGTCGAGGAATCGCGGACGATGGAGACGTCGCTGGAATTCGTCGAAGGGATGCAGTTCGATCGCGGCTACCTCAGCCCTTATTTCGTCACCGATCCGGAGCGCATGGAAGTGGTGCTGGAAAATCCCTTGATTCTGCTTCACGAGAAGAAGATCAGCTCGATGAATGAACTCTTGCCGCTGCTGGAGCAGGTCGCCCAGAAGCGCCAGCCGATGTTGATCATCGCGGAAGACATCGAGGGCGAGGCGCTCGCGACACTGGTCGTCAACAAGTTACGCGGCACGATCAATGTCGCCGCCGTCAAAGCGCCGGGCTTCGGTGATCGCCGCAAAGAGATGCTTGAAGACCTGGCGATCCTCACCGGCGGCCAAGTGGTCAGCGAAGACCTCGGCATCGATCTCAAGAAGGTCCGCCTGGAAGACCTGGGCCGCGCCAAGAAGGTGATGATCGACAAGGACAAGACGATCATTGTCGAAGGCCACGGCAAGCCGGGCGAGATCGAAGGCCGCGTCAAGACCTTGCGCGCGCGGGCTGAAGACTCCACGTCGGAATATGATCGCGAGAAGTTGCAGGAGCGGTTGGCGAAACTGGTCGGCGGCGTCGCCGTGATCAAGGTCGGCGCGGCGACCGAGACGGAGATGAAGGAGAAAAAGGCGCGCGTCGAAGACGCGATGCACGCCACTCGCGCCGCCGTCGAAGAAGGCATCGTGCCGGGCGGGGGCGTCGCGTTCGTGCGCGCGGCCAAGGTGCTGGAGAAATTCCGCATCTACCAAGACGGCGAAGGTGACGCGGACGAGCAAATCGGCGTCAACATCGTCAAGCGCGCGTTGGAAGAGCCGTTGCGGCTGATCGTGCAGAATGCCGGTAAGGAAGGCGCGGTGGTGGTCGAGCGCGTGCGGGCCGAAAAGAACGAGAACGTCGGCTTCAACGCCGCGACGGAAGAGTTCGAAGACCTGGTCAAAGCAGGTGTCATCGATCCGACCAAAGTCACGCGGACGGCGCTCCAGAACGCGGCGTCGATTGCGGGCTTGATGCTGACCACCGAGGTGATGGTTGCAGACTTCCCCGGAGACAACGCGGCTCCGGCGATGCCTGGTGGCGCAGGCGGCGGCATGGGCTTTTAAAAGCCTCTCTGCCAGCCGCTGCCCGTGACGATCAGGAGGCCCCAATCTATCCCCCGCATCGGCACATCCTCTTTGTTGAGGACAACGAGGATAATCGTGAGGTGGTAACTTTCTTCCTGAGGCGATCCGGTTATTGTGTGACCAACGCGGGCACCTCGGTTGAAGCTTTGGGCCTCGCTCAGAGTGGGCACTTCGACCTCTACCTCCTTGGAGATTGGTTCCCGCATGGGAAGGAGAGCAGACTCTGCGAGCAGCTTCATAGGTTCGACCCGCGCCACCCGATTCTCTTCTATTCAGCGGCGGCTACCGTCTCGACAGCCCAGGCGGAGGCTGACGCTCAGCGAATGGTGGCCACGCGCGAAGCGGCACCGCCGAAGGAGCCATGATGGCGGACAGCTTACGCGCCGAGACAGCGGATGCGTTTTTGCCGCAGACAGACTCACAGTGGCGACAATCTTTCACTGCAGCTGATCACAGTCATGATGTTTTTCGGGCCGACACACTGCGGGAAAATGAGATTAAGCGATGATTCACCATCCATCCCCTGATGGACGAAGTGTGGAGGACCAGGCCGCCCTGGTCCTCTATTTGGGGGATGCTCATCCCTGACTTTCACGACCGCAACTAGAAGCAGCGGGCAATGAAGATCGGAATGTCTAAGGTGGCCGCCGCCGTCAGCGTCAACTTGTGGAGGTTGTGACCGCCGTTGAACGTGCCTGGATTGGTCGCCGTATTCGGGTTGAAGGTGATCTCGGCGCCGGTGATCGCGTTATCCGCCGACCCGACCCAGAACTTCGCCCCGCCCGTGCGCCCTTGCGGGATGAAGCTGGAGAAGCGCGGGGTCGTGCGCGGGAGGCTGTCGGAGAGGATCGCATTGCGCTGGCACCCGCTGAAGGGAATGCTGAAGCTGATGCCGGTCTCGATGTCATCGAACAAGACACCGAAGATCGTCCCGATGTTGCCGATGCCGGTGATCAAGCTGCCGCCGATGCGGTTGATAACCACCAGGGTACTGTTGCCGTCAGCCACGCTGCCGATGCTGTCAGCCGCCAACACGCGCGGCAGGCGGCCGTAGGCGGTGCCGTTGAAGGCCAGTGTCGCCGTATCGGCCGTCGCCGCGCAGGTCACCGGGGTGGGTGCCACCGCCGAGACGGCCTCAGCGCCGAGGTTGGCGGCGTGGCCGGAGGCGAACTTGGCGAACGCATCGCCGATCAGGAAGTTGAAGTTGATCGGGCAGCCCGTCACCGGGTTCACCGCCACCGCCACCAAGAAGCCGGTCACACCCGGATCCAAATCTGAAGCCAGGAAGCTGGCCGTCTGATTCGGCGTCAGACACATGAACGCATCGGCCACCGAGCAGGTGCTCCCGTCCACGAAGAAGAGATGCACCGCCACTCCCTGCTTCGTATTGGTGTTGGTCAGGTTGATCCGTGTGTTCTGACTGTTGGGTGCCGTCAGGCTCGAGGTGTAGAGATTGAAGATCAACACCGAACCCGGCTTGTCATCGCTGACGGCCGAGGGCGGGGGGATGGGGAGACTAGGTGGGCTGCTGTTGACGGTCAAGGTCGCGATGGCTGGGGCGGCGTTGTTGCCATTGCTGGTCTGCAGAGCGCCAGCGGGCAGCGTGTTGAGATAGCTGCCTCCAAGCGCTGCCGTCACGTTCACCGTCACCGTACAGGTGCCGGGGGCGCCGCCCGGGATCGAGCTCCCCGCCGACAAGGTCACCGCGTTGGCGGTGGCGGTCACCATGCCGCCACAGGTGGTGCTGGGCGTACCGGCGATCATTAGGCCACTGGGCAAGGTATCAGTGAGCGGCGCGGTCAGGATGGCGGCACTGCTGTTGGGGTTGATCAAGGTAATGGTGAGGGTCGAGACCCCGCCCGCATCGATGATGGCCGGGCTGAAGGCCTTGCTGAGCAGGGGCGGGCCGGAGGGCGGGACGACAGTCAAGGTCGCGATGGCCGGGGCGGCGTTGTTGCCATTGCTGGTCTGCAAGGCGTTGGCGGGCAGCGTGTTGATGTAGTTGCCTCCGGACGCTGCCGTCACGTTCACCGTCACCCTACAGGTGCCGGCTGTGGTGCTGCTGCCACCTGGGATCGAGCTCCCCGCCGACAAGGTCACCGCGTTGGCGGTGGCGGTCACCATGCCGCCGGTACAGGTGGTACTGGGCGTACCGGCGATCACCACGCCACTGGGCAAGGTATCAGTGAGCGGCGCGGTCAGGGTGGCGGCACTGCTGTTGGGGTTGCTCAAGGTAATGGTGAGGGTCGAGACCCCGCCCGCATTGATCGTGGCCGGGCTGAAGGCCTTGCCGAGCGTGGGCGGGGCGGAAGTACCGGGAGGCACGACGGCGCAGCCCGGGACGGTGATGTTGTTGGTATCCATCGTCACCGCACCATTTCGCGCCAGGGCTCTACCGGAGATGCTGGCCCTGGTATTCAGGGTGATGCTCGTGAGCGCGAGAATATTCCCTACGAACGTAGTGTCTGTACCGAGAGTCGCGGAGCTGCCGACCTGCCAAAACACGTTGCAATTTTGACCGCCATTGATCACCTGAACCCGCGAGTTGCTGGCGGTCGTGAGCGTGCTCCCGATCTGGAAAATGAAGACCGCATTGGGGTCGCCCTGGGCGTCGAGCGTGAGTGTTCCCGTCAACTGAGCCGACGTCGCAAAACAATAGACGCCTGGCGTGAGCGTCAGTCCACCCAGATCCGTACCAGTCAAGACGGTGTTGCACGCCATGCCCGCGAGAGCATTGTACGCAGTGGTGACATCATTCTGGGCCTGCATGGCGACTGCATCGTTCGCGTGGATCGTTCCAATCACGATCCCCGGAGGAAAGCCAGTGATCGCGCTACCTGGGCTGACACCCAGATCTCCGACGACGACGGTCATGCCGGTATTGGTCACCGTCGAGCCGCCCAGGACCGCGAAGCTCTGCGCCGTACCCAGTGATGACTGGGCCAAGGCTGGGGAGGCGCCGTAAAGAAGCGCGGCGAATCCCACGCTGGCCAAGAGACTCCAGTACTTGCACTTCATTTTGGATTTCTCTTTCCCTGGTTGGTGCTCATCCGCGACCAGGCGGAGCCGCTTGACTCGTGGCCCGGCAAGCAGCAGGTCCCCGAAAGCTAAGGTGGCAACGAAGAGCAGCTGCCATCCCTTGAGGAGTCTCAGTGTTGATCGGATGTGTGTGTGTTTGTGTGATGGTCGCATGTTGAAGTGCTCCTAAAAGGATGTTCTCTTCAATTGTGGGGCAGTCAGTATGAAAGCTTTGCTCAAGAGAGTAGGAGAAGTTCTCCCGCCGCGAGCGAGCTGATGAGCTCGCGTCCTCAATGAACGCGGATCCTGGCTGCAACCCCCTGAGATGTTGAACCAGTAGATATTTCCAAAATTCTACCGAATGGCCGATATGGCTAACAGGGATTACTGAACAAACCAGTGAGTGAGCAATGCAGGTAAAAGAGTTGAGCTTTCTGCTGGAATTGCAGGCCGGTCGTGAGGAAAGCTCAATCCGGGCAGAGTTTACGCTGGTTTTACCAAGCGGTCAAGGCAAAACTGGTGGCAAGGCACGGCGGGAGTGGGCGATCTAAGTCGGCCGCACAATAATTCTTTTCAAAACCGTCCAGTATTGGACAGCAACCCATCCCGAGTCAGCCTACCATTGAAATGCAAATTAGAGTCGGGTGAGAGCATCGTTGCACTCGATACGGAGAAGATAGGCAAAACCTACACCTGGAGGTGAATTATGCTTTGGACAATTATCTTGATTCTTTTGGTTCTATGGCTACTCGGCTTTGTGACCGGTACGACCTTTGGCGGGTTCGTTCACCTGCTGATCGTGCTGGCGGTGGTCGTGTTGATCTTCAACCTGATCAGCGGTCGCCGGAGGGCGCTCTAAGCGAGCACGCACACACCACATGGTTGAATGAGGGCTGATCTAAGGAAGCGAAGGGTTCGATTCGGTCTCTCGTAGAGGAGCGTCCCAGATGACCAGTGCCATAGTTGAAGAAGGCAATGAATGGTTCTGCCGCAGAACCGAAGAGCTACGACAGGAAGTCGCGGTTCTTGAAACTCAGCTTACCGAGTTGGAGCAGAAGAATGCCCGTTCCCCCGCGCTGCTCCAGATGCTCGGTAAGTACTTCCAGGTTGGCGCCGCCGGGAAGTTAGAGGGGGTTCGATTCAGGCTCAAACTCAAACACGAAGAATTGGATCACTTCGAGACTCAGTACGGGATGCTTGGCAGTGCCAGCTAGGCATACTGATAGAGCACTTGCGCCCCAGCAGGCACTGTTGGCTGCGCCGGAGAAACTGCACGGCAGAGGATGGAGCGAATGATCGGCGAGAGTCCGCCTGAACTCGAACCGCACCTCAATCGCAGCTACCGATCACTGATCAAGGTAGAAGCATCAGGCGGATACCGAGAAGCAAGACCACCACACCTGATGGAGACCAGCGATGTCACAAATACTGCTTGAGCAAGAACGTGTCGAACTCCCCCCCACAATCGAACAGTTGCCGCCAGTAGTGGGGCCGCCGCGCAGGCATTGGCGAGGCTCGATGATCATGGCCGCGATTGGGTTCGTGCTCGTCTTCGCGCTCTCGCGCGTGCTCTCGATTTACGTCCAGTCGCTGTGGTTCGGGTCGCTCGGCTACGCTTCTGTTTACTGGTATACGTTTGGGCTCCAGACCACCCTCTTCACGATCTTCGCGCTCTCAACCTTGATCATCTTGCGCGCCGCCTTCCGGTTGCTCGAACGCGCCTTCGCCACTGCCACGCTCGAACCTCGCGTCATCTCGGTCAGCAATCAGCCACTCTATCTCTCGCCAGCGCGGATTGTGCGACCGCTCGCGTGGGTGGTCGCGCTCTTCTTCGGCCTCATTTCTGGTTGGGGCATGAGCGAGCAATGGCAGACCTTCGTGCGCTACCTCCATCAACCCGCGACGAATATCAGCGATCCGATTTTCCATCGGCCACTGGGCTTTTATCTGTTCACCTTGCCCATCTACCAGTTGCTTAGCTGGTGGCTCGTCGTGCTGGCGTTCGTCATTCTCTGCGGCGCGATTCTGTATGCGCTGTTGACAATTCCCCCCAATATCAAACCTTCGGCGGCAACCGCGGCGGCGCGCCGGATCGGTTATCGGGCGATATCTTTCGCGCTGGCGGGTTGCCTGTCGTTATTGGCGTGGCGCGTTTATCTCGGCCGCTTTCCCTACTTATGGGGCGATCACCAGACCTTTGCCGGCGTCACTTATGTGGAAGCCAATTACCTGTTGCCGGGCTTGATTCTGGTCTCTCTTGCGCTGGCTGTAGCTGCCGCCATCGCGCTCTTTAATGCTTTCACCCGTGCGCGGCTGCGCCCGCTCCTCGTCGCGGTCGCCTTGCCCATGGCTGTTTACCTCGTCGCTGCCATTCTGATCCCGGCTTATGTGACGAATTTCATCGTCAAGCCAAACGAACTGGGTCGCGAAGCGCCTTACATCGAACACAACATTGAATGGACGCGGCGCGCCTTCGGGCTAGACCACATCGAACCGCGTGACTTCGACGCGGAAACTTCGGATGCTGGTTTCAATCTCGCCGCGAATCGCGCGACGCTCGACAACATCCGCCTCTGGGATTGGCGCGCATTGCAAGACACGCTGCGTCAGATCCAAGAGATTCGGACCTACTATGATTTCCCGGACGTGGACGTTGATCGTTACCGGGTGGGCGGCCAGATGCGCCAGATGATGCTGGCCGCGCGCGAAATAGACATTAACAAACTGCCGCCTTCCTCGCGCAATTGGATTAACGAACGACTCATTTATACGCACGGTTACGGCGTCACGATGAACACCTCCAACGGCTTTACGCCTGAAGGCATGCCGCGCTTCGTGCTTTCCAACATGCCGCTGGAATCGAGCGCGCCGGAGATCAAAGTCACGCGCCCGGAAATTTATTTCGGCCAGAAGACCGACACCGATGTCTACGTCCAGACGAAGCAGAAGGAGTTCAACTACCCCCAGGGCGAAGCGAATAATTATACAACCTACGCAGGCACGGGAGGCATTGCAGTGGGAGGCATGCTGCGTCGTTTGGTGCTGGCGTGGGCACTCGATGACCCCTCAAAGCTGCCCTTCTCAGACGATGTCACATCGGAAAGCCAGGTGCTCATGCGTCGGAACATCAGGGACCGCGTCCTCAGCCTCGCGCCTTTTCTCGTCTACGAGAAAGACCCGTACATCGTCGTCTCGGACGACGGTCGCCTCTACTGGATGATCGACGCTTTTACCGAGTCGGCGACCTACCCCTATTCGCGCCACTATCAAAGTGCGGCGGGTGAAGAGATCAACTACCTGCGCAACAGCGTCAAGGTCACGATTGATGCCTATGAGGGGGCAGTCAATTTCTACGTTTTCGATGCGCAGGACCCTTTGATCAACGCTTATCGCGCGGCTTTTCCCAAGCTCTTCCATGACGCGCGCGAGATGCCCGCAGACTTGCGCGCGCACGTGCGTTACCCGGAAACACTGATTAAGACGCAAGGCGAAGTCTACAGCCTTTACCACACGCAGAACACCAAGGTGTTCTTCCAGCGCGAAGATGTGTGGAGCCTGGCGAGCCAGATTAGTTTGAGCGCGGACAAGCAACAGAAGCAGCAACCGCTGGATCCATATTTCGTCCTGATGCAACTGCCGGGCGAGCAGACCGCGAATGAATTTGTCGCAATCCTGCCCTTCACGCCGGCCAACCGCAACAACATGATCGGGTGGATGGCGGGACGCAGCGACGGCGACGCTTACGGCTCGCTGCTCGTCTTCAAATTCCCGACCTCGCGGCTGATTGACGGCCCCTTGCAGATCGAAGCGCGGATCGATCAAAACGCACAGCTTTCATCTCAGTTCACGCTCTGGAATCAGCAAGGCTCACACGTGCTGCGCGGCAACCTGTTGGTGATCCCGATTGGCCGCGGACTCCTCTATGTCGAGCCGATCTATCTGCAGGCCGAACGCAGCCCCATGCCCGAATTGCGCCTGGTCGTCCTCGCGACGCAGGAGCGGCTCGGCTACGGCCGAAACTTTGACGAAGCGATGGCCAGTTTGTTCGGTGAAGCCGCCAGACCAGTGGGAGAGACCAAAGCAGAGCCAGCGAAACTGAAACCCTCTGACGGCGCGGAGCCCGCGCCTGCGCGATCCGCGCTGCCGCAAAACGCACAGCAGTTGATCAATCGGATGGCGGAGGACGTGGCCAGCTACCGGCGGCTGACGGCGGAGGGCAAATTGGGCGAGGCGGGACAGAAACTCGAATCGGCCATGCGCACCCTGGAAGAACTGAAGAAAGCGAGCGGGAAACAGTGAGAGGCGAACCGTTGTCAGTCGCCATGATAGTTCTTTGTGGGACAGCCGTTGCCCGATCAGTCAATGATGCTGAGTGTAGTCAAACAAGAAAAACTGATTAAGAGAGGAATGCTGATATGAAAGTTCGAGATCTGATGACCACCGACGTGAAATCTTGCAGTCCTGAGACCAACCTAGCCGCAGCGGCAGCCCTTATGCGGACGGGGGACTGCGGTGCGCTCCCAGTGGTAGCTGGAAAAATCATTGGCATGATCACTGATCGCGACATCTGCCTCGCCGCGAGTCAGAAGGATCACCCTGTTTCGCGCACCAAAGTAAGTGAAGTGATTTCAGGTAAGGTCTATGACTGCGCTCCGAGTGATGAGGTGAAGGACGCGCTCAAGACCATGCGGAAAAAGAAGGTGCGGCGGCTACCCGTGGTGAATGGTGCTGGGGTGCTGAAAGGTATTTTGTCCATTAACGACATCTTGCTTCATGCGCGGAAAGCCAGGGGCAAGAAGAGCCAGCATCTGAGCTACAAAGACGTTGCCCGCACGTTTCAGGCGATTTGCGCACCTCGCATCCCAAAGCCAGCCAGGTCACGGCCAGGAAAGAAAGCCGCGGCAGTGGCATAAAGGCTAATGACCGGCGCCACCGATTCAGGGTTGGTAGTAGTCCTTGCTCAACCCAAGACTGAGGTCCGGCAATGCAATCGCCGGGCTGGTCCAGCGCTTTCGGCTGGAGAGAAACAGGAGGAGACCATGAACTTGAGCCTGGAAAGTTTAATCATTCTGCTGATCGTCGCTGGCTTGGCGGGCGCGATTGGACAATGGCTCGTCGGATATTCGCGCGGCGGGCTCTTAACCTCAATCGCACTCGGCTTCATCGGCGCCCTGCTTGGAAGCTGGGTCGCCAGACAGTTCAGATTACCTGAAATCTTCGCATTGCACATCGGTCGCACGAACTTCCCCGTAGTCTGGGCAATTATCGGAGCGGCGTTGTTCGTGGCCATCTTGGGATTACTGACCAGGCGCCGGTATGTCTGAGCGAGGATCAACCAGAGAAGGGGAGTTATGTCTGCTGAAACAAACAGTGTGCTGTTAGACGAAGAGCGCAGGCTGGCTGCGCATCAAGAGGTCAAGGCTTCGATTGATGGCGATGTCAATGCTCGCATCAAGCGCGAGTCGGCGCGAGTCGAGCCAAAGGAATCGGCCGAGTTGGCCGGTGTGGCTCGCGAATTAAAACAAAAGTCTGCACATGAAGCGGTGGAGACTGAACGCGAGATGGGGCGCGGTAGAACGGCGGCCCGGATTTCACAGGTCGTTGATTACCTCTTCTACCTCATCTACGGCTTGATCTCGTTACAGTTCCTGCTCGGGCTGATGGGCGCGCGGCCCGGTAATGGGTTCGTTCAGTTGATCGCTGGCGTCACGAGGCCGCTGCTCGCGCCCTTCGAACACATTGTAGGGACTCCGTCGGCCGGAGCATATCAAATCCGCTTCTCTTACTTGTTCGCGCTGGTGGTTTATATCTTGCTTCATCTGGCCATCAATGGAGGGTTCCGGTTAATCGCCCACCGCAAGGTCACAGTTTAAGGCTGAAGCGAGGCGCAGCAAGAGATCGCACAAGGAAGGAAGAATTATGGCAAGCATAGATAGTGGGCGGGTTGAAGCGCTGGCGCGCAAATCCAAAGTTTTGATGGACGGGTGGCTGCGCGAGCGGCAAGAGGCGCTGGCAGAGCGACTCGCCGCTAATGTTGAGGTCAAGAAGCGTTGGATGGAGTCCGACCCCATCGAGGTGAGTCAAATCGGTCCGGCGTAATTAGACCGCTACGCAGTGGCCTAATCACATAGTTGGGCGGCTTTGTATTACTCAACGTAAAGACGAAAGGTGAATTGAAATGGAAAGTCCGCTTATAAAAATCGGGGACACTATTATCAACATGGACAACGTGGCCGTCATCAAGGAAAAGGACGGAAATCTCAACATAGACTTTGTGTCGGGCCGCGCAGATCATGTCCAGCGAATCACGCTCAGCGGAATAGAAGCCGTTAGGTTTTCGGCATATCTGACTTCCGTGGTTCATGAGCTGCGTATTGAAGGTCAGTAATCTGTTTGCATCTGCGATGTTGATTCGTGCGCGATGCGTGTCCATCGACACGCTTGCGTTGACGCCGACAGCGCCCGCCCAACAAATCGTTGGACCGGAGCGCGGGGAGCGTGTTTCTCAACTTGATTGATTGAATCGAAAGGTGAATGTAAACGCCGCGCCCGGTCAACTCGGACGTTAGGCGCTACTGAGCGCGGAGGATATCGAAGGCAGCATCTGGCGGAGAGACAAAGAAGTAAGATATACACCTTGAGAGGAGAGGTAAGCCAATGAGATATATCTTCGTAATCGCCATATTGGTTATTGCAGCATCCACTCCGGCACCAAGCCAAACTAAGGAAAAGAAGGCATTGCCCAGCGGCAAGGCTGAACAAGAGTTGATTGGCATGGAACGTGAGTTATCCGAGGCACTGGTACGCTACGATACGGCAGCGCTTGACCGGGTTTGGAGCGATGACTTCATTTTTACCGCACCTAATGGACGGATCACTACCAAGGCGCAGCGGATAGCAAGCGTTAAATCCTCTGCCAAGTCTACGAATTCCTCGGTTGGGTCCAGCACCAATGATGAAGTCAAAGTTCATCTTTACGAAAAGACGGCTGTAGTAACAGTGCTTTCTACTTGGAAGGGCAAAGTAAACAACCAGGAGTATAGCGAGCCATATCAATCAACTCATGTGTGGGTGAAGCAACAAGGACACTGGCGTCTGGTTGCTGCGCACGTAACTCCTGTCGCACAGAAATAACAGTTCGCGCCTAACACCGGTCGCCGCGGAGTCGGCCCCACGAATGTTTCGACTATCAACGATCTCAGGGGCCGACTCGCTCAACCCCGCCGTTAAGCAGGCCACCGCACCCGGCAGGATATAAAGAAAGGCACGGATGACGAAATAAGAAACCGGACAATCGCCTCCTTTGTCTTGAAGGTACACCCGAAAAGCGAGGGTTCTATGACTCCTCTTCGATCTGCCACATTTGGTTGTTTGCTTCTTGCTGCACTGCTTTTCGCCCCTGTCCGGGCACAGGACGAAAAACAACTCACTGGCCCTCGCCTCTCTGCTTTGCAAAAAGAGCTTGAAGCTGGCCACGCTGCGGCGCTCGGAAACTTCTGGCAGGAGATCGGCAAACAGGGCGCGCCACTGATCGAGCCTCTCGTCGGCGATGCAGGCTACCGGCTCGTCACCTTCGTCTGGCGCGCGAAGGAAGAGATCAAAAACGTCGTGGTCATCGGCGGGGTAGCTGGAATCGAGCTGGAGCGAAACCGTCTGACACGATGGCGCGACTCCGATTTGTGGTTTAAGGCTTACCGCGTGCGCAACGATGCACGGTTCACTTATAGCTTCTCGGTGAACGATTCACTCGTGCCTCTCACGAAGCTCGATCTTTCAGATGCGCAAGCGATCAGGCAACGAATCGCTGGATTCAAACCCGATCCCCTCAACCCGCGCCGCGCTGTCGGCGGTTTGCCAGCGTCATCCGTCGAACTGCCTGGTGCGCCGCCGCAACCCTGGATTACCAAGCAACCCGACGTTCCGGCGGGCAAACTCGAATGGAAGAAGTTGAAAAGCGCGATCCTCAACAACGAGCGCAATGTCGGGGTTTATACGCCGCCCGGCTATCGGACAGACGGCCAGCCGTATGGATTGCTGGTGCTGTTTGATGGCTTGGCCTATACCTTGTTCGTCCCCACGCCGGTCATCCTCGACAATCTGCTGGCGAAAAACTTGCTGCCGCCGTTGGTTGCCATCATTCTTGACAATCCGACGCCGACGAGCCGCGACATCGAATTGCCTTGCCACGCTGGCTTCGCCGATTTTTTGGCTCAAGAGGTCGTGCCCTGGATGCGCCAAAACTATCACGTCACGGCTGATCCAAGCCAAACCGTCGTCGCCGGGTCGAGCTATGGTGGACTGGCTGCCGCCTTCGCGGGGTTTCGTCATCCGGAGGTCTTTGGCAATGTGCTCTCGCAGTCCGGTTCGTATTGGTGGAAGCCCGCAGGCGAGGCAGAGCACGAATGGTTGACCAAACAATTAGTGACCAGTCCCAAACTGCCGGTGCGGTTTTATCTTGAGGTGGGACTGATGGAGACAGGTCCGTCGCCCGGCGATGGGCCCGAGATGGTCGTTGTCAACCGGCACCTGCGTGATGTGCTGCAAGCGAAAGGCTACGTCATCTCTTACCGCGAATTCAACGGCGGGCATGAATATCTCAACTGGCGTGGGACGCTCGCAGATGGGTTGAGGTTGCTGATGGGCAAGGATAAAGCTGATCGGAAGGACAAGTGACTGAACGATGACAAAGCCGGTCAGTTCGTCGTCATCGTTCACGGCTCGCTCGACAAAATGAGCAAAATCCAGAGCGCCCTGTCACGACACTCTGTCCCGGCGGCAAAGAGCGGATGCGCAGGCTGATGGCCGTGGTCAAGACTGGCCGCGTTGACCTGACGCCGCTGCTGACGCACAACTTCTCGCTCAGTGAAATCACTGAAGCGTACCGGGTTTTCGGCGAGCGGCTCGATGGCGTGATCAAAGTGGGCATCAGGCCCTAAGCTGAGAGGCAAGAGGCTGATGGCAAGCTTCGGCGCTGCCTTTCCCCGCCACTTCCAGCCTGGTCAGGATCCTCGGTCAATCCGTTCATTGCAGCGGCAGACCATACTGCTCCCGCTCACGCCCCTGCATGCATTGTTTCTGCTTTTGGCATTCAGCGTGTAGTCAAGCACGCCAGAAAACAAGGCGCGGTTTGGGGCAGGCGCCAAAAACAGCCAGCACCTGACCGCCAACTTTCTTTCCGAAACTGTCCCCTATTGGACAGCGCTTGATCCCGAACTGGCCGATCATCGGAGAGTTTCAATCAACACTCAAACCGATCCTTCCGTAAGGAGGCGATCACTTAAAGGAGACAAGTATGTTGAGCAAAGATGAGGTCACAGGCAAAGGCAAACAAGTCGAGGGCGCGATCAAGGACCAGGCCGGGGAATTAGTCAACAATCCCGACCTCGAAGCCAAAGGTGAAGCCAAGCACCTGGAAGGACAAGTTCAGGAGAAAGCAGGCGAAGCGCGCCGGACAGCCGGTGAAACGGTAGAGAAGGCGGACAAAGCTATTACCGGCAAACTGTAGCTCGGAAATTATCCGACCGGATTACTCATATAAGCTAGCGGCGGAGAGCGGAGCTTTTCGGTGACGTCTCTGCCGCCAGCAATGAACAGCAGAGCTGAGATCAGAAGGGGAATTGATAAATAACGACACCAAAAAGAAGAAGCCCTGAAGCAGTCAGCGGGCTTCAGTGCCAGCCTGCTTAAGGTTGAATGAATCGTACGATGACGGACTTTCCCCCGAAACAGGATTGAATAGGAGAATAGCAAATGAACATAGCCAGATTTACGACCGCGAGCGTGCTGCTTCTCATGGCCCTCGTTGGTACTCTTTTCGCGCAAACTGTCGAGGTCACGAACACCTCGCAATGGGTGGCCGCCAAGCGCCAGATCTTGGCCGTCAAGTACATCGAAAACAAGCAGACAACCGTCAATATGCCGGGGACAGCTCTCGCTCCGCGAGTGATGGGCAAGGCCGATGTTGAATTCAAGCAGGGCCGCACGAATGTCAGGCTGGAGATGGAGAGCTTCGCTAATCCGCAAGCGCTCGGCGCCTATTACACCACCTACATTCTGTGGGCCGTGGCTCCGGAGGGACAGACTGAGAACCTGATGGAGTTGCCGATCCAGAGCAATTTTAAGATTGAGTCGACGACGAAATTTCAGACCTTCGGGCTGATGATCACCGCCGAGCCGCACTCCGGGGTGGCACTGCCAGGTCCCGTGATCGTGGCCGAGAATACTCTCCGGAAAGGGACGGCAGGTGAAATCAGCACCAGCAAGATCGAGTATAGCGGCGACCCCGGGACGCTCTATGTTGTTTCCTCGCCCAACTCTCCGGCGTTGAATGCCGACTACCATACGCCGCTGCTGATTCTGGGCGCGCGTCGTGCGGTCGAGATTGCACAGCGGGCCGGCGCTCAAAGATTCGCCGAGCCAGAACTGCGAGAGGCGGAAGTGAAGCTGGAAGTTTTGGAGCGGAGTTGGCCGCCATCGTACAAACCTGCGGACCTGCGCAAAAACGCGAAGAAATATGGCGGGCTGGCTCGCGACACGATGCGCCTGGCCGAACACGCCCGAAGCCTGACCGTCGAGCGCCGCGTTCAAGCGAGACTGGCCACCGAGCGCCGGGAAGCCGGCAATACCATTGCCCAAGCCCAGTCCGAAGCTGATCGCGCTCGAACTGAAGCTGATCGCGCCACCACTGATGCGGGTCTCGCCAGAACTGAAGCTGAACGCGCGCGGGCAGCCGAACGCGAGACGATAGCGCGCGCTGCAAGTGATGCCGCGGCGGCACGCCAGCGAGTTGAGCAGGCACAATCCGAAACTGAGAAGGCCAAAGTTAATGAAGAGCTGGCGCGCAGCGAAGCCGAGCACTCACGCCTTCAAGCCGAAGAAGCGAAGCGTGAAAGAGACGCCGCACAGCAGCGTCTCTATGTCTCGCTCTCAGAGATTCTGGAAACCAGGCGCGAGGCCCGCGGGCTGATCGTCAATCTTTCGGATGTCTTATTCGATACCGGCAAAGCGACCCTCAAGCCTGGCGCTCGCGAGAAGCTCAGCAAGCTGGCCGGTATTCTGTTGGCTTATCCCGGCGCTTACCGGATCGAGATTGAAGGACACACCGATTCGGTCGGATCGGATGAGCGCAACCTCAAGCTCTCGCAGGCGCGAGCCGAGTCGGTGCGCGATTATCTCGTGCAAGGCGGCGTTAAGTCGGACCGCCTGATGGCGGCTCGCGGCTTTGGCGAGTCAAAACCCGTGGCCAGCAACGAGACGGCGGCCGGCCGGCAAGTCAATCGGCGGGTGGAGATCATCATCGCGGACCCTGACAGTCAGGCTAAAACCGGCAATCAGTAGAGAGGTGGCCCTGGCTCAACATGCGGTCGAGCCACAACGCCCGCTCTTAATCGCTTCGCCCCTGATCACCCGTGTCGCGCTTCACGCCGCGGGTGATCAGCCTGGCAAGCACGTGGTAGGTGAACCAGAGGAGAAAGCTATGAACGAGTTTCTATCGGATGTCAAAGATCTTCGGCGGCGGGCGCGTCAGCACCTTGAGCAAGGCGCCATCACCTCAGGCTACAAGGCTGAACGCGGGAAGGTGATCGCCGTCTTGAATGAAGTGCTGGCGACCGAGATCGTCTGCGTGCTGCGCTACAAGCGTCATTACTACATGGCCAGCGGCATCCACGCCGAGCCGGTGGCGCAAGAGTTCCTCCAGCACGCCAACGAGGAACAGGTGCACGTGGACCAGGTCGCCCAGCGCATCATGCAGCTCCAGGGCGAGCCGAACTTCAACCCGGAGGGCCTCGCCACCCGCAGCCACTCGGAGTACGTCGAGGGCGGCTCGCTCGTCGAGATGATCCGCGAAGATTTAGTCGCCGAGCGCATCGCCGTCGAATCCTATTCGGAGATCATTCGGTGGCTGGGCAACGATGATCCGACGACGCGCGGCTTGCTCGAAGAGATCCTCAAGAAAGAGGAGGAACATGCGGATGATCTGTCAAACATGCTCGCGGCCTTCGACCCGGAGAAAGCCCCTGGAGTCAAGTAAAGAAGGAGGAGGTAGGATTCCGAAAGGTTTTCCGAGTTATTTGACGAACACCAGGAAGCAACTAACAACGGAAAGGTGACAATATAATTTAGAGAATAAGCAAGACAGGTTTAGGAATACTAAGAGTGATCCTGATCAGCACTGGCCTGACCGCGCACGCTAGGAGTGCCCGAATCGCACTAGTTTCCGGCAAGTAGAACGACTCCTCCAACGCATCGAGACCCGCGCCCAGGCCTTTCGCAAGAGCCTCAGTGCAGCACTCGATCAAAGCTGGCAGAGCGGTTGAGCAGGTCTGTCGGCCTCGCGATAATTCTTTTCAAAACCGTCCAGTATTGGACAGCAACCTATCCCAAGTCAGCCTATCCTTATAAATGCAAATTGGAGTCGAGTGAGAGCAATAGCGCGCTCGACCTAAAGATTGTGGGCAATAATCTAGACTTGGAGGAGAGAGTATGCTTTGGGCGATTTTCGTTGTTCTTTTTATTCTGTGGCTCATCGGCCTACTTGGCCACATCGGCGGTGGGTTGATTCACCTGCTGCTTATTGTTGGGATCTTAGTTTTGGTCTTCAATCTGCTCAAAGGTCGCCGGACGCTGAGCTAAGCGAGCGCGCAAAGACCACACTGTTGAATGAGGGCTTGATCAAGGAAGCAAGGATTTGCTTCGGGATCCCAGCGCAGAGACCGTCATCCGCACAGCAGCAGCTCACCGACGCCGGGTTCGTCGCAGCATTAGAAGCCCGAACGGCTCAAAGCCAGATCTTGGTGTGGCGCTCAGGTAGTTAGTGTTGATGAGGGAGCTGGCAACCGGACCGCGAAACGGCTGGATGAATGGAGAGGGGCAAGACGCACAGTTGCAGCTTGTCAACTCGACGATGCCAATGCGGCTTGGCTCGAAGTTAATCTGCAACTATGGAGGAAAAGATCATGAAAAATACTGGAGTTTACACCTTGGTGAACCGCAACCTATTATTCGCAGCCTTGATTTTGCTCGTGGTGATCCTGACGAGCGGCAGTCTGAGCGGGGGCTGGGCACAAGGCTCGGAGGATCGGGCAATTGATCAGGCTCAGCGGGCCGTCAGGGAACAGATCATTAGTCGAGAGGTCGGGCGCGATACTCGAGAGGGCGGGCGCGATCCGGTGGTGCGTTTTAACCGCGATGCCCAGACCGAATTCAAATCGAATGCGGAGGTTCGTGTTCGCGGCACCGGCACCTTCTCGCCTAACAACGATTCACGTAACAACGATTCGCGTAACAACGATGGGCAGTCGAGAAACTTCTCCTACGAAGCAGTCGTCAACGACCGCAACCGCAATGTGTCTGACATCAGATACGACTGGAGAGGCGATGGGTCCGGCCGTGGCGATGGGAACTATGGCCGCGGTGATGGCGGCTACAGGGTGCAGACCATCTACTGCGCCTCCGATGATATGCGGCGCCACACCTACAATATCAATACCAGCGGCGGCGTCCGCCTGGTGCAGCAGAAGAGCGATGCGGCTTGTGTGCAGGGACGGACCTGGGGCTACAACCGCAACGGCATCTGGGTGGATCGCGGCTGCCGCGCTGACTTCGAAGTCGGCGGTGGCGGCGGCGGCGGTGGAAACTTCGACGGCCGCGGCAGCCTGAGCTGGAGCGGCACGGTAGATGATGTCGGTGAAATCACTGTGCGCGGTGATTTCACCGACGCCAGGGCCATTACGGGGCAGCCCATCTATGATGTGAATTACCGCTTCTCAGGCGCGCTTCCCCGCCGCAATGTCGCGGTCAGGGTCGAGAAGCGCGAAGGCCGCGGTAATGTGAGTGTCGTTCAGCAGCCGTCAAGTTACAACAACTACACCGCCACTATCAGGATCAAGGATGCCAAGGGAGGCTCCGACAAATACGAACTCTTGATCTCCTGGTAGCCGGCATCAAGGATTTGATTCGGGATCACCCTTCGAGGGCTGACGGGGCCTGCCCTCGCAGGGTGATGATGGCCTGGCCTGTTGTGGCCGGCAGTTGACAAGAGAACGGAGTGATCCATCGGTCCGGTCATTCCGCTCGCGCCTCGGCCTCCTCCGGGTCAGGTGTGATGACCGGGTGGAGAGGGCAAGAGAATGAAAAGCAAATCAAAGCTGGCTCTATTGGTTGTTGGTGGCGTGGTGGCGCTGATGGCGGTGATGGGATTGCTGTGGAACCGCCGCGCTGCCGCCGAGGAGTTTCTGACCAGTAAGCTTGAGCGGGGCAACATCCGCAACATCATCAGCGCGACCGGGACGCTGCAGGCGGTCACCACCGTGCAAGTCGGGAGCCAGGTTTCGGGCACGGTCTCGGCGCTCTTTGCGGATTTCAATTCCCAGGTCCGCAAGAGTCAAATTATCGCGCAGCTTGATCCGGCCATCTATCAAGCCCAAGTGGCGATGGCACGCGCCAATCTCGGACAAGCTCGCGCCAGTCTCGTCGAGGCTCAAGCGCGGGTGGTCGCCGCCGAGTCAACGGTCCAGAATCAACGCGCCGGGGTGTCGAGCGCGAACGCCAACCTCGCGGCGCTCAAAGCCAAGCGCGACGACGCTCAGCATCAGTTAGCGCAGCAAGAGGCTCTGGCGGCGAGTGGCATCAATTCTCAAAGTGACCTTGAAAGCGCACGCACCAACTTCCAGGCTGAAGAGGCGCGCTACAACCAGGCGGCGGCACAACTCGACCAAGCGCGGGTGATTGAGCAGTCGGCAGTTGGGTCTGGTTTGGCGCAGGCGCGCGCTCAGGTCCAGCAGGCCCAGGCTAAGGGGCGGCAGAATGAGGCCGTCTTACGCTTAGCCGAAGTCAATCTCAGTCACACCACGATCCGCTCGCCGATTGACGGCGTCGTCATCTCACGCAATGTCGATGTCGGGCAGACACTCGCGGCGAGCCTCTCGGCGCCGACGCTCTTCACGATTGCCAACGACCTCACTCAGATGCAGGTCATCGCCAATATCGATCAAGCTGATATCGGCGTGATCAACGCGAGCAACCGCATCAGCTTCACGGTCGATGCCTTTCCGGGGCAGACCTTCAGCGGCACGATTCGGCAAATCCGTCTCAACCCGCAGAACGTGCAGAATGTCGTGACCTACAATGCCGTGATTGACGACGCCAATCCGGATCTCAAGCTGAAGCCCGGCATGACCGCCAATCTGACCTTCACGATTGCTGAACGCGCCAGGGTGCTCAAAATCCCGAACGTCGCTCTCCGCTTCACTCCACCAGGCCTGACTTCGAGTGAGCTGGGCAAAGGCGTGACGGGGGCGTCAGGGACCGGACCCAAGCGCGAAGGAGCCGCCGTGACCACTTCGGCCGTCCTTCAAGGTCAGTCGCGGGTCGTCTGGGTCATGGGCGCGGATCGTAAGCCGCAGCCCGTGAGAATCAAGATCGGGATCACGGATGGCGTGAGCACCGAAGTCACCGAAGGTGATGTTCAGGAAGGTGAGATCGTCATCGTTGGCCAGAACCGCACTGGCGCAAGCTAGCCGCAAAGCGGCCAACGCGCACCAGGGTTCCGAGTTATCTGACGAACACCAAAAAGCAATTAGCAACCGAGAGGTAAAATATGATTCAGAGCATGAGCAAGACAAGTTTAGGAATACTCGTAGTAATATTGATCAGCACCGGCCTGACCGCGCACGCCCAGCGCCAGCGGCGCCCGAATCGCACCAGCGACCGGCAAGTAGGGCCAATCCTCCAACGCATCGAGACCCACACTCAGGTCTTTCGCCATAGCCTCAGCGCGACGCTCGATCAAAGCCGGCAGCAGGGCACGCGGAGGGAAGAAAACATCAACGGGTTCGTCAGCGAGTTTGAGGACGCGACGGCCCGGTTCCGGGAACGTTTCGACAATCAGCAAGCGGTCGCCGCTGACGCCCAGGAACTGATTGACCGTGCCTCCTTGATCGATAACTTTATGCGGCGAGGTCAGCTCGCTGTGCGAGCCCAACGCAACTGGGACAACTTGCGCTTAGACCTCGATCAACTGGCGCGTTACTACCAAGTCTCGTGGCGCTCGGATCAAGAGGCTAATTCCCAGCGCAATGGCCAGGGCGGTGATTCCGAGAATCGGCTGACGGGCACTTACCGCCTCAATCAATCGCGCAGTGACAACCCCGGGGTGGCAGTTGACCGCGTGACACGGAGTCTGCCAGGCGGAGAGCAGCAACGCCTCCGCAGTGCGGTCATGCGGCGCTTGGAGGCGCCCGAGACGCTCGCCATCGAGCGGCACGGACGCACCGTCACGATCGCTTCTTCGCGCGCCGCTCAGATCACTTTCGAGGCTGACGGACGTGAACAGACCGAGCAGACGCGCAACGGCCGGAGCATGCGCACGAGTGCCACGCTTTCCGGCGATCAGTTGATGATCAATTCCGAGGGAGACCGATCCAGCGATTTTCAAGTCACCTTTGATCCGATAGGCAACGGCCAGGGCCTCCGCGTCACGCGACGCATCACCGACGAAGGTCTGACGCAGCCGGTCGTGGTCAATAGTGTCTACGAAAAGACATCGGACGTGGCGCAATTGAATCTTTACTCCGGCATCCGGGATAGCTCCACTGTGGCCGGCGTCCCCAGAGGCAACTTCGCGGTGCCGGATGGGACCCATCTGGTGGCTGTCCTGGATCACAATCTGAGCACGAACCAGGCGCATGAGGGAGATCGCTTTACCTTGACGGTGCGGTCGCCTTCACCCTACGACGGGGCAAGGATCGAAGGCCATGTCGCGAAGGTCAACCGCTCCGGGCGAGTCTCGGGCCGGGCTGAGATGTCGCTCGAGTTCGAGCGCATCCGTCTGCGCGATGGCCGCACCTCCAGCTTCGCCGGATACATTGAGAGCGTCCGGACGATGGGTGGTGAAACTGTCCGGGTCGATAATGAGGGCAGGGTGCAAGATGATGATAGCCAAACCGGCCGCACCGTGACGCGCACCGGAATTGGCGCCGCCGTTGGCGCGGTGATTGGGGCGATCGCCGGTGGCGGTAAAGGCGCGGCGATCGGCGCCGTGGTCGGCGCGGGTGCTGGTGCCGGATCGGTCTATGTTCAAGGCCGCGATGATCTCGATTTAATGAGCGGCACGGAATTGATGATCCGGGCGAGCGCTCCGCGATAAGACTCTCTTCGCGAAGTTGTGGGAGTTGAACGAGCCATGGAGGGAAGCCGGCGATGTCAGCTCAGGGTAGAGAGCCACAACTCTCTACCCTAAGGGGACGTAAAAATAAAACTTCCCGTTTTACTGACAACCGCGTCACGCTTCTCCCTGCCGCGTAGCGGCGCTTGAGTTTAGCCGTGGGTTTCAACCCACGGGCAAGGAACGCAACCATGCCGGCGTCGCGTCAGCGACGGTTGAATTCAATCGTCGCTGACGCGACGCGGGGACATCACTCACTACCCGTGGGTTGAAACCCACGGCTAAACTCATCAGGCCGCTACGCGGCGGAGCAGCGAAAGCGGGAACCTAATCTTTTACGCCCCCTAAGCTAACGAAGAAGAGAGGAAGAGGGCGATATGGATTCAGAAACTGAAAACGAATTGAGACCAGCCTACGAAACATTGCTCATTAAAATCAAAGAGGCCATTGCTGCCCTGAACCAAGTAGAATATGCCGACAGCCACATCGAGCGAGAGATTTACGGAGCCAAGGATATAGAAGATCAGTGGCGTCCCTTACGCAAGGTCATTAATAGCAAAGTAGTAGAGGTGGCAGTTGATCTCGCGGCCTTACAAACGCTACTTGAGACCTGTCTGCATGGCCTGGACGCATCCCAACTCCCCGGGCTGATCCAGGCATTTTCGTCGATCTTGGAAGGTAAGAAATAGCCGAGCCGTGCCACTGTTGCTCGATGATTGAGCTAAGGAGGCCCCTGATGTCCGCGTCTGCCACTGCCTATCGGCCATTAAAAAATCAACTGCTGGCTGCCCTGCCTGTGGCAGAGTACGAACGTCTCCTTCCGAACCTGACACACGTTTCCCTGTCGCTCAAAGAAATACTCTGCCAGGCCGGTGACCAGATGAAGTACGCCTATTTCCCCCTGAGCGGCATGATCTCGATGCTCTCCATCCTGGTCGACGACGCGAGCGTCGAAGTGGGTGTGATCGGCCATGAAGGCATGTTGGGGCTGCCGATCTTCCTGGGCAGCGGCATCGCGCCCAATCAGGCGATTGTGCAGGTGGCCGACGGTGCCATGAGAATAAAAGCCGATATTCTCAGAGCCGAGTTTCAGCGGGCCGGGCCACTGCAAGCCCTGCTGCTGCGCTACACCCAAGCGTTTTTCACCCAGGTTTCCCAATCGGCGGCCTGCAACCGCCTCCACACACTCGATCAACGACTCTGCCGCTGGCTGCTGGTCGTGCACGACCGGATGGAGTCAGACCATTTTCTACTCACTCAGGAGTTCATCTCACATATGCTCGGGATGCGACGCTCCGGCGTCTCTGAAGCTGCCAACATCCTGCAGCAGGCGGGACTGATTCATTACAGTCACGGCAAAATTCACATCCTCGACCGGCCGGGCTTGGAATCCGCCTCCTGCGAGTGCTACCAGATTGTCAAAGAGATGTCGGCTCGCCTGCTGGCTTAAGGCTTCCCTCCACGGCGCCGCCGACACGCGGCACGCGCTCCCTGAAAAAGCGTGGCCAGGCCCACTGACCTAGTAATAACAGCCCTCCGGTGATATACTTTGCCCGGTAACGAACATTCCGTGTTACCCCGGTTTTTCACTCTCAAGTGTCAGCCCGAATTATCAAGCACTCTTGCCAAGCAGAGGCAAATTCGGGGTGGACGACCCTAGCGAGACGGATAATGTTGTCCGTCTTGCTTTAGCCTCCCTGAAAACATCTCCACTTTTGAGTCGAGCAGCACGATCTGTTTTTCAATTATTGGAGATTGAGATGCACTCCCCACGGAATCGCATCCTCTGCGTCGAAGACGATGAGGATACGTGTGAGATGATGAAAGTCCTGCTGGAAATGTCGAGCTACGAAGTGGCGCTGGCGCGGACCGCCGCTGATGGCCTTCGCCTGGCCCAAAGCGAACGCTTCGACTTGTATTTGCTCGATAGCCATTTGCCGGATGAATCGGGTTTTGAGCTCTGCCAGCAAATTTGCGAAATTGCCGGCCACGCCCCCGTCGTGTTCGTAGCCGGCGCTGCTTATGAAGCCGATAAGCTGCAAGGATTGAAAGCCGGGGCACTCGCCTATCTGACGAAACCAGTAGATCTTGAGGAGCTGGAAATAACGATGAAACTGCTGATTCATGCGGCCATGGGGCAGGGCATTCGAGATGCTTGAAAGATAGTCGCGGTGATTGCCACCTATGGGAAGCGCAAATCATCTTCGCTCAGGGAGGCAATGCTTGCTCAGCGGAAGAGTTTTTTCGCTCAGATAGGTGCGGACGAGAATGAACGATGAGAATTTTACTTTACAACCCTGACAACGGAATCACGCGCAATTACATGCCGCATCTGTGGATGTTCGTGCTGCAAGCGCTCACCCCTCCCGGCCATGAGGTGCTACTGGTTGATGGTAACACCCGGGCGATGGACGAAATGGACATCGCGCGGTTCGTGCGCGAGCAACACATTGACCTTGTCGGCATCGGCGCGATGACCCGCATGATCGCCAAAGCCTACCGGATGGCTGACGCGATTCGCGCCGCCGGAGTGCCGGTCGTCATGGGCGGGCCGCACGTGACCGAGGTGCCGGACGAGGCGCTCGGCCGTAATGGCGGGCCGCGCCATGCCGACGCGGTGGCGCTCGGCGAAGCTGATGACACCTGGCCCCGGATCGTGGAAGACGCCGCGCGCGGTGCGCTCAAAGAAGTCTACGAGCCGGTGGATGCCGAGGGCAAGGAGCGCAAGCCGAGCCTTCAACCCTATCCGGCAATCCCGTGGGAGACGCTCGACCTCGATCAGTTCAATCTCGTCCCCGGATTCATGCGCCCCATCCTCAACCGCCTGGGGGCTCAATTTAATTCCTTCCGCGTGATTCCAATCGAGACCGGACGCGGCTGCCCGTACGGATGCGAGTTCTGCACCGTCACCGGCTTCTTCGGCGATTCGATCCGCTTTCGTTCGAACGAAAGCGTCGTGGACGAACTGCTGCGGCTGAAAGCGCGCGCCCGGAGCGAAGGCGGTCAGATCGCGGTCTTTTTCGCCGATGATAACTTCGCGATCAATATCAAGCGGACGAAGTCGCTGCTGCGCGAGATCATCGCGGCTGACGCGCGGTTGCCTTGGATCGCGCAGATCAGCGCCAATCTGCTGCGCGACGAGGAACTCGTCGACCTGATTGCGGCCTCCGGCGCCAAGTGGATCTTCATCGGCATGGAGTCGATCGACCCGGTCAACCTCGCCGACGTGAACAAGGGCTTCAACAAGCCGGGGGAGTATGCCACGGTGCTTGAGCGGCTCGCCCGGCGCAATCTCTATGCGATCACCTCCTTCATCTTCGGCATGGACAACGACACGCCCGGGGCGGCCGAACGGACGCTCGAGCAGATCCGGAGTTGGCCGCCAGGGTTGCCGGTTTTCGGCTTGTTGACCCCTTTCCCCGCGACGCCGCTCTACCAACGGCTCGCGGCCGCCGGGCGGCTGACGCGGCCGAAGCACTGGCTGGAGTTCGCGCCCTTCCAGATGGCGCACACCCCGCTCAAGATGACCATCCAGGAAGCACATCATGAGTTCGCTCAGGCGTGGACAGCCTCGTATAGTGCGGAGCGGATCGCCGAGGCGATCGATTCGATCAGTGAGAAATCAGTCGAGATTCGGATCATGCATCTGATCGCACGTCTCTTCTTTCGGGGGATTTACTTTCCGCAGATGGGCGTGTGGGCATGGACGAAAGTCATCGCTCAGAACCGGCAGACGATCTTCAGGCTGGTGGGGGAAGCGTTGGGTAGATGGCGCCCGGCGCGGAAGCAAAAGTCAGGCGCTCTCGTCCCGGCCGGGCTCGCTGAAGCAGAGCAAAGATCCTTGGGAAGGGAGCCAGCGCCATGAAACGAGAGGCTCAACTGTTAGGACGATTCTTCATCGGAGCAGCGCTGCTCGGATGCCTGTCGGCTGCCAGGCTGCCGAGCAATCAACCGGTGAAGGCCGCGGCTGGGAGCCAGCCCGCCTTCGGCCATCGCAGTAGGCCGCGAAAGGAGACACGATCATGATTCAAGAGACGCCTCAAGCTGACCGGTTCAAACAACAAATGCGTGATTCGCTGCGGCAGGAGACCCTTAATTCGCGCGCCATCACGGTGGCGAAAAACGCTCACGTCTACACGTGTGGCGATCAAGACGAGGTGGTCTACTTCATTGAAAGCGGCCAAGTCAAACTGCTCATGCTCTCGCCTCAAGGGAGAGAGTGTCTCCTGGCCATCCACACGGCGGGAGATATGTTCGGCGAGTTGTGCCTCTCCGGGTTAAGCTCACGGCTGGAAACCGCGACGGCCATGGAAGACACGATCTTAAAACAGATCCCGTGTCCCAAGTTCTTTGCACGCTTAGACCGCGACGCCCTGTTTAAGGGCTTCGTGCAGTACCTGGCGGTGCGGATTGCCGACCAACAGCAGGTCATCGCCAATCTGGTGACGGTCGATAGCGAACAGCGGCTGGGCAAGACCTTGTTAAGCCTGGCGCGCACCCTCGGCAAGAAAGACCCGCGGAGCATTCGCATCGAACTCAAGATTTCGCACGAGGAATTGTCGGAGATGGTGGGGACGACGCGGCCACGGATCAGCATGTTTATGCAGCGCTTTCGGAACCTGGGGCTAATTGAGACGAACGAGGAGCACTTTCTCATCATCAAAGAGCAGAAACTCACGGCTTACCTCGCGCAGATCGCCTAGCGCGGCGGCGCAGGTCTGTAGTTCCTGCCACCTTTCTTTTCGAGATTGTCCAAAATTGGACAGCAATTTATTCCAGGCTGGCCGATCATTAGTGTGGAACTAGTGGCTATCTATTGGAATCTGGCAGCGTCGGGGTAGGGACGGTTCTTCGTCAGCCTGATGACTTGCTCGCTCTGAGGGAAACGATCAGTCGGGTCATCGGGGTTAGGCTAAGACACCGTACTAAGCCACAGGCGACCAGGGGCATGAATCTTTGAGGTAAGGAAAAAATGAAGAGTAGATCAATGATCAGGATGATGGGGGCCTTCTGCTTGGCGCTCGCGGTGAGCACCGTCTGTCTGGCACAGGGACTAGTGAGTAAGAGTCTCAAGGATCAGACTAAGCAATCAGAAAAGGCGGCCCGCGTGTTTCGCGAGATTATGGGCACCCCGGACAAAACGATTCCGCAAGAGTTGCTGGATGGCGCTGAGTGTGTCGCGGTCTTCCCTTCGGTGATCAAAGCCGGGTTCGTGTTTGGCGGACGTGGCGGGCGCGGCGTGGCCAGTTGTCGCACGGCCCGCGGCTGGAGCGCTCCGGCCTTTTTCAATTTGAAGGGCGGCAGCTTCGGGTTGCAGATCGGCGCCCAGGCGACCGACTTTGTGCTGCTGTTTATGAACAAGCAAGGACTGAATAGTTTGCTCTCCGATCAGTTCGAGCTGGGCGGTGATGCCTCGGTCGCCGCCGGGCCGGTCGGTCGGCAGGCGGGGGCTTCGACGGATCTGAAGCTCAATGCGCAGATCCTCTCTTACTCGCGCAGCCGCGGGCTGTTTGCCGGACTCGAACTCAAGGGCGTGGTCATTTCGCCGGACAAGGACGATATGCGCGAGGCGTACGGCTCAGAGCTCACGACCAAACAGGTGCTCCAGGAGAACAGGGGTAAAGCACCGGCTGCGTTGCGGGCTTTCCCGGACACGCTTGGCCGCTACTCTTCGCGCCAAGCTGAGTAGTGAAAAATGAGCATCAGCGTCGGCGGCTTGATGTTCAGGCGCGAGTCTGACGCGGCATAAGGCTAAAACCAGGCGAACAGCGAAAGGCGAACGGTGAAAGTCAACAGAGTTCCACGGGTCTCAAAGGAGGTGATGCTTCCTTACTTTCGCTTCTCCTCTTTCGTTGCTGGCCGCTGATTCGCTCTCCATACTTATGTCAAAACAATTCTCCAACTTGAAAGACCAGGTCTTCGGTGGTGATTCCCTGAAGGTCAACATGGGCCCTGGCGGATGCCGCCGCTATCTCTTCCTCGCTCTCGGCCTGGCTGTTCTAGTGTCACTCTTCCTGGCCTTCAAGATCGTGCCGGCGGGACATCGAGCCGTCGTCTTCAACAACGTCACTGGTGGGCTCAGTGCGCGCGGGGAGGGGACGACGCTGCTCCTCCCATTCCTGCAATCGGCCACGATCTATGATGTCAAGACCGTCACCTACACCATGAGCAAAACAGCGAACGAAGGCACGGCACAGGGCGATGACTCAGTGAAGACGCTGACGAGCGACGGCCAGCAGGTCGACGTGGACATCTCGGTGCAGTATCACCCTGACCCGAACCAGATCGTGACCCTACACCAACTCATCGGGCAGGATTATGAGAGCAAGATCGTGCGCCCATCATCGCGCAGCATCACCCGCACGGCCGTGTCGAAGTATGGAGTGGTCGACGTCTACGGCGTCAAGCGCGCGCAAATCCAAGAGGAGATTACCAACGAGCTGCGCCCGCTGTTCGCCAAGAGCTTCTTGATGCTCGACGGCTTGCTGGTGCGCAACGTTGACTTCTCAACCGAGTTCAAGAAGGCGATTGAGCTGAAGCAAATCGCCCAGCAAGAAGCCGAGCGCAAGAAGTATGAGCTGGAGAAAGAGCGCGTCGAAAAGGACCGTAAGATCATCGAGGCTGAAGGGGACGCGCAGTCGATCAAGCTGCGCGGCGACGCCCTGGCCAAGAACCCCGCGCTGATCCAGTACGAGTACGTGCAGAAGATCATGCCCGGCGTCCAGACGATCATCACCGATGGGCGTTCGATCCTCAATCTCGGCGATCTGGCGAAATCAGGGCAAGGTGCAGGGAGGCGCTAAAACTAATGCATGTGTCAGGAGGAAGAGAGATGGACATCAGCGAGCGCACGCTGGGCGACGTCACCGTGCTGGATCTCGAGGGCAACCTCGCGCTGGAAGGCAATGCGCAGTTCAGAAAGCGTGTCACGGCCACCATCGACGCCGGAGCCCGAAAGCTGATCCTCAACTTGGCGGGAGTCCCCTACATGGACAGCAGCGGGCTGGGTGAGCTCATCTCCTGCTATACCACCTTGCGAGGGGTGAGCGGGCACCTCAAGCTGCTCCACCTCAGCCATCGTTTGCAAACTCTGCTGGTCATCACGAAGCTCAGCACGGTGTTTGAGACCTTCGATTCCGAACCGGCGGCGGTGGCGAGCTTCGCCCCGTGATCTGACAGAGAGGAGCCATCTATGTCGCGACAAGCAAGAGGCCGAACCCCAACTTTAGTCGAAGGGCAAACCGATGGTCTGGTTCCCAACGCTCACGAGCGGCCCTGGGCCAGACCCTGGTGGCAAGCCTCTAAGGGAAACGGCCCAGCCTTATTTTATATTGTGATGATTCATGCCCTGGCGCTGGTCGGGCTCGTCTTGTTCCCTTTACCAGGCTGGCGCGTGCTGGCCGTGTCCTTGGCGGTCGCTTCAATCGGCGGGGTTGGGACCACGGTCTGCTATCACCGCTGCCTGGCTCATCGCTCATTGCGGTTGAATCGGGTGGTGGAGCAGGCGCTGATCTTTTTCAATATCTTCAATGCCTCAGGCGCGCCGTTGTCGTGGGTGGCCAAACACCGCCATCATCACGCGAAGGCCGATACCGCGGAAGATATTTCGAGCCCGCGCTACGGCGGTTTCTGGTGGGCGCACCTCAGGTGGGTCTATCAATGGTCGGGCTCCGAGGTCCGCCGCTGGTGCCCTGATTTAGACCGGCCCAGGTATCGGATTTGGAGGCCGCTCCAAATTCCCATCATCACCCTGTCCATCTGCTCGGGGTTGATCCTGGGCTGGGAAGGGTTCTTTTGGATTGGCGCCATCCGGCTGGTCTATGTGCTGCACTTTCAAATGTTCGTCAACAGCCTGCTGCACCTGGCGCCGGGGCTGCCTGAGGGCGTGGATTCAAGCCGGAACCTATGGTGGCTGGGGCCATTGCAACTTGGCGCGTGGGGAGAGAACTGGCACCGGAATCATCATGGAGATGCGCAGGCGGCGCGCTTCGGGCGCCGGTGGTGGCAGACCGACATCGGCTGGTATGTGATCTGCGGGCTCAAGGCACTAGGGCTGGCGAGCAATGTCAGGCGACCGAAAGAATTCCGCAAGCCGGGGAACAAGGTCAAGAGGGAGATCGACGTGTTCGATACCCCGTTTGTGATGAGTGAAGAAAAGGACTCTCCCCGATGAAGACACAGATCCGAATTTTCCAACTGAGCCTGCTCTTGGCGGGCCTGGTCGCGCTGTTCCTGCTCCTGTTCATGTGGCCGAACAAAGCGTCGTCTTTCCACGATGCGCCAAATCAGGCGGTCACCAGACCCTGAGCGTCGGCAGTTCAGACGAGCAAGAAGTGAATCAGGGGTATGGCATTAAAGAGGAGGTGTGAAATGATGAAAGCTCAATCACGAAATGCGAGATCAAGAGCGGTGGACTGGTTTCTTCAGTCTCTGGTCTCCATCGTCAACAACGAGTCGGCCAGCATTCCGATTACTCTGAGCGTCGGTGGTCTGCTCATTTCCGGTGAAATGATCGGTGGGAAGACCTATTTCAATGAATTCGCTCGCCAATTCAAAGATGGTTTCGGGGAGATCAGTAGTCAAACCGCCACCACCATCGAGGAGTCCTTCAAAAGACTGGGTGAAGTGTATGACCTGATTCCCCAAAAGGCTCGGGAGCATGCTTCCTTACCGGAACCGCGCCTGATCCATCTCAGAAACGCACAAACATATCATGCGGGTGGGAGCCCGATTCCTGCCGAAGAAGGTGCTTTGTGGCGAGGACGGTTAGAGGCGGTGGACGGATTCTCGTTAGGCCGGCGCTCACTTAGGTAGCCTGTCGGTGAGGGGATGGTTTAAGCGCGGGCACGGCTATCGACATCGAGCGTACCGGCCTTGCCCCCGAGTTCCGGGAACTGCCATTGACTCGGCTGAGGTGAATGATGACTGAGAATAACTTGGATACACTGATCAATGGCGTGTGCCGCGACGCGGGCCAAAACAAAGGGATTGAATTTCACTCTCCGGCCGCCTGGGGAGCGCAAGTGCCGGGGAACTGGGAAGCCAGCTACCGACTCAGACGGCAAGATCGGTCCACGGTGACTTTATCATATTGGTTCAGTGTCAAGAGCTGGCTGAGCGAAGAGGTTATTTTGCCTTGGGCCTTCCCGCCGACACTGGAACAGAGTGAGCAGTTCAAAAGCGACGTCAGCGCCAAAATAGACCAGATGCTGGAATGGGTGAAGAGAGAATAAGGCCGCCTCGTCGAAACATGGCATGCGCGCTTGGCTTCAAGGGCACACGCGCTATTTTATTTTGCTCGACTCCGATGGATACTTAGGCTACAAGCTGTCGTGTGAACTTACGGGAGAAGGAGAACATGCCATGAAGACACTGCTCATTTACCCAGAGTTTCCTGAGACCTACTGGAGCTTCCGCCATGCGCTCTCGTTCGAGGGCAAGCGCTCGGCCTTCCCGCCGCTTGGCCTCTTGACCATCTCCGCCATGCTGCCCGAGGCGTGGGAGCGGCGGCTGGTGGATATGAACGTCCAGCCGCTCAAGCCGGCCGACATCGAATGGGCGGATGTAGTTTTTGCCAGCGCCATGCTCGTGCAGAAAGATTCGCTCCGGCGCGTGGTCGAGCTGTGCCAAGCGCGCGGGAAGCGAGTGGTCATCGGTGGGCCGTATGTGACGACCAGTGCCGGGGACTTCCCGCAGGTCGATCACCTCTTCCTCGGCGAGGCCGAGACGACCTTGCCGGAGTTCGTGCGCGATATTGAGCGCGGCGAGGCCAAGCGCATCTACCAGGCGGCCGAGCGACCGGCGCTCTCCGCCACGCCCATTCCCGACTTTCGGCTCTGCGACCTCAAACGCTACAGCGCGATGTCGGTCCAGTACTCGCGCGGCTGCCCCTTCCAGTGCGAGTTCTGCGACATCATCGAGATCTATGGCCGCGTCCCCCGCACGAAGAGTAACGAGCAGATGCTGGCCGAGCTGGATGCGCTCTTGCGGGTCGGTTGGCGCGGGATGGTCTTCATCGTGGATGATAACTTCATCGGCAACAAACGCAACGTCAAGCGACTGCTCCCCGCCTTGGCCGACTGGTCCGAGCGCCACGGCCACCCATTCTCCTTTATTACCGAGGCCAGCGTGAACCTTGCCGAGGACGAGGAATTACTTGACGGGATGCGGCGCGCCCGCTTCCGTCGCGTCTTTCTCGGGATTGAGACCCCGGTCGAGGCGAGTCTCAAGGAGGCCCAGAAGGGGCAGAACACGCGAGGCAACCTGCTCGACTCAGTGAAAAAGATTCAGAGTCACGGCATGGAGGTGATGGCCGGTTTCATCGTCGGCTTCGACAACGATCCTGAGGACATCTTCGAGCGGCAGATCCGGTTCATCCGGGAGAGCGCGATTCCGCTCGCTATGGTGGGCTTGTTGACGGCGCTTCCCGACACCCAGCTCTGGCGGCGGCTCGAGCGCGAAGGGCGGTTGCTGGCTGAGAGCACAGGGAACAACACCGACGGCTCGCTGAATTTCATCCCCAAGATGGATGCCTCGCGTCTGGTCGAAGGCTATCAATCGATCCTGCGCACCATCTACAGCCCGGGCGAATACTACCAGCGCGCGCTCAATTGCCTGGAGCGGGTAGTCGCCGGGGCGCCTGTGCCGCGTGGTGGCGGGCCAATCAGCGATGTGGTGACGCTCTCTCGTATCGTGCTCGCGCTCGGCGTGCGCGACCATGCGCGCGGCGAATTCTGGCGCTACCTTCGTTGCGCCTTCACTCGGCACCGCGAGCAGTTTGCGGAGGCGGTCAGGCTGGCCGCGATGGGCTATCACTTTCGCAAGCTGACGGAGGGGTTATCCGAGTAATCGCGGAGATCGCACAAATGGTAAAGGCAGGAGAAGGTCGGCGACCAGACTTAACAGGATGCCACCGTGAGCAGAGGCTTGCCGCGCTGCCCCGAACCTCCTCTTCACGCGCACGCTTCAGGGAGTGCAAGGGTCACCATCTGCCCCCTTCAGATAGGAGTTCGCCAATGAAACGCATCCTCATCATCTGGGCGCTGGCCATGGCAGTGTCGCCCCTGGCTCTTGGTCAAACGAGGGACAAGCAGGCGGACCAGGACAAGGTAAACCTAAATAGCCAGGCCGAGCAGGAGATCATGGAGCTCGAAAACGAGTTAGTCAAAGCCGGGTTGCGGGGAGACGCAGCCACGACCGACCGCCTCATGGCTGACGATTACTTCTTTATGACTCGCGATGGCGTGGTCCATGAAAACCTGAAGGCGGCTCTGCTGGTGCGGATGAAGTCTGGCGAGAGTAAGACGGCTTTGCTGACCAGCATGAAATCTGGCGAGAGTGGTGAGCCTGAGCCGCCCCAGCCCACCATCATCGACGACGCCCAGGTCCATGTCTACGGGGAGACAGGTGTGGTCATTGTGCGCTCGACATACCAAAGCCGGGGCAAAGATGGAAGAGTCCTTGAGGTCCCCACCCGATTCATGCACATCTGGGTGCGTCGGCAGGGGCGGTGGCAACTCGTCGCCGGGAGCTCGACCCGCATCGAGCCATCCAAACCAACGAAGTAGCGCGGGCGCTGATTATCCCTCAAAAGCAGGAAGAGGCAGGAAGGGCAATGAAGAAGATCAAACTCTCTAAGCACGTTCGGTTCCTCCGCACCAAGGAGGGGCGCGACCGGTTTATTGCCGAAGGCTGGCGCTCACTCGCGGCCTTGGCCTGGGAGAAATATCTCTCCGAGGGACGTGGGGTGGTCGTTATTTTTACGAATCGGGCGATCGACGTCGGCGCTGGTTTTGGCGGCCTCGTCGTCCCATCTGCCTACATCGCCGAGGAGAGTGAGCCACTGAGCGACATGGGCGGTTGGCCCAGCCATGAAGTGGCGTGGATGGTGCGGCGCTACGATCCCGAGCAAGAAGTAATCTTTCTCTTCGTGGGCCCGGATGGCCAGAAGGAATATGAGCGTATCACTCGTCCGGGTGACCTGACTCCGCCGCAGGCCGCTCAGGTGAGAGATACTCCGCCAGTTCTCTCAGCTATGAGTTGAGAGATTGAACGGCGCATTTTAGACGCCTGAAGGTATAAGTAAGCACCGGTCGATCACCGGGAGAACAACAGGAAGGTAAAACGATGAAGGCGACGATAATCGATAATAAGTACCGCAAAGTGTTGGTGGCCTCACAGCGGGCCAAACAGATTCAGAAAGGCGCGCGGCCGCTCATTCAGATGCCGGGTGTGAGGGCGACCCGCATCGCGCTCGAGGAGGTCGAGCGCGGGCTCATCGGCTTCGAATTCATCCTCGACCCGAAAGAGTCTAAAAGGCCGGAGATCGAAGCCGACCTGGCTTACCTCGCGTAGCCAATCATCTCTGCCATTTTGGCTGAATCAAAAGGAAGACAAGGTGACGGCTCTCAATAAACCAGTTTCCCGCGGCATTATTTGGTGCGTGCTGCCAAGTCGTTCGATGGAGGTGCGGTGACCTTTAATTCGAAGATCAAACAAGTGGTCATTGTGGTCATGCTCATTGCGGGCGGATTCCTGCTCTACACATCCCTTCATGGCCTGGGGGGCAGTAAGGCCACGGAGTTGTCTTACTCTGAGCTCCTGAACCGAGTCAACGACGAAAGAGTGGCGACCGCGGTCATCGAGCCGGAGGGGGTCTCGGGCCAGTTGACCGATACAACCCATTACCACAGCAAGTTCTTTGGCGAGCTCATGGCCAGTCATCTCGCCGGCCAGATGGACAAGCATGGCGTCAAGGTCTCCATGGATTCAGCGTCCAGCAAGGGGGTGTGGGGAACTCTACTCATGGCCTTCCCGGCTTTACTCTTAATTATCGTTTTTTGGATCTTCATGCGCCGGCTGATGCAGCCGGGGAGTAGCAAAGTGCTCTCGTTCGGCCAGAGCCGCGCCAAGCGTCGCTCGAACCCGCAGCAGCCCGTCACCTTCAAGGATGTCGCCGGGGTTGAAGAGGCGAAAGAAGAGCTGCAGGAGATCATCGAGTTCCTCAAGGAGCCGCAGAAGTTCCAGAAGCTCGGCGGGCGCATCCCGAAGGGCGTCCTGATGATGGGCCCTCCGGGCACCGGCAAGACGCTCCTGGCGCGGGCGATTGCCGGTGAAGCGAGCGTCCCCTTCTTCTCGATTTCGGGCTCGGACTTTGTGGAGATGTTCGTCGGCGTCGGCGCCTCGCGCGTGCGCGACCTGTTTGAGCAGGGCAAGAAGCATGCCCCCTGTATCGTCTTCATCGACGAGATTGACGCGGTGGGCCGCCACCGCGGCGCGGGAATCGGCGGCGGTCACGACGAGCGTGAGCAGACCTTGAATCAACTGCTGGTCGAGATGGATGGCTTCGAGTCGAATGACGGCGTGATCCTGATCGCCTCGACCAACCGCCCGGACGTGCTCGATCCGGCGCTGCTCAGGCCCGGCCGCTTCGACCGCCGGGTCGTGGTTCACCGTCCCGACATCAGGGGGCGCGAAGGCATTCTGGCCGTTCACACGCGGAAGATCCCGCTGGCCGAAGACGTCGATATCTCGGTGATCGCGCGCGGCACCCCCGGCTTCACGGGCGCGGACCTCGCGAACCTGGTCAATGAGGCGGCGCTCAACGCGGCGGGCGTCAATAAGAAGGTAGTGGCGATGGTTAACTTCGAATGGGCCAAAGACAAGGTACTCATGGGTTCGGAACGCCGCTCGGCCGTGATCTCTGAGGAAGAGAAGCGGGCGACGGCCTACCACGAATCGGGCCACACGGTCGTCGGCCTCAACCTCCCCCATGCCGACCCGGTTCATAAGGTGACGATCATCCCGCGCGGGATGGCGCTGGGCGTCACGCAGCAATTGCCCGAAGGCGACCGCTACACCCACTCGCTTGAATATCTGGAGGGTACGATCGCGATTCTGATGGGCGGGCGGATCGCTGAAGAGATTTTCCTCGGACACATTACGACCGGGGCCGCAAACGACCTCGAGCGCGCGACGGAACTGGCGCGCCAGATGGTGTGCGAGTTCGGCATGTCTCCCTTGGGGCCGCTCGCTTTCGGCAAGAAGGAGGAGATGATCTTCCTCGGCCGCCAGATCGCGCAGCACCAGGACTACAGCGAAGACACGGCGATCAAGATCGACCAGGAGGTCAACCAGATCATCGTTGAGCAGTACGACCGGGCGCGCCGGATCATCCTCGGGAGCCGCGAGGCGGTCGAGCGCTTGGCGCGCACGCTGCTGGAGCGCGAGTCATTGGACGCCATCCAGATCCGCCGCGTCGTGGCGGGCTTACCGCTCGATGACGATAGCTCATTGCCGATGATTTCCACCGACGAGGGCAACGAGGTCAGGCTGGCGGATAAAGAATCGGTCTTGAAGCCAGTCCTCCCGCCGATTGAGGGCAGCAACCCGGCAACAGCCTAGAGCAGATTTGGCGGGAGCGGGCTAGTAGTCACGATGGTTCTGATGTTCGGAGTTCAAGCTTTAGCTTGCTTGCCTGATTGCTCAACCAGCAAGCTAAAGCTTGAACTCCAAACCTTCCTCATCTTCACCGTGACGAACTACTAGATTACAGAGCCCATCTTTCGGAGGTGGTCCGCCACCGCACTCCAGATTGCAACTTCTGGCACTGAGGCAACAAATATTCGGCAGGTGAAGAGCCTCTCTCTATTTCCGCTCCTTCTCAGGCGGCTCCAAGAACCACTCTAGTTTCTCCTCCGTGGAAATCCCTTTAGGAACTCTTAGCGCCCTCGGGTCGGTGGTCAGAAAAACATCAAGCATCTTCTGTCGCAAGCTCCTCACGACCTCTGCGTATTTTGGATTGCCGGCCAGGTTGTGGAATTCTTGCGGGTCTTCGATCAGGTTGTATAAAAGTTGATACCTCTTTGGGGCGCCGTCCCCCGTCGCGTAGCCGAGCGCCAGGTCGTGCCTCCCGCTGCTGAAAATGTATTTCCACTGCCTGGTCCTCACCATCGCCAGGTTATCCTCCAGGTATTCACTGAAGACAAAATCTCGATGGCGCCTGGCCCTCCCCTCTAAAAGAGGGACGAGACTTTTCCCTTGTCCGCCACTCATGGGCCGCACGCCCAAGGTCTCCAGGATAGTCGGGGCCAAATCAATCGGCTCCACTAAGGCGTCAGTCGATCTCCCTTGTCTGAATCGGGACACGCTGCTGATGATCAGCGGGACTCTGACCGCAGGCTCCCACATGGCGTGTTTTTCAAAGCGCCCGTGATGGCCGAGCAGGTAGCCGTTATCTCCGAGATAGATGACCAGCGTCGATCCGTCCAGGCCCAGCCGTGTCAATTCGTCCAGCACCAGGCCGATGTTCTTATCCAGATATTCGACCGAGGTGTAATAGGAGGCGGTGATGCCACGCTGATCGTCATCGGACAGATCCTTGAAGACGGCGGGAATCCAGCGGGCATCTTCAGGCCCGACTTTGGGGAGCGGCATTTGGCGGCGGTCGTATTTCCCGGCATATTCGAGGGGGAAGTCAAACGGGGAGTGTGGCTGGTAAAAGCTGAGCCAGAGGCAGAACCGGTTGTCCTTGTGAGACTGCAAGAACTCGATTGCCCGCCGGGCAAAATAGGTGCCTTCGCTATCTTCATCGTAGGCGCCCACCGGCAGCATGTCAGCATTGAGCCAGACACGGGCTGGATCGCGGAAGGGGCGCCAGGGTGGCTTCACCTTAGTGTTCTCGGGCAATTTCCGCGGCGGATGTTCGCTCAAGTATTTCTTGTACTCGGGCCGGTCCACCCGAAAGTCGAAGCCGTGCCTTTGCTGCTCGTCGATGAAATGCATCTTCCCCACGGCCCCCGTCTGGAAGCCGGACTGCTTCAAATGCTCGGCGATGGTCGCTTGACGTTCAGAGAGCGGCGTCGATAAGAGCGTGACCCCGGCCGCGTGCGGCAACTTGCCTGTGAGCATGGACTGCCGCGACGGAGTGCAGAGGGGAGCGTTCACGTAGGCATGGTCGAAGCGCGTTCCTCTGCTTGCCAGGCGGTCCAGGTTGGGTGTCCTGGCGATAGAGCTTCCGTCAGCGCCGAGGGCGTAGGCCGCATGGTCATCTCCGATAATAAAGAGCACATTGCGAATCGCCGCCGGCTCGGTTCCAGTGAGACGAGGTGAATGAGCAGAGGTCGCAATCAAAAGGAATGCCAGCGCCAGTAGAGTTAGAAGCAGCCTTGTGCTCATCTATGATTCCTTCTCGGAGAATGTCCCGCGACCTGTCAGGTTGCGGCTGCTCCCGAAATGCATTCCTTACCGAGTCAACCGCAACCTGACAGGTCGCGGGACAGCGGCTCTTCTTCAGCCTTCTGCCCGGGTGGCGGAATTCGGCTTTGGGCCGTGCGTTGATTCTATTCCTTTACCAAATCGGTCCTCGGGTGATAGACTGCGCCCCCTAGTCGAGGCCGCTTGACGCGGTTTCCCTACACCCTCGAAGGACCAGGCCGGTGATCGAATATACACGAATCCCGGCTCACCAACCATTCCGTTCGTTGCTCGACCCAGGCCGTCGGCCTGTTGAGGAGGTTGATTATGAAGCGTCACTGCACCAAGGCACTGAGACGGGGCGCCGGTTTGCTGCTGTGTGCGGCAACACTCGCCCTCATCACCATCACGGCTTCCGCTCAAGAGACTGCGCTCGACCGCTACATCGCCAAACCAGACCCGTCGTACGCGTGGAAGCTGGTCAGCACGATCCCCGGCCAGGGGTATCAAGGCTATGTCCTGGAGCTGACCTCACAGACCTGGCGTAGCGCGGCAGAGGTGGACCGCCCGGTCTGGAAGCATTGGCTGACGGTCGTCAAACCGGACAAGGTGACGACCAACAAAGCGCTCCTCTTCATCGGCGGCGGCAGTAACCGCGACCCGGCGCCGACCACGATCTCGCCGCGGCTCTCCAGCTTCGCCCTGGAAACGGGCTCGGTCATCGCCGAGTTAGGGATGGTCCCGAATCAACCTCTCTTCTTCACCGACTCCAAAGACAAGGGCCGCTCCGAAGACGACCTCATCGCCTACACGCGCGTCAAGCACATGGCGACGAAGGATGACGAGTGGCTTGTGCGCCTGGCGATGGTCAAGAGCGGCGTGCGCGCGATGGATGCCGTTCAGGCGTTTCTCGCAAGCGACACTGGGGGCAAGCTCAAGGTCGAGCAATTCGTCGTCTCCGGCGGCTCCAAGCGCGGCTGGACGACCTGGCTCGTGGGCGCGGTTGACAACCGGGTCATCGCCATTATGCCGACCGTGATCGACGCGCTGAACTCCGAGGTCATCACGCGGCACCATTTCGAGGCTTATGGTTTCTTTTCGCCGGCGCTCAAGGATTACGTCAACCACCAGCTCTTTCCGGATAAAGTCGGGACGCCGGAGTACCAGGCGATCCTGGCCATCGAGGACCCTTACAACTACCGCCACCGCGAGCGGCTGAAGATTCCCAAATACCTGGTCAACGCCTCGGGCGATCAGTTCTTCCTACCCGACAACTCGCAGTTCTATTTTCCCGACCTGCAAGGCGAGAAGTATCTCCGCTACACGCCGAACGCCAAGCACAACCTGGCCGGCACCGATGCGCGGGAGAGCCTGCTGGCTTTCTATCAAGCGATCCTGAAGGGCACGCCGCGGCCCAAGTTTTCCTGGAAGAAAGAGAAAGACGGGTCGCTGGTGGTCACAGCCAAAGACAAGCCGCAAGCGGTGAACCTCTGGCAGGCGACCAACCCCAAGGCCCGCGACTTCCGCGTCGATACCATCGGCAACGCCTACACGAGCACGCCGCTCAAGGAGGAGAAGCCCGGCGTCTACATCGGCCGGGTCAACAAGCCTGCGGCCGGGTTCACAGCATTTTTTGTCGAGCTGGTCTACCCGAGCGGCGGCAAGTACCCGTTCAAGTTCACCACCGAAGTGAGCGTCGTCCCCGACGTGTTGCCGTTCAGTTTCAAAGACGCGCTCAAGGCGGCCGGGAGGTAATCAAAAACAGGCCACCCAAGATTGGGATACCTGTCCCGCGATTTTTCAGGTAGGCTCAATCACTCTGGGGTGCTATGATTCCGCTAGCCATTGAGCATCGGTTGGAGGCATGATGACGAACGAAGAAATCCTGCGTGAATTTGCCGCTTTGCCGCCCGAAGGCCAGCGTTTGGTCGCTGAGTTCATCGCTTTCGTGCGTCAACGTTATGCATCTTCCCCGGCGGCCGAACAGCCTGAAGGCGTGGAACTGGGCGCGGAAAGCTTCATCGGCCTGTGGCGGGACCGGGAAGATTTGCAGGATAGCAGCGCCTGGGTGCGAGGCATTCGCAGCGCGAGTGGGTGAAGTGAAGTGGCCTTGGTCATCGTTGACGCGGACATTTTGATTGACGCCGGGCGCGGCATCAACGATGCGGTGACCTGTTTGCAGCGCATCGAGCAAACTTCGTCCTTGGCCGCCAGCGCCGTGTCACACATGGAGTTGATTGTCGGCTGCGGCAACCAGGCCGATTTGCAAGCCGTCGAACGGTTCTTGCGCCGGTTTCGGATTCTCAAGCTCACCGACCAGATTTCTGACGCCGCCGTTGATTTGCTGCGGCAGTATCGCCTGAGCCACGGCCTGCTGATCGCCGATGCGCTGATTGCGGCCACCGCCTTGGGCTATAGCGAGCCGTTCATCACGAAAAACCAGCGCGACTATCGGTTCATCGCGGGCCTCAACTTGTTGCCTTATCTGTAGGCGCGCCATCGAGCTGATGGAGCGTCAACCCAGGTCCTTCTCAGCCGAGGTATCCTCCAATGAGCGAACAATTCAAATACGACGTCTTCCTCAGCCACAACTCCAAGGACAAGTCTGTGGTCCGCGAACTGGCCGAGCGGCTTACGGATAATGGCCTGCGCGTCTGGCTTGATGAATGGCAGATCCAGCCCGGCGACCTGATCCCGAAGAAGATCATTGAGGGCTTAGAGCAATCACGGGTGCTGGTCCTGTGCATGTCGGCTAATTTCTTTGCCTCCGAGTGGGCGATGTTTGAAAGCTACACACCCCTTTTCTGCGACCCGACCAACATCCAGCGCCGCTTCATTCCCTTGCTACTGGACAATGTCGAGATCAGGCCCGCACTGAAGCCGTTCGCCTATGTGGATTGGCGACGGAAGTTAAATGAGGAATATACGAGATTATTGACGGCGTGCCGCCCATCTAAGGCAAAGGCTGATTCCGCATTCGAAGAGGAAGATCACCTGCTGAGAGACAAGGTTTTCAGCGGGCATACCGACCAAGTGCGTGGAGTGGCAGTAACGCCGGACGGTCGGCACATCGTCTCAGGATCGGCTGACCAGACTGTGCGAGTGTGGGAAGCGGATTCGGGACGCTGTCTTGCTACATTCGAAGGGCATACCGGTACTGTGTATGGAGTGGCAGTGATGCCGGACGGTCGGCGCATCGTCTCAGGCTCTGCTGACAGTACCGTGCGAGTGTGGGAAATGGATTCGGGGCGATACTACGACGCACCTAAACCCAAAAGACACCCCAATCGGGTATATGGAGTGGCAGTAATGCCGGATGGCTGGCACATCGTCTCAAGCTCTGTCGACAAGACTGTGCGGGTGTGGTCGGTATATTTTGAGCAGTGCCGTACGGCATTCGAAGGGCCCACTGGCTTTGTATATGGGGTGGCAGTGATGCCGGACGGCCGGCGCATCGTCTCAGGCTCCGCTGATAAGACTGTGCGGGTATGGGACATCTCGACCATCGTACCAGTTCCCGCGCCTGGATTCTTGGCTACGCGCTACACCAATGCCAAAGTGCTGCTGGTAGGCGATAGCGGCGTTGGCAAATCAGGATTAGCGTTGCGGCTCACCAAAGACCGCTTCGAGACTACCATCTCGACCGATGGCGTCTGGGCCACCCAACTAGAACTGGTGCATGAGGCCAGCATCGGTGATATCGAACGTGAAATCTGGCTCTGGGACTTCGCAGGTCAAGCCGACTACCGCCTGATACACCAACTCTATATGGACGAAACTGCCCTGGCGGTGCTCGTTTTCAACCCGCAAAGCGAAAACCCATTTGATGGGCTCGGCCAGTGGGACCGCGATCTTCAACAGGCTGCCCGCCGTCCGTTCAGGAAGCTATTGGTTGCGGGCCGGTGTGACCGCGGCAGCTTGATAGTCAGCCGTGAGAGTGTCGAACAATTTCGCAAGGAGCGAAACTTCGCTGATTATCTGGAAACTAGCGCATACACTGGGAAGGGCTGTTCTGAACTGCGTGATGCGATCATCCGCAATATAGCTTGGAATGACATTCCCTGGACTACTTCGCCACGTATCTTTAGGCTTCTCAAAGAGGAGATCGTGAGGCTCAAGGAGAGTGGCAAGGTGGTGCTGCGGATGGGGGAGCTGAAGCAGCAACTTGAAATGCAATTGGTCTGGCGTGCTTTGCAGAGCAGTGATGGTCCTAGTAGCTGGATGCGCAGTTTTTGGCAAAAAGTTGCAGGACAGCAGCCCATCTCACAAGTACCCGAAATTTTCTCGCTGGAGGAGCTACAAGCTGTGGTCGGATTGCTAGCTAGTCCTGGCATTGTCTGGCAACTAGAGTTTGGAGATTTCGTCCTGCTCCAGCCCGAACGCATTAACTCCTACGCCGCTGCTGTGATCCGAAAGGTGCGGTCCCACACTGATGAGATCGGCAGCATTCTCGAAGAGGAAGTTCTAGCCGGAAAGCTCGATTATCAGGATCTGAAACGGTTACCACCCGACGAAGAGCAGATTGTCCTACGGGCGATGCATCAGACTTTCATAGATCACGGCCTCTGTCTGCGCGAAAACGCCGAAGTCGGCCCACTTCTTGTCTTCCCGTCCTACTTCAAACGAGAACGGCCCCCTTTGGAAGAGCACCCGGCGGTCTTCGTTACTTACCAATTCAGTGGGCCGCTGGATGAAATTTATGCCACGCTAGTTGTCCGGCTACACTACACGCCCGCATTCGAGAGGAGCCGGCTCTGGCGGTTCGCCGCTGACTTCAAGACCCACGCGGGCAAACGCGTTGGCCTCATGATGACAAAGAAACCGGAGGGGGCAGCTGAGATCACTGTGTATTTCGAACCGGATATTCCGGATGATACTAAGGTGACATTTATCCGATATGTCCACGACCACCTGATGGCGAAGGCACAAGATGTGGTTCGCCTGCGCCACTACGTCTGCCCTGATTGCCAGACACAAGTAAACCGCGAGGCAGCTTACAACCGACTGAGCCGTGGGCTCAAAGATATCTCCTGCGTCAATTGTGATGGCCGCGTGCCGCTGCTAGACTTGGTCGAACAGAAGTTCGCGTCAAAGGAGTTCCAGCAGCGCGTGCGCGAACTGGAAGAGCAAGCCCGCGCTAGCATTGATACCGAGAGCGTAGCGTTGATTCTAGTCAGCCACGCATATGCCATCGCTATTGAGGCCGGGCAAATCTTTCGGCCAACGCGCCAACCTGACGGGGATATTGACGCCGAGATAGAGTTCAAGGATGACGAAGGGAAGTTGAGCGGTCGGCGCGTTTACCTGCTGCTCAAGTCAGGTCCCTCGTACTTTTCTAGGCGTGACGATGGGACCGTCGTATTCACGGTCAAGGACCCTCGCCATACCGAATACTGGAAGCAGCAAGTCTACCCAGTAATGCTCGTGATCCGAACTCCCGATGGACAGATTCGCTGGATGGATGTGACTGATTATCTCCAGCAGCCTGGGGCGCAGACCCGGCAGATCGTCTTCGATGGAAAGCCTTTCACGGCGCTGAGTGTCGTGAGATTGCGGCAGAGCCATGAACTAATTCTGAAGGCACACGCACTTTCCATTGCCGAGGAAGCGGGACAGATTTTCAGGCGGGCTAATTGGACAGATCGGGGCATTGACGGCGAGATCGAATTCAAGAACGACCAGGGCGAGGCCAGTGGGAAACGTGCCTACCTCCAACTCAAATCCGGCGACTACTACCTCTATACACGGGAAGGCGACAGCAAGGAGATCTTCACGATTAAGAATGAGCGCCACGCCAAGTACTGGCAGGCCCAGGCCTACCCGGTTATGCTGGTCATCCAAACGCCCGACGGCCAGATCCGCTGGATGGACGTGGCCGATTACCTCCGGCGGCAGGGAGGGCAGACTCGACAAATCGTCTTTGAAGGAGAGCCTTTCACGGCGTTGAGCGTCGTGAGGTTGAGAGATAGATTGTTTCGCTGAATCCGGGGCGGTGAATTAACCGAAAGCTGCGCATCAATTGGGTTGGCGAAGCCTGTGGAGTGCTGCGACCTGGCGCAGCTTTGGTAGTCGCTTGCAATGGCATATGATCGGGAAAGACTACCAAAGCGGTGCCAGGCCACCGCACTCCATAGATGGCTGGTTATCAGTATACTCTCAAGGGAGATTTGACCCATGAAACGACGCGAATTCATCAAGCAAGCGATGCAAGGGACGGCCGTGGCTTCCACCGCCTTGTCCGCGAAAAGAATTCTGGGGGCCAACGAGCGGGTGGTCGTGGGCTTGATCGGTTGCGGCGGACGAGGGACGGCAGTGGCCAAGCTGATGCGCGAGGTGCCCGGCGTGGAGTTCGCCGCCGTGTGCGACGTCTATGAGCCGAATGCCACCGCCGTCAGGGAGTGGGCTGGCTCAGCGGCGCGAGACTACAAAGACTTCAGAAAGCTCCTGGAGCAGAAGAGTGTCGATGCCGTCTTGATCGCCACGCCGGACCACTGGCATGCCATCATCACGGTGCTCGCCTGCCAGGCGGGCAAGGACGTGTACGTCGAAAAGCCGCTGGCCCACAACGTCAGAGAGGGGCGCGCGATGGTCGAAGCCGCCCGCCGTTACAAACGGGTCGTGCAGGCCGGCACGCAGCACCGCACCGCTCCGCACTACCGCGAAGTCCAGCGCATCATCCAATCCGGGGAACTCGGCGAAGTGCATTACGTGCGCGTCTGGAATTACAGCAACCTCTCGCCCAACGGCATCGGCCGCGCGCCCAACGCGGCGGTGCCCGCAGGGCTCGACTGGGATTTCTACCTCGGCCCGGCCCCGCAGGTGCCATTCAATCAGAATCGGTTCTTGCGGAACTTCCGGTGGTTCTGGGATTATGCCGGCGGCTCGATTACCGACTTCGGCACCCATCGGCTCGACACCGTGCAGCAGGTGATGGGCGTCGAGGCGCCGCAGACGGTCGTGGCCGTGGGGGGAAGGTTCACGCTCAAAGACGACGGGGAGATGCCGGACGTGTTGCAGGTCACCTACGAGTATCCGGGCTTTATCGTGAGCTACGAGGCTTGTAATATCAACGCGCACGGCGTGGGCAGCCGGACTCCGGGCATGGCTTATTACCAGATGCGCGGCAGCGATGACCGCCCGCACGGGGAGGCTTTTTACGGGACCAACGGGGCCTTGTTTTCGGACCGGATCGGGTTTGAGATTTATCCCGAGCCGAAAGCCATCGCCCGCCGCGACGGCTCTCAGCGCCTGAACGCGCCGGTCGAAAGCTACCGCATGGAGCCGAAGCGGGTCGTGGGAAGAGACACCACCGACCTGCACACGAAGAATTTCATCGAGTGCGTGCGCTCGCGCGAGCATCCGGCGGCGGATGTGGAGATCGGGCACCGCTCGACGACGGTTGCGCATCTCGGGAACATCGCCTACAAGACTCGCAAGAAACTCGTCTGGGATGCAGCCAGGGAGATTTTTGTCGGCGACCCGCAAGCCTCCAAGCTCCTCGGCCGTCAGGCCCGCAAGCCATGGGATTTGATTTAGAGCAGATTTCATTTGGGTATATGGTAGGGGCAGACCTGTGTGTCTGCCCCGATTTTGCCAGTCCAGGGCAGACACACAGGTCTGCTCCTACATTGATCTGCAATCTGATCTAGCTCGCATATAGATGGTGACTAAAACTTATGAAGAAGGCTCTGATGGAACCGCAAGAACTACGCAGTAAATTTTCCGGGGTGATCGCCTTCCCGGTGACGCCATTCAAAAAAGATTTGTCCCTGGATTTGGACGGGCTGCGGCGGAATTTGGCCGCGCTGATCCAGCATCCGATCTGCGCCGTCATCGCGGCCGGCGGGACCGGCGAGCTGTATTCTTTGACGCCGGCCGAACACCTTCAAGTCGTCAAGGCCACGGTTGAAGCTGTGGGCGGCAAAGTGCCGGTGCTCGCCGGAGTAGGCTTTGGGCCGCAGCTCGCGGTGGAACTCGCCTGGCAAGCAGCCGAGGCAGGTGCGGATGGCATCTTGGCCTTCCCACCGTACTATCCCAATGCCGACGATGAGGGCTTATTCGACTACTACCAGGCCATCGGCCGAGCCACCCCGCTGGGCCTGGCGATTTACAGCCGCGATTGGGCGAACTTTTCGCCGGCGATGGTCGAGCGCCTGACGAAGATTCTGACACTGGTGGCGTGGAAGGACGGTCAGGGTGACGTGCGGCGCTATCAGATGATCATCCATCGGGTCGGGGACCGATTGTACTGGATCGGCGGGGCGGGCGATGACATGGTGCCAGGCTACTACGCTATCGGCATCCGGACCTATACTTCCAGCATCGCCAACGTAGCGCCCCGGCTCTCGCTCGAACTTCACGAACGGGCGGCGGCGGGTGATGCTTCGGGCCTGGCGCAGTTGATGTCGGACTACGTCATCCCGCTTTATGCCTTCCGCGCTCGGCGGAAAGGCTATGAGGTGTCGGTCATGAAAGAGATGATGAACCTCTTGGGGATGGCCGGCGGGCCGGTGCGTCCGCCGCTACCCAACCTGCGGCCCGAGGAGGTTGATGAGTTGCAAGTGATGCTGAAGCAGTGGGGGCCGGTGCTGTAAGGCGCGGGCAATCAAACCAACATGGCAGGAGGACACGATGCATCGCAGAAAGTTCATAGGCTTGGCCGGGGCAAGCGTCACGGCTGGCGCGCTGACAAATTCTCTCAGGACCGCTGGCGCTGAGCCGCGGGCTCAAGAAAAAGCCGCGGCGCCGCGGAAAGCTTTGATGAAGGTTGGCACTCAGCACGGCTCGACGGACGAGATCCTGAAGCTGCTGGCGGCGTTTGGGGTGAATCATATTTGCAGCTCGCTGCCCTCGGCGCGACTGGATGAGCACTGGTCGGTCGAGAGCTTGACGAAGCTCAGAGAGCGCGTCGAGTCCTTCAGCATCAAACTGGATATGATCCCCTTGCCCCTCAGCTCCAGCTACATCACGAAGGCGGAGAACCCAAACGTCATGCTTGGCAAAAGCCCGGAGCGGGACCGGGAGATCGACGCCATCTGCCAGATGATCCGCAACACGGCGCGGGCCGGGGTTCCCGCTTTGAAGTACAACATGAGCATCCTCGGCGTCGTCCGCACGGAATCAACCAAAGGCAGAGGCGGGGCGACCTACAGCACGTTTGTCTACGACAAGGCCAAGCAGGAGCCGTCGCTGACTGAAGCCGGCCCGGTCAATGACGATGAGTACTGGGAGCGCATCACCTACTTCCTGAAGCGCGTCATCCCGGTGGCTGAAGAGTACAAGGTGAAGATGGCCTGCCATCCTCACGACCCAGGCATGCCCCACGACAAAGGCTACCGCGGCGTTCACACCGTGCTGGGCAGTGTCGATGGGCTCAAGCGCTTTGTTGAGATCGCCCCCAGCAAATACCACGGGCTGAATTTCTGCCAGGGCACTGTCTCGGAGATGTTGAAGCAGCCTGGCGAGGAGATTTTTGACGTGATCCGTTACTTCGGCAGTCGGGGGAAAATCTTCAACGTCCACTTCCGTAACATTCGCGGCGGATTTTTGAGTTTTCAGGAGACGTTTATTGATGACGGCGATGTGGACATGCTGAAGGCCATGAGGATCTATAAAGAGGTGGGCTATGACGGCATGATGATGCCGGATCACGTGCCGAAGATCACTGGAGACCCGAACGGTTTCCAGGCCTTTGCTTATACGTTTGGTTATATCAAGGCGCTGATTGCGGCGGTCGCCGCCGAATCATAGCTTCACGAGTCAGTACCGCGAGCGGTAGCGAGCGTGGTCTCCGCGAGGGACTGATTGAGGGAACCACGCTCGCTACCGCTCGCGGTACTGATTCGTCCGCACCGGTCGAATTGCTCTAGTCAAAGAAGGGGAACAGTCTCCTGATCTCTGCCTTATCCGGTCGCCGGCCGTACTCGCAAATCTCGAAGGCTTCCGCATACTGGACCTTCGCCGCCCGGTCCTTGCCGTACCACTCTTCCAAATTCTTCCGGAACCTCTGGGCGACGCCGCGATCCCGGCTGGCCATCTCCTCGCGGACTTTCGCCTCCCGCTCCTTCCGCTTCGCCGGATCATTCGGATATAAGTCGGCCGACCCTGTCGCCCCGCCTTCATAAAACTGGGACGCCATACCCGTCACCCCATCGAGCTTCTTGTCGATGACCGAATCAATCGCCACCACGATGTCAGCCTGGAACGGGTTCGGCTTTTGGAAGCGGTCGGAGTAATAGAGAAATACCGGGTTCGATTTGAGCGCCGGGACTTCAGGCATAAAGTTGGGCACAGCGACCATGTAGGCCGCGTCCTGCACCAGCACGCCGGTGTAGCGGTGGTCGGGGTGGTAATCGTTCGGCCGAGGGCTGATGACAATGTCCGCCTTCCATTCGCGGATCAGCCGAGTGATCGTCCGGCGGTTCTCCAGGGTCGGCATCAGTTCGCCGTCGTGGATACCCAGCACTTCGACCGTGGTCCCATAAATTTTGGATGCGGCCTCGACCTCAGCCTTGCGCCGCCGCGCCAGCGGGCCGCCCGCTTCGGTCCAGTGTCCGATGTCGCCGTTGGTGACCGCGACCAGCTTCACCGCATGCCCTTTGGCCGCCCACATCGTCCCGACCCCCCCAGCTTTTAATTCCGAATCGTCAGGGTGCGCGCCGAAACAGATGATGCGCAGTTTGTCTTGAGCCGGGGCCGAAGGGATGGTTGAGATGAGCAAGGGTGCGAACAGCAGTAGAGAGATGAATAGACGTCTCATGGGCCTCCTTAAGAGTTTCGGAAAGATATTTTTTTGCCGAGCTGACGAGGCCGATAGTATCAAAGTCTCCGCCCTTGTCAACGAAAGGTCCAGCTCGGTCGAAGGCAAAATACTTCCGGCCATCAAGCCCCGGCGGTATTGAGATAATTTCAGATCACTGAGAAAATACACGCGCCCACACGGAGAAAGATTCACCCTCATCGGTGTTAACCGCTAAAGCAAAGTTCTGAAGGCGTGCAGCTAAAGTTGGCCTCGCGACGGAGAGAAGAAGACGATGCGACATAGAAAAGATGCTCAGGATTTACGCAGCCACCGTTGGTTCGGCAAAGATGATTTACGCTCATTCACCCACCGCTCGCGGGCCAAGCAGATGGGCTACGCGCATGAGGATTACGCCGGCAAGCCGGTGATCGCGGTCATCAACACCTGGAGCGACCTGAACACCTGCCACAGCCATTTCAGGGTGCGGGCCGAAGAGGTCAAGCGCGGCGTGTGGCAGGCGGGCGGCTTCCCCGTAGAGATCCCGGCGCTGTCGATCACCGAGACTTACATGAAGCCGAGCCCGATGATGTATCGCAATCTGCTGGCGATGGAGGTCGAAGAGTTGCTGCGCAGCCAGCCCATCGATGGGGTGGTGCTGATGGGCGGGTGCGACAAGACGACGCCGGGGCTGCTGATGGGCGCCATCAGCATGGACCTGCCGGCGATCTACCTGCCGGCCGGGCCGATGTTGCGCGGCAACTGGAACGGGCAGGTGCTGGGCAGCGGCAGCGACGTGTGGAAGTATTGGGCGGAGCGCCGCGCCGGCACGATCTGCGAGCAAGAGTGGTCTGAGATCGAAGACGGCATCGCGCGGTCGCCGGGCCATTGCATGACGATGGGCACCGCCTCGACGATGACGGCGATCACCGAAGCGCTCGGCCTGACGCTGCCGGGAGGGTCGTCGATTCCCGCGGTCGATTCAAACCATGCGCGCCTGGCCACCCGGAGCGGACGCCGGATTGTGGAGATGGTGTGGGAGGACTTGAAGCCGAGCGACATTCTTTCTCCGCAGTCGTTTGAGAACGCGATCACCGCCGATATGGCGATTGGCGGCTCGACGAACGCGATCATTCACTTGGTCGCATTGGCAGGGCGAGCGGGGATGAAGCTGGAGTTGAAGAAGTTTGACGAGATCGCATGCCGCACGCCGATGATTGCCAACATCAGGCCTTCGGGGCAGTTTCTGATGGAAGACTTTTATTACGCCGGCGGGTTGAGAGCGCTGCTGCGTGAGATTCGTGAGCTGATGCACCTGGACCGCGTGACCGTATCTGGTAAAACGCTGGGTGAGAATATCGAAGGCGCGAAGGCCTGCAATACTGAAGTGATCCGGCCGTTAGATAACCCGGTCGCCCCGCAGGGTGGGACCGCGATCCTCTACGGGAACCTGGCGCCGAACGGGGCGGTGATCAAGCCCACCGCCGCGGAGAAGCGTTTGTGGCAGCACACCGGCCCGGCCGTGGTCTTCAAAGACTACAATGACATGGCGGCCAGGGTTGATGATGAGAGCCTGCCGGTGGATGAAGATTCGGTCTTGGTCTTGCAGAACGCCGGCCCGCTCGGAGGGCCGGGAATGCCGGAGTGGGGGATGCTGCCGATCCCGAAGAAGCTGCTGAAAAAAGGCGTGCGCGATATGGTGCGCATCTCCGACGCCCGGATGAGCGGGACCTCTTACGGAGCCTGCGTCCTGCACATCTCGCCCGAATCATACGTGGGCGGGCCACTCGCCTTGGTGCGCGACGGCGATCTGATCGAATTGGACGTGCCCAATCGCAGGCTGCACTTGCACGTGAGTGAAGCGGAGTTGGCTAAGCGGCGAGAGCAGTGGGTGCCACCAGAGCGACGATACGGGAGGGGCTTTGGCGCGCTCTTCGCCGAACACGTGACGCAGGCTGACGAGGGTTGTGACTTCGATTTTCTGCACGCTGGCCCTGCGACACCTGAACCGGAGATTCACTAATTAGGAGATGTATGTACACGATTTATAGGCTCAATGCTGACGAACTGGATGGCCGCTTCCTGAGGGCCTTGAAAGCGATGTTCAAGAATAAAGAGATTGAAATCGTAGTCTGTGAAGCCGCCCAAAGCGAAGAAGATGAAACCGCCTATTTGCTCAAGTCGCCGGCCAATCGAGAACGTTTGTCGAAAGCGATAGAGAACGTTGCCCAGGACCGCAATCTCGTCACAGTAAATTGCCCTTAGTCCGTAGCCTCATCCTGATACAGCGCCCGCAGATGCATCAGCCGCTCACGTCTCGCTCGACCAGTGCCTGAGCCACAGGCGCCAGTTGCTGCAACCGCTCCGAAGAGAGTGAAGAAAGATACGGCGGCACCGGGCCTATTTTAGCTACACCGGCTAACTCCGTCGCGAAGTGGAGCACCTTCGCCGGGCTCCACGCGTCGCGGAGGTCTTCGAGCGGGAGGAACTCTGACCGCAAGAATTCAGCCGTGGTGTAATCCTCACGCCCACACGCTTCGAAGATCGCATGACTCAAACGAGGCGCCAGGCAGCCGGACCCGGTAGTGAAGCCAGGCAACTTCCAATCACGCAAGTGGACGACTGCCGGCCGCTCGCCGATGCCGCTGATTACCCGGTCGCGGTCGACGCGGTTGAGCAGCCCTGCGAGGTAAGCGTCCTGTGCGGGATCCTGGCGGACCACCGCATACTTGATCGCCACGCAGAGGCCGGCATCGACCAAGCGCCCCACCACGTCCAGACCGGCTTCCTTATCGGCGCCGAAATTGTTCTCCTCCTTGAGGTAGAGAATCAACGGCATTCCCGCAGCATCAGCCACCTCGCGCAACCCTTGCTCCAAACCCGCGGCGTCACGCGGATCGCCGCACGGCAGCACCATCGCGCACGGGAATTTATGCTTCCGGAGCAGCGGGGCTTGATCCATCGCCCGCCCATAGGACGGGCCGAGGCTAGGGATCGCCCAGAGATTAGCCGAGAACCCAGTCAACCAATCGAGCAGTTGTTCGTACTCCGCCAGCGTGAGGTGATAGAGAAAAGCGTTGCCGCCGTAAAGCAAGCGGGTGATCCCGCCGTTGGCGATGTGGCGGACGATCAGGTTGCTCTGCTCAAAGTCGAGTGACCGCCGCGCGTCTGCCTTCCGCGCGAGCGGGGGGACAGAGAATACTCCGCGCAAATCTTCCAAAGTTACGGGTGTGGTCTTCATCGCATTCCTTTCGTTGATCAGTGCTCTGCGGCACCGCCGGGCCGATAATTACGCTGCGAGTAGCTTACGGTTGCTTGGCCGCGTTTACAAGCTCCCACCGCTCGCCGAAAAATCCGGCGGCGGCGAAGTGGCCCGGCGGCAGCCACGGCAAAACTGAGCTTGGGCTTGGGAGTGGCGCATTGTCCATTGTCCACTGTCAACTGTCCACTGTTTTGCAGGGAAGCGCTTCAACTCGGCGCTCCCCGCAAGAAAGGCAATGGACCATGGACAGTTGACAGTGGACAATGGCCTGTCACCCCACTTGCTCCATGCGCTTAACCGCTACAGCCGGACGTACTCAAAGTCAAAAGGTTTGCCGTTGATCCCACTGTTCGGCGGGGCGATCCAATTGGCGATTTTGCCCGGTTCGGTCACGGGCCGCATGAGGCTGCTGACATACTCGCGGTCCTCCGCCGTAGGCAGCCACTGGGCCGAGCGCCGCTTGAATTCTTCCGGTGAGATTAAGTTCCCGTGGATGTCGAAGAAGTGGCCCGCGTACTCGCCCACGTGCCGGTGGAAGCGGGTGCTCGGCAGATAGAGCCTGGCTTCCACGCCCTCGTCGGCTAAGAATTTATTCCAGCGGGCGAGGGCGCGCTCGCTGTCTTTGACGTACTCGCCGCGCAGCACCTCGTTGAGCGCGTTGCGCAGCGGCACCTCGCGAGTCTTCACCTGTCCATCTTCGATCATCTCCAGCGTCAAGGCGCCGTCGGCCGCGACGTGGTCTGCGTATTTCTTCTGCTCTTGATACCGGCCCTTGAGCCCGGCAGCGAAGAAGTCGGCCGCATTCGAGCTGACCTCGCCGCCGAAGAGGTCAAGCGAGTAGGTGTACCAGAAATTGATGTAGCGCTGAATGATCTCCAGCGGGATGCCGCCGAACGGGCGCACGTCGCCGTTCTGGCTCTCGCGCATCAGTTGGGCAGTGCGCTTGACGATGCGGCCGATGCCGGTCTCGCCGACGAACATGTGGTGCGCCTCCTCGGTCAGCATGAACTGGCAGGTGAGAGCGAGCGGCTCAAAGCCCGATTCGGCGAGCGCCGAGAGTTGATACTTGCCGTCGCGGTCGGTGAACATCGTGAAGCAAAAAAAGTTCAGCCAGTCGTCGCAGGGCTGGTTGAAGGCTTCGAGGATGCGCGGCTTGTCCGGGTTGCCGCTGCGGCGCTGCAACAGCTCTTCAGCCTCCTCGCGCCCGTCGCGGCCGAAGTAGCGGTGCAGCAGGTAGACCATCGCCCAGAGGTGCCGACCCTCCTCGACATTCACCTGGAAGAGATTGCGCAGGTCGTAGAGCGAGGGGCAGGTGTGTCCTAAGCGCCGCTGCTGCTCGACTGAAGCCGGTTCGGTGTCCCCTTGGGTGACGATGATCCGGCGCAACGCATTGCGGAATTCGCCCGGCACCTCCTGGTAAGCCGGCCGGCCGTAGTGGTCGCCGAAACCGACCTTCGCCTCTGCATCGGCCGGCACCAGGAAGATGCCCCACCGGTAATCGGGCATCTTGATGTAATCGAAATGCGCCCACCCTTCCGGCTCGACGCTGATCGCGGTGCGGAGGTAGACATCCTTCTCCTGAAACCCATCCGGCCCCATCTCACGCCACCAGTCTAAATAGTTGGGCAGCCATTTCTCCAGCGCCCGCTGCAGGCGCGGGTCTTCCGAGAGGTTGACGTTATTCGGAATGCGGTCGTACAAGCTCATAATCTCTCTCCGGTCCGTGGTCAGTTGTCCGTAGTCAGTGGCAAAGAACAACGGACCACTGACCACTGACCAATTTATGTTCTTCGGTAATCGAATTTCGGCTGCGTGGGCTTACCGTAGTTCGTCAGCGCCCCGTGCTCACCGACGGCGTTAGGCCGCTGGAAAATCCAGTTCTGCCACGCCGTCAAGCGGCCGTAGATTTTCGTCTCCGGCGTTTCAGGGCCGGCGAATCTGAGCGAGGCCTCCATCCCGGTCAGCGCGTCGGGCGAGAGCGAAGTGCGCTCCTCGATGGCCAGGCGAATCTCGTCTTCCCAATCCAGATTATCCGGCGCCGCGGTGATCAATCCCGCTTCGTCGGCTGACTCAGTGTCGAAGCGGCCTTCGTGCCTGAGCACTTCTGCTGCTTTTTCGGGGTTGGCGAGGAAGCGCGACCCGAGCCGCGAGAGGCCATTGCTCATCGGCAGCGCCCCCGCGTTCATCGCGCCCGTCGCGAGCTCAACGCGCGCCGCCGGGTCGTTGAGCATATAGGTGCGGTCAGCGGCGAGCGCTAGTTCGAGCAGATTGCCTGCGAAGCAACTGCCCGGCTCGATGATGGCGAAGAAGCTCTTGGCTGTGAGGTCGAGCCTCCGCAGCACCCGCGCCATGTGCAGCACGATCTCTCGAGCCAGCCAGTGGTCGCGGTTCACGGAGAGAGCCTCATCAACCGCAAGCACGTTACCGACTTCGCCCGCCGTGCGTAGACAGACCAGCCCGATTTCGAGTTCATTCATCCGCAGGTGCAGCAGCGCATCGTCGAACTCGCGATAGGCTTGGAGCGGCCAGTATGAGTCACCGAGCTTCTGAATTTCGGCCGGCGAGGCGGGCAGTCCGGCCTCCGGGCCGCGGATGGTCAAGTCGGCGTAACGCTGCTCGCGGGTGAGGCGCAGGCTGACGTATTTGTACTCGCGCCCATTGATGTCCGCTTCGACTTGCAGCGGATTGAGCTTGATGCCGGGGCCCTCCTTCTTCGGGCCGCCGGCCGCGACCAGCGCGCGCACGCGGGCGGCAATCGCGTCTTGGAATTTGCTCGTCGGGAAGTAATCGTCAATCAAGCCCCACTCCTTCGCCCGCTTCCCTTTGAGCCCTTCGGCCAGCGTCGAAAAGACGTCGGCCCGGTCGCGGCGCACCTTGCGCTTATCGACCAGGCGCGTCAGCCCGCCCGTGCCCGGCAGCACCCCGAGCAGCGGCACTTCGGGCAGCGAGACCGCCGAATTGCCGTCATCGACGAGGTAGATCTCGTCGCAGGCAATCGCCAGTTCATAGCCGCCGCCGGAGGCCGTGCCGTTGAGCGCCGCGAGATAACGCTGACCGGAATGGCGCGAGGCGTCCTCGATGGCGCAGCGGGTCTCGTTGGTGAACTTGCAGAAGTTGACTTTGAAGGCGTGGGCCGAGGTGCCCAGCATATAGATGTTCGCCCCGGCGCAGAAGATGCGCGGCTTGAGGCTGGTGATGATGATGACCTCCACCTCCGGGTGCTCGAACCGAAGCCGCTCGACGGCGTCAGCCAGCTCGACATCCACCCCGAGGTCGTAAGAGTTGAGCTTGAGCTTGTAGCCTTCGGCCAGCGTCTCGTCCTCCTGCACGTCCATTAACAGGGTCGCCACCGCCCCGTCGATCTTCAGCTCCCAGTGGCGGTAGCGCTCAGGCGCGGTCTCAAAGTTGATCATCCGTCCTCCGGCAAAGGTGAAATGTGGGGCGCAGCGCGAGGAATTAATCCCGCCTCCGGCTCCCCAGTCCAATGTTCGGTCTATGCACTATATTACCACTTGACCCGACAAGCAACTGCATTATAATGCACAGCAGGAATGAATCGCAACGGCGGCAAGTCTTCTTTGCTCGAAAGCATCGGCGCGCGGGTGCGGGCGCTGCGTGGTGAGGCCCACTTGACCATCAAGGACTTGGCCAAACGCGCTGACCTCTCGCCGCGGTTTGTGGCCCAGCTCGAGGCCGGGGAAGGCAACATCTCCATCGCGCGGCTGGCGCAAGTGGCGGCAGCACTTGACCGGCCGGTGCAGGATTTAATCCCTCCGCCTCCCGATGACGGCTCACTCCATGCTCAAATCTGGCACTTGGTCGGCAATTGTCGCGGAGAGGATTTACAGGAATTGCGACAGTGGTTGGTGAAGCGGACCGGCGAGCCCGGCCCGCGCTTCATCGCCCTGGTCGGGTTGCGCGGCGCAGGCAAATCGACCGTCGGGGCACAACTGGCCCGGCGGCTCAAGACGGAGTTTGTCGAACTCGACTCGCTGATCGAGAAGGCCGCGGGGGTCTCGCTCGGCGAAATCTTCAACCTTCATGGTGAGGAGTATTACCGGCGGCTGGAGCAGGAGGCGCTGGCCAAGCTCTTCGCCGGATCCCGCGGCTGCGTGTTGGCCACCGGCGGGTCGCTCGTGACGGATGCCGAGAGTTGGGGAATGGTCAAACGCCGCTGCTTCACCGTCTGGCTGAGGGCGACGCCGCAGGAGCATATGACGCGGGTGCTGCGGCAGGGTGATACGCGGCCGATGAAAGATAATCCTTCGGCGATGGCCGAGCTTAAAGCTTTACTTGCCCGGCGCGAGCCGCTCTACGCCCAGGCCGATCTGGTTATCAAAACTTCAAAGAAGACTCCAGCCTCAGTGGTGGCCCAGATTGCGAAAGCGGTTGCGTCAGCGGAAGCCGCCTAAGTCATGGGCTGCGTGATGAGGACCCAACCTATTTCTGCTAATCTCCGGCGCCTGACCTATGATCGCGCGCCTTCTGCTCTAAAATTTCAGCGACGCAGCGCGGGTCAGCGAGAATGTCTGTGCCGGCGCTCAAGCGGTGACAAGCGGCTGTGCGGGCGAGTTGCGCGAGCAGGTTGAGTTGCTGCTCCGTGTGCTTTCTCCAGAGCTGAAAAAACATGCTCTGCTCAGCCAACTTGAGAACGGCCTCACCGGCCGGCATTGGCCGTAGGCTACTTGGCGCCTCACCGGTGATTTGAGGGATGAGGATGTGATCGACTCGCCCGAAGCTCACTTCGGCCAATGCTGTTGCCCCGAAGAATTCCAGGCCCGCCACGCAGGTGCGATGGTGATAGCGGTGGTGTCGCGTGATGCCATCGAGCGCCGGCCAGCGGTCGAGAATCTCGTTTGCCAGGTGGAAGCTCTTTTTCAGGGCGATCAACTGTGCGGCTGACTCGCGGGCGTGGACCAACAGGGAATCATCCGAGATCGGCCGCCAGCCGGCCAGCCCAAGCGCGGTGGCGAGGGTCGTCTTCCCGGAGTGCGGCGCGCCGCAGATCAGGTAGAGTTGGTTGCGCGGCGAGACGACGGCCGCGGCGTGGAGATGATATAGGCCATGCGACCGCAGCAGGAGCAAGAGCGCGAAAAGCGTATAGGTGTTGGTGAGAACGTGCGAAAGGCTGAGGGCCTCGGGCGTGATGAGCCCCGCCAGGTAGTCGCGCTCAGGGTCAACGCGGAAGGCCGCCGTGCCCATATGAAAATAGAACCGCTCGCCCGAGTCTGAATCCGCCGGCTCGCGCCACAACCGAATGACGCCAGTCTCTGAGAGCAATTCGGCCTGTGGCGGAATCAGACACTCGAGCGGCGGAAGGTGTCGCCTCGTCTTCAGGTCGACCGTGATCGTGCTATGGCCAATCGGCGGCGCGGCAGGCGGAGTATGATCGTGCAATTCGTCGACCAATTGCGGACGGTAATAGTGAAAGTAGTCGGCGAATAAAGCAATCAGATGAGGCGCACGCGCTTTGATGATCACGGGTACGTCACAGACCTCGAAGCGGATGGCTGCCATGTGGTAGTTTTCAATTTTCAGTTTGGGGTCCAAAGTTGAGTTCAAAACTGAAAACTTCCTTGCGTTAGGATCCGCCGCCCAAGGCGGTGATCGCGCCGCTGGAGACGGTTGAGGAGCCGGAGAGCGTCATGTGGCGGAGCGAATTCGAGAGTTTCAAGAGCGGGGGGGCGTAGGGCGGAAGCGGCTCGGTCGTGGGCGTGCCGGGATTGGCTAACTTTTCCTCCACTCCGAGTGCAGCATATGAGATCAGGCCGTATTGCTCCAGCTCGTTGAGCCAGGCGTGAGTCTCTGAGGCGGCTTGCCCGGCGTTGATCCCGAAGGCCGCGGCTAAGGCGGCGCTCAAGCTCTCGGCCGTGTGCACGGCCCTGGCCCGCAATTGCTTCCACAAGAAGGAGGCGGCGGCATTGAGCGAGTAATAGTGCAGGTTTTCCAAATCGAGGATGATCGCCTCTCGGTGGTCGAGGAGTTCAGTGAATGAAGCCTGCTCTTTAATGACTACCTTTTTGCTCCTGGTATCCATGGGAATTCCTACGTGTCCGTTCGAGCAACAGAGTTCGACTCGGAGGTATCCGCCTGCCGGGGCTGTTCGGATCGATGGGGCTGACTGAGGTGGAGAAGAAGACAGCGCCACCGTCCAGGCCTGGGTTGTTCGTTAGGCGCTCCACCCTGCCGGACCTCAAGTCCAGCAAATAAAGCTCAGGGTCACCGTCACGGAGCGAGGTGAAGATGATGCGCGATCCGTTGGGCGAGATCGCCGGTTCGCTGTCGTCGCCTTCAGTCAGCACGCGAAAGGTGCCGTTCGCGGCGCTGGCGACGGCGATGCCGCTCAGTTTACTGGGAGTGGCCGTGGTTGTAAAGACAATTTGTTGGGAGTCTCCGCTCCACCCGAGGCCGCCGCTCGCGGCGCCCTGTTGGGTCAACTGCCGCACCTCGCCGGTGGAAGTGCCGGCCAGCCAAATCTCGCTCGCGCCGCTGCGGTTCGAAATGAAAGCCACCTGGCGCCCATCGGGTGAGAGCGCCGGGGCGAAGTCGAATTGCCCCGCGACGAGCGGCACCAGCACGCGCCGGTCTTGCCCCGTGGCCGACATCAGCTCGATGCCTTGCCCGGAGGCGAAGGCGATCAATCTGCCGTCGGCTGAGAGAGTCGGATTGGTCTCGTCGATGGTGTCAATCGTCAACCGGTTGATCGCCGCAAACTGAGGGCGGCGCGTCCGCCAGGCCGGACTGATTTGCGCCGTGAACAACTCGTAGCTGCTGCCTTCGCGTGCGGCAAAGGCGGCTATCTTGGCCTGCGAGGAGACCGCGGGCGTGATGTGTCCGCGCCCGGTGTTGGTCAGTTGGCTGACCTGACGCGTGCTCAGGTTGATCAGGTACAACTCAGTCGCCCCGTTGCGCTGGGAAACAAAGATCGCCCAGTCTGCGTCGCCCGCCGGATCGTCGGCGAGCGTTATCACCGAGCAGACAACCGCCAGCAGCAGGGCGCCCAACAATCGTGTCACGGACATCGGGTAGCCAGCGCTTTGCTGATTTTTCGTGACAGATCGGGCGCGAGCCGGGATTGGAGCAAAATTCATAATTACCTCCAAGAACAGTGATGAGTTGAAGAACGCTCTTCGCTCATCACTCATCGCTGGTTTATCGCAACCGGCGGATGCGGTTGTTGACCGTGTCAGTGAACAGGATCTCGCCGTTCGGGCTGATCGTAATGCCCACCGTCTGCGGCACGTTGAACGGTGTGGCGGACGAGCCCAGGTTGAGGGTTATCGGATTGATATTGAGTTGGGCGCTGGTGGCCAATCCCTGGTCACCGCCGTAACCCTGAGTGCTGCCGGCGAAGGTCGTCACCACGCCTGATGGAGTAATCTTCATAATCTTATGACTGCTGCTGTTGGTCACGTAGGCGTTGCCCGCCGCGTCAATCGCCACATCCCTGGGCTTGCTCAGGCCGGCGCCGGCGTCCATCTGCTTGAAGGTCCCGCTCCCGGGGCTGTCCTCATATAGCACGTGGCTGGAGTCGGTGTTGACGACATAGAGCCGCCCCGTCTGGTCGAAGCCGAGGCCGGTGTACTGGGCCTGAGGCAAGTTCAAGCTCGTGATGATGCCGGTGCCGCTGCTGATCTTGCGGACGGCCTTGTTGCCGACGTCCGCGATGTAGATGTCCCCGGTCAGCGGGCTGACGGCCACGTCAGTCGGATCGAGCAATTTGGCGTTGCCCAGCGCGAAGCTGCCGTCACCGTTGCCCGTGGTGTTAGTTGTGCCGCCCGCAATCGTGACGACGTTGGCCGGCGGCACGACGATGGGCGTCGGCGCGGCCGGGAAGAGCGTGATGGTTGCGGCGGTCGTGTTGAGGAAGCGAATGGTGCCGGTGCGCTTGCCGTTGAAGGAATTGGAAGGCACGGTCGGCCCCCGCCTGGAATCGGCAATGAAGATTCCTTGCGCGGTCAGGGCCATCCCTTGCGGCGTGTCGAAGGCGGCCTGATTGGCTGTGGTCCCGTCGCCCGTCCCGAGGCCGGCATCTTTGTTGATGGCGACGATCGTGCCGGCCGGCACCGTCTGCGCCACCGCCGTCCCGGCGAAGAGCGTGACCTCGCTCGTGCCGCGGTTGACGAAGCGGAGGCGGCTGCTGAACGTGTCGGCGATATAGAGGTTGTTATTGGCATCGGCCGCCAGGCCGACGGGCGAACTGAGAGAAGCGCTCGTGGCCAGCCCTCCGTCGTACGGCGGGAGCAGCCCGGTGCCGGCAATCGTGTTGATCGTATTCGGGGCGACGGTGACACCCGCGAGGGTGACCGGGACGCTGCTGAGATTTAAGTACCGCACGCGCCCCTTGAGCGTGCTGCCTTGGTCGAGAATGTAGAGGCCGTTGGCATCCGCCTCGATCCCCGCCAGTGGCGGACTGGCCGTGCTGCCCAGCAGATTCAAACCCGCCGCGGGGCCGGGCCCGCCGTCGCCGCAGCTAGAATTGGAGTAGTCGCAAAAGGCTCTCATGAGCCCCGCCACGATAGTAGTCTGGCCCCCGCTCACACGAACGACGGTCTGATCGTTTCCGTTGGCGGCATAGAGGACCCCATTCAGCAGCGCGAGGCCTGATTGGAACGCGCCGCCCGAGCCGGCTGAGAACTCGGCGACGAGCGAGAGGGTGCCGCCGGGAGCGAGCACCACGGTGCGACCGTGGCCGGTGTCGGCGATATAGACATTGCCCGATCCGTCAACCTTGACCGCGCGTGGTTGCAGCAGCGGGACGCTGGTAGCGACGGCGGGCAACGAGGGTGGGGTGGCCGCGCTCGTGGCCGCGCCGTTTCCAGCAACGATAGTCACGGCCCCGCCCGGAGTGATCTTAAAGACCTTGTTGACTCCCGAAGTGGCGTCCGCGAGATAAAGGTCTCCCGTCATCGGATTCACCGACAGCCCGTTGAGGGTCGTTCCAAAAGGAGTGCCCCCCGCGAGAGTGCCGATGCTGCCGGAATCGATCATCGCCGAACCGACGGGGGTCGGGCTGGCCGAGACATTGAGCGCGCGCACCAGTGAGCTGAGCGACTCAATGTAGTGAAGCAGCTTGCCGTCCGGGCTGACTGCTAAGCCGGTGACGCTCCCGACATCAGTCTGAAGGCCCGGACTATTCTCTCCAATGTCGATCCCATTTCCCGCCACAGTCTTGACCGTGCCGGGGGCGATCGCTTGGCCAGCAATCGTGACGGCCGAGTTGCCAGTGTTGATGAAGCGAATCAGGTTGGTCGATGAGGCGGTCACGTCTGAGACATAGATCCCTCGGCCTTGGGGGTCGCGCGCCACAGACACGGGGGTGACGAATTGGGCCAGCGTGGCCGGGTTGCCGTCCCCGAGCAGACTACCCGCGATGGTGTCGATGACGGCATTGAAGTTGGTGTTGCCCGCCTCGATCTTGCCGCCGTGGATTTGCAGAAGGTTGCCTGAGGCGGTGTTGCTGATTTGGGAATTGAGGACCTTGATTGCAACGCCGTCGGCGATGACCGCGGCCTGGCCGAGTGCGCTGGCGCCGCCGTTCTGCACGAGCGCGTAGTTGAGGATCGAACTGCCGGAGGCGTTGCGCGAGAAATAGATCGCGCCGAAGTTCGAGCCGCCGGGAACTTCGTCGAAGGTGATGAACTTTGAGCTGCCCAGCGCGGCGCCGGGCACTTGGGTCACGCCCGCAAAGCCATTGGCGGCCACCGCCCCGAAGATGCCTCGCGCGAAATCGCCCGCTTCCAGATCAGTGCCCGGGGCGAGCTGGACCGTCGCGCCTGGGCTGATGCTCAGTTCTGCGCCGGCTGGGGCATTGGCATTCCCAACGACGGACGGGTTCGTGCTGCTGCCGCGAATCTGAAGCGGAGTGTCGCCCTGCCCGACGAGCACGCCCGACTTGGTGAAGTCGTTCGAGGTCGGCTGGGCATCCGTGCCGATCTGCACTACGTTATTCGAATTGCCGGTGAAGACGTTGGCGGAAGAGTAATAATAATTCGCGTCGCCCACGCTCGTGCCGCCGGTCGTCCCGTCCAGGTCATAGAGGCCGAGCGCCGCGTTGCCGCTCAGCAGCAGCGCCGGGTCGGTCGGCGCCGCGCCGTTGCCCTCGATCCGCGAACGCGCAAACCCGGTGAGGGCGTCGAAGACTCCGGCTGCCGCTAGCCCCGTCCCCGCGCTCTTGCGCGAGATGCTGTCAGTGAATTGCAGCGTGCGGCCCGAGCCGCTGATGTTGATTTGTGCGTTGCCCGTGTTCCCGCCGTACTCGATCACACAGTTGCGCAAGACCATTCTCGCCGTCGAGGTCGAGGTCGCATCGATCCCGTTCCAAGCTCCTTGGGCCGGCAACGCCCCGTTCAGTACCGCTTGGCGCTGAGCGGTAAAGACGATCTGCTTCGGCGTCGCGACCCCGGCCCCGTTGGGGACACCAGGAATACCGCCGTTGGCCGTGAGATTGCCGCCGGCTGCGATTTGCAGGCTAGTGCCGCTCGCGAAGTAGATGACCGTGCCGGGAAGGATACTGAGATCGGAGGAGATCGTCACGTTGCTTGAAATCAAATACGGGCCGGTATCGCCGAAGGCGCTGATCACGCCGGAAAGAGTGTGTGCCGCATCGGGCGGGCCAGTCACGGTCAGCCGGCCGCTGAGTAGACTTGACCCCGCGCCGCCGGCCACTCCACCGGGGTTGATGACACTCACGCTGTAGCTGCCAGACGCCACCCCTGGAGGAATGACGGCGATGATCTGGGCGGCGGTCAGGCTGACCACTTGCAAGTTCGCTACGAGGTTGCCGGCGCCGTCAAGGAGGCTGACGGCCGGCGTCGCCGTGAAGCCGCGTCCGCTGATGACGATGCTCGAACCCACTGTCGCGCTCACCTGCACGGCCGCGGGCTCAACGCTTTCGACCGCCACGCCGAGGTCGGCCAGGATCTGGAAATTGAAATAGAAGACCGGCCCGCTCGCCTGCGTCCTGAAAGTCCAGATGGCCTTGCCCGATCCGCCGCTCGGAATGTCGCCATAGTTGCGCGAGACGTTGAGCTTGCCGTTGAAGGCGACCTGCCCGTCATTGTAGTAAGCGAGACCGGCGCTGCCCGGCAAGTTCGAGGCCCCGGCGCCGCCGGAGCTGCCGACTCTAAAATCGGTAAAGACTACGCGCGTGTTGTAGAAGGTATAAGCGCTGTTGTTGACGATCTCCATCTCGCCCGAGACCGTCCCGGCCAAGTCGCCGCTGGAAAGAAACACGCTGTCGGCCGCCGGCCCATTGGTGTCGGTCAGGCGGATGGTGTAAGAGCCCGGCGGCAACGGGGTGTTTGCGCTGCTCCGCGCTTGTACCTCGCTGCGGCTTTGCCCCGAAAGGCTGCTCTGTGATTGGTGCTTCGCATGGCCGGCCGTCTGGCGGTAAATCTTCAAGCGCCGTGCTGAAGGATCGAAGCTGCCTTCGAACTCTCCAAACGAAACACTGCTCGATCCTTTCTCCGCGGTTGCCGCTTGTAAGAGCGAGCTGGGGTCGGGAGTTGTGTCGGAGGCCGCGCGCGGTGTTTGCTGAGCCGCAGCGTGGTGGAACTCAAAAGCGCTCGCGGCGGCGAGACACGCCGCCACCAGCGCGAGCACGGCAGTGGGATGCGAGACTCGGCGGGAAGAGTGATCAAGGGATTTGCGACCGGCCATGGTTATCAAACTCCTTATTCCTGTCGGCGCGACAACGAGGCGGCGAGGCTTGCGATCAGTGGGTGAGCCACTCTCGCGCTCTGGCTCTCAAGCAAGTTGCCCGCGACGAGGAGGCAGCAACCGGGACGCGGTGTTCTCCTCAATTGCTCACCTGAGAACACGCTCAGCGCGGCCAGCCCCGGCTGAAGTGTGAGCAGCCGGAGACCCAAAGGACTACGGCATGCAGCCCGGCGCCCGAGCCATTCGGTTATCAACCCGATTAAGTTGTCTCTCTCCTGATTGCGAGGAACGATTGTAGAGAAGCAGCGAAGGTCAGCTCCGGTGAGGGGGTTGTGGTCTTACGGTTCTGATCCGCTGCGCCCTATCCGCCTCGCATCTTAAGGGGTCAGGCTTCGGCCAGTCAAGCAATGCGTGTCAATGACCTGCCGCGCTCCGCCGCCGCGCAAAAGCGGTGGTGAGCGTCACAAAGCCGGGCCGGGCACGGCCATTCAGCGCTGCCTCCGGCACGACCTTCATGTGCCGCCACTGCCTGAGCTGCGGCCTTGGAGAAATGGTGATAGGAGTAAGTTGGAGATTGATTGTCTCTGGACTCTGCCGAATGGGGAATGCGGATTGTGGATTGCGGATTGAAAAACTATCTTCTTTTCAAATCCGCAATCCGCATTCCCCATTCCGCATTCATTTGATTCTGATCTGCACGGCATTCGCCTCAACGCCGTCTACCACCAGCTTCAGATTTACTAGCCCCTTGCCACGAAGCTGTGGTGGAATGATGACATTGATTTGGTCGAGCCCGACCAATACCCCTTGCGGGCCAGCGTAAGCCACCTGCGTCGGCACGTCATCGATCGTGACCTGCACGCGGCTCAGGTTGACGGTGTTGCGGAAGCCGGTGCCAAAGAGGACGAGGAAGTTGGGCCGGCCGTCAATGGTCACATCGAAGGGCGGGGAGAAGTAGCGCAGCCCGTCGGGCGTGGCGAGCGCCGCTGCCTCGCCGCTCCCGCTCGAGTCGGCCGTAAACAGCCCCGGCGCGACGCGGGCGACCACGACGTGGCCGGTCGAGCGGCTGCCGTCGGCCGCGGTGATGACCACTTCGGCCACGCCCTCTTCGGTCTCCGGCGGGATGAAGAAGTTCACCTGGCCGTAGCCCTGCGGCACGTCGTCGCCGACATAGAATAACTGGCTGGCGCGACCATTGACCATCACCGTCGTGCCAGCCAGCGCGAGCGGTAAGGGGAGGTTGGCTGCCGCCGCGTCCGCGGTCGCCAGGTGCGTGCCGAAGACCACGGCGATGGAGCCGGGCGCGACCGGAGATTTGTATGACGCGGCCGAGACGATGATCGGGTCTTTCGGGTCATCGGAAGTCAAGAGGCCCAGCTCGAGCTGGAAGCTCTGGCTCTTGAGCAGCCCCGCCGCCGCCTGCTGGGAGATCACCACGGCACTCTCGAAGCCCGCCGACTTAGCCACCCCGCCGCCGCCGTTGACTGACTGGGTCGCGATGCGGTAGTTCGCGCTCTGGGCCTGGCCCGCATAGAGTTCGGCCGGAGTGAGGTTCTGGCCGTGCGCCGTCAGGTTGAGGCAGACCGCAATCAGCAACAGGGCCAGCGCCAGTTGGAGGGCGAGCGTGGCGAAGTTGAGCAGCCAACTGGCGAACAACGAACGATGATCGACGCGGTTGAGGTTGTGTGAGGTCATGGCTTGAAGTCTCCGCGAAATCAGTCTGGAGTTTGGAGTCTGGAGTCTAGAGTCTGAAGTCCGATCTGTGACTCCAGACTCTAGACTCCAGACTCCAGACTTTCAGACTATTGAATCCCGCCTTCGACAATTGAGACCTGGAAGTAATCCCCGTCATTGACCCTGGCAATGGCCAGGCCCGTGTTGAGCAGGCGCCACTGGACCTGAATCGTGTGGTTGCCCGCCGGGACGCTTGAGACGACCTTGGAATAATGCGCGTACTGGCGGATGCCGTCGGCGTTGGACCCGACGCTGTTGGTCCCGGCGAAGTTCAGTCGGCCCATCAGCACTGACGTGCCGTCGATGACGAGCTGGTATTCGATGCGGGCCGGTTGGCCGAGCGACTCTTGCCAGGCGCTCGTGCTGAAGGAGATCAGCAAAGGACGGCCCGTCGAGGTGAACATGCCGGAGGCATTCTCCACATTCCGGAAAGCGTTGTTATCGACCGAAAGTTCGCCGCCCGGCACATAGTCGATCACCTGGGAGAACTTCGGCGCCAGGTCAGATGCCTGCTTCCCGTCGAGGTACTGGGCGTTGAGGTTCGTCACCAGCGTCTTCGAGTTGACCGTCAGCGGCGCGGTGCCAGTGCCGGCGGTCGAGGTCAAAACCGGCGCCTGGATGTTGCCGGCCGCGAGCGTGCTGCCGAGGTTGAGCTTGCCGGTGACCGATAGGTCGCCGCCCACGCTCATATTCCCTCCGACTGCGCCGCTGCCCGTGATGTTGTAATTCGCCGCCTGCGGGGTCGTGCCGTTACTCAGGTAACTGGCTGAACCGCTCGCCGGAGCGTAGTTGGGCGAGCCACTGGCTGGGGCGAAGTCGGAGGCATGCTTGCCGTCGACCATATCGGCATCGAGGCCGCTGCCGCTGCCGCTGTAAATCTTGCTTGGTGAAATGTTCGCGTTGGCGGCGATGTTGGCATCGGTAATTGCGCCTTGGGCGATTTTGTTCGCAGTGACCGAATAATCAGCGAGCACATTCGTTGTCACTGAACCATTATTGAGCGCCGCGGATGAGCCACGCTCCCCGACAATCGCGAGGCGTGCGTTGTTGGCCGAGTAGGTGATGCCGCCCGATGGCTGATCGCCGACGCCAGCGTCGGGAGTGAATTCGACGCTCGTTGCGCTCGGGAGCGCCGTGATCCGGCCGTAGGTCGGCGCCTTGCCGGCCTCGGCGATCATGACGGCCTGGCCCACCACGAAGAGGGCGGACGAGGGGACGGCAATCACGCTGGCCGTGGCGGCTGTCGGGTTGAAGCTATAGGCGGATTCAATCGCCCCCACGCCGCCGGGAAGACCGCGCGGGCCAAGGTCGCCTTGCGGGCCTTGTGACCCTTGCAATCCTTGCGGGCCTTGTGGCCCTTGAAGCCCCTGCAATCCTTGCGGGCCGGCGTCGCCCTTATCGCCTTTGGCCCCCGGCTCGCCTTGATTGCCGGCGAGGACGTAGGCGGCTGAAGCGATGCGTTGCCGGGGGGCGAGCGTCTCGCCGTTGACGGCGATTTCCAGGAAGCGCACGGACCCGCTCTTGAAGACCGATGGCGGCAGAGGCGAGGTGCTGCCGAGCAACACATTATAGATGCCGCGCGTGAGGCTGACCGTGAGCGGCCCTTCGCGCCACAGCTCATTGCCGCCTGTCTCGGCGTCGAAGATCACGAAGGTGATTTGCGCCTGGCCGGTGATCGAGTTACCCGCGGCGTCGCTCAGCTTGCCCTGCACGTTGATCAGCGCTGGCGCCGACGCCGACTGGGCGAAGGCGTGCGGCCCGAGCGCGAGCAGCAAGGCGGAGAACAGGCCGGTGAGGAAAACATTATTGATGCGGCTTCTCATGTTTCGACTCCTTGGAAATCTGGAACCAACCGATGGTGGAAAGGAGTGCTGGCGGCGGAAAACCGGAGATCACTCCACAGGCTTGTGATCGGGGCGGGGCAACTTACTCATCAGACTCAGCATTCGGCGTGGCATCACGCGAGCGCCGCCGCTCGTCCTTCCATCTGACATCATCTTAAAAGAGCGTGGGTCACGCTAGACGGGGGCAAGGTCTCGCGGGAGGCAGAAATAATCAATCGCCGCCCGCTTCCAGATCCGTGACGCGGATTTCACAATTTTGTCAGCCCTCGGTCGCAATCGGTTCGGATCAGGCGCATGATAGTGGGTCTCAGAAGGTGTTTGAGCCGGTGTTTCTTGAAAACCCGCTCCGCGATTGTGTAAGATAAAACTTCATCACGGCAGAGCATCTGGTGAGATTGACCCAATGGATGGTGAACCGTGCTCTGCGTGAATGTCTCCCTTGAATTTATGCTGGCTTAGAGGAGGATCGTCATGGATACCGAAATGGATAACATCATCGTCGCTCGTCGACAGAGACAGAGACAGAACTGGTTGTTGCTGAGTTTGTTCGGCGTCGGAGTGCTCGTCGTCGGCGCCTTCGCCGGCTCGGCGATGACGGCCAAGGGGTGGTTCCCCTTTAAGGGTGAGAACGGGAACAAAGTGCCGATCTTTCTGGCCGCGGATCAGCGCGTCACCGGCCAAGTCAATCTCAATACTGGTTTCTCGGCGGTGGCCAAGGCGGTGACGCCGGCCGTGGTGACGGTCGAAGTCTCCAGCCGCGCCCGGGCGCAGCAGATGCCTTTCCTGCTCGACCCGTTCCGGGATTTCTTCGGGAGGCCCGATCAGGACGACGAGCAGATGCCGCGACGCCGCTCGACGCCGCAGAACCCGCAGCGACCCGGGCCCTTGCAACCCAGCGGGCTCGGCTCCGGCGTGCTCGTCAGCCCGGACGGCTACATCCTGACCAACAACCACGTGGTCGAAGGCTCCGATAAGGTCTCTGTGATTTTGAATGACCGCCGCAGCTTTACGGCTAAAGTCGTGGGCACGGACCCGCCGAGCGACATCGCCGTCCTCAAGATCGACAGCAGCAATTTGCCGACGCTGACGCTGGGAGATTCCAGCCAGGTCGAGGTCGGAGACGTGGTCCTGGCCATCGGCAATCCGCTCGGCGTGGGGCAGACCGTGACGATGGGCATCATCAGCGCGAAGGGGCGCAGCACGCGTGCCGGCGGCGCGGCGAGCTATGAAGACTTCTTACAAACGGACGCCTCGATCAATCGGGGGAACTCCGGCGGCGCCCTGGTCAATCTTCATGGCGAACTGATCGGCGTCCCCTCGCAAATCCTCTCGGCCACCGGCGGCAGCATCGGGATCGGCTTCGCGATCCCGTCGGCGATGGCCCGGACAGTGATGGAGCAACTGATCCGCGGCGGCAAGGTCCGTCGTGGCATGCTCGGCATCATTTTAGATAACCGCCCGCTGATGCCCGACCTCGCCGAGCAGTTCGGTTACAAGGGGACCAAAGGGGCGCTGGTGACGGACGTCACATCGGGGCAGCCGGCTGATCGTGCGGGCGTCAAGTACGGTGACATCATCACGGAATTTCAGGGCCAGCGGATTGAGGACTCCGCGCAGCTCCGCAACCTGGTCGCCCAGAACTCCCCCGGCACGACCGTCAAGTTCAAGGTCTGGCGCGACGGCTCGGAGCGCGAACTCACGGCGACACTCTCTGAGCTTAACCTCCCCAAGGCTGGAGAAGGGAGCAGCGGCCCGAGCGGCGGCGGGGAGTCAGGAGAGGCCAGCGGCGTGCTCTCCGGGGTGCGCGTTGAGAATCTGACGGCTGATATAGCGCGGCGCTTGAACCTCCCCTCGACTGCTCGCGGCGTCATCATCACCGACCTCGAAGAGGACAGCAACGCCGCCGCCGCCGGATTGCGCCGCGGCGATGTGATCGAGGAGGTCTCTCGCCAGCCCGTCTCCAACGTCAATGAGTTTAATGCGGCGTTGCAGAAGGCCGGCAAGAAGAGCGTCCTGCTGCGCGTGCGCAATGCTCAAGGCGCGCGGTTCGTGCTCGTGCAAGCGCAGGAGTAGCGCCGGGCCTACTGGAATCTGCGCGCTGCCCAAATCTAGTTTTCTGTCGGGCGGCGCGCAGCCATCTCCGCCGGCGTGCGGCCGGCGCTGCCAAAATCTCCACTTCTCTAAGCCAACTGGGGGGCGACGATCGCCCCTCTCTTTTTGCCTGCTTGAGCCACCTTAATTTCATTTGACATCACGCGAGCAGATGTTTATCGTGGAGACGCTTTACCAACCTGAAGCCCAGGCAGTAAGGGCTTGATGCGGACATTTACAGAGACAGTAAAAGATCGAGCGTCAGCGAGCAGCAATCGGTTGTGAGTTGAAATCTACCATCCCCCACTTTCGGCCGCCCGCCGCGCTGCGCAGAGTGGCCGCGCTCGCGACAGAGTTCATGTAAAGACTGACGACTAAGAATCACAATCAAAGTTAAGGAGGGTATTATGCTATCTGGTTCCTTCGCCGACATTCCTGCCTTCTTCGCCCTGGCCCTTCAGACGGGTGGCGACACCAGTTGGATTCACGCGCCGTCCGGCGCGGAACTGGCACGGGTCTTTGTCAGGTGGGCGCACTTCGTGGCAGGCATCACGTGGATCGGCATCCTTTACTTCTTCAACCTGATCAATGTCCCGTTTCAGAAGAAACTCGACGCGGCGACCAAGAAAATCGTCGTCCCCGAGTTGATGCCGCGCTCCCTCTGGTATTTCCGCTGGGGCGCCGTGGTCACCGTGCTCGCCGGCTTGACCTATTACGCCATGTTCATTATGCGCACCGACGCGCACAACGCCGGGGTGAGCACCTGGGCCTGGCTCGCCGAATGGCTGGTGGTCGTGCTGATCTTCTACGCGATCCTCTACGGCGTGCTCCAGTCGGTCAATAACGGGAACGTGATCGCCGTGATCGTCGCCGTCCTCGTCCTGCTCATGGCGGGAGTCATCCTCTATTTGTTCCGGGACCCCAACGTCAGCAACAAGACGCTCTCCATCGGCGTCGGCGGCGGCTTAGGCATCTGGATGCTGCTCAACGTCTGGGGCATCATCTGGCGCGCGCAGAAGAAGATCATCGCGGCCACCATCGAGGGCACGCCGGCCCCGGCCGACCTGGCGCGCAAGGCTTTCCTCGCCTCCCGCACCAACGCCTGGCTCTCGCTGCCGATGCTCTTCTTTATGGCCACGTCCCACGGCGACTACATCATCTTCGGCAAATAAACGCGGCGAACCTGACGAGAGGCAGGCCATCACACTGCCCTCTCCATCTAAAACGGTAGCGCGTGCTGAGTGGCAAGTGAAAACTTGCCACTCAGCGCGCCTGATCGCTGACCTCGAACCTTCGGCTTCCACCTTGGCTCAGCTTTAATTCCAGCGCGGATCGGCCTGATTTCGGCCAACTCCTGACCGGCACTCCTCCCCACGCCTCTGCGGCATCCGCCCAATTTTCACACCGCCCTGGGAAGGTAAACTTCACCGTCCTCGGCCAGGCTTGTTTGGGGCCGGCGGACCGGCTATCATGGATGGCGTGATGTACTCTTCCCTGTGCTGTAGTCAGGTATATCTCGCTCCCGACTTCACCCATCATTCACCTTCCTCCCCCGCTTCATATTAAAGGAGGAAAGAAATGGCTCAGATAGCAAACCAGTCTTACCAGGCCAAGGAATTCAATCTCAGCGGGCTCAAAGGCATCTCGGACCAGACCCTCGAGATGCACTTCAAGCTCTACCAGGGTTACGTCAAAGAGACCAACCGGCTGACGGAGAAGATTGCGGAGTTCTTGAAAGACGGGCAGGTCGATCAGGAGGAAATGCCGGCCTACTCGGAGCTGAAGCGGCGGCTCGGCTTCGAATATAACGGCATGGTCTTGCACGAATACTATTTCGACAACCTGAAACGTGGCGGGTCGGTCGATCCAGCTCGCGACTCGGCCTTCTTCAAAGCGACCGAGTCGAGCTTCGCCAGCTACGATATTTGGAAAGCTGACTTCGTCGGCATCGGCAAAATGCGCGGCGTCGGCTGGGCCATCTGCTACCAGGACCCGGTCACCAGCCGCCTGTCGAACCACTGGATCACGCTGCACGAGATCGGCAACGTCGCCGGCTTCAACCCGGTGCTCGTGATGGACGTGTGGGAGCACGCCTTCCTGCTTGACTACAAGCCGGCCGACCGGCCCAAATACATCGAAGCGTTCTTCCAGAACATTGATTGGGAGACGGTCAACGCCCGGCTCAGGACCACCAAGACCGCCACCCGCTAGGCCACCGGCAAATGGCCCGATCATCCGCTGCAGGGGCTCAAGCGACTTGGGCCCCTATCGGCCTCAATTCAATAGACTTTTCACCCCCCTTTTGAGACCCGCCCGGAGAGGCTTAACATCGAGTTGAGAGTTCAAGAATTAGTTTAAGTGAAATCTGCTTTTATCAGCTAGTATTTACAAAAATCCACAAGATATAGGTGGTTTTTTGATTGACAAGTCTGTATCTTGTGCACTATATTCTGCCGCGTCCAAAACCAGAAAGCAAGATTTCCGCAGAGAGGGTCAACGAAAACTCACTCTCCCTCGTACTGGCATTGGTCTCTCAAAAACCAAGATTTTGACGGCCTCGTGTCGGCGCTCGGCGAACCGAGATGGGGTGCGTGACGTGCCATGGTCGGATGGCACTTCGCCGGCGATTGATTTATGAATTTGAACAGAGAGAAGACATATGAGCGCGAGTAAACAGAAGGTCATCCAGTTTGCGAGTCCCGCAGCACTCGCCCACAAGCGAACCCTCGGCATCAACGCCCAGCGGGTGGTGGCGAAACGTTATTCACTGAAGGATCTGAAAGGCAACCCGCTCGAACAGTGGGACGACATCGTCAAACGCGTGGTCTCGCACGTCGCCAAGGCGGAGACCGACCCCCAACGGCGCGAAGAGTTCACGGCCGCCATGATGGAGTTGATGGAGATGCGGGCCTTTGTGCCCAATACGCCTTGCCTCGTCAATGCGGGCAAGCCGAAGCCCCAGTTGGCAGCCTGTTTCCCTGCCGGAACGATGATCAGCACCATCAACGGCCCGAAGTCCATCGAGGAAATTGAAGTGGGCGACCTCGTGCTCACTCACAAGGGCAGGTATCGCCGCGTCACAGAAACTATGCAGCGACAAGGCGCGCTCTATCGCGTCAAAATTGATAAGCTGCCAGAGATGTGCGTGACTGAGGAGCACCCCTTCTTCACGGATCAAGGCTGGCTTGATGTGGCTGACCTGATTCCAGGTCAGCATTTCGTTCAGATCGGCGTCTGCGCCGAGCGTGCTGCCACGCCATACTTGATTGATGTTGATGGGCAGCAAGTCGGTCATTTCATCTATCAACCCAATCTGGATCCGCGGCGCAGCGGCCCTATTTCGCGGCAGGTCTCGCCGGTGCGTGCTGGAGTTGAAGTCGATCAAGAGGTCGCGTGGATGTTGGGAATGTACGTCGCCGAAGGCTCGATCACGGACAATCGGGATCTTCGCTTTACGCTCTCGACAGATGAACAACACTATGCTAACCGGCTGTGCGAGATTCTGAAGAACCGCTTCGGCTTGATGAATGCGAAATGCACTGCCACCGATCATGAGGAACGCGGCAGTTCGTGGCTTAGCGTGCGCATCAATTCCAAGCTGTTGGCCGCGTGGCTGCAAGAAAATTTCGGCAGCGGCTTTGCCCACAAGCGCCTGCCGCATTGGTTGATGGCCGGGGATGAAAAAATCCAGGCTGCTTTCTTGCAAGGCGTAGTTGACGGTGACGGCACGCCGATCAACGGGCAACAAGTGCGCGTGACGCTCTCCAACGAGGCGCTCGTTCGTCAATTGTTTGAGTTGGCCGCGCGGCTCGGTTACTATCCCTCGCTCGCTCCGGCCTACAAACCCGAAGGCGCAACCGTGCGACCTTGGTCGGTGGCTTTTGGTCCAACCTACAACGTCGGCATGGTGCGCGGCGGATTCTATCGTGTCCGCGAGGTTGAACAGACCGGGGAGATGGATGTGACGGTTTACAACTTCGAGGTCGAGGAGGATCACACCTACGTCGCCAATCAGATTGTTGTCCACAACTGCTTCGTTCTTCCCGTGCCCGATTCGATCGAAGGCATTATGGAGCACGCTAAGCAGTGCGCGCTGATTCATCAGAGCGGCGGGGGGTGCATCTCGGCCGAGGCGCGAGTCTGGACGACCTTCTGCGGCCTTGAGCCGATTGAAGTGCTCTTCAACCGCGCGACGGCGGACGGCCGGGCGGGCGTGCCGCAGGGCAACGGCCGGGCTTGTGACGTGAGCGATCTGAATATCCGGACGGCTTCGATGAATCCGGCGACCGGCGAGACCGGCTTGCGCCAGGTGACGCACGTGTGGAAGTTCGACGTGCCGACCGAGGATCAGATCGTGGTCACCACCCGCGAGGGCGTGCGCGTGCAGACAAGTCGCTGGCACCCATTCATGGTGCTGCGCGGCACTGAACTGCGGGAGGTGCGCGCGGATGAGGTGCGGGCCGGCGATGTCATCCTCGGCCCGGAGAGGCCCGACGATTATTGGCCGTGGCGCGAGTACCGCGAAGTGCGCGGGCATTGTCTCGATGCGGGCCTCGCCTGGCTGGTCGGCTTCACGCTCGGTGACGGCAGCTTCGGCTACCTCCCGAGTCAACGCCGCCTACGCCTGCGACTCTTCTCCGGCACGACGGACGTGCTGGAGAAAGCACGCATCGTTATGGCCGGGCACGGCGTCGAACTAACTATCTACCAGGACAAGCGCGGGCTCTACAGCTTGAATACCCTCTCACAGGGATTCATCTACACCATGCTTGAAGCTTGCGGGCTGGAGAACTTCGGCCCGAAAGATGAGCGCATCCGCGTGCCTGAGGTCATCACCAAGTCACCGCTCGATTGCGTCCGCGCCTTCCTCGCCGGACTGCTCGACAGCGACGGCTGCGTTGATCCAGACGGCAGCCCCTCCTATACGACGGCGAGCGCCGAGATGGCGGAGGATGTCGCCGCACTGTGCTCGCTGCTTGGCTATCATCCGACCGTGCGTGCCAAGCAACCGCACGGCAAAGGACGCCGCGTGATCTACACCGTGCAGCTTTGCATCCTGCCGCAGGTAAACCGCCTGGCTGAAGAGTTGAGTCCGTACCTCGCCAACGAACGTCGGCGCGAGCGGCTGCACAGCGCCAGCCGCCGCCAACTGCGCTTGCACGTCGAGATCGCGCCGTGGCGTGAGCGGCTGCAACAACTGGGCCTGGCGCAGTTTCGCGGTCAGGCCCGCGGTCAAAGCGGCGCGTGCGCGGAAGAATTGAACCACTGGTCGTGCGACACGGAAGGCCGCTGCAATCGTGACGACCTGGCTCGCATCGCCAGCCTCATGCAAGAGCAGGGCGATCCGCTCGGCGGGTTGCTCCGGCGCGTGGCCGAGTATGGCCTCGAAGTCGAATCCGTCAACCCCGCCGCCGAACATAAAGATTTCTACGACCTGTCAGTGGCTGAGTGGAACACCTACGCTGCTGGCACACACGGCTTGGCGATGATTCACAACACGGGCATGAGCTACGAGCTACTCCGGCCCGCGGGCACGCCCGTCGGCGAAGGCCGCGGCATCGCCTCCGGCCCGGTCTCTTTCATGCAGATCGTCAACACCATGACTGAGACGGTCAAGCAGGGCGGCGTGCGGCGCGGGGCGAACATGGGCATCCTCGCCGTCGCCCACCCCGACATCTTGCGCTTCATCCACGCCAAGAACGATCAGAAGAGCCTGACCAACTTCAACATCTCAGTCACGGTCACCGACAAGTTCCTCAAGGCGGTCGAGAACGATGAATGGTTCCAGACCGAGTTTGAGGGCAAGCTCTGGACTCAGCCGATCTTTGACCCGAAGGCTAACAACGGAGAAGGAGGGGACTACACCTACGAGGGCAAAGAGCCGCCGCAGCCGGGCATGGTCTACGCGCCGGACATCTGGCGCCGGATTATCGCCTCGACGCACCGGTGGGCTGAACCGGGCTTGATCTTTATTGATAACGTCAATCGCCACAACCCGCTGATGAACTCAATGGGACCAAAGCGCGCAAGTAATCCGTGTCTGACCGGGGACACCCTCGTGGCACTGGCTGATGGCCGTGGCGAGATGACGATTGCCGAGCTTGCTGAAATCGGTGAGGACGCGGCTGTCTACTGCCTCGATCAAAAAGGGGCAATCGCGATCCGGATGATGCGGAACCCTCGGGTGACCGGATACGAGCCTGTGTATCGCGTAACTTTGGACGACGGCTCGACCGTGCGGGCAACCGCGAACCACAAGTTCCGTCTGCGCGGCGGCGGCTACTATCGCGTTGACGAGCTTCGACCGGGCGACAGCCTCCATCTCCTGACTCGGTTCGAGGCTTCCATCAAGGATGTCTTCCAGGCCGCAAACTCACGATCCCAGGATTACCTCTGGCTGAACAACAGCGGGCGGGTGGGCAACCTGGCCGAGCACAGGATGATCGCCGAGTTCCATTACAACCAGAAGATTCCGCGTGGGTCCGTTGTCCACCACCGAGATTTTGACGCGAAGAACAACCGCCCCGACAATCTTGAGATCATGACACAGGAGGCCCACGACCGCCTGCACGGCGATCGCATGCGGAGCGAGACCAACCCGATGGTGCGGGCGCAAACGGCATGGAGCGAGAGCAAGTGGGCCGAGTACCGCCGAAAGCATTCCGAGCAGAACCAGGGCGAAAGGAATCACCGCTTCAGCGGGTACACCCACGATGACCTTCGAGCGGCAGCCCTGGCCCTGACTCGCCACCTGGGCCGCCGCTTCTCGCACCGCGAGTGGCAGGAGTTCGCGATACAGCAAGGGCTGCCATCTCAGTTCTCGAAGTGGCGTCAGGATCACCTGGGTGGCGTGATCGGTCTCGCGAAATGGGCGGCGCTCGAACTCGGCTATGATCAGGTAGACGCCGATCCGCGCCTGCTCCGTACATACCGCAGACTGAGCGAGCAGGGCTACGATTGCTCGATTGCGAAGGGTCAGGTTTTGATCCGGAAACTCTGCGAGCTTTGTGGGGCGTCCTTGACCATCCATCATTCGCAGCGAGAGATCGGCTGTTGCTCTCATGCTTGCGGGCGCGCACTCTACAACCGGAACAATCCGGTCGCGGAGGAGGCCCGCCGCGAGAAATCCAAGGCCGGACACGCGCGCCGAAAGGCTGCGCTGCGCGATCGCCAGATTCAAGTCTATCTCGCCTCTAAGGCCAGTTCGAACAGTTCCGTTCTCAAGCAGGAATGGGTTGCCGCGTGCAGGCAACTCGGTGTGAGCCCGGAGATCAGCCGTGAGACGAGCCCGTTCCGTTCGTACGAGGATCTCCGCGAAGCCGCTTCGCTGACGAATCACAAAGTCGTTTCCATAGAGTTCGACGGGTACGAAACCGTCTACAACGGGACCGTAGACGAGTTCCATAACTTCTTCGTCGGTGGCTTCGTGTCGAAGACGCAAAACGGTAAACGGAAGTCTCAATATGTAAATAATCTGCAGTGCGGCGAGCAAATGTTACATGACTTCAACGCCTGCAACCTCGGCTCAATTGATGTGGCCAAGTACTACAACGAGGCGGCCGATGATCTAGACTGGGATCGCTTCGCGAACGACATTTATTGGTGCGTGCGCTTTCTCGATAACGTGATCGACGTGTGCGACTGGCCCCTGCCGCAGATCGCAGATACCGTGCAGCGCACCCGCCCTGTCGGCCTCGGCGTCATGGGCTTTGCCGACCTGCTCCTGCACAAGCGCATGACCTACGGCACCGAAGAGGCTGCGGCCTACGCCGACCAGATGATGGACTTCTTCCGCAGAGAGTCCTGGAAGGCCTCGCTCGCCATTGGCGCCGAGAAGGGCGTCATGCCGGAGCTCGAGCCGAACCGCGACCTCTACGAACAGCTCATCTATGAGGAGGTCGGGCTGGACCGCTCGATCGCGCTCACGCCGCGCAACTACGAAGTGACGACCGTCGCCCCGACGGGCACGATCTCGCTTGTGGCCGAGACCAGTTCGGGGTGCGAGCCCAACTTCTCCTACGCCTATGTCCGCCGCGACACGATCGGCACCCGCGTCTACGCGCACCCGATCGCGGCCAAGGCGCTCGGCATCGAACTTGATCAAACCGATCCCGAATCCATCGAAAAAGCCGCGAGCCACATCGAGACGCATCGCAGCGAGCTGCCCGATTACTTCGTCGACGCGCTCACGCTCATGCCCGACGACCACCTGCGCGTGCTCAAGGCCTTCCAGGACCACGTCGATAATTCTATTTCGAAGACGGTCAACGCGCCCTCCAGCTACAGCTTGGAGGACACCGACCGCGTCCACCGCCTCGCCTGGAAGATGGGCGTCAAGGCGGTCAGCTACTACCGCGACGGCTCGCGCGACGACCAGGTGCTCACGACGCTCAACACGCAGTCCGTCTCCGAGCAACCGGCCGATGCCAAACCGCTGGTCATCGAACAGCAGCCCGGCGCGGCCGCCATCCCCAGCCTCAGCTCATCGTTCAAGCCGGCGAAGGTCACAGCGCAAGGCAAGATCGAGCGCCCGCGCGAGCTGGTCGGGGCGACCTGGCAGATTCCGTTCGATCATCAAAACCTCTACGTCACGGTCAACCACGACCCCCACCGCGTGCTCGAAATCTTCGCCACCGGCGCCGGGCTTTCGGTCTCAGTCGGCCTGCTCGCCTCGAAGATGCTGCGCGGCGGGTTCGAGCCCGAAGAGGTCGCCGCCAGCCTCAACAAAGTCATCGGCACGCACTCGGTCTGGTTCAACGAGCGCCTCTGCACCTCGCCCGAACAGGCCGTCGCCGAATGCATCATGCTCACCAAGCGCCGCATTCAGGGCCTGCCAGATTCGGCGCGCGCCGCGGCGAAGACCAATCCGGTGGCCGTCGGGGCGAAGGTGCTGATTGGGATTTGCCCGGAGTGTGGCGGGAATCAGTTGGAGCACGCGTCGAATTGCGATACGTGCCGCGACTGCGGCTACTCCAAGTGCAAGTAACCAAAAAACAGCAAAATTACTAGCCCGGACTGAGTGCACGTATCGCTCTCGTCCGGGCTATTGTTTTCTGTTAAGCTCCTGATGCAGACCCAAATTGATTCGGCCTGTGCAGTCTCAGCCTTCGTGCTTGGAAGTTGGCGACAGATTATTTCAGGATTCATCAATGGAGCCTACGGTGATCCGAGCGGGAGAACAATTGACCCTGTTTGCCGGGGGAATAAACCACAAAGAGCAGAGCGACAGAACCTCGACTTTTGTCGATAACATGAAACTGCCTGTGCATAGATGGTTCCGATACTCCGCCGGATTTTCAGCGGAGTGGGTGAAGGAAGTCATCAGCCGATTCAGGGAAAATCACACGGTGAGTTTGTTTGACCCCTTCGCCGGTTCTGGAACTACCCTGCTGGTTGGGCAGGAATGTGGGGCCCGGTCTTGCGGAATAGAGGCGCACCCATTCATTGCGCGTGTTGCAAGGGCCAAGCTCTTATGGTCTGAGAATGCGGAGAGGTACTTTCGCTTCGCGGAGGAAATTCTCAGGAGGGCTAAAAAGAATGGCGGAACTGTGGAAGGCTATCCAAGCCTGATCTACAAGTGCTTCCCGGAAGATGCCCTGAGTGAGCTGGATGCGCTCAAGAGAGCTTGGCTTCAAACGGCCGATGGCAGTGCCGCTTCTGAGCTCTGCTGGCTCGCCTTAACAGGAATCCTTCGGGCTTGCTCCCCGGTTGGCACTGCACAGATGGAGCTAATCCAGCCGAGGAAGCGGAAACAGAACTTCGCTCGGCCGTTCGAGGCATTCCCCGCACAAATAGATACGATGCTGAAAGACATGCAGCTCTTTCAGCGCTTGGTCCACAATGCCCAGGCCACTATTTACGAAGGTGACGCCAGAGATTGTGCGATGATTGAAGATAATTCGGCCAACTTAGTCATTACTTCTCCGCCTTATGCGAATAATTATGATTATGCCGACGCGACCCGCTTAGAGATGACGTTTTGGGGGGAGGTTAGCGGCTGGGGAGACTTACATGAGCGGGTGAGATGCCATCTCGTCAGGTCCTGCTCGCAGCACGCGTCATTGCAGGAAGAAGGTCTTGACCAGTTGCTTAAGGAGAAGCTTTTGCGGCCGATCATCGATGATCTGCGGCAGGCCTGCGAGAATCTAGCCAAAGAACGACTCCGACATGGCGGCAAGAAAAACTATCACCTCATGATCGCTGCATATTTCTCAGACATGGCTAAAGTCTGGGTAGCACTGAGAAGGGTTTGCCGGCGAGGAGGACAGGTGTGTTTCGTGATCGGTGACTCGGCCCCATACGGCATTTATGTCCCGGTTCATCAGTGGCTCGGTGAGCTTGCCCTGGCTGCCGGCTTCGAGAGCTTCGATTTTGAGAAGACCCGTGATCGGAACGTCAAGTGGAAAAATCGAAAACACAAAGTTCCTTTATGTGAGGGCCGGCTCTGGGTGGAGGGATAAATGAGCCCTGAAGCTGTGTCAGCCGGCCACAAGCTGGGGCAGATGGTCGGAAACTTCCTGGAGGCGTTCTTCAACGACACGCTCAGTGCGTTTGCGCGTAGGCGGAAGCTCTATTGTGATCAGAAGGGACCAAGGCCAGCCGTGAGAGGTGAGAAGCTGAAGGTTACCTGGCTTGACAGCGATGGGAATCCTCACGATTTAGACTACGTGCTGGAGGTTGGTGGCAGCAAGGCGGTACAAGGTCAACCCATCGCCTTTATCGAACTTGCTTGGCGGAGATATACGAAACACTCCCGCAATAAGACCGGCGAGATTGAAGGTGCCTTGCTGCACCTGAGGAGTACTTACAACTCGACCTGCCGTTTCCTGGGGGCAATTCTGGCAGGCGAATATAGCCGCGGTGGTCTACAGCAACTCCGATCTCATCATATCACTATTCTCCACATCCCCTTTAAGAGTATTGTCGCGGCTTTCAAGACTAAAGGCATCAACCTCGAATATCCAGAGGACGCTGCCGACACTCTCAAGCGGCAGATTATTTTCAAATGGGAATCCTTAGGCGTAGCGGATCTGAACGGCATCAAGCGAGCGCTGAGGGAAGCGATCAAGGACGATCTGAATAATTTTATAGCCACCCTCGAGTCCGCCATCTCCCGTGAAGTCGAGTCCGTCCGAATCCTTTCACTTTACGGGGAAGAGATCGAGAGCCAGTCGATTAAGGAAAGTATGGAGCTACTTAGTCGTTACAATATCTCTGCCGGGAATACTTTGGAGCATCATAAGTTCGAGATTTATATCAGATTCAAGAACGGGGATAAGGTTGAAGGCGCATTTCGGACAAGGGAAAAGGCCTTGGAGTTTCTCAGCTTTTACGCTTAGAGTGTTTGGAGAGACTAAATGATGGGGGCGCCTCGAATCATCTCGCTAATCGCTAGTTCCACCGAAATAGTCTGTGCCTTAGGACTGGAAGACAAGCTGGTCGGCCGGTCGCACGAATGCGATTATCCGCCATCAGTCAAACGCCTACCTGTTTGTACCAGCCCCAAATTCAACGTCGAGGGGACAAGCTACGAGATCGATCAGCGGGTGAAGGCAATTGTGCAGGAGGCGTTGAGCGTTTACCGAGTAGACGCCGACAGATTGGAAGAGCTACAGCCCACGCACATCATCACCCAATCGCAATGCGAAGTCTGCGCGGTCAGTCTCAAAGACGTGGAGCAGGCGGTCTGCCAGTTGACCAGTTCGCGCCCGGTGATCGTCTCGCTCGAGCCCAATGCGCTCGCCGACGTGTGGGAAGACATCCGGCGGGTCGGCGGGGCGCTCGGCGTTCCCGACCGGGCTGAACATCTCGTCGGTCAATTGCAGCGCCGAATGGATGAGATTGCGAGTAGGGCACGGCCGCTGGTCTCGCGCCCGACGGTCGCTTGCGTCGAGTGGATCGACCCGCTGATGGCGGCCGGGAATTGGATGCCGGAGTTGGTCGAGATGGCCGGCGGCGTCAATCTGTTCGGCCAAACGGGGAAGCATTCGCCGTGGATGACCTGGGACGAATTGGTGGCCGCAGACCCTGACGTCATGCTCATCACGCCGTGCGGCTTCGATATTCGGCGGACGTTGGAGGAGACCCGGCTCTTGACCGGTCAGCCTGGATGGGGAGACTTGAAAGCTGTCCGGGCCAATCGCGTTTTCGTGGCTGACGGGAATCAGTATTTCAATCGCCCGGGGCCGAGGTTGGTAGAGTCTTTGGAGATTCTGGCGGAACTATTTCATCCGGAGGTATTCCATTTTGGGCATGCACATCGAGGATGGGTGTGCCTCGGCACAGGCGGCTCTGCGGAGATGGCTTGAGTCTGGCGATTGTTATTTCGCTCGCTTAATGGGCCACTATCTTCCGGCCGTCCGCCACAAATTGACAGCGATGGCGAGGGCGTGCTAAGAGAGTTGTGTATGCCGTCTGGACGCACACACGACCTCATCACCTTTGCCATCGCTCCCGTCACCTTCGTCGGGGCGCAACTTTATTGGGGGCGGCCACTGGTCTCGCTCGTGGCCACGGCGGCGCTCGTCTTCGCCGGGCTGATGTTCGGGCCGGACCTGGACCTCTACAGCAAGCAGTACCGCCGCTGGGGCCCGCTGCGCTTCATCTGGTACCCCTACATGGTGGCCATCAGCCACCGGTCGCGCCTCTCGCACGGCCTGATGCTCGGCACCATCTTCCGCATCCTCTACTTCGTTGCGGTCTCCGCCGTGCTGATGGCGGCCGTGCTCTACGCGCGGCATCGCTACCTGTATGGCCTGCCGACCACCTGGGGCGAGGAGTTCAGGCAAGTCAGCCTCGACCTCGGGGCCTTCTGGGGCCGCACCGACAAGCAATATTTCTGGGCCGCTTTCGCCGGGCTCTGGCTCGGGGCGGCGGCGCATACGGTCTCGGACGTGGCCTGGTCGATCACCAAGAAGATTTGGCGCGCAGTCTGATCTACTTCCTTGCGCAAGACGGCGCGGCCTGCTGTTGATGGTGTGGCGGACTGACCGGCGCGGTAAAGCGATGGGAATGTAGAAGAGGCTGGGGAAGCGGAAGGCGAAGGGGGATTGAATAAAATAGGTGCGTGGTCTATGATAGCGACTGTATTAAGTAATAGCGAATAATAACGAGCAAACACAAGACAACGGTTTATGGCACTCCTCAATTATGCAAACCTTGACACGTCCTGCTGTTGTTGTTGACAGTGCGTCCGCATCTTTGCTCGACCTAATCGGAAACACCCCGCTCCTTAAATTGAACAACCTGGTTGAGAATCCGCGAGTTGAAATCTACGGCAAGGCGGAGTGGGCGAATCCGGGAGGATCGGTCAAGGACCGGCCCGCGCTCAATATGATTCTGGAGGGTGAGCGCTCGGGCGCGCTCACGCCGGACAAAGTGATCATTGACTCGACGAGCGGCAACACCGGCATCGCTTATGCGATGATCGGAGCGGCACGGGGTTACCGGGTCAAGCTCTGCCTGCCCAAGAATGCGAGCGAGGAGCGCAAGCGGATTCTCGCGGCCTATGGCGCTGAACTGGTGCTGACGGATCCGCTCCAGGGTTCCGACGGTGCGATTCGCGAAGTGCGCCGGATCGTGGCCGAGAATCCCACAGCTTATTTTTACCCTGACCAGTACAATAACCCGGCCAACTGGCGGGCTCATTATGAGACGACGGGCGTGGAGATCTACAATCAAACAGGTGGTCGCATCACGCACTTCATCGCGGGATTGGGCACGAGCGGGACGTTTATGGGCGCCGGCCGACGCCTGCGCGAACTCAAGCCTGAAGTGCGGTTGATTTCGATGGAGCCCGACTCGCCTTTCCACGGGCTCGAAGGCTTGAAGCATATGGCGACGGCGATTGTGCCCGGCATCTATGATCAGTCGCTGGCTGACGAGCAGACCGAGATCAGCACCGAAGAGGCCCACGCGATGGTCAAACAACTGGCGCGGCGTGAAGGCTGGTTCGTCGGCATCTCGTCGGGGGCGAATGTGGCGGCGGCGCTCAAAGTGGCACAGAAGATCGACGAGGGCGTGATCGTGACGATCCTCTGCGACGACGCGAGCAAGTACTTGAGCGAGAAGTTTTGGGATGGGGGATGAGGCAGGCGGCCACATCCCGCGTGGATCGGGCAAGTAACGAGGCAGTGACTGAGGGATCAGACGGGCTTTCAGAATGATAGGGAGAAAGCTGTGCTGCTCGAATCGGCGTCGAAATCGTTCGTAGTTCCTGTTCTGGCCGTGCTGGCCTTGGTAGGTGGCTGCAGCTCGCATCTCGTTCGGGGAGGGCAGGCGCAGCAACCTAGCGAGCCTCGGCTCGGGTTGGAGATCGTCTTGCCCGACAGCCCGTTCGCTCATCACACGCGTCCGGTGCCGGACAAGGGCTACAGTATGGGCCTCGTCGAACGCCGGTTCCTCAAGATTACCAACCCGGGAGCGGCGGGCGACCTGACGGCGGTTGACGTGTGGGCCACGGCGGAAGGCAACGCCGTCCGGGTCAGGCTCTCGATCATCTACAACGACCTCAAGAATCAGGAGTGGTGGAAGGACAAGAAGGAGAAAATCCTTGGCTCATTTCTGATCCCTGAGGGGGAGAGCTTCCGGCCTGCGGAATTGGCGCAATTTGGCATCGAGCCGTTTGAGATGAAGGTGGTGAATGTCAGGCCGGCCGAGTTCGGCTCGGGTGAGGGACCGCCGGTGGTCAATAAGACCAAATCGCTCGAGGTCGTCCGTGTGGAAAAATCTCTGGACCATTACAAGCTGGTGCTGAAGAACGGGTCTGACAGAAACATCGCGATGCTCAGGATCTCCAGCGGCAATAGCGGCCGGAGTACGATGTTTCTCTTCTCCCAAGTAAAACCGGGACTGGCTCCGGGAGCGACCTACGAGATAGAAAACCTCTCCGGACCCGAGACGGAGAAAGATGGGGTTACTATTTCGACAATCGTCTTCGATGACTTCACCTTCGAGGGTGATCCTAAATTTGCCCAGGAGTTCTTGGCCCAGTGTGAAGGGATCAGGCTCCAAACGCCTCAGGTCCTCCGTCTCGTCGAGCAAGCGCTGGCGGCCTCGGACGCCGACCTGCCAGCCGCTTTTGAAAAGCTCGAAGCGCAACTGTGGGTGATCCCTGAAGCGATAGACAAGCCATCGGCGCTGGAATTGTTGAAGACAAAATTCCCCTCGCTTGATGAGCGGTCGATCAGTTGGCTGTATGAGCGGTTGAAGGGCGGGCTTTATGAGGCGAGGAATTTTGCCCTCTCCCCCATTGGGCAGATGAAACGTATTGACCAGGAGATGGAAAGCCGTCAACCCGGAAGAAGGAGCAGGGAAGACAAAGCTTCATATCTCAGACAGGGATTGGAGCGACTGAAGAAGAATTTGGAAGGGATGATGGCCAGGCTTCAGCGGTAGCCTGGGAGAAGCATTGATACTCAACCCATTCGCGCATGAGCATAGAGCTAACGAACGCACACATCGAAGCCATCAAGCGGCACGGCGAGCAGGCCTACCCCGAAGAGTGTGGCGGGTTGCTACTCGGCGTGCTGGCGGGCGGCGCCCGCATCATCCGTGAAGTGCTGTCGCTGGAGAATGTGCGCCAGGATTCGCGCCACAACCGCGTCGAGCTGAGCCCGCTCGATTACGCCCGCGCCGAGCGTGAAGCCTCGCGGCGTGGACTCGGCGTCTGGGGCTACTATCATTCGCACCCCGATCATCCGGCCGTGCCGTCGGGCTTTGATCTGGAGCACGCGCCGTTCATCGAATGGTCTTACCTCATCGTCTCGGTGCGCGGGGGGCAGGCCGAGGAGGTGCGGGCCTGGACCGTGCGCGAGGACCGGTCGCAGTTTGATGAAGAAGAGATCGAGCAAGTAACCGCAGAGTAACAGCAGGCGATTTGAAGCAAACTCGGAAGGAGATATGGATATGCCCAAGATTTCTATTCCCACCGCCCTTCGCCAGTATGCCGGCGACCAGGAGTCGGTGGCAGTGCAGGGAAACAAGATCGGTGAGGCGCTCGCTAGCTTGACGGCGCAATACCCGGAGTTGAAGAAACACCTCTTCGATGCGCAGGGCAAGCTGCGCAACTTCGTCAACGTCTACGTCAATGATGAAGACATTCGCTATCAGCAGCAGGAGGACACCGCCATCAAGGAAGGCGACGAGATCAGCATCATCCCGTCGATCGCCGGCGGCGTGCTCACCGAAGATAAGTTGAAGCAGGTGGCCTTGCCAGAGTTAAGCAAAGAAGAGGTCGCGCGCTACAGCCGCCACTTGATCATGCCTGAGGTCGGCATGGAGGGCCAGCGCAAACTCAAGGCCGCGAGCGTGCTGCTGATCGGGGCTGGCGGTCTAGGCTCGCCGCTCGGCTTGTATTTGGCTGCCGCCGGAGTAGGACGGATCGGCCTGGTTGACTTCGACGTCGTGGACCACAGCAATCTGCAACGTCAGATTCTCCACGGCACGAAGGACGTGGGCCGGCCGAAGCTGCAATCGGCCAAGGACCGTTTGTCGGACATCAACCCGCACATCCGGATTGACGGTTACGAGACGGCGCTCAGGGCTGAGAATGCGCTCGAGATCCTCAAAGACTACGACATCATCATCGACGGGACCGACAACTTCCAGACGCGCTACCTGGCCAACGACGCGAGCGTGCTCTTGGGCAAGCCGAACGTCTACGGCTCGATCTTCCGCTTCGACGGGCAAGCGTCGGTCTTCTACCCGAAGGCGGGCGGGCCGTGCTACCGCTGCCTCTATCCGGAGCCGCCGCCGCCGGGGCTCGTGCCCTCTTGCGCTGAGGGCGGCGTGCTCGGGATTCTGCCCGGCATCATCGGCGTGATCCAGGCGACTGAGGCCATCAAGTTGATCATTGGCGAGGGCGAGCCGCTCATCGGGCGGTTGCTGCTCTTCGACGCGCTCAAGATGAAGTTCCGCGAGTTGAAGCTGCGCCGCAATCCGGAGTGCCCGCTGTGCGGGGAGAACCCGACGATTACGAAGCTGATCGATTACGAGCAGTTCTGCGGCATCACTCCGCAGCCCGCGCAGGCTCCCGATACTTCCGACTGGGAGATCACGCCCGCCGAGCTCAAGGAGAAACTCGACCGCGGCGAGCAGATCACGATCATCGACGTGCGCGAGCCGCACGAGTGGCAGATCGCCAACCTCGAATCCTACGGCTCAAAGCTCATCCCGCTCGGCCAATTCCCCTCGCGCCTGAACGAACTCAACAGCGCCGATGAGATCGTCGTCCATTGCAAGATGGGCGGCCGGAGCGCGAAAGCCTATGAGATGCTCAAGCAGGCGGGCTTCAAGAAGATCAAGAATCTGAAGGGCGGCATCACCGCCTGGGCCGATCAGGTGGATCGAGCGATGCCTAAGTACTAACGTGCGACGGGGCGACTAGGCGACAGGGCGATGGGGCGATAAAGACTGACTCGCCCCGTCCCCCTGTCGCCCCGTCGCCCCGTCCCAACTTAGTTCCCGATACTAACCCTCACTCTATTCGCCGCACGCCCGTCGATCACGAGCGCCACCTCGACATCGCCACGCCCGCGCAGCGCCGTCGGCAGCTTCACGTTGAGCTGATCGAGGCCTACGAAGCTTGATTGTGGGCCGGCGTATTGCACGGCCGCCGCCACGCCGCCGATGGTGACCTGCACGTTGCTCAAACTGCTGCGGCGGCGCAGCCCCGTGCCGAAGAGGACCAGATAATTCGGGTTGGCATCCGTCCCGACGCTCAACGGCCGCGCTGTGCCATCAGGGTTGGCGACGGCCTGGAAATAAACGCCGTCGTAGGTGGTCAACCCCGCTGGCACGCCTTGGCCGTTGGCCGAGACGGTGAAGAGGCTGGGGCTCACCGAGTCCACCATAACGGTCCCGCTCGCGACCACTCCGCCCGCCACTTTGACGTTGACCGTCGCCGCCCCGCCGCTCACGCCTCCCGGGACAACGTAGTTGATCTGAGTCGGTGAGACGTAGAGCAATTGCGCGGCCACCCCGTTGACCGTCACCGCCGTGTTGGCGAGCATAGTGGGCAACGGGAGCGCCGTCGCGCTCAACGGGGTCGGCGCCAGGTTGGAGCCGAACGTCACTGCGATCCCGTCGGGTGATACCGTGGTGGCGTAGTTCGCCGCATTCACCGTCGTGACGTTTTGAGTGACGCCGGAGGCGGAGTCGAGCGTGGCATCGACGTAGCTGCCGAAGTCGGTCGTCCAGTACCAGCGGTAGGTCGAGCCGGGGCCGTAGACGCGGCCGATCCCGATGACTTTGTAGTTGGGGTTGAGCATGTTTTCGTTATGGCCCGGAGAGTTCTTCCACTGGTTGAAAGTAGAGGCTGCATCGCTATACCCGGCGGCAATGTTTTCGCCGCGGTAGCTGTTGTACCCGTAATTGAAAGCCGCCATGCGGACGAACGGGTCGCGCCCCTGGCTGTCAGTGTGACTGAAGTAATTCTTCGCCGCCATATCGCCGCTCATCCACTTCGACGCGTTGGTGAGCGCGATTGAAGCGTTGAGTGGCCCGGCCCCATTCTGCGCGCGGTAATCGTTGATCAGCTTCAGAAAGGCCTGCTCTTCCGAGTCGAGCGTCGGCGTCTGGGCGAAGGTCTGGAGGGTGGCCGTCAGCAAGGCCAGGAGGAGGATAAAAATTGAAACGAGCAGAGAACGAACTAAGACAGTCAATGCCAACCGTAAGGTCATGGGGAGACGCTCCGAATTAAAGCCGGCTGCGGGAGCCTCCTCCTCGCCTACTCGCGCAGGCCGCCGCCGTAACGGTTCAGGAAGAGGTCGGCCACACGCCTAGTGGGAAGACTGCTGGAGAAGCAGCCAAGGCGCCTGAAGCCAGACTCATCCCGCCTATGTCTCAACAGACACGGACGAACTATAGTTGATGGCCAACGGTCATGGGCAAAGCGATGGACAAAGCTTAGGGCAAAACCTTGAGGCAGGTCTTAGATACCAATTGTCGATAAAAACCGAAGACCGCGATGTGGGGCTTACGGGCGATACTTTTAGCACAGCCTGGCTAAAATGTAAACCACATTTTTCGCCGGCCGCGAGAGTTTGACCAAACGACCGCGCTGCGAGTCCGCGCCGATTGCGGCGGGCTGAAGCGTCGGGCCACAGCTACGCTTTTCGCACGCCAGCGTGTATAATGCACGATCAATTTCCATCAAACCTTGCGGAGGCAGAGCTTCAATCGATGACCAATCAAGTTAAGCGGGCGGCCCTCGCCTACTCGGGCGGGCTCGACACCTCGATCATCATCCCGTGGCTCAAGGAGCATTATCACTGTGAAGTCGTCGCCATCGCCGCCGACGTCGGCCAAGGCGAAGAATTGGAGGGGCTGCGCGAGAAGGCGATCCAGACCGGCGCGGCCGAGATCTACGTCGAGGATTTGCGCCACGAGTTCGTCACCGAGTACATCTTCCCAACCCTGCGTGCCGGGGCCGTCTACGAGCATAAGTATCTGCTCGGGACTTCGTTCGCGCGGCCGGTGATCGCGAAGAAGCAAGTCGAGATCGCGCTCAGGACCGGGTGCGATGCGCTCGCTCACGGCTGCACGGGGAAGGGAAATGACCAGGTGCGATTTGAGCTGACATACAAAGCTCTCGCGCCCGAGTTGAAAGTGATTGCGCCCTGGCGCGAGTGGGAGATCGTCTCGCGCGAGGATGCGATTGACTACGCCCACGAGCGCGCTATCCCCATCGCGGCCAGCCGCGAGAAGATCTACAGCCGCGACCGCAACATCTGGCACCTCTCGCACGAAGGCGGCCTCCTCGAAGACCCGGCCAACGAGCCCGAAGAGGCGATGTATGTGCTCACGCGCTCGCCGCTTGAAGCGCCGAGCGAGCCGGAGTATGTGGCCGTCACTTTCGAGCGGGCCACTCCCGTCGCGGTCAACGGCGAGTACCTCGACCCGGTGCCGCTGCTTGAACGATTGAATGAGATCGGCAGCCGCCACGGCGTTGGGCGCGTAGACTTGGTGGAGAACCGGTTGGTCGGCATCAAGTCGCGCGGCGTCTACGAGACTCCGGGCGGGACGTTGCTGCTGGCGGCCCTGCGCGAACTCGAAGCGCTGTGTCTCGACCGCGAGTCGGCGCATTACAAGGAGCAGGTCGCGCTCAAGTACGCCGAGATGGTCTACTTCGGCCAGTGGTTCACGCCGCTGCGCGAGTCGCTCGACGCTTTTGTCCACAAACTTACGGAGACCGTGAGTGGCACAGTGCGGCTGAAGCTGTACAAGGGCAACGTGATCATCGCCGGCCGTACTTCGCCGACCTCGCTCTATCGCCACGACCTCTCATCGTTCACGATGGGGGCGAGCTACGATCAGCGCGACGCCGCCGGGTTCATTAACATCTTCGGTCTGCCGCTCAAGGTGCGGGCGCTGACGCAGAAGAAGTAGCTAGGGGTTCAGATGAAAGGGATTCAATTTGTATCCGACGATAAAGGTCAGAAGGTCGCCGTGCTGATTGATCTGAAGAAATACGGCGACCTATGGGAAGACTTTTACGATAGCCTGGTCGCGCACGCACGCGCGAAGGAGCCGCGGGAGATGTTGGAGTCGGTGAAGAAACGCCTTCGCAGCCGGGGCAAACTCAATGGCTGACTATCGGACCACTTTCGCGCGCTCACGCTTGCTTTATGCGAATCGTCAATCGAAAGGACGCCAAAATTCTTCACACCCCGCATGGCTCTGAAATTCGCCCGCTGATCGACCGCACGACCGCGCCGATCACGCAATGCAGCTTGGCCGAAGAGATGCTGCCGCCCGGCTGTAGCGTGACGCCGCATCATCACGAGGTGTTGGAGGAGGTCTACTACATCCTCAGCGGGCATGGCATTATGAAGCTGGGGGATGAGGAGCAAGAGGTCGGGGCCGGCGACGCGATCTACATCCCGCGCCAGGCCCGGCATACGCTCACGAACACCGGCACTGAAGCGATGAAGATCTTATTGGTCTGCGGGCCGGCATTCTTTTTTGAAGACCAAATGATTGAAGAGTAGCGATGGAAGAAGGAAGACTATTGGATGTCATTATCATCGGCGCGGGGCCGACGGGGTTGGCCTGCGCGGTGGAGTTGGAGCGCGACGGGTGCGACTATCTGGTGATCGAGAAGGGGTGCATCGTCAATTCACTTTTTCACTTCCCGACGCAGATGATCTACTTCACGACGCCGGAGTTGCTGGAGATCGGCGACCTGCCGCTCATCTGCGTGCGCGAGAAGCCGAACCGCCTGGAGGCGCTGAAGTATTACCGCCGGGTGGTCGACACTTACCGGCTGCGCGTGAACCAGTATGAGAAGGTGTTGAGGGTCACGGGGTCGGACGGCGATTTCCGGGTGGAGACAGAGTTGCAGGCGGACGGCAAGAGGCTTCGCTACCGGGCACGCAAGCTGATCGTCGCCACCGGCTACTATGACCAGGCTAACTATCTTGGCATCCCAGGCGAGGACCTGCCGAAGGTCTCGCATTACTATACTGAGGCTCACCCCTTCTATGACCGCGAGGTGGCCATTATCGGCGCTGGCAACTCGGCGGCTGATGCGGCGCTGGAGCTGTTTCGCGGCGGCGCCTCCGTGACGCTCATCCACCGCCGCCCCGATCTGAGCCGGAGCCTCAAGTACTGGGTGGCGCCAGACATCTCGAACCGGATCAAGAACGGTGAGATCAAGGCGCTCTTCAATACTGAGGTGGTCGAGATCAAGCCGACCAGCCTCCGCACCCGCAACGTCGAGACCGGCGCCGAGGCCGAGTTGCCGAACGACTTCGTCTTCGCGCTCACGGGCTATCACGCGGACTATGATTTCCTGCGCTGGATGGGCATCGTCCTGGACCCTGAGACACTGAAGCCGAGGCTCAACCCGGAGACGCTCGAATCCAATGTGCCGGGCATCTACCTGGCGGGCGTGGTGATCGCGGGCGTCGAAAACAACAAGGTCTTTATTGAAAACGGGCGCTTTCACGGGAAGCAGATCATCGCCGCCCTGCGCTCGGCCCTCGCCGCGCAGAAGGATTTAGTGACGAGCGAGTCTGACCGGCACTGAAGCTTCGCCGGGTGAACATCTGCGCCTGATGATCGCCCCATTTTTAGCCCTGAGAGATACTGAGAGATTATGATCCATAACGAAAGACTAGTTCGCGCCTGCCGCCGCCAGGAGGTGGACCGCGCCCCCGTGTGGATGATGCGTCAGGCCGGACGTTATCTGCCTGAGTATCGCGCCGTGCGGGCGAAGACTGACTTCCTGACGCTCTGCAAAACGCCCGAACTCGCGGTCGAAGTTTCACTCCAGCCCTACGAGATCCTCGGCGTGGACGCGGTGATTCTCTTCTCGGACATTCTCATCCCGGTCGAGGCAATGGGCATGCAGCTGGAACTGACCGAGAAGGGGCCGGTGCTGGGTGACCCGATCCGCACCTCCGAGCAAGCGGCCCGCCTGATCGTGCCTGACCCGGCGGAGAAGACGCCGTTCGTCATGGAGACGATCACCCTGCTGCGCCGGGAACTCAACAACGAGGTCCCGGTGATCGGCTTTGCCGGCGCCCCGTTCACGCTCGCTTCCTATATGGTCGAAGGCGGCACGTCGCGGAATTACGCCGAGCTTAAGCGGATGATGTATCGCGAGCCGCGGCTGCTGCACTCACTACTCGAAAAGATCTCCGACACGGTCATCGCCTACCTCAACGCGCAGATCGAGGCCGGCGTGCACGTCGTGCAGTTGTTCGACACCTGGGCGGGCGAGCTGTCGGCGGCCGATTACGAAGAGTTCGCCCTGCTCTACGAGCAGCGCGTCTTCGAGAACCTGCATCGCGGCCCGGCCGGCCTGGCAGTGCCGGCCATCCTCTACGTCAACGGGTGCAGCGCGATCCTGGAGAAGATGGCGCGCTCGGGCGCCAACGTCTTGAGCATCGATTGGCGCATCGACTTGGCGGAGGCCCGCCGCCGCGTGGGCGAGCACCTGGCGCTTCAGGGCAACCTCGACCCGTGCGCCTTGCTCGGCACGCCGGAGACGATCACCGAGGCCGTGCGCGGCATCCTCAAGAGAGGCGGCGAGGTCGGCCACATCATGAACCTCGGCCACGGCATCCTACCGATGACGCCGGTCGAGAATGCCCAAGCGTTTATTGACGCGGCCAAGGCCGGCGTCAAAGAGGTGGCATAAAGAGCTGGGGCGATAAGTTAGATATAGGTGCCGCCGTTTGGAGAATGGATTATGTCAGACGCTACACTTGAAAGAATCATCGCGGAGATTCGGTCCCTCAGCCCCGAGCAGCGGGAGCAACTGCGTCATCTCCTGAACGGGACGCCGGTCGCTTCCAATCGGCCGCCTGAGCCGCCCTTCACCCCTCGCATCATCAGCACCAATGCTCCGATCAAGGACCGCACGAAGGAAAACGAGTGGCTGCGGCAACATCGTGACGAGTATGCCAGGCAATGGGTCGCTCTCGATGGGGATCGCCTGGTCAGTCATCACTCTGATGGGAAGGTGGTCATTGATGAGGCGCGTCAGAATGGCTTCCCCGACGCGCTGATTGTTTTTGTCGAACCGTCCGATGCGCCGCCTCTCATCATCTGGTAAGCTTACTATGGCGTTCCAACTCAGTTTCGCTTATCGACATCAATACGACTCGCTGAAAAGCGGAATCACGATCGGAACCATTTTGCGGCGTGGCAACAGCCATGTTTTTGCCGAAGCCAAGGTGGACACCGGGGCAGAGGTCTGTCTTTTTTCCAGAGAACTCGGCGAGGGATTAGAGATCGATATTGAAAGCGGCTTGAGATTTGATCTAGGGACATTGGTAGGAGGTACCATGACAGCTTACGGGCATGAAGTGACCTTAGAGACTCTCGGGTTGGCCCTTCATACCTTCGTCTATTTCTCCGAAGCTAAGGATCTCCCACGCAATTTTTTGGGCCGGCAAGGCTGGCTCCAACTCGTGCGGCTCGCCATCATTGATTACGACCAAGACCTTTACCTCAGTCCTTACGACGAGTCGGCCTGAGAGCGATGAATGATATGACTGAAGCGTTCACCAAGATCACCGAATACGAAGGCATCACGGAATACCGGCTGGAATCCAACCGGATGAAGGTGCTGCTCGTGCCGCGCCGCGCTGCCCCGGTGGCGGCCTTTATGGTCGTCTACCACGTGGGCTCGCGCAATGAGGCCGTTGGCTACACCGGCTCGACGCACTTACTCGAGCACATGATGTTCAAGGGCACGCCGACCTTCAACAAGCAAGCGGGCACACAGATCGCCGCCGTCTTGCAGCGGTACGGGGCGCTCTTCAACGCCGACACCTGGAACGACCGCACCCGCTACTTCGAGATGCTCCCCTCGGACCAGTTGGAACTCGCCATCCGGGTCGAAGCCGACCGCATGCGCAACTCGTTCATCGCCGACGAGGACCGCCAGTCGGAGATGACCGTGGTGCGCAATGAACTGGAGCGCAGCGAGAACGACCCGGGGAGCATCCTCGACGAGCGAGTCTGGGCGGCGGCTTTCCGCGAGCACCCCTATCACCATCCGACCATCGGCTGGCGCTCAGACGTCGAGGGCGTGCCGACCTCGCGCCTCAAGGCGTTCTACGACGTCTATTATCACCCGAACAACGCGGCCGCGATTGTCGCCGGAGACTTCGAGGAGCAGACGGCGCTCGACCTGATCGCCAAATATTTCGGAGCGATCCCGCCTTCGCCTGAGCCGATCCCGCCGATGTACACGACTGAGCCGCCGCAGGAGGGCGAACACCGCTTCACCCTGCGCCGCGTCGGCCAGTTGGGCGTCATCGAGATCGGCTGGCACATCCCGGAGGCGAAGCATCCGGACACGCCGCCGCTCGCCGTGCTCGACCACATCCTTTCGGCCGGCGTAACCTCGCGCCTCTACCAAGCACTCGTCGAGCAGCAGTTGGCGATCAGCGCTCACACGCAGGCCTATCAGTTGCTCGACCCCGGCCTCTTCACGCTGACCGTGACCCTGCGTCCGGGCATGGCGCACGAAGACGCCGAGCGCGTCGCCTTAGACGAAATCGAAAAGTTGAGGGCCGCGGCCGTCTCTGAGAGGGAGCTGCAAAAGGCGAAGAACATCATCACCACGCAACTCGTCTACCTGCGCGATAGCCCGTTCGGCGTGGTCAGCGCGATGGCTGAGACTGAAGCTGTGGCCGACTGGAAGTTTTATGTGGACCTGCCGCGGCAGGTCGAACAGGTGACGGCCGATGACATCAGGCGTGTGGTCACTGAGTATTTCACGCCCGACAATCGCACGGTCGGCTATTTCATCCCGAAAGAGTCGGGAGTCTAGTGCGTCTGGAGTCTGGAGTCCTCGCACAGACTCTCCAGACTCCAGACTCCAGACTCCAGACTCACCAGACTTATGAACGCAAATTCATTTGCCGCACGCACCGAGCGCCAGGTCTTGCCGAACGGCATCCGGTTGCTCGCACTCGAAAACCAGGCGAACCCGACAGTGTCACTGGCCGGCTATCTGAAGGCCGGGGCTTACTTCAACCCGCCCGGTAAGCACGGCCTCGCACGCCTGACCGGCGACATGCTCAATAAAGGCGCGGCCGGGCGCAGCAAACTGGAGATCGCCGAGGCGTTGGAGTTTGTCGGCGCGCGGGTCGGCTTTTCGGGCAACACCTTCACCGTCTCGGTCTCCGGCCAGTCGCTCAGCCGAGATTTTCGCCTGATCCTTTCGACCCTCGCCGAGGAGTTGCGCGAGCCCGCCTTCCCGTCCGACGAACTCGATAAGTTGAAGCAGCGGACCCTCGCCGCTATTCAGCATAACCAGGAGGACACGCGGCTGCGGGCGATCGAAAGGCTGACGCAGCTCGTCTACCCGGAGGCCAGCCCGTTCCATCAGCCGCCGGCTGATCGCCTGATAGCTGAGGTGGAGGGCATCACGGTTGATGACGTGAGGCGATTCTATCAGGACTACTATGGCGCGGCGTCGTTGATCCTGGCCGTGGTCGGCGACGTTGAGGCCAGCGAGGTAGGGCGTCTGGTGGCGGAGACGCTGGGCGATTGGCAAGGAGCGCCGGCCCCGCAGATCACGCTCGCCGAGACGCCGCTCCCGCCCGAGGCCAAACGCGAACTGGTCTTCATGAAGGACAAGGCCAACGCCGACGTGGTCATCGGCCACCCTTCGCTGCTCCGGCGGGCGAACCCGGATTACCTGGCGGCGGTGCTAGCCAACCGGGCGCTCGGCCAGTCCACGCTCTCCTCGCGCCTCGGCTTGAAGGTCCGTGATGAGCTGGGGCTGACTTATGGCATCAACTCGTTCTACGCCGAGTCGGGGCTCGGCGACGGGCCGTACCTGATCAGCGTGACCGTCGCGCCAGCGAACGTCGAGCGGGCGATTGGCGCGACGATGGAGATCGTCGAGGACTTCGTCGCCCGCGGCATCCACGATGACGAGCTGGGCGATGAACAGTCCTCGATCATCGGGTCATTCAAAGTCGGGCTCGCGACCAACGCCGGGATGGCCGGCCAACTCGCCAGCTCCGAACTCTATGGCCTCGGCGTCAGCTACCTGGACGAACTCCCCGCCCTGGTCTCAGCGCTGACCAAAGAGCAAGTGGACGCGGCCATCCGCAAGTACCTGCACCCGGAACGCGCGACGACGGTGGTGGCGGGAACGTATGAACAGTAGGTAGTAAGCAGTAGGCAGTAGGCAGTAAATTTCCAACCGTTGCCTACTGCCTACTGCCTACTGCCTACTGCCTACTGCTTTATGAGTCTTGGCGTTTTGCTTTTCAATTTGGGCGGGCCGGAGACGCTGGCCGACGTGCGCCCGTTTCTCTACAACCTGTTTTCGGACCCTGAGATCATCCGCCTGCCGATCCGCGCCCTGCAGAAGCCGCTGGCCTGGTTGATTGCCACCTCGCGCCACAAGAAGTCAGCCGGCTACTACGCGCAGATCGGCGGGGGCTCGCCGTTGCGGCGCATCACGGACGAGCAGGCGGAGGCGCTCGGCGCGGCACTGCGGCGGCGCGGCATCGAGGCCCGCATCTACGTGGGCATGCGCTACTGGCGGCCGTTCACCAAAGAGGCGGTGGAACAGATCGCGCGCGACGGCATCACCGAGTTGATCGTGCTGCCCCTCTATCCGCAGTTCTCAATTTCGACCAGCGGGTCGAGCCTGAAGGAGTTCATCTCGCTGCTCGACCGGCGGGGCGGGCTGCGCCACATCCGGCGCCACTACATCACGCGTTGGTACTCCAACAGCCAATACATCGACGCGCTCGCCGAGCAGATTTCAGAGGAGGTCAATAATTTTCCTGACCCGGACCCGCGCCGCGTGCACCTGCTCTTCAGCGCGCACAGCGTCCCGCAGCGCTACATCGCCGAGGGCGACCCGTACCTGCGCCACATACAGGAGACGGTCCGTCTGGTCTCCGAGCGGTTGGGCAACCTGAGCCCGGCGCACCTCAGCTTCCAGAGCAAGGTCGGGCCGGTGAAGTGGCTCGAGCCTTCGACCGAGCAGCGGCTGCGGGAACTGCAGGCCGAGGGCGCCAGGCAGGTGCTGGCCATCCCCATCAGCTTCGTCTCCGACCACATCGAGACGCTTTACGAGTTGGACATCCTCTACAAGCACGTAGCCGAGGAGATCGGCATCCCGGCTTACCGCCGCGTGCCGGCGCTCAATTGCCGGCCGAGTTTTATCCGGGCGCTCGCCGAGTTGGTGAGTGAAAAAGTGGGTCAGCCGGAGCGCCGCTATCAGCAGCTTCCGTCAGGGTAGAGATCAAGATGGCCTTCACCAGCCTGGCTGCCAGGAAACATATTGCGATCGCAAGTATCTCGACGGCCTTTCTCGATGCGGGACAGGGTGAGACGATGGTCGCACTCCACGGCATCCCGACCTCGTCGGCTTTGTTTGAGCCGTTGCTCCCATTCTTGAATGGGTATCGTCTGCTCGCCCCGGATCTGCTCGGCCAAGGCGAGACTGGGAGCTTGCCGACCGGCCCGCTCGGTCATGCCGCATATCAGGCGCACCTCTCCGGATTTCTCGATCTCGTCCCGCCGCCGACGTTTCACCTGATAGTTCACGACCTCGGCGGCGTGCTCGGTCTGGAGTGGGCCGCGGATCACGCGGAACGGGTGAAGGGTGTCGTCATTCTCTCCACGACCATCGCTTGGAGCTTTCGCCTCGGCCTGATTTATGCGGCCAATCTGCTCTTGGGTGAGGCCCTCTTGCGGCGGAGCCTGGCGGCGACCCTCAAGCGCCAATCTTCGTTGGAACCGTCTTTGCTCGAGTGCTGGGCCAGGCCCTGGTCGCGGCGCCGTCTGCTGCGGGGCGTTGACCATTTTGCCCCCGCGCATCTCCGGCGCTTGCGGGCTAAGCTCAAGGGCCTGCGCCTGCCCGTCTTGATGATTTGGGGTGAGCAGGATGACATCTTCCCCCCCGCTCGGGTGGCGAGCATCGCCCGTGAACTGCCGCAGGCCAAGCTGATCATGATCCCTCGCTGCGGGCACTGGTCGCCGCTGGATGCCCCTGAGGAAGTGGCGCGACACACGGTCGATTTTCTGAAGTCGGGTGCGGCCACGGACGCTTTACCCCGCACCGCTTGAGCGGCGCTTCGGCGGAACATATGGCACTGCATTCGATCATTATCGGCGCTGGCATCTCCGGCCTCGTCGCGGCCTACCGCCTCAAAAAATCTGGCCGCGAGGTTTTGCTCATCGAGAGCAGCGACCGTGTGGGCGGCTCGATTCACAGCCAGGACGCCGAAGGCTTCCTGATCGAGCGCGGGCCGAACAGCCTGCGCGGCACACACGAGCTCCTCGACTTGGTTGAGGAGTTGGATTTGATGGGTGAACTCGTCACCGCCAACCCTCGCGCCCCGGCATACGTCTACGCGGGTGGTGCGCTTCATCCGGTGCCGATGGGACCTTCGGCGCTGATCAAGACCAAACTGATCTCGAACGCGGCCAAGCTACGTCTGTTACGCGAGCCCTTCATCCCGCCCCGGCGCGAGGCGGGAGAAGAGAGCATCGCTTCATTTGTGCGCCGCCGGCTGGGGCCAGAGATCACCGAGCGGCTGGTCTCACCGTTCGTCTCCGGCGTGTACGCGGGCGACGCCGAGCGGTTGAGCGTCCAGGCCAGCTTCGCGCGCCTGGCCGAGCTTGAGGCCGAAGCGGGCAGCCTCTTGCGCGGCGCACTGCGTGCGGCGCGAGCGCCGCGTGATCAGGCGGCCAAGCCGAAACGCTCCCTTCGGCCTTATCGCCTGTGCTCCTTCCGCCGCGGCCTTCAGGCGCTGCCTCAAGCGCTGGCCAAAGCTCTGGGCGAGAGTCTGGTCACTGAAGTCCGCGTGATGAAGATCGGCGCGAGCCGCGAGGCAGGGACGTCTTCCCGCTTTGAAGTTTCATTTGAGCACCGGGGCGAGCGAAAGAGCCTTGATGCCGCATCGCTCATCATGGCCGCCCCCGCTTACGCCACAGCGTCGATGCTCGGCGATTATGCGCCGGAGGTTTCCAACTTGATTGCCGATATTCCGTATGCCCGCCTGGCTTCCGTGCCGCTCGGCTACCGCGCAGAGCAATGGCCGCACCGGCGCGAAGGCTTCGGCTTTCTCGCGCCGCGGAGCGCCGGCCTGCGCATCTTGGGTTCGGTCTGGAACTCATCGCTCTTCCCCGACCGTGCTCCAGAAGGGTGGCTCTGCCTCACCAACTTCATCGGTGGGGCGACCGACCCGGACGCGGTCACACTGAGTGACGAGGAGCTGATTCGCATCGTCCACGGCGACCTACAAAAAGTGCTCGGGATGACGGGCGAGCCGCGCCGACTGCCGATCACGCGCTACGAGCGGGCCATCCCGCAGTACGTGCTCGGCCATGCCGCGCGCGTCGCCAAAGTCGAGGCCGCGTTAAAGAGCAAACCCGGACTGCGGTTGGCCGGCAATTATCTGCACGGCGTCTCGCTCGGCGATTGCATCAAACAAGCACAGCAGATCTCCGAGGAGATTGCCGGGCAATGAGGCTGATGAGGGGGATGGAATGGAAGTGGAAGAAGAAACCTTCAGCAAGGCGGTAACGACCATGCGGACACTTTATCTCGACTGTTTTGCGGGCGCGAGCGGCGACATGCTGATCGGCGCCTTACTCGACTGCGGGCTCGACTTCGACCTCCTGCGGCGGGAGCTGGCTAAGCTCGGTGTCGAAGGGTATGAACTCAGCCTCCGCCGCGTTGACCGGAGCGGCATCTCCGCCGCTAAATTCGACGTGCACCTCCGCGAGCAAGCGCCCACACACGAACAGGGTCACACTCACCACGCGCACCACGCGCATCATCACGGTCACGAGCACTCCCATGACGAGCACCACGACGACGAGCACGCGACGCCTCATGACCATGAACATGCCCACCGTTCGCTCGCTGAGATCAAACGCCTGATCGAGACCTCGGCACTCGGCGCCACAGTCAAGCAGCGTGCGCAGGCCATCTTTCAGCGCCTGGGCGAGGCCGAGGCTAAGATTCACAACCTCCCCGTCGAGCAAGTCCACTTTCACGAAGTCGGCGCGATAGATTCGATCGTCGATATCGTCGGTGCCTGCATCGGCCTTGCCGCCCTGCGCATCGAGCGCATCGTCTCTTCTCCGCTCCACGTCGGGTCCGGGACCTTCACCTGCGCGCACGGCACCTACCCGGTCCCCGGCCCGGCGACGGCCGAACTGCTGCGCGGGGCGCCCATCTACTCTAAAGAGATCGCCGGCGAGTTAGTCACGCCGACGGGCGCCGCCATCATCTCGACTCTGGCGACGGAGTACGGCCCGCTGCCGCTGATGCGGGCCGAGCGCATCGGCTACGGCGCCGGCACGCGCGAATATCCCAAATTCCCGAACGTGCTGCGCGCGGTGATCGGGGAAACAGAGGCGGATGCGACGCCGACGACGGTGACCGTGATCGAGGCGAACATCGACGACCTCAACGCCCAGGTCTTCGGCCACCTGATGGAGTTGGCCCTCGCGGCGGGGGCGCTCGACATTTTTTACACCCCGGTGCAGATGAAGAAGAACCGGCCGGGTGTGCTCGTGACCCTGCTCTGTGCGCCGGAGGACCGCGAGCGGATGGTCGAACTCGTCTTCCGCGAGACGACCACCTTGGGGGTGCGCTACCGCGACGAGCGCCGCGAGGTGCTCAGGCGTGAACACGTTCAGGTGGAGACTCCTTACGGCCCGATCAAAGTCAAGGTCGCTCGTGCGGAGGACGGCCAGGTGATCAACTATGCTCCGGAGTTTGAAGATTGCCGTGTTGCGGCTGAACGCCATCAAGTCGCGGTGCGGGAGGTGCAGGTAGCGGCACTGACAGCTTACGCGGCTGCCGTCTCGCCTAAGAATTGAGCGGCGGCAAGCAGCGGGGCAAAAACCTCTCGGATGTCATCGTCTTTAGCATGCTCAAGAGTTCTCCCCGCGAAGACGGCTGGTGTTGTGGGCATCTGTAGGATGGCTGCGTAAAGGCGGACCTACTCTTTGGCTTCCACCAGCCGAGGAATCCCGTTTTGGCTCAGCAATTCAGGGATCTCATTTCGCACTTTGATCAGTAATTGATCTGCGGTGATAGTCCAATCATCCTTGTGGCAAACTTGGAGTAGCGCCTGAGCGGTTGTCGCACGCAATGCTAGATTCAGTACATAATCATCGATCGTGGACTTGATGAATTCTTGCTGGTAGCGATGATTCGCAATGTGGAGGGCCAGACACAGACCGAAAGGGCCGTTTTGCAGCGTGAATACGTGGTCATAATTCAAGTGAGCCGCAAGACTGGCGTCAGCATGGTATCGCCGCACGATATTTGAAACGCTGGCGCACAATCCCTCAATCGTCCGATTATTGTGGGTGTCTAAATCGCGCAGCACGAGAATGCGCAATGGTTCGCGCTGCTCCGGTGAAAGGTCGAACCAAGCCCGCAGCTGGACATTCAGCTTGCGCAACATTGCTTGCTCCCCGTCGCCGCCCCGTTCCTTCAAGACGTGGGGACAGATACCTCGGCTGCACAGTTTCTCGATCACTTCCTTTTCAGTTTTTCCTTCCGAAAAAACATCAATCGTGATCGGTGGCATCGGCTGTCTCCAGTAGTTGATAGGTCAACGGGCTGTCCACCTTCCCGCTGGGCACGCGAACATCAAGGTCCATCTCTGTCCAGTCCTGGATGTCGCGATGGTCAAAGATAGATGATGACAGTTTGCTATTCACCAAGTTCAGGCGAATCGCCGCCATTTCATCTTCGGCAATATGGCCCTCTCGCACTAAGCGGACAAAGTGAGCAACGACCTCCAGGCTGTGCGTGGCAATGAAGAGTTGGATTGGTTTGTTCTTCAGAAGCGTAGCGACTTCGGTTAGCAACCGCCCTAGTGTTTGCGGGTTCTGGAATAGCTCCGGTTCTTCCCAGATAAACAGACCAGGAGAATCCTCGCGCACTAATTCAGCTAATGCCAACAATGGAGTGAGCACTTTGAAGATGCTGCGCGCACCATCGCCATAGCTATCAATGGTCAAAGCAATCTGATCTTCTGGGGCAATCCATCCTTGCATCCATTGCTGCTCTTGGTCAACAGGCAGGAACTGGACATTAAATGGCTTGCCCAAACCCAAGATGCGATCAAACCTGCGAGCTATCTTCTGGGACCAGCCAGGAATCAAAGCGATCATCTTACGAAAGAAGCCAGCAGGAAGATGCTCTAGGGTTTTGGAAACATCGTAGAACAGTGTATGCCGTGCTCGCGGAACCGTATTTTCTTTCATAACCCAGGTGGCAGTACCAATTTGGTTATAAGTCAGATCAGGATTCCAACAATAAACGAGCAGTGTGCCCGTGCCCTCTACCTTGTCCCGGAATAATTGGTCAACAAAATCCCACCAGTCCGGCCCAAAGTCCGGGTTTATCATCTGAGCGTTATCAATAAGGTCAATACCAAAAAGAGCGATGGCCATCTCTTTGCCTTGAGTGAGAGGAGCGGTGGATAGGTCAAAAGTTTGCAGGGTGGCTGATATGCTATTGATGTTCACTTGGAGATGACCTTGGCTTAGGCTAAACGGATGTTCCGCATAATTGTGCCTTGCCAAAACTCGTGCTAAAGGATCATTATCCAGGAAATCCCGATCAGCGATCCTTGCTTCGTAGCTCTCATCGGTGCTGGTTTTTAGAAGTGCCTTGCGACCAATAGTGTTGGCTAGATAGAGTGCCTCCAAAACTGCTGACTTACCAGAATTGTTCGGGCCAACCAACAGGTTGAATTTTCTAAAACGATCTATCTTTCCAGCCTGAATCCCGCGGAAGTTTTTGATCTGAATACTCTCAATCATGTTGGGACCTTTCTGAGATGCGTTCCAGGAACGCTATCATTTCTTCAGTCGTGATCGCTGCGAGGAATTAAGAGTACCAGCGTCAGGGATGGCCAGACAAGGACAAGCCGCCTTTATCGCTTCGTTCGGAAGAGGGATGTTGCTCAGAGACGTTGGCTCTTGCTTGGCCAGGCTGCTAGTCGCTATGATAACGCCCATGACTGTGCCGACCGCTGCCATCCTCGTGATTGGTGATGAAATCCTCAGTGGGAAGACGGATGATCTGAATGCCCGCTTCCTGATCGCCGAGCTGCGCGAGCTGGGCGTCTCGCTGCGCCGCATCGTGGCGATCCCTGATGATGTCGAGGAGGTCGCGGCAACGACGCGTGAGCTTGCCGCCCGCTTCAATTACGTCTTTACTTCGGGCGGGGTCGGCCCGACGCACGACGACGTGACTATCACCGGCATCGCTCGCGCCTTCGGCCGGCCGGTGGTGCGGCACCCGGAGCTAGAGGCCAAGATCAAAACTTATTTCGGCGAAGAGGTGGATGAGGCGCGGCTGCGCATGGCGGATGTGCCTGCGGGGGCGGAATTGGTTCAGGTGCCGGACTTGCGGTGGCCGGTGCTGGCTTGCGGCAACGTCTACATCCTGCCCGGCGTCCCGGAACTCTTCCGCCGCAAGTTCGAGGCGATCCGCGAGCGCTTCCGCGTGGCGCCCTTCTACACCCGGGCGCTCTATACGCAGGAGGATGAATTCGATATCGCGGGCCGATTGCGTGAGGTCGCGGACAAACACCCGCAGGTGGCGATCGGGTCCTACCCTAACTTCTCCACGCCTGAGTATCGCGTCAAGCTCACCCTGGAGTCGAAAGATGCTTCGGCGCTGGAGGCCGCGTTGGAGTCGTTGCTCGCGATGCTTGACCGAGAACGACTGGTGCGGAGTGAATAGGCGAAAGACGAAAGAGGCAAGGCGAAAGTGAGTCATTAACTTTCGCCTTTCGTCTTAACCCTTTCTCTTTTATATCCTGGGCACGTCGTTCAGGTAAATGTCCTTATACTCAATATAGTTCTTCCAAAACCGGTCGATATACTCGACGTCCTTGTCATCGAGCTGTCGCTTGATCACTGCCGGCACGCCGGCGACCAGCGAGCGCGGCGGGATTTTCATCCCGGCGGTGATCACGGCCCCCGCCGCCACGATCGACTCCGTGCCGACCACGACGGCATCCATGACGCGCGCACCCATCCCGATCAGACAGTGATCCTCGATCGTGCAGCCGTGCGCGATCACCCCGTGGCCGAGGCTCACGTAGTTGCCGATATGAGTAGGGTGAATATCGCGGGTGACGTGAATCATGCAGAGGTCCTGCACGTTGCTATGGTGGCCGATGACGATCTTCTGCACGTCGCCCCTGACGACGGAATTGAACCAGACCGATGAGTGCTCGCCGATGGTCACGTCGCCGATGACTTGGGCTGAAGCCTCGATGAAGCAGTTGGGGGCGATCTGTGGGTGCTTGCCACGGTACGTCCTGAGCATAAATTTTCCTCCTCGCCGCCATGCTAATCCCAGTGGCCAAAAGGGGGCAACACGCTAAAGTCTGGCCAAAGTGATTTGGTCATGCGTCGCTGGCAGGAAAGATGATTGAGAGCTAGAGCATTGGGGAAGAAAAAGGGAGGGGCGATCAGGCTCCCCTCCCTTCAATCCTTGATGAGACGGACGGAAGTCAGACCTTGGGTTTAGGCGGCGGGAGGACCGTGGCGACTACCTGGGATTGGAATTCACACCGGGCGTGAGAGCCGTCGCAGAAAGGCTTATTAGCGCTCTGCCCGCAGCGGCAGAGCGAGATGACCGTGCGCCCGCTCAGGTCATACTTGCCGCCGTTGGCGTCGTAGACTTCAACCTCGCCCTCGATCCGCAGTGAACCGTTGTTAGTGACGGTAATTTTCGTCGGCATCGCTCTCTCCGGGAAGGATTGCTGATAAACGGCAACTTCCAGTTGCCGTTTGAATCTGCCTAGCTCTTCTTAGAAGCCTTGATCGGGTTGACCGGCCTCGGTTCGCGCGCCTTAGCCAACGCATCGGCGTGGGCCTTGCAGTCGTGCGCCTCGGCCTTTTCCTTCATCCACTGCGCCATGTTCACAGTATGATAAAGCGCAGCAAAAACTGCGAAATGATGGCTGCATTTGTGACAGAAAATCCGATACCTCTTGACACTTGCCATGTAGCATTTTCTCCTTGGAAATGAAATTTAATCTATTCGCCTCTTCAGAGCGGGAGAGGGGGCAGCCCTCACCCCTGGTCTGATGCGAGGCACGAAACAAACCCCGAAGTATACAGGAAAAATTGGCTCGGGAGAATACTTAATTTTTCGTTTCCCCGGACCTCCGCAGGTTTTTCTCTTCGACCCAGGCTTGAGCGGCAGTAAATGTCCTGCCCTCAACCAAGCTGGGTATGCTAGAATCAGCAATTCAACGCGTTTGGGAATCCCGCTCAGGGCATACCAGCGCCAGTAATTTTTGATCGGAGCCGTGATCCGTAGTTATGATTCAAACTGTCAGAGGCACACGAGACATCCTTCCTGAAGACACCCCCGTGTGGCAGCGCGTCGAAGCCGTCGCCCGCGAGGCTTTCCGGCGCTACGGCTTCCACGAGATTCGGACGCCGATCTTCGAGAAGACCGAACTCTTCGCGCGCGGCGTCGGCGAGGCGACTGACATCGTGCACAAAGAGATGTACACCTTCACCGACCGCAACGACGAGTTGCTGACGCTCCGGCCGGAGGCGACGGCCTCGGTGGTGCGGGCCTACATTCAGCACAGGCTGTACGCCGACAAGGCTCCGGGCGAATTGACCAAGCTCTATTATTCAGGGCCCATGTTCCGGCGCGAACGCCCGCAGGCCGGGCGCTACCGCCAGTTCTACCAGATCGGGGCCGAGGTGCTCGGCGCGAGTGATGACCCGGCGATCGAGGCCGAGGTCATTGAGATGCTCGACTGGTTTCTCAAACAGCTCAAGATCACCGACACCACGCTGCTCATCAACTCGGTCGGCGATGCGCGACTGCGTGCGCCTTATCTGGAAAAGCTGCGGGCGGCGATTGCGCGCGAGCTGGACCGGCTCTGCGCCGATTGCCACCACCGCTACGAGGCCAACGCGTTGCGCGTCTTCGATTGCAAGGTCGAAAGTTGCCAGCCGATCATCGCTTCACTCCCGACGATCACCGAGTCGTTGGATGAAGCGTCGCGGGCGCACTTCGAAGAGTTCAAGGCTCACCTCGATGCCCGCGGCATTCCTTACACGGTGAATCCGCGGATGGTGCGCGGGCTGGACTACTACACGCGTACGGCCTTCGAGATCATCGGGGGCAGGTTGGGGGCGCAGAACACGCTCGTCGGCGGCGGGCGGTATGATGGGCTGGCGGAGACCATCGGCGGCCCGCCGACCAAGGGCTTCGGCTTTGCCTTCGGGCTCGACCGGATGGTCCTTTCGCTCCCGGAGAGCGAGACGGCTAAAGCACGGGCGGGCGATGCGCCTGAGGTCTTCATCATTCACCTGGGTGTGGCGGCGCGTGGGCACGCCTTCAAAATCGCCCGGGAGCTGCGGGCGGCCGGCTTCGCGGTCACGCTCGAGTTTGAAGACCGCAAGATGAAGAAGGCGATGGCCCAGGCGAGCAAGTCGGGTGCTCGCTACGCGCTCATCATCGGCGAGGATGAAGTCGCCAGCGGCCGGTATAGCTTGAAGAATTTGGCGACCGGCGAGCAAGCAGCTCTCGGGCTCGATGCCATCGCCGCCAAGCTGGCTGAGCGTGTCTAACCTCAGACAATCTTTTCCCTTCACCTAATTACAGTGTAGGGGCAGCAACTATCCAACGACTTCCGTATCAATCAGGAGGCCCCGGAAAATCTAGAAGACTTAGGAACTGAAACCATGCTCGATCATTTAGGAGAGACCAAACGCACTCATTCCTGCGGCGCGCTCCGCCTGAGCGACGCCGGACAAACAGTCACGCTCATGGGTTGGGTCAACCGGCGCCGCGACTTCGGCCCGCTCACTTTCATCGACCTGCGCGACCGCGAGGGGATCACTCAGGTAGTCTTCAACGCCGAGACCGCAACTGAGGCGCACGCGCGGGCCAAAGAGGCACGCGGCGAGTACGTGATTGCGGTGACGGGCCGTTGCGTGGCGCGCACACCGGAGACCGTCAATAAGAATCTCGCGAGCGGCGAGGTGGAAGTCCGGGCCGAAGAGATCAAGATTCTCAATGATGCGCAGACCCCGCCATTCCAGATCGACAATTGTGAGGCGGCCGAAGACCTGCGCCTGAAGTTCCGTTACCTGGATTTGCGGCGGCCCGAGATGCAGCGCAATCTCCGCCTGCGCCACCGGCTGGCGCTCGCGACGCGTGCCTACCTCGATGGCGAAGGCTTCTACGAGATCGAGACGCCGATCTTGACGAAGTCGACGCCGGAAGGCGCACGCGACTACCTAGTGCCGAGCCGCACCTTTCCGGGGCGCTTCTTCGCCTTGCCGCAATCGCCGCAGCTCTTCAAGCAACTGCTCATGTTCGCCGGCTACGAGCGGTACTTCCAAATCGCGCGCTGCTTCCGCGACGAAGACCTGAGGGCCGACCGCCAGCCGGAATTCACCCAGGTCGACCTGGAGATGAGCTTCGTCGAGCCCGAAGACGTCTTCGGCATCATCGAGCCGCTCATCGTCCACTACTTCAAAGTGGCGGGTCTGGCGCCCCCGGCGCGGCCGTTCCTGCGCATGCCTTACGGCGAGGCGATGCGGCGTTTCGGCTCGGACAAGCCTGACATGCGGTTCGGCATGGAGTTCGTGGACCTGACCGAACGCTTCGAAGGCAGCCCGTTTGCCCCTTATGCTGATGCGGTGAAAGCGGGCGGCGCGGTCAGGGCGATCACAGTTGAAGGCGGAGCGAAGTATTCGCGCAAGCAGCTTGACGAGCTGACCGAGCACGCCAAGCGCTTCGGGGCCGGTGGCATGGCCTGGATCAAAGTGGCCGATGGTGAGGTCACCTCATCATTGCTCAAGGCGCTGGGCGAAGAAGGCGTGCGCTCGCTCGCGCAGGCTGCCGGCGCCAAGGCCGGCGATGCAGTGCTGCTGATCGGGGGCAAGCAGGACGTGGTGGCCGCGAGCCTCGGCGCCTTACGGCTTGAAGTCGGCCGCCGCGAGAAGCTGATCAACGAGACGGAATCGCGTCTGCTCTGGGTCACCGACTTCCCGATGTTCGAGTACCACGAAGAGGACCAGCGTTGGTATGCGCTGCACCACCCCTTCACCTCGCCGGTCGAAGAGGACCTCGACAAGCTGGAGAGCGACCCGGGCGCGGTGCGCGCCAAAGCCTACGACCTGGTGCTGAACGGGACGGAACTCGGCGGCGGCTCGATCCGTATCCATCGGTCGGATGTGCAGGCGAGAGTCTTCAAAGCGCTCGGCATGACCGACGCCGAGGCCCGCGAGAAGTTCGGCTTCTTCCTCGACGCCTTGAAGTACGGCACGCCGCCGCACGGCGGCATCGCGCTCGGCCTGGACCGCATCGTCATGCTGCTGGCGGGCGCCAAGTCGCTCCGCGAAGTGATCGCCTTCCCGAAGGTAGCATCGGGCTCAGACTTGATGACCGACAGCCCCAGCGAGGTGAGCCCGCAGCAGCTTGCTGAGTTGAAGATCAAAACGCTGACGTAGCGGGCAAGGAAGGAGTGTTTCTGATGGCGGTTCCGAAATTGAGGTCACTGGAATCACGGATTGCAGCGCTAGAAGACGAAGTCGCACGACTTAAAGTGAAAGCCGCTTCCATCGGGAAGCCGGCTTTGCCCTGGTGGGAAAAGATCGCAGGCACTTTCGCTGATAATCCAGCGCACGAAATGGCAATGGAGCTTGGGCGGAAATACAGAAAGGCGCAACGTCCTAAAATCTCCAGGAAGAGAAAACGCTGAGATGTTGATCCTCGACACTGATCACATGACTCTGCTTGAGCGGGAAAAACGTCAGGATAAACCACTCCTCAGTGAACGTCTGAGCCGCTCGGGTGAGAGTCGAATCACAACCACGATCATCACCTTTGAAGAACAGATGCGAGGGTGGCTTGCATATGTGGCTCGCTGCCGTTCCTTGAGCCAGCAGATAGACGGCTACAAACAACTGGGGAGCTTTCTTGAGAACTACTGCGCCGTCCAAGTCCTGGAGTTTGATGAGAAGGCTGCATTGCAGTTTCGAGTGTTGCTTAAATCACGCATTCGCGTTGGTACGATGGACTTAAAAATCGCTGCCATTGCGTTGTCCCACGATACGACGTTGTTATCGAGGAATCTCGCGGACTTCCGCAAAGTACCAGGGCTGAAGGTGGAAGATTGGTCGGTGTGATACCTTCTGTAAATCCGGGATAGCTTCTGATGTCTAAAATTCGCGTCTTACCCGACAGCTTGGCCAACAAAATCGCCGCCGGCGAAGTGGTCGAGCGCCCCGCCTCCATCGTCAAAGAGTTGATCGAGAATTCGATTGACGCGGGGGCCAGCCGCATCGAGGTCGTGGTCGAGAGCGGCGGTCGGCGCTTGATCCGCGTAGCCGATGACGCCGAAGGGATGTCGC